>Ga0307514_10002542_pt1 | contig 18814 bp, 21 predicted proteins | sample 16_EM_MG_FD_203088 | JGI IMG/M metagenome (GOLD analysis project Ga0307514, IMG submission 203088) | Populus trichocarpa ectomycorrhiza microbial communities from riparian zone in the Pacific Northwest, United States - 16_EM | ecosystem: Host-associated > Plants > Roots > Unclassified | place... | reverse complement strand
CTCAACAACTTCCGCTGTGCGCAAGAGGCCGAGTATCGCCATGGCGATCGAAAAGGTTGCCTCAAGGGAACGCGCAGAGCCGTCTTAGACGAGATTGAGCACTGGTCAAGGGACTTTGACAAGCCACCCGTCTACTGGCTCAACGGGTTGGCAGGAACGGGAAAGAGTACGATCGCCCAGACGATCGCGGAGAGGTTATTCGCAGAAGGGCAGCTTGGTGCCTCCTTCTTCTGTTCGCGAGACTTCGAGGACCGGAGCAACCTCCACTTCATTTTCCCCACCCTCGCCGTCCAGCTCGCACGGAGATACACCGAATTCCGATCGATCTTCGTTCCGCTTGTGCAATCTGATCCAGGAATTGCCTACGAATCCCTGCATAATCAACTGAACAAGTTGATTGTTCAACCCCTCAACAAGTCCGCCATTTCGACCGTGCTGGTCATCGACGCCCTGGACGAATGCAAGGACGAGGAACCCGCTTCGGCCATCCTCTCTGTTCTTGGACGATTTGTATCCGAGATCCCGAAGATCAAGATCTTCGTCACCGGTCGCCCAGAGCCACGCATCCGAGCAGGTTTCCGTCTACCGCTGTTGGCGCACATGACGGACGTGTTAGTCCTTCACGAGGTCGAGCTGAGCCGTGTCAACAACGATATACGATTATTCTTCAGGCGCAGGCTCTTAGAACTCGCATCTCGTCGACCTGGACTGGATGACTGGCCGAATCACGAACAACTGGATCTGCTTTGTGAGCGCGCAGCGGGGCTTTTTATTTATGCTGTTGCGACGGTCAGGTTCATCGACCACAAGAGCGCGAGTCCCAAGAAACAGCTGGATCGCCTCCTGCAGTCACCAGAAAGCAGCGTATTCGAAGGGAAGACCAAGGTCAAGGCGAGCGCAACGCTCGATTTGCTCTATATGTCCATTCTTGAGGAGGCTTTCGGCGACGACGACCCAGAGGATGATCCCATGGTCCGCTCTGTGCTCGGCGCTGCGATCTTGGCTGCGGATCCCCTTTCCCCGTCCGCCATCGCTGCGCTCCTGGCCTTCAATACTGGCGAGGTGTTCGCCATCTTGTCGTCGGTCCACTCGCTCCTCACCTTCCAAGAGGACATCGATCGACCTGTTCAGGTTTTCCATAAATCATTTCCCGAATTCATCGTCGATCCGGCCCGGTGCACCAATCCGAGGTTCCGCATCCATCCTTCCGATCATCACACGGAACTCCTGGTTGGCTGCCTCGAGCTAATGAACCGAAACCTGGAGCAGAATATGTGCAAGCTTCCCGATGGCGTAATCAACTCCGAGGTCAGCGACTTGTGGAAGAGGGCTGAGCGATACATCGACCACGCTTTACGATATGCTTGCAGGTCGTGGCACAAGCACCTCATTGCCACGACGCCAGTACGCGCATCAAAAACTACGCCTGTCCTCCACCAGTTCCTGGAAAGAAAGTTTTTATTTTGGTTGGAGGTACTTAGTGTCCTTGGCGCTGCGAGGGAAGCAGTTAGCGCATTGGATGCGGCTGCGAGTTGGCTCAATGTGCGTCGAATTTTCTCATTAAATCTTTTTTCAGAGTTTATTCAGACTGGATTCAGGGCTCGCCAACTCTTGACCTCATAAATGATTACTTTCGTTTTGTGATCGCATTCTTCGAGGTCATCAGTACATCCGCTGCACACATCTATCACTCCGCGCTTCCCCTTTCCCCCCAAACATCAATCATCCACAAGCTATACATACCGTATGCCCGTCCCTTGGCAAGGGTTGTGCAAGGGGTTCCAATTTTGTGGGAACCAATCGTTGTGGCTGTTAGGAATCGCGGTTTAGTTGACAAGGCTACGTGGTCACCATGTAGCAGGTACATCGCGGTTTCCTGGTCTTACCCCACAACGATAGAACTTTTGGATGCAGCAACTCTCGAGCGACTTCACGTTTTCAAGCCCCAACACAGCACTGGGTGGCTCAGTTTCTCCCCAGATAGTCGCTTGTTGACACAGTTCGGTTGGCGCCGCCATGAGATCACCACCTGGGACTTTCAGACAGGCGGTCAGACCATGACCATCCCCTCTACATCATATATGGCCACCTCGCAATTTTTCTCGTCTACATATTCTATCGATGGCAAGACCGTTGCGGTAGCATATCGGGACCCGGAATTCACCGGCATTTCCACCTATAACCTCCTCTCCGGAACACACACATACTCCTATCACATCTCGGATGGACGCATCGTGGCCTCGATTTGGACTCATGATGAATGTCTCCGATTTGCAACTGTGAAGCCAGGGCTCATCACCGTATGGGAAGTCGGATTCACCTCAATACACGCACTCACAAAGATCGAGTCCTTGCCCGCCCCAGACGATATTAGTGATTTTGAAACTATCTTGTTCCTTCCTACCCTCTCCCGACTCGCCGCTTTCCATCAAAAGCACGTTCTAATATGGGACGCTCGAGGTTCCAAGCGTCTCCTCTATTTTTCGGACGGTGATTTGCACACGGAAATCTCCTTCTCCTCCGATGGTCGTTTCTTTGTATGCGGAACTGCCCGCCAAGAAATTTATCTCTGGAAGGAGTCTCCCACCGGCTACGTGCTTCATCAGACACTCGTATCCGGCACCAAAAAAGCTATGGGAACTGTCACCTGGAGTAACTCTATCACACTCCTCTCCCCAAACGGAGACTCGGTCATTGCGTGCAGAGATTATGAAACTCGGCTATGGCGCACAACAGATCCAATCACCTCCCTCCCCAGCGTTCCGACTCGACCCACAGAACTAGCCAACTTCCTTCTGGAATTTTCCCCAGATGGATTGTTAGCGGCTGCTGCACGGTGGGGGGACAACATAGTCACAGTCCTTGACCTCACGTCCGGTAATCCACGGCTGATCGTTGACACGGGCATGATGATTTGTGGTCTGAGGGTGACTGGGAATGCCATCGTTGTTGTTGATGAGGAAAGGATCACCACTTGGAATCTGCCTATGGGGGAGCATATTTTCGATACTAGGGCGACCATCAATGACAGCGTTCGGACTATAAAATTCGATCATCCAACACCGCCTTCCAGGCACGTACAATCTGCAGCAATATCCCCTGATCTTAACTACACTGTCATCACGCGGGGAGATGGTGAGGGCCTGGACATTTACGACATGTCTACCGGGAATCACGTTGTGGGTACCGCTACCAGGTGTCGGCGCATGTCGTGGATCACTCCGGATGGATGCGAAGTCTGGTCTAAGTATGCTTGGCCGTACAAAGGGTGGAAAATCATCAAAGATAACAAATCCGATGTCATTGGGCTGGAGCACATTTCGGAGAATAAATGTCCATCAGGGGGATATCCCTGGAGATCCTCTCACGGCCACGGTGTTACGGACGACGGGTGGATATTCAACTTAAGAAAGAAGCGACTCATGTGGTTACCACACAATTGGAGGAAGGATGAGTGGGATCGGAAGTGGGATGGACGACTTCTTGGATTGGTAAGTTACGACCTAACGGAGCCTATCATTATCGAGTTGGGCGAGTGACCTGCGGACAATGCTTTCCTCTCCTGACATATGTCTACTTACTGTCTGCTGCTTGTACGGTTCGTTCGAATTTTGTATTAGTCATGTGTTCCTTCGTAAAGTAAATTTGGTTGCGGATCCCCATACTTGACATGCCTGAAAACGATCTACTTGCTGACTCGGAAGTTCCTAGGACTCGTGCCCTCCCTGTAAGGGCGGAGAGGGTTCGGGTTTCTGGTTTCAAAAGCCAGTGTCCTCTCGTCGCGCACAAAGTTGATGATCCTCTCGGCACCAAGCCCTTTTGTGCGAAACAATGCTACGTTCCCGTCGCACATCGTCATGCACTTGACTACATACTAAAACATTACGAAGCGGCGGCTCAAGTGAGAGTTGGAGGTCTCAATTGATCGTAGCTCACCGTTCAGCCGTCACCCAACGGCTCGCGTCCGTTCCTTCCGCCCGCTTACCCGTACAATCTTATGTGTAACGAGGCACCAGAACGGCCATCAAAAATCTCACCGCCGCTTGAAACGTAGTGCGTGACTCGCGATTGGTTTCGACGAAGAATCAGGTGGGACACAGGTGAGGTTACGGTACGAGCATGCATTCGTACAGGAGACCGCTCAACCATTTGATAGGGTGCCAAAAGGGTCGTCGAGCACCTGTTGTCCGCCTTCGATGAGAACACGTTCGCATTGATGGTCGATGAAAGAGGAGGTTCAAAACCCAACCCTACAGTATCCTTCGTATTTTGTCGCTGAACGATCCAGTTCATTTAGGAGGGCTCCAGGAGGTCTACAGTTCTGTAGTGGCGCTTCCTTCGGTCACTGAGAAAGGATACCTGGACATTCAAGTATCTGTGACCTCACCAGAAGGTCATTCTAGCATCCCTCCGAAATGCACGGTTTGGGTCCGGGAGTCTTTGTCTCAAGAATGACTTTGGCCTCAATCAATAGAGTATCGGTCTGTTGGCTGCACTGATCGCCGATTTGGAGCGTAATCCGATACTGGCCAAACTCTCCCGAGGTATCTCATCTGTATGCCTTCCTTTCCTCGAGCCACTAACCCTATCTCCCTTCCCGGAAGATAATGTTTACTATGACACGCTCGTCTGCACAGCGGTGCATTCTTCCAATGTCCCAAGGGATTTGCGGGATTATCGGGACAACCACAGCTGTTGATGTCATTGGAGGGGGTGTGAAAGCGTTAGTCGCGTTGCCCGGAGAACCTATATTTGACCCCTGGCAGCAGCCTGTAGAAACGCGCTTCCCGAGGAAGCACGGGCTCTCGTAAATCATCGTATCACTACTCTCAGGCACGCAGAACTATCCTCTCCCACTCTGGCTGTCCTATACTCAAATCAATGTAGTTCGCTCTCGGAACTCGTAGGAATCGACACAGAACGCCTCACCCCATTCGCAAAGAAGCTGAAACTGTCCGTGGTCTCGTTCGGAAAACACATAACAGATCCTTCTATACCACCGTATGGGACGGTGAATTTGCCGAATCCTTCGGGGTCAGAACTTGAACCTGCCCCTGTATCACCTTGCAAAGATTCTGCGGAATTTAATCTTCTTTCCGGGACAATCAAAGCGGTGTGGAACGCTGGTAAGTCCACATTCCCTTTGGTTCCGCGCGATGCACGTCCGATTCGTCTGCCAGATGCCGCAAATTATTGGAAACTTTCCAAAAACATTTACCGGTACAATCATAAAAACGGTCTTGACAAGTCCGTACCAAGTGGTGTTCACACAATCAACGAAAGTGAGTATACAGAAAATGGGGTCCTGGAGGTTTTGGGGCTAGAACGCCATACTAGATATATCGGTCGACGTGCTATTGGAGATGATCAAGTTCTTCACGGCCCTCATCCTCAACGCTGACGAAGCGCTCGATTTGTAACCAATAATGTGTTTTCGTGACTGGAAACATGATATAGCGCTGTATTTGTATGCGTTCTAACTTGTATCCATGGTGATCAATCCTTCCTCGTCTAAGCCAGGCAGCCCCGGCTGCTCATTATCAGCTGCAACGTCCAGAAGAAGGGCGTCAATGTCCGGAGTGACGATGAAACGCCTGTTAACCTCCCCGAACACACAAAGTTTCTTCTTCTGCTGGTCGATGCAAACGGCTTGTTGGAGGAAAGAAGGTTGCGTTGCTGCCGATACCTAATCAAGGAGCAATGAACTCGGGAAGTAATCCAGGAATCGGAAGACCCACATCTAATAAAATGCCGTTGGCGAGGCGCATCTTGATCGCACCGCTTCGGTATAATTCAAGCTGACCGATGACACCGTCGACGGGTGGATCAGGGTTCTTTTCTGTTGTGGAATCTTCTAGTTTAGTCGTAGGGGTGGTAGTGCCGCTTCCTGGGCCATCTGGAGTGGCAAATGTAACCTTCTTGGGCACATCCACGGCCTTTCCCTTTCCTTTATCCACAACGGGAGTCGAAGGTTCAGCGACCATAGCTGAAGGTGAGACGAACGTAGGGAAGTTTGAAGGGAATTGGAAAAAGTAAATTTTGTCCTGGCGAGTGTCAGGATCCTAACGATCCTCAGCAAGCGATTAAAGAGGAAAAGGGCAGATACGTACGAAGTCTTGGTCGGAGGCGGTGAAGAAATCTTGGGCGATTTGTTCTTCTTCCACTTCATCCTCGCTCTCGCTGAGATTTACAGCGTTTGCGAGATTAACGTCGTCGGCCACTGGTTCGTCGATATCCATATCTTCGTAGGTCCAAAGTCAGACTCGCGCTGAATCACGAGATATCTTCGCAAACCTTCTCCCTGGTCCTGCCCCGCCTCCTCCACCAGAGGCTTCTTTTCATCCTTTTTCATCTTCGGCTTCACTTTCTTCTTGTACTCCGACTCGCGTTTGAGTGTCTCCGGAGCCATCCAGTCCATCTTGCGAACATCGTGCATGTCCACGATCTCCACCCCCTCGTCTGGCTCGGAATAGACCTCTTCGTCGCCCTCCGCTTTAATGCCTTCTTCGGACTTTGGCTCCTTTTTGACTCCGACGGTGGCAGCAGTCGTTTGGGTACGGCCCAAGCCAGGAGCGTCTTTCGACGGTCCGGAGGGCATGGTAGAGCGAGGGATGGGAATACGACTGGCACCAGCGAGGGAAGGGCCCATTGCGAATGGGCCACTCGCCGTCATCTCAATGGAAGGACGGGGAGCGCTTCCACGACCCCTTCCACGTCCTGCTCCTCCCCGTGTGGGAGCTGTTTGGCTGGAAGACGGGCCAGCAACAGACTCCTACGAGCAAATGTGGTCAACGTGGATCACTGGATGCAATAGACCCGAGGACACACACCGGGGCCGTTTCTCTGGAGATTACATCAGATAGGGTTGAATTTTCGTATTTCGAGCGTGTACCCACGGTTTCACTCGTCTCGGTGGTAGAGTGGGGACGAATTTCAGCTTTTGACCAGATCTATTTGATTGATCTGGCTTTTTCGCCAGACTTGGGATGGCCTTTCCCGTGCCTCCGGGCTGGGACATACTTACCACTTGCTAGATCGACCTGGAGGTGTGAACGGAAGACTACAAGTGATCGACTCGGAGGACGAAACACGTGAGCGGAAAAGGGACCGAGAGCTTTATCCTCCTTTATCTCTTGCATCGATCTTCAATTCTATCAACTTTAGAGGGATATGCCGGAGGAACCGCCACACCTGAGGGCCACCTACAATGAGATTCATAAACTCATCGGGGAGTCCGCGAAGCGCATCGCGGATTTCAAGCCCAACCTGTTCATCGCCATAGGTTGTTCAGAGTTTCTCCCGTTTTTGAGGTGGTGCGCTAACTGTAGATTGCATAGGCGGAGGGTCAGTCATTTATCCCTTCGATGAGTTGGGTTCACGTTTCGAAGCATTGATATTAGTGGATTCTTCCCTGCTCGTGTTCTCGTGCGGCTTTGATTCTTTGATCCACGTTAACTACCCTCGTTCACCCCAAAATCTTAGCGTACGTTCTTGAAAGACCCCGCTACAAACAAGAACATCCAAATTCATGCCATCGGCCTCTCTCTGTACGAGCCGATCTCGGGTGTTACTTCCGAGAAGTTGGGCACTGAAGTCATCCGAACCCAATGGCCGTGAGTACCTCGGGATCGGCGATCCCGCAAACATTGCATGACGTTTGTGCGTAGGGCTTCTGCAAAGGTATTCCTCGGGAAGAGGATATTGATCGTGGTACGTGGAATTTCGCTTTCGCCGTGCGACACTAAGGAAGACTGACTGATGGTTTTCAGGACGAAGTCGATGATTCCAGGACGACGCTTCAGTGGGTACTTCAGGAGACCTGCAGAAGGAATGCGACTAATTTGATTAGATACGCCCTGGCCGAGCTCCAAAAGGACGTGGACGCCGAATTACAGAAACTCCCAGTGTCGGAGCGCGAGACGAACCGCCCGGAGTTCGCGGTATATGTTGTACACAATAAGTTGAAGGAGAAAGTGGGGAAACTCCCTGCCACTGTCCTGTGAGTTTCTGAAGGAAAGGTTTCCACCATGTGGATGGATACTCAGTCGAGTTATCAGATATTATGCTGGCGCTGAGGTCCCTGATCTTTGGTGAGTTTAGCTCCGCTCTCGGTTATCTGATAATATTAGGTAGCTGATGACGGCGTCCCGGATAGGCTTGACTACCCATGGGAGACTGAGTCAGCATTCCCTTCATCTTCGGTCCCTTCACGTGTCCTCACTCGAATTTACACAGGGACATCGATGAGCACGACCGACTTGCCGGTCTGCAAAAGTGAAATTAGACTTTAGAAGAGGAATAAACGGTATACTACGGACGTTGCCAGCACGCGCACCGTCCACCGTCGTTTACGCATAGGCCTAAGTTAACATAGAATTTCGAGTCGAGTGTGTCTTCGGCGAGTCGCTCCGAACCTGTCGGAGGTATTTGTAGAAACGTAGGTCATCAAAATCGATCGCGGCCTAAGTACTTGTCTTCCGTTCCCCTCCCCTCCTCCAACGGTCATTGTCTCCCCGGTTGGACGTGGCGGCGTAGAGTTGCTGACGTTTCTCGTGTGTATCTCGTGTGTATCCATTGTCGAGGTCAGGCGCATCTAGTTCCGCCATCTCCCAAACCGCGACCACTCCCCCCCGCGTTTCCGGCCGTAATCACACCCTCATGTCCTCCGGCGAAGAAGACTACGACTATGAAGGTCTCTCCCCAAATGCCGGTCTCGGTGTACGTGTTTTGAGCCGGAAGAATTAAATAACTTGCTCACATTCGCATCTTTTTAGGTCCACATGTTAGCAGGAGCATTGGTGAGTAACGTCAGCAAGGCTCGGGAGAGGGAGGCAAGCCGGACGAAACGCTTACCGCCACCTTCGTCAAGGCCGGAATCACAGAACATTCTGTGATGTTCCCCGCGGATATGATTAAAGTAACGATTTTACGTGTCGCACCACGCCCGACACCCGCTCATCGCGTGTATTTCCCCACAGACACGGATGCAGGTTTTCACCGCATCGCCGGCGGCGATGTACACGGGCATAGGCAACGCATTTAGTCGGATATCTGCAACGGAGGGCTTAAGGGCGTTGTGGAGGGGTGTTTCTTCGGTCATCCTGGGAGCAGGCCCCGCCCATGCGGTCCATTTCGGTACTTACGAGTTTATAAAAGAGTTTACGGGTGGGAACAAGGAGGGTAGCAATTGGATATCAACAGGTGAGCCTAGATTCTTGTTCCTTCAAAAATATGCAAGAGTGATTCCCTTCCTTAGCTACTGCCGGTGCCTCTGCAACGATTGCAAGTGACGCTCTGATGAACCCATTCGATGGTGCGTTTATGCAACCATCCGCCATTTCGCAGCCAACACGACGAACACAGTTATTAAGCAACGGATGCAAATACACCAGTCCCAATTCCGCTCTGTCTTCGACTGTGCCCGGACGGTTTACCGGAACGAAGGGTTGTCCGCGTTCTACGTCTCATACCCTACAACTCTCACGATGACGATCCCGTTCGCTGCATGCCAGTTCGCTGTGTACGAATGGTCGAAAAAACTGCTTAACCCCAAGGGAGAATACTCTCCGGTCACTCACGTGTTGGCTGGGGGGATGGCAGGTGCCGTTGGTGCTGCGGTTACGACACCTTTAGATGTCGCCAAAACACTGTTACAGACTAGGGGCACTTCGCATGACCCGGATATCCGGTCATGTAGGGGAATGCTCCATGCATTCCGAATCATCTGGACGAGGGATGGCCTCAGAGGGTTCTCCAGGGGGTTGACGCCCAGGGTGCTCACTCACATGCCGAGCAATGCACTTTCCTGGTTATCCTACGAGTTCTTTAGTGCGTCTCTCCCGTTTATCGCCCAAGATAAACTCGTTAATTTTCTTCCTTACAGAGGCAGCAATCCGGGACCGGTGACATGCAGAATAGACCGGGTTCATACGAATGAACCTATCCCTTTCACCCCTCATTTAATATCGTGCCTGCTGTCGTCGCATCAATGTGATATCGCTGCTATACTTTTGTTTCTCTCGCTGTGCTTGATGAGTTGCGGTGCTCATGGGATTGACAGAATTATGCACGGGTCGCAATCAAGCAGTCCCTGCGGCTCTCCACCAACGCAAATGACCGTCCTCACCCCCAGTTACAAACGCGCCTGAAGCGTTCGTCCCAGAAGGATTCGGTCGCCAGGATACACTCCACACTTCACCAGTGTCTTGGATGGTGGAGACGGCAGTGCGAGCAGACAAATCCCAGACCTTGATAGTTTTGTCCGCAGATCTGTGGGTTTATAAGCTTGGGAGTCTGGAATTGGGAGTACGCCGACTTACCCAGAGAGGGCCAACCTGCCGTCTGGAGAGATTTGCGTACTGAGAACCCACGACGAGTGACCCGTGAGAGAAGCGACTGCCCCAGAACCTGGCTTTCCAGATGGAGAAACTCGGACGTCATGTAATATCAAGCGCTTGTCTTCAGATCCTGATAACAGCAGCTGTGCACAGTAAGATCGATGAATGGAACTGGAAAAGCTATTAGGATCGGGCCTCTCACCGATGAATCTGGCGACCAAGAAAGCGTTCGGATCGACATGGCATGAGACGTATACGTTGTGGTCAATTCTAATGCTTGAGCGTCAAATATGTATATCTGGCCCGTTTCCAACGCCAACGCTACCCTGTTGCCATCCGGACTCTATATCAAAATGAGAACTCTCGATCAAGTTTCCCGGAAACAATATGCACTGACACGTCAGACGTACATAGGTACAACAGAGTCCAAATCTGGTACGGCCAGTCGAGAGGGTGGCTCGATGTTCGCCAAACGATGTGGGGTCGGTGGAATGGATGAGAAGGTTACCGGAGCCGCCGCAAGAAGCATATGTTGTTGCTTTAGGGTGCAAGGATACGGACCAGGCTACGTTTTCAACCAGTCAGCAGGAGCGCGAGGGGTATCTGGCTGACCACGTACAGGGTTCAAGTTGGCCGGATGTTGGCCGGGCATAACTCTCAAATTTCCCGACGATCTCACCGGTTTGAAGGTCCCACATTTGCGTCAGACCCTCGATGCTGTTGAACAACACGTATCTCCCGTCCCGGGAGGTCGATAGAGAGGTGAAGCCAAGTGGGTGGCGTGGCCTCGCCCGTGTGATCTGCCCTGAACCCGAGTCCCATTGTTTGATGGTACCATCTGCTGAAGCTGACAAGACTCTATCATCAGGAGTCCAAGCTACGCCCCAGATCGCGTCCTTGTGAGCTGTTTTAGTCAGCTGGCGTCGCTCGATCCGAAGCACGTCCGTCCACTCACGTTCTTGACACTCAACCGCGTTCAAGTACACGAGACTCTGCGATCCTGGTGAGTCCCATGATGAGTTTTAGCAGGGTGTGTGCTCACCATGTTTCACAGCGGAATGCAGCCGTGGCACTTGCCAGAAATATCAAACCGATCACCCAGCGCCCAGCCACACTGCGGTGAAATTCGCGGAGTCGGAGTTTGAAAATCAGGGTGTAGTTCGGCGCAGGCCGTGAACTTTATTTTCTCCTCACATCAACGATAGCGGAAGACCAGTAAAGCTACATCCAAGTGCGTACCTTCAAATTTTATGTGGTTTGGCTCGTTTTTACCGTCTTAACCTCTTCCCAGAATGTCTGACGCTGGAGATGACATCCCAATTGAAGCCCCAGAGGAGCAACAGGTCGAAGTTACCGCGACCGATGCCCCAAAGGGAAAATTATCCGTCGAGGATGCCCTGCAGGTGCGTTCAAAATATTACGCATTCCCCAGTCCAAAGCTCACAGTTCCGTCACGCTGTAGCAAGTCTTAAAGACTGCTCTCCTTCACGATGGTCTCGCCCGTGGTCTCCGTGAAGCCACCAAGGCTCTCGATAAGCGTGAGGCTCACTTGTGTGTCCTTGTCGAGACCTGTACCGAGGCCGAGTATATCAAGTTGATTGAGGCCCTCTGTGCCGAACATAAAATCAACTTGATCAAGGTCGGTGACGCGAAGGTTCTCGGTCAATGGGCTGGTCTTTGCAAGATCGACAAGGAGGGTAACCCCCGCAAGATCGTCGGGTGCTCTTGCGTCGTTGTCAAGAACTATGGTACCGAGAGTGAGGGTCTTCACGTCCTCGTCGACTATTTCAAAAACCGTTAAGGTGAGATTATGTTCGACCACTTCTTTGTTTGATGACAACGAGACTCCCTCTACGGAGAGTTCCCGTGAGGATACCAGTCTATCCGGAATCATTATATTTTTAACTGAACCCCCTTATAAACGTCTCATAGAAGAAATGCTGACCATCCTTCACAGGTCCACATGTGCATTTGTAATTGTAATTACCCACTGCATAATAAAATGTATCCGGATCCAACTCGCCAGACCTGGACGTGTGTACATTGCCGTGTTGACGTTGAGAGTTGAACATTTCCTAATCCGGAAACTCATCGCAAACTTCCATCATGTCCTGGTCGCTCTCTCGACGGCCGCTTGATTCGCATAACCCGCTCAACCTCACAGCCAGAAGGAACAGGCCTGGGTTCAGGTGTAGAACGTTTCTGCTTATGTTCCTCTGTGTGTTCTGGATTTATCATGCCGTCGACCGGCGGGCGAGGAGTTTCGGATCGAGCGGAACTACGTCCAATCTTACAGAGGGAACTTTCACGGTACCCACGAAGAACGAAACCTCCGCCCTGGATCTATATCCAACGATTTTTGACGACGTTGTCGACTCCCCTCCCTCAAGAACAATCGCGATAGTGCTGCCGGTCACTTCCTTCTCACTTCCCCGTCTATTCGAATCTCTTTCCGGACTGTCCACGATACCCCATCTGGGCGAAATACACCTAGTCTGCCCAGAAAACGTCACGAATATCGTTCGGAATGAACTCCGAAGGACGTTATCCCGCGATCGAGGTCTTGATTTTGGCCATACCGAGTTCTTCGTTACTTTCTGGCGACGTGAGTGGTCCGAGGCCCAATCGACTCTTCGAGCAGCTTCGAACATACTTTCCGACAACATCCTTGTCCTTCCTCAGGACGCTCTTGGGGTTGTCGATGATATCTCTCGGGGTATTCTGCTTTCTGGACCTCCATCGCTTCGCATTCCCCTTGGTCTGCATGGTTCGGAGGTGTCATGTGAAAGGAAGTACCAAAACTTCTTGGCTGCCCGCTTCGTCGTACCCCCACTGCTTCTACCATCGCGCCTCGAGACAAAGAACCGATCATACTTCCATCTGGCTTCGTGGCAGGAGGTCGGAGCACACTTTACACAAGTCGAGAGGGTGGGCGGGATAGTGTTACCAGAAACACCAGAAAACGCAAATAACTGCAACCATTCGAATGCTTCGGAAACGGTTCCCCTACATCCTGAACACTCTAATTCTACTTCTGACTCTTCTCAATCCAACGACTTGCTCGTCATCCTGGTGGTGAAAAGATGGGATGTCCGGCCACTGTCGAAGCTCGCATGCGAATTTAAATCCAGAGGAAAGGAAGTCAAAGTTATCGCCTACAGAGTCCTGTCTGGTCCTATCGAGCCTTCCGATTTCGCGAGTGGAGGTTGTGGTGTTGGTGATTTACAGGTCTTCGAACTACAAGATCCTGCATCTGATCGACTTTTGGGCAATCCGCTGGGTGTATTTCTGACACTAAAGGAGTACCGCTTTCCTCCGGAATTTCCTCTTGAGGCGAACTCGGCGGCAACCGTGATCCGTATACCTCGCATGGACTTGCCCCATTGCGGCTGGATAGCCTCTCTCGGTATTCAGGAATTGAGAGGTAAGTACCGCGGAAAGATCTATTCGGATAGTTCTGACAGTTACAGATTGGCACGTCCCCAGAGTCGAAATTTCCATCATCACAAATGACAGACCGAACTCCCTACGACGGCTGCTACGATCGTTGTCGGATTCTCGATACTTCGGGGACCAGCTCAATATCCGGATCAACATCGAACAAGATGCGGACTACGAAACGCTCGAGCTCGTCGATCACTGGAGTTGGGAACATGGAAGCGTATCCATCACTAGACGGGTTATCCACGCCGGTCTCCTTCCTGCGATTGTGGAATCATGGTATCCACACTCGAACCATTCGTATGGGTTAATCCTAGAAGACGACGTGGAACTTTCGCCTCTTTTCTACGGCTGGTTGAAGATGAACCTACTCCGATATAGGTACCGTATTCGTCACCCAAAGGTTTCGTATCTGTTCATTCACCGTCTTCACCGGAATAGGTACGGTCAAGACCAGAACCGGTCCGCGCAGATGTTCGGAATCAGCCTCTACCAACCGAAAGTCATCGAGACGAGACAAGAAGGAAGGGCGTTCTTCAACCCTCGAACCGTGTTCGCATCCAACGACATAACCGAATACACCACCCCGTACCTCTCTCAAATCCCCTGCAGCTGGGGAGCGATCTACTTCCCCGAACACTGGCGCGAATTCCATACCTACCTCAACGTCCGCCTCTCGGAAACCCTTTTCGGTATCGACGCTGTCGTGGTTCCGGACGCCAGGTCGAACCGTTGGCCGAAATCGTGGAAGAAGTATTTCATCGAACTGGCTTATCTGCGTGGATACGTCATGGTGTACCCGAACTACGACAACTTCGTGTCCTTGTCTACGAATCACCTCGAGATCGGGTCGCACGTGAAGGACACCTCACAAGAATCTTACGTGCAGAAGAGGGAAATGTTTCGCGTTCCGTTGATGAGCTTGGAAGGTACCACACGGCTCGTGGACCTCCCACATGGGACGTTACCGACGTTTGATGAGCTACCTGTCCTGGATCTCTTCGGTCGGCTCAGTTCTTTGGAGGATCTCATCCTATTGGGAAAAACGCGGCGATTGGAGATGATCCCTGCCTGTGAACATACATCCGAAAACCACACTCGACCCGATTTCGGAGTCCTTCTTTGCGTACCGCTCACTGAATAAGCTAGCTTTGCAATCCGTTTCGCACAACTCCGTATTCTAATGTTCAACCACTTCAGAATTTTTCCCTGGAATGAGGGGTGTCATCACAACATCGCATAAATAATAGCAGTTGCAGGGTGATAACGACAGGCAACTTTGGGACTGATACTGAGAGATAACTGCACACGACATTGGTCACAGAAGAAGAAAGAGAAAGATGTAGCAGGTCCTGCTATACTACGACCTGGGAACTATCTAAACCCAGGGCATGTAAGAATATGTCAACGTTGGCGAGTTTGGTCGCGGCCTCCTCGTTGCTCGCCCAGCCTCTGACGGAGACGACATTGTCTAAAATCTTCTCACGCAGTGTGGCGACGAGATACTGTTGTTGCTCCAGGGAGGCGTGTAGAGCAATGGCGGCGAGGAGTTGCCAGATTTGTTGATCAGCAATGTCGTGCTGGGGGGTAGGGACGAAATTTGTTCCACCGATAGCCGCAGCACGCGTTGAAGGGAAGAGGAGGAGAAGGTGTTGCGCGATGACATGGAACAGGGTGTTGAACACGAGTTGCCTATCCAAAAAGTTCAGTAGACGCGACAACTCGAGCCTTCGGGACGTACCATTTCTCGAGTTCCTCTGGAGAAGGAACCTCAGCCGGATCCGAAGTTTGTTTGAGATCTTCGACTCTACTCAGGAAGATCGTAAGTAGCGCAATCAACGGCTACCGTCGCAAATAGTCAACAGGGGTGCATGAGGCAGGAGGTCAGGGATACTCACACGTGTGTGACATATCGTCATGATGTCGTTATGCTTGATCAAAAGCTCCAATAAACCACTGATCGGGGTTAAAGTAATCTTGGCGACAACGAGCATCATGGTTTGCATGACCGTCACAAGGAAGGTGTCCGTGGACTCAGAGGTATCGTATATGATCGTGGCATCGGCGACGACGTCGAGTTGCGAGAAGCACGCAACGAGCAACGTGAGCATCGTGAGCATGCGTTTCTGACCAAGGATATGTGCATCCCGCGAGAGGAGCTTCTTGCCCTTAGGTGGGACGAGAAGTGAAATAAACGGATGCGGTTTGCTGTCATCAGGACGTCAGCTCATGGGAGTCATGGAATAGAGCTTTTCATTTACCTGGTCTCGAGGGTGACCATAACTTTCCAACCGTCCCATAGTTCCTCTACAAGTTCATCATCCTTGTTTTGCCTGTTTCGACGACAGGTTAACCAACCCACGGGACGAACGACCACCTGATCATAAACTCACCAGATAGTGGTCATAGCAATGTCCGTCTCAGCAGGGATCGTCCGCCTGTGTGAATCGATATGCATCGTGAGGTCATACAGATGCTCAAGGATCCGGAGTGATTCTTTGTATGTGAGAGGATCCTTTTTGATAATTCCATTTGACTTCAAGTCCTGGTGAGAAGCGCGCTCGAGGAGGGGAGTTGGGTACTCACATCTACAACAACCCCATTGAGATTCTTCGCAAGGTCGGCCCCAGCGCTATCCCCATTTGTTGCACTACCAGCAGTGTGATCCGAATTCACGGAAGAGGTAGAATCCACCTGGAGGAGCTGACGGGGAGCGGCTTTGTAGCTGCGACCGGAAGTCTTTCCCAAAGCGCCTTGCAGGCTGTTCAAAGCTGGCAAAATAAACCGTCAAAAAACACTTCCGGACCGAGAGATCGGATCAAGGCTCACAAGCTTTCTCCTTCTCCCGCAGTCGAGCATTCTGAACGATGCGTTCTACTTGAGCTTCCATCTTCTGCAGCGCATTTGCCCTCCTTCCACTGCCCTTCTGCACCAGACCCATACCAACACCTCCACTCTTGCCGAACTTCACGACGTGTTCGTCGTTGGGGTTCATTCCCATGCGAGATCGCAAGTTCGAGGCATACACCTGAGCGTAGTAGTCTTCGGCGTAGGGATCCTGAGTGACAAGCTGAGATACTTGAATCCGAGTGATGAAGTCTTTGTCCGACTGGGTCATGAGATCATTGTACCTGGACTGAAGGAGATCCTCAATCGCTGGATATTCGGGAAGCATATCAAACTAACCATGTGAGCGACCTTGGCCTGTCGTCTCCTCCTCTTATCCTCCATCCTCTCGGCCTCCATAATCTTCCTCATGGCCTCGGCCCGGAGGTTCTCCTGATCGATCTGATTAGGGGTTCCTTTGAGTTGTTGCAAAAGCTCAAGCTGGGCAGCCTCAGCGAGCAGCTTCTGCTGAATTTGGACGTCCTGGGGGAGGTACTGCATACTCTGTTGGAATGGAACCTCGAGTTGGTCATTGATGAAAGAAGCAGGAGACCGTTGCTGTTGTCTACGACGTAAAAGTTGTTCCGCAACCTGGATCTCGGCTAACGTGGGCCCAATCGAAGCCTGACGTTGGTGTAGAGCCGTACGGGCCTGTTGTTGTTGCTGGGCCTGGTAAAGTTGTTGGGCACGAAGTTGCCTCTCGAGCTCTTCCATCTGAAGTTGGTCCTGGTACTCCTGAAGCTCCTGGAGTTCCTGTTGTTCCCTAAGCTGTTGCAACTGCTGTTGTTGACGTTGCTGCTGGAGCTGTTGTTGCTGTTGGAGGAGAACCTGTTGCTGTTGCTGGTGAAAGCGAGGAGATTGTGAATGAGGGTGCATCCGAGGTGGTGGGGTATTACGCTGCTGTAATTGCTGCAACTGCTGGAGTTGTTGCTGTTGCTGCTGGTAAGTGGCGGGGCGAGGTATCGCGACGTTCTCCCTGCCCCGCTGGGTCAAAGCCCTCATCTCCGCCTCGACTTCCTCAAGAGTTCGCGCCACACCCGGCTGGGGGCTAGTGAATGAGGCCTGGGCCTGCGGTTGTGGTAAAGCATGAGCGATATGCGGTGATTCGTAGTGTAGAGTTTCCGTCGCCCTGAAGGGAGAAAATTTCGCAGACGATGACGGAGGAAGCTGTTGCTGGACTTGTTGAACGTGTGGGTGTTGGAGACCAGGCGTTCCAGACCGACCGGTACCGTTCCCACGCGGCAGCATCGAGGAGAGAGAGCGGTCATCCCATCGCGACTCTAACGAGGCCTGAGATGGCCATGCTGTGGGAGGAAGAAAGTTTGCAAGGCGCAGGCAAATCACAGGAGATACACTGACCGGTCAGATTGGGACGTTGATCCAGTAACGGATCCCTATCGAAAGCGTTCTGTCGTGGCTCCGGGGCGGGTGGTTTAACAGGCGTGTCATCGGCGAAAAATGTTGGCTGGGAGAAATCAAAGTCCTTGCCTACCATAAACAACGTCAGTCGTGAATTTCGAGGACCACGAGGGGTCTGACGCACCGACTGGGCCGTTCCCGCCAAAAGTCTCGTCGTTAAGATTATCACCACCCTCTTGAAGAGCATCTCCTAGTCCATCGTAGCGTTCTGTTCCCCAGGTGTAGATGGGAATGTCGGAGCCATCGTCGAGCTGACCCTCTAGATATTTTCTTTTTTCATTTTCTAGGTCGTTGTTGTCGATGCCGAAGAAAGACATTTATCTGGCGAGCATAACCACCAAGCACGAGACAAAATCGCGGACGCGAGCCAGACACGGACGGGAAACACCTGCCACTTTTAGAAGATAGACGCCCAGAGGTCACTCGACGAAACAATGTCTCGATTGCTCAACGAATCAAACGTGCGACTAATCTGCCCCCACCCTTCGCTGCAGCTCTCCAATCCTCCTCGTTCGCCAGAGTCTTATCATCCATGAAAAGAACCACATCTCCACCCGCCTTCCGTTTGACCCGGCCAGCGAACACGTCCAAACTCTCGCCATGGATCACCGGCATCTTCCACAGGTCACTCGTATCAGGGCATATCACCTTGAGTACTGCGATCCTTTCCTTCTTCGCTTCCTTCGTCTCCCCTTCGTCAGCACGCGCTTCTGCCCTCCTTCTCAAGGTAC
>Ga0307514_10002541_pt1 | contig 18815 bp, 16 predicted proteins | sample 16_EM_MG_FD_203088 | JGI IMG/M metagenome (GOLD analysis project Ga0307514, IMG submission 203088) | Populus trichocarpa ectomycorrhiza microbial communities from riparian zone in the Pacific Northwest, United States - 16_EM | ecosystem: Host-associated > Plants > Roots > Unclassified | place... | reverse complement strand
CCCTCGACCCCGTGGTTGAACGAGTGGTTGTTGTCGGTGCCGTCGCGGTTGTCCTCGCCGTTGCCGAGGTTGTGCTTCTGCTCGTAGGCGGTGAGGTCGGCCATGGTGAAGCCGTCGTGCGCGGTGATGAAGTTGACCGATGCGAGCGGCCCGCGCTCCTGCGAGAAGACGTGGGCGCTGCCGGCGAGGCGGCGGGCGAGGGATCCGATGCCGTTGGGAGCCTCACCGGTGCGACGCGCTGTGCTGATGTCAGACAGCCAGAAGTCACGCATACGGTCGCGGTATCCGTCATTCCACTCGGAGTAGCCAGATGGGAAGTTGCCGACCTGCCAGCCGCCCATGCCGACATCCCACGGCTCGGAGATCATCTTGACGCCCTGGAGTCCCGGATCGTCGAGGATCGCGGTGAGCAGCGGGTGGTCGCTCTGGAACTCGACGTTCTCGTCGCGGCCGAGCGTGGCCATCAGGTCGAACCGGAAGCCGTCGACCTGCACCTCGTTCGCCCAGTAGCGCAGCGAATCGAGCACGAGGCGCTGGGCCGCGGGCTCGGCGAAGTTGACGGTGTTGCCGCACCCGGTCACGTCGACGTAGTGGCCCTTGTCGTCGACCCGGTAGTAGCTCGCGTTGTCGAGGCCGCGGAACGAGTTGGTCGGCCCGGTGAGGCCCTCCTCTGCCGTGTGGTTGTAGACGACATCGAGGATGACCTCGAGGCCGGCCTCGTGCAGCGCCTTGACCATCGACTTGAACTCGCGCAGCACGGCACCCGTGCCGCCCTTCTGCGCGGCCGCGGTTGCATAGCCGGCGTTGGGAGTGAAGAAGTTGAGGGTGTTGTAGCCCCAGTAGTTGACCAGCCCCTGGCGGGTCAGCCGCTGCTCGCTGAGCGACTGGTGCACCGGCAGCAGCTCGACACTCGTGACACCGAGGTCTTTCAGGTAGGCGATCGTGCTCTTGTGGGCCAGGCCGGCGTAGGTGCCGCGCAGCTTCTCCGGCACGGTCGGGCTGAGCTTGGTGAGCCCGCGCGCGTGCGCCTCGTAGAGCACCGTGTGGTCGAGGGCGATCGCCGGCTTGGTCGAGGTGCCCCAGTCGAACGAGCCGTCTTGCACGTAGCTGCGCCAGTTGCCGTCGAGGGCGCGGGCGAGCCCTCGGGCGTAGGGGTCGAGCAGGTCGCGGCTCGGGTCGAAGCGGTGTGCCGGTCCGCTCGGTCCGCTCGCGCGCACCGAGTACCGCGTTCCCGGAACGAGCTTGGCGGATGTCGCCTCCCACACCCCGTTGACGTCGCGGGTCATCGGGATGGTCTCCACGATCCAGCCGGCGTCCTTCGCGTCGAAGAGGCAGAGGTCGAGCTCGGTCGCGTTCGCCGACCACACACGCAGGGTTCCGGTGCGTCCGTCGGTGCGCACCCCGAGATCGCGGAACGGGTCGGCGGAGGACATGCGCAAAAGCCTAGGCGCTGCGTGAGTCATGCTTGTTACATGGCCATCTACCTCGACTACGCAGCGACGGCTCCCATGCCGTCGCCCGTCGTCGATGCCTATGCCGCTGCGCTTCGGCTGGTTGGCAATCCATCGTCGATCCACAGCCAGGGGCAGGATGCCCGGCGCGTGCTCGAGGACGCCCGGGAACAGGTCGCCGCCTCGCTCGGCGCCGACCGCGTCGAGGTGACCTTCACCGGCGGTGGCACCGAGTCGGTGAACCTCGCGATCAAGGGGCTCTATTGGTCGCGCAACCCTGCGGGTCGAGTAGCAGCCGAAGGCCGCGTATCGAGACCAAGGATCGTCGTCCCCCTCGCCGAGCACCACGCCACGATCGAGGCGGTCGAGTGGCTCGCCGCCCACGAGGGAGCCGTTGTCGACTGGGTTCCGGTCGACTCCGTCGGCCGTCTCGACGTCGACTACCTCGCGTCAGCGCTGGGCTCCGATGTGGCGCTCGTCACGCTGCTCATGGCCAACAACGAGATCGGAACCGTTCAGCCGGTTGCCGAGGTTGCCGCGCTCGCGGCTGCGCAGGGCATCCCCGTGCATGTCGACGCGATCGCGGCCTACGGGTACCTGCCCATCGATGTGCACGCACTGGGGGTCGCGGCACTCAGCGTCTCTGCCCACAAGATCGGCGGACCGGTGGGCGTCGGCGCGCTCGTCATCGCGCGCGACGCGGTCATCGAGCCGCTCGTGCACGGAGGCAGCCAGCAGCGCGGTCGCAGCGGAACGCAGGATGCCGCCGGCGCGGCCGCGTTCGGTGCGGCCGCCTCCCTCGGCCTTCACCGCGACACCGCACTGCGCGACCGCCTCATCGCCGGCGTGCAGCGGGCCGTGCCAACTGCCGTGCTGCGCGGGGACCCGGTCGACCGCCTGCCGGGCAACGCGCACTTCACCTTCCCGGGGTGCGAGGGCGACTCGCTGCTGTTCCTCCTCGACTCGGCCGGGTTCTCGGTGAGCACGGGATCGGCGTGCCAGGCCGGTGTGCCGGAGGCGTCCCATGTGCTGCTCGCCCTCGGCCTCGACGAGCCGACGGCCCGCGGCGCCCTGCGCTTCACCCTCGGCCGCGACACGACCGAGGCAGAGGTCGACGCTCTCGTCGCCGCCCTTCCCGCTGCCGTCGACGCGGCGCGCGCGGCTGGCCTCGCCGCTGGGTGAGTCCTCGGGTCTTGCGGCATTCGTCCACCTGTAATATTCTTCTGACAGGTGTTAGGAGATGATGTGGACGCAGAGCGGCTAGCGGCTCGCCTCACGGCGATCGCCAGTGTGCAGCGCCTCCGCATCCTCGCCAACCTCGAGGGTGGCGCGCTGCATGTGAGCGAGCTCGCCCGTCGGGTCGAGATGAGCCGCGCGCTTCTCTACATGCACCTCACCAAGCTCGAGGAGGCCGGTTTTGTCGCCGGCCGGCTCGAGCTCAGCGACGACGGCAAGGCGCTCAAGTTCTTCGAGCTCGTGCCATTCACCATCACCATCGACGCGGCAACGATCATCGCTGCCGTAGCCGCCACGGCAGCAACTAGCCACACTGAGAGAGAGAACTGACATGCCTGAATGGACCTCCTTCCCCTGGTTCGCGTGGATCCCGATTCTGGGCATCGTCATCTGGGGCATCCTCGCGATGACCGGCGCGCTCGGCGGCCGCAAGAACGACGTGCAGCTCGCCAAGGCCCTCGAGGAGAACGCTGCCGTCAACAAGGCGCTGCTCGATCGGCTCGACGCGATCGACGGTCGCCTCGGCGCCGTGGAGAAGACGCTCAACGACATCCCGTAGCCTGTCGCGAATGAGGGCCGCCCGCATCGCTGTCGCAGCGCTCGTGCTCCTGCTCGCCGGGTGCACGGTGCCGACACCGGCGCCGACACAGGTGACGACGCCGGCCCCGACTGCCTCGGCACCCGCCGCGCCCGCATCGGCCCTGCTGCCGGCCCTCGGCCCAACGCTGAGCGCCGCCGAAGCGGAGCAGGAGGGGGTTCGCCTCGCCGACGAGCTGCAGTCGCTCGTCGACGCGATCATCAACGTCGACGACAAGTCGCAACTTGTTCCCGCCGACGGCGACAGCGCCGCGTACTACGGGGTGTACCGCACCCTCTCGCTGCAGGTCGCTGCCGATCCCCTCGTGATGGGTGCGCAGCTGGCGAGCGTGCTCGAGCAGTCCGGCTGGTCGCTCTACGAGTCGACGACGGAGAACGGGCAGTTTCTCGCCGCGCTCTCGAGCGGCGACACCGGCTGGTTCGCCATCATCGGCGGGGACGACAGCGTCGAGGGGCAGTCGGTGGTGACCTTCCAGATCGCCAGCCCCGACATCCTTTAGCCTTGGAGCTATGAAGGTCGTCGCGGCAATGAGTGGTGGGGTGGACTCCGCCGTCGCCGCTGCGCGGGCGGTCGACGCTGGCCACGACGTTGTCGGCGTGCACCTCGCGCTCAGCCGAATGCCGGGCACCCTCCGCACGGGCAGTCGGGGCTGCTGCACCATCGAGGACTCGATGGATGCCCAGCGCGCCGCCAACATCATCGGCATCCCGTTCTACGTGTGGGACTTCTCGAGCCGCTTTAAGGACGACGTGGTCGACGACTTCATCGACGAGTACTCCGCGGGCCGCACCCCCAACCCGTGCATGCGGTGCAACGAGCGCATCAAGTTCAGCGCCCTGCTCGACAAGGCGCTCGCGCTCGGCTTCGACGCCGTCGCCACCGGCCACTACGCGAGTGTCGTCGAGACCCCGCAGGGCCCCGAGCTGCATCGTGCGGCCGCGTGGGCGAAAGACCAGTCCTACGTGCTCGGGGTGCTCACGGCTGAGCAGCTCGCGCACTCGATGTTCCCGCTCGGCGCAACGCCGTCGAAGGCCGAGGTGCGGGCCGAGGCGGCCCAGCGCGGCTTCAGCGTCGCGTCCAAGCCCGACAGCCACGACATCTGCTTCATCCCCGACGGCGACACTCGCGGCTGGCTCGCCGAGCGCGTCGGCGCGGAGCGCGGCGACATCCTCGACCGCTCCGGTGCGGTGATCGGCACCCACGAAGGCGCCCACGCCTTCACGGTCGGCCAGCGCAAGGGACTCGCGATCGGCTTTCCCGCCGACGACGGAAAGCCGCGCTTCGTGCTCGAGGTGCAGCCGAAGACCAACACCGTGGTGGTAGGCCCCAAGGAGGCCCTCGCCATCGCCGAGATCGCCGGCACCTCGTTCACCTGGGCAGGGATGCCGCCAGCAGACCCGACGGATCCCTTCGCCTGTGAGGTGCAGATCCGCGCCCACGCCGACCCGGTCGCGGCGGTGGCGGTCGTTCGCGACGGCGAGCTCGTCATCACCCCCGACGAGCCGCTCGTCGGGGTCGCCCCCGGTCAGACGGCCGTCGTCTACGTCGGCACCCGCGTGCTCGGTCAGTGCACGATCGCGAGGACTGTCAGCGCGGTACCAGCCGTAGCGTCATAGGCCGGTCATAGTCTTGACGCGTGGCTGAAAAGACGAGCGCCGACATCGAGACCGACCCGACCTCCGCACACGGCGAGGCCGCGGCACTGACCACCCGCATCCTCGAGTTGCGCGACGCCTACTACGAGCGCGACGAGGTGCTCGTCGACGACGCCGAGTACGACGCGATGCTGCGACGGCTCGAGGAGCTCGAGCGCCTGCACCCAGAGCTGCAGTCCCAGGACTCGCCGACCCAGACCGTCGGGGGTCGCGCCGACAACTCGCTGTTCGCCCCGGTGGAGCACGCCGAGCGCATGCTCTCGCTCGACAACGTCTTCTCCATCGACGAGTTCGAGGCATGGGCGACGAAGGTCGAGCGGGATTCCGGTCGGGCGGTGCACCTGCTGTGCGAGCTGAAGATCGACGGGCTCGCGCTCAACCTCCGCTACGAGAACGGCACCCTGGTAAGTGCAGCGACCCGGGGGGACGGCGTCGTGGGGGAGGACGTCACGGCGAACCTCCAGTACATCCCCTCCATCCCGCGGCAGCTGGCCGGCAGTGGGCATCCGCCGCTCGTCGAGGTGCGTGGTGAGGTATTCATCCCGGTCGCGGCCTTCGAGAAGCTCAACGAGCTGCAGGCGCAGCTGCGCGAGCGGGTCGTCGCGGATGCGCGCGAGAAGTGGGCCGCACGGGGACCGGTCGGCGAGTTCGACGAGCAGAAGGCCGTCGACTCCGCCACCCGCCGGTTCGCGGCCTTCGCCAACCCTCGCAACGCCGCGAGCGGCGGTCTTCGACAGCAGCTCGACAAGAAGTCCGGCCTCGAGCTCGAGGCGGGGCGCGCGCGACTCGACTCGCTCCGCATGTACGTGCACGGCATCGGCGCGTGGCAGAACCCGCCCGTTGCGAGCCAGAGCGAGACCTACGGTCTGCTCGCCGAGTGGGGGCTGCCGACGAGCCCGCACTTCCGCGTTGTCGACGACGTGGCCGGTGCCGCCGGTTTCATCGAGCACTGGGGGGAGCACCGCCACTCGATCGAGCACGAGATCGACGGCATCGTCATCAAGGTCGACGAGCTCGCCCTTCACGAGGAGCTCGGGGCCACGAGCCGCGCGCCGCGGTGGGCGATCGCCTACAAGTACCCGCCGGAGCAGGTCAACACCAAGCTGCTCGACATCGTCGTCTCGGTCGGCCGCACGGGGCGCGCGACGCCCTTCGCCGTCATGGAGCCCGCCCTCGTCTCGGGGTCTGTCGTGCGGCAGGCGACGCTGCACAACCAGGACGTGGTGAAGGTCAAGGGCGTGCTCATCGGCGACACCATCGTGCTGCGCAAGGCCGGCGACGTCATCCCCGAGGTGCTCGGTCCGGTGGTCGAGCTGCGCGACGGCAGCGAGCGGGAGTTCGTCATGCCGGCCAACTGCCCGGTCTGCGGCACCCCACTCGCACCCGCCAAGGAGGGCGATGTCGACCTGCGCTGCCCCAACGCGAAGACCTGCCCAGCACAGGTGCGCGGCAGGGTCGAGCACGTCGGATCCCGCGGCGCTCTCGATATCGAGGTGCTCGGAGAGGTGACGGCCGCGGCGCTGACGCAGCCGCGGCATCCTGCGATCGCACCGCTCGTCACCGAGGCTGGGCTGTTCGGGCTGACCATCGACGACCTCCTTCCGATCGAGGTGGAAGTGCGCGACAAGGAGACCGGGCTCGGCACCGGAAGGATCGAGTCGCCGTTCCGCCGCAAGCGCAAGCCGGGCGACCCGGAGGGCGACGGTGAGTTCGTGCCGTCGAGCAACGCGACCAAGCTGCTGGCCGAGCTGGACAAGGCTAAGACCAAGCCGCTGTGGCGCATCCTCGTGTCGCTCAGCATCCGCCACGTTGGCCCGGTCGCAGCGCGCGCCCTCGCCGACTACTTCGGCTCGCTCGACGCCATTCGTGCGGCAACCCGCGAGGAGCTCGCAGCGGTCGACGGGGTCGGCGGCATCATCGCCGATGCCCTCATCGACTGGTTCGAGGTCGACTGGCACCGCGAGATCATCGAGCGCTGGGCGGCCGACGGCGTGCAGTTCGCGACGCCCAACCATCCCGGACCCGGGGCGGCGGCAGCATCCGACGGACCGCTCGCGGGACTCACCGTCGTGGCGACGGGCTCGATCGAGGGCTTCTCGCGCGAGGGCGCGCAGGAGGCGATCATCGCGGCCGGCGGCAAGGCCGCGTCGAGTGTGAGCAAGAAGACCGACTTCGTCGTTGCAGGGCCCGGGGCTGGCTCGAAGCTCGGCAAGGCAGAGGAGCTCGGGCTGCGCATTCTCGACGCCGAGCAGTTCGTCACCCTCCTCGCGGAAGGCCCCGCTGGCCTGGATAGCTGAGTTCGCGCAGAAAGTTTCGGTTGTTACGGGAATGGAAACAATCTGTTCACCCCCACTCCGGGGGCAGAATTTCGCCTATTGTGTGAACGTACGGTTGAGCCTTTCGGGAGTGCTCTGCTCGTGCAAGTGAGGGGCACCAATTGCTGTTCGAGGCAGCCATTTTGTCGACCTCGGCCACCGTTTCCAGCGTCGCCGAGGCCTTCGCCTTGCCCGAGATAACGTTTCAGGTCATCGTGTCGGGTCAGCCGACCGACATCACGGCACGATTCGCCGACACTCCCATCACGGCCCTCGGGGGTGACGCGGCGGGAGCTGCGGCCGGCCCGGGTGCCGTTGCCGCCGTCGATCCTGCCGCGCTCCCGACCCTTCGCGGCATCACGCTGCTCGACCAGCTCGCGCTGCTGCCGTCTGACTCCCTCGCCGAGTTCGTGTCGGCGAACTCCGGCGTCGTCAGTGAGTTCATCGCCGCGCAGCCGTCTGCCGCCCAGGTGGGCGAGTGGTGGGCGCGCACCGATCTGCCGACACGAAGCGCGTTCCTCGAGTCTGCCCCGACCCTCGTCGGCAACCTCGAGGGCGTGCCCTTCGGCCTCCGCGACTATGCGAACCGGCAGGCGCTCGACCTCGCCTCGTCGCAGCTGCGTCAGCAGGCCGGGTCGACCGGCAGCCGCTCCCGGCTCATCGACGCGAGCGGAACGAGTCACATGCTCGAGCAGATCGAGGATGCCCTGGTCGCGCCAGCGGGAGCGCCGCCCCGCTACCTGCTGAGCTTCGACTCCTCGGGGTCCGGAACGGCATCCATCGTCATCGGCAACATCGAGACCGCCGACTTCGTCAGCTACCTCGTGCCGGGCATGTTCTACACCGTCGACGGCCAGATGGTTCCGTGGGCCGCGGCGGCGCAGTCGCTCTACGACACCCAGACCCAGTGGATCGACCACCTCGGTGAGGCAGACCCCTCGCTCACCGATGCCACGGTGGCGACCGTCGCGTGGCTCGGGTACGAGACTCCCAGCATGGTCAACTTCACCTCGCTCGACCTCGCCTATGAGGGGCGCGACGCGATCGCGGCGACGGTCAACGGAATCCGGGAGCTGCGAGGAGACGACCAGCCCTTCCTCTCGATCGTCGCCCACTCCTACGGGTCGACCGCGACGATGATGGCCCTCATCGACTACGGCATCGAGGTTGACGCCCTCGCCCTCATCGGATCGCCTGGCACGTCGGCGAAGACCGCGGCAGACCTCAACGTCGTCGGCGACAACGTGTTCGTCGGCGAGGCGGCGTGGGACCAGATCAAGGACACGGCGTTCTTCGGCACCGACCCCGGCTCGGCGTCATTCGGCGCCCACGCCTTCAGCGTCGACGGAGGCACCGACCCGGTCACCGGGCAGCAGCTGGCCGCCTCGACGGGCCACAACGCCTACCTCGACTCCGGCTCCGAGTCGATGCGCAACCTCGCCCTCATCAGCCTCGGGCGCGGCTACCTCGTCACGACCGACTCCGGCGCGGCCGCCGTGCCGCGCGGCTTCGCCGAGGCGCGCTGAGACTCGACCCGTTCGCGCACCGTAGAATCGCTGGGTATCCCCGCACTACCGGCTGGAGTCCCCGTTGTCTGAAATCACCCCCGACGTGGTCGCGCATCTCGCGAACCTCGCGCGCATAGCCCTCACCCCGGCAGAGATCGAGAAGCTCACCGGTGAGCTCGGCGCGATCGTCGACTCCGTCGCCAAGGTGAGCGAGGTGGCGACCCCCGACGTGCCGGCCACGAGCCACCCGATTCCGATGTCGAACATCTTCCGCGACGACGTGCCAGGGGTGACCCTCACGACGGAGCAGGCGCTCGCCGGTGCCCCGGAGCACGACGGCTCGCGGTTCAAGGTCAGCGCGATCCTGGGGGAGGAGCAGTAATGACCGACCTCACCCGCATCGCCGCGTCCGACCTCGCCAAGCTTCTCGCCTCTCGCGAGGTCTCCTCCGTGGAGGCGACAAAGGCGCACCTCGACCGCATCGCCGCGGTCGACGGCGACGTGCACGCCTTCCTGCACGTGTCCGACGCCGCGCTCGACACGGCTGCGTCCATCGATGCCCGCCGCGCCGCCGGCGAGGCGCTCGGCGAGCTCGCCGGCGTTCCGGTGGCGATCAAAGACGTTCTCTGCACCATCGACATGCCGTCGACGGCGGGTAGCCGCATCCTCGAGGGCTGGGTTCCCCCGTACGACGCACACGTCGTCAGCAACCTTCGCGCCGCCGGCCTCGTTCCTCTCGGCAAGACCAACATGGATGAGTTCGCCATGGGCTCGTCGACCGAGTTCAGCGCCTACGGTCCGACCCACAACCCGTGGGACCTCGAGCGCATCCCCGGCGGTTCCGGCGGCGGCTCCGCCGCGGCGGTCGCCGCCTTCGAGGCGCCGCTCGCGCTCGGCTCCGACACCGGCGGATCCATCCGCCAGCCTGCGGCCGTCACCGGCTCGGTCGGCGTCAAGCCCACCTACGGCGGCGTCTCGCGCTACGGTGCCATTGCCCTCGCGAGCTCGCTCGACCAGGTCGGCCCGGTCACCCGCACCGTGCTGGATGCCGGGCTCCTCCACGACGTCATCGGCGGCTACGACAAGCGCGACTCCACCAGCCTGAAGGACGCGTGGCCGTCGTTCGCCGCCGCAGCCCGTGAGGGCGCAGCAGCCGAGAGCCTGAAGGGCCTGCGCGTCGGCGTCGTCAAGGAGCTGGATGCGCCCGGCTTCCAGCCCGGCGTCTCGCAGCGCTTCCACGAGGCGCTCGAGCTGCTCGCCGCCAACGGCGCGGAGATCGTCGAGGTGAGCGCCCCGAACTTCGAGTACGCGGTCGCGGCCTACTACGTCATCCTGCCCGCGGAGGCCTCGAGCAACCTCGCCAAGTTCGACTCGGTACGATTCGGCCTTCGCTCGAAGACCGCGGGAACCGTTGAGGATGTCATGGCCGCCACCCGCGAGGCCGGCTTCGGTGACGAGGTCAAGCGCCGCATCATCCTCGGCACCTACGCGCTGAGCGCCGGCTACTACGACGCGTACTACGGCAGCGCGCAGAAGGTGCGCACGCTCATCCAGCGCGACTTCGCCTCCGCGTTCGAGCAGGCGGACGTGCTCGTGTCGCCCGCCGCGCCCACGACAGCCTTCCGCATCGGCGAGAAGGTCAACGACCCGCTGGCCATGTACCTCAACGACGTGACGACGATTCCGGCGAACCTCGCGGGCATCCCCGGCATGGGCCTGCCGATGGGGCTCGCCGCGGAGGACGGCCTGCCGACCGGCTTCCAGATCATGGCGCCGGCCCATGAGGACGCACGCCTCTACCGCGTCGGTGCCACCCTCGAGCGCCTGCTCGAGGAGAAGTGGGGTCACACCCTCATCAGCCAGGCACCCGACCTCTCGGCCGGCGAGATGTTCACGGCGGGCCGCGGCGCCGTCTAGTCGACGGTCACGACGAGCTTGCCGGCGGCCTCACCCGACTCCATGACGGCGTGAGCCTCGAGGATCTCGTCGAAGCCGAACACGCGATGGATCGGCACGACGGCGCGGCCGGCAGCGACCGCGTCGAGGAACGCCTGCAGCACCGAGGGCGGAAGGTCGCTCGCGTCCCCGTGGTAGCCGGCGAGCCGCACACCGCGCGGCAGGTCGTCGTTCGGGTAGAAGTCGGGCAGCGTCCACTGGTTCGAGAGCATGCCGGTGAAGCAGACGATGCCGTGGTAGCGGGTGGATCGCAGCGTGTCTGGCAGCGTCGGCGCGCCGACCAGCTCGAGGGCGACATCCACGCCGTCTGGCAGGATCGCCCGCACCTGAGCCTCGACCGAACCGTCGTCGACGAGCACGTGGTCGACCCCGATCGCACGCATGGCATCGGCCTTCGCCGGGTTACGGGTGGTCGAGAGCACGGTCATGCCCTGCAGCTTCGCGAGCACCGCGGTGGTCATGCCGACCGATGACGTTCCGCCGCGGATGAGGATGGACTGCCCCGGCTGGGCGTCGAGCCCGACGGTGAGCGAGCCGTGGGCGGTCTGCAGCATCTCGGGAACCGCCCCGAGGGTGGCCCAGTCGAGCTCGCTCGTGAACGGCACGACCTGGCTGGCCGGCACGAGGGTGTACTCGGCATAGCCGCCGTCGAGCTGCCGCCCCATGCCGCCCATCATCGCCATGACCTGCTGGCCGACGGCAAACTCCCCGCCGGGGGCGTCGGCCACGACTCCGGTCGCCTCGATGCCGGGCACGCGGGGAAACGTCACGCCGACGGCAAGACCCATGCGGGTGTGCAGCTCGGAGCGGTTGAGACCGAACGCCTTCACGCGAATGAGCACCTGCCCTGGCGCGGCAGTCGGTGTCGGCAGCTCGCGGATGTTAAGCGCGCCCGGCTGCTCGACGGTTCCCGGCTCATCGAGCACGATCGCCCGCATGGCCGGCACCGCGCTCATCGTAGGCACCTCGTTCACCGTCGACGCCGCGCTCACCGTCGGCCCCGCAGGGTCATGAGGGTCTCACCGAGCTGCTCGAGCTGGGCGGGGGAGGCGCTGAACCGCAGTTCGAGCTCGCTCTCGAAGGTGCGGGTCGCCTCCGCGAAGGCGTCGTGTCCAGCGGGCGTCAGCTCGATGAAGGCCGAGCGGCCATCAGCGGGATTCGCGCGGCGTTCGCAGTGGCCTGCCGCCTCGATGCGGTCGACGAGCTTGCTCGCCCCACCCATGGAGATGACCATGTCGGTCGCGATGTCGATGAGTCGAGCATCCTCCGCCTCGGAGAGGAAGCGCATGACCTGAAATCGCGCAAGGGTCAGGTCGTTCTCGTCGCGCAGTCGGGCGTCGACGGCGTTCCATAGCTCGATCTGAAACCGCACGAGATCGTCGAAGATGGGGGAGAGGTCGGGCATGCGCATCCTTTGAAGTAGTTACCGTGGAAAGTAATCTAGCACATGGTTTCCGTGGAAACTACTCTGCCTTTCGCTCCCGGAACGCCAGCTGGTTCATGCGGTTGCCGCAGCGAACACTGCAGAAGCGCTTCGAGCCGTTGCGCGAGAGGTCGAGAACGAGGCCCTCGCAGTCATCGGCAGCGCACTCGCGCAGGCGGTCGGTCGCGCCAGAGCGGATGACGTCGGCGAAGGCGATCGCGAACTCGCCACGCATGCGCTCAGAGAGCGGCGCATCCGGCTCGGTGAGGTGGAGGTGCCAGTCGTAGTGGTCATGCTTGATGAGGAAGGGCAGCGCCCTGGCGTCACGGAACATGGCGTTCACCTCGATGACCGCATCCGCGGTCGGCATGGTCCACACGCGCTTGATGAGGTCGCGCGTCGCGCGCGCCTCGGCCAGCTCGAGCCCGTCGCGGTCGAAGCGTCCGGTGTAGGAGAACGACTCGCACAGTGCCCGCAGTGAGGCGAGGTCGAGCTCGTCCTCTCCGCTGCGGGCGGCGGCGGGGTGGGTGTCGACGATGGCGACGGCGAAGCGCAGGGTCTCCTCGGTGTCAGGGGCTAAATGCAATTTGACTCCTTATTCTCGCGAGTTGTAGTGTCAGGGGTATAGACCACGATAGGTCATGACAGCATCGATCCCCTCAGGAGCCACCGTGACGAAGCACTCGACGACAGCAGGCCTCATCGTCGCGGTTATCGCGGCTTTCACGTTCGGCACGTCGGGCGCCCTCGTCAAGCCGCTGCTCGAGGCGGGGTGGAGCCCCGCGGCCGCGGTCACCGCTCGCGCCCTCATCGGCGGCATCGTGCTCCTGCCCGTGGCGCTGTGGATGGTGCGCGACGACTGGGCGGCAGTGCGCCGTGCCAGGTGGCGCATCCTCGTCATGGCGCTCATCGGCGTCGCGGGCACCCAGCTCGTGTACTTCGCCGCGGTGCAGCGCATCCCGGTCAACACCGCGATCCTCATTGAGTACATGGCGCCGCTGCTTCTTGTCGCGTTCGCCTGGGCGACGACGCGCAGGATGCCGAAGGCCGTCGTGCTCGTCGGCTCGGTCATCGCGCTCGGTGGGCTCGTTCTCGTCGTCTCGCCCGGCGGAGCCGGCAGCTTCGACCTGCTCGGCCTCGCGTTCGCCGGGCTCGCGATGGTCGGCTGCGCCGTGTACTACGTGCTCGCCGCCAAGCCGAGCGACGGGCTGCCGCCGGTGGCGCTCGCCGCGTTCGGTCTGCTCGGCGGCGGAATCTCGCTCGGCCTCGTCGGGTTGGTTGGCATCGTGCCGTTCACGGCCAACTTCGGCGATGTCGACCTGCTCGGCTCGCCGCAGCCGTTCTGGGTTCCGCTGCTCATCGTCGGCATCGTCGCAACCGCTGTCGCCTACGCGGCGAGCATCACCGCATCCGAGATGCTCGGCTCCCGTCTGGCGTCGTTCGCCGGCCTGCTCGAGGTGGTGGCTGCCGCCCTCTACGCTTGGCTGCTGCTCGGTGAGGGGCTCACCCTGCTGCAGCTGCTCGGAGGGGTGCTCATCCTCGCGGGGATCGCGTTCGTGCGCTCGGAACGGGTTGAGGGTGACGCGGTCGTCGTCGAGACGGAGCTTGCGAGGCTCTAGGCATAGACCCTTTCTTCCTCCCTCTAACGGGGGGTATGGTCAAGAGCACTGTGTCGGCGACCAACGCCGGCCCTCACGAAGGGTAACCACGTGCACATCAAACGAACTGGCCGAATCCTGGCCGCCACCTCCCTCTCCGCCGCCCTTGTGGTGGCCGGCGTCGCGGCTCCCGCGGTCGCCGGAAACGGTCACGGCTCTGACGCACAGTCGAGCTCAGCGTCGCTGCGCAAGGCCGTCACGGCCCGCGGCATCACCGCCCACCTCGATGCGCTGCAGGCCATCGCCGACGCGAACGGCGGCAACCGCGCCGCGGGCACCTCCGGCCACGTCGCGTCAGCGGAGTACGTGGAGCGCCAGCTCCAGAAGGCCGGCTACACGACAACGCGCCAGCCGTTCAGCTACACCAAGGTCATCGTCGACCTTGCCGCCTTCTCCCAGACGGCGCCGACGGTCGTCGACTACGCCTACCCCGACGAGTTCTATCCGATGGACTACACCGCGTCCGGTGATGTGACGGCGGCGATCTCGCCGGTCGACGTCAACCTCGTCGGTGACCGGGCATCCACGAGCGGGTGCGAAGCGGAGGACTTCGCCGGCTTCGTCGCAGGATCCATCGCGCTCCTCCAGCGCGGCAGTTGCGATTTCGCGGTGAAGGCCTCGAACGCGGCGGCAGCCGGAGCGTCGGCGGCGATCGTCTTCAACCAGGGCAACGACGTGCCGGGAGACGACCGCTTCGGTGTCGTGCAGGGCACGCTCGGTGAGCCGGGCATCCTGATTCCGGTGGTCGGCACGAGCTATGCGATCGGCGAGACCCTCGCCACGACGGTCGGCTCCACGGTGCGGGTAGCACTGCAGACACACGATGAGACCATCAACACGTTCAACGTGCTCGCGGACACCAAGAAGGGCAATCCCGACGAGCTCGTTGTCGTCGGCGGGCACCTCGACAGCGTTCTCGAGGGACCGGGCATCAACGACAACGGCAGCGGTAGCGCGGCCATTCTCGAGACGGCTATTCAGTTCTCGAAGCTCAAGATCAAGCCGACCAACAAGGTGCGGTTCGCGTTCTGGAGTGGCGAGGAGGACGGACTGCAGGGTTCGAACTACTACGTCTCGCAGCTGACGGAGGCGCAGATCGAGTCGCACGCGCTCAACCTCAACTTCGACATGGTGGCGTCGCCGAACCCGGTGCGCTTCGTGTACGACGGTGATGGTGACGCGCTCGGCACCGCGGGCCCGGAGGGCTCGGACGCGATCGAGGACATCTTCCTCAACTACTTCGCCTCGCAGGGTCTGGCTACTGCTCCGACGGACTTCGATGGACGCAGCGACTACTTCGCGTTCATCGAGGCTGGCATTCCTGCCGGTGGTCTGTTCACCGGTGCGGAGGGCATCAAGACCGAGGAGGAGGCGGCCATCTTCGGTGGTACCGCTGGCGAGCCGTACGACCCGTGCTACCACTCGGCGTGCGACACCAACGCGAACCTCGACCAGGTGGTGCTTGAGCAGATGGCGGATGCTATCGCTCACGCGACCTTCACTGCCGCTGACGCGAAAGCCCCAGGTCACGGTCACGGCGGTGGACACGGCGGCGGACACGGCGGTAGTGGCCACGGCCACAACGGCTGGGGCAACGGCCACAGCGGACACGGGCCCGGTCACCACGGCCACCCGAACAAGCACTAGCTGACCCGGTGGCCGGTCGGCAGACACGCAGATCCACAGATCCGCTCCTGCCGACCGGCTGCCACCCGGCTGCCACCCGCCTGCCACCCGGCTGCCACCCGGCTGTCGGGCTCTGGTCGATGCGCGAGCGCTCGCCCACGTCGCAGCAAGCCAGGCCGAGCCGCGGGTCCAACCGCCAGCCCAGCCGCGCGCGTCCGCGACTCGCTAGCCCACGGTGAGCAGCTCGCCCGCACGCTCCTGTTCTCGTCGTCGTTCCCTCTCCCGCTCCCGTTCCCTCTGCCGCTCCCTCTCCCGCTCCCGAGCGAGCGGGCTCGCCGACGGCATCGGCCTTGGCCGTTGCTGGGCGTCGATATCGACCGGGGGCACAAGCCAGAACTCGGCCCCGCTCTGCCGGATCTCCCACCCGTTGTTGTGAAGCAGCAGATGGTGATGTCGACACAGCAGGATTCCGTTGCCGACATCCGTCGCCCCGCCGTCGCGGACCCAGTGGCGGGTGTGGTGCGCCTCCGTCCACGAGGGCGGACGATCGCAGCCGGGCCAGCGGCATCCACCGTCTCTGATCGCCAACGCGATGCGCTGGTGACGGGAGAACAGTCGCTGCTCGCGACCGAGGTCGAGGGGCTGACCCGCGGAATCGACGCTGACGTGCTGCACGGCCCCGCCGCACGAGAGCCGCTCGATTGTCTCGATCGACACGGGGGAGTGCTGGCCCTCGATCCAGCCGTGGCCGGAACGGGTGCGCACCGCTACCGCGTCGGCGATCACGCGCACCACAGGGGCGCCCGTGGAGAGCAGCCGCGTCGAGTCGTGGGCCGCGCCCTGGCGCAGCAGCTCGAGCAGCACGTCTGATGCCAGCTGCTCGGTGGTGCGGGTGTCGGCAAGCACCGACTCGCTGAGGGCTGCGTCGTCGCCACCCACGAATCGCGGACCCCCGCGTCGCGGGGAGGTGGCACGGTCGACGACCTCGGCAAGCACCGCGGCTGACTCGGGGTCGAGCAGCCATGCCGCGCGCGTCATGCCATCGGGAAGCTTCGTCAGCCGAAAGCTGCGCTGATCACGCATAGCGGCCTCGCGCTCGGCGATGCCGGACTCGTCGAGCGCGTCCCGTTCGTCGCGGGCACGTCGGTAGAGCTGCTCGGCATCGACGCCCAAAACGGCCAACCGGGTGGCGGCAAGCTCGAGGGCGGCCGCGGGCACAGACGTCGAGGGCTCACCAAGACCCGCACGGATGGCATCGGCGGCAGACGTCGACAGTGACCCGTCGATGAGACCCGCCGACACCGGGCGCAGCCATGGCTGCCCGGGCGACGGGGTGGCGGCGTCGTGTGCGAGCGCGCCGACCCGAACTGACTGGAAGGCCTGCTGCTTGGTGGAGCCGGTGGTGGCCCGCACCAGCTCCTCCGGAGTGCGAAACCCGGTGCGCTGCGCCAGCCCGGGTTGGCCGAGGACGCGCTGCGACCGGCGAGCCACCTCGCCCGCCAGCAACGCCGCGTGGGTGGAGGCGAGGCGCTGCAATGTGGCCGCGACCTCGACCTGCTGGAGCAGGGATTCGTCGCTGAGAGCGCCGATAACAGCGATCGACCGTGGCACAGCGTCGAGCGCCACGACCGCTGCAGCGGTGAGGGATTCGAGTGGCTCGGCCATAGATCCATTATCCCACATTCGAACGTATGTTCGATAGTCTGAAAACTCTGGGGATAACGTCTCGAGCGAGCGCCGGCCTGTGGAGGACGGGAGCGCGAAACCCACCCCCAACACCCCCCGATAGAATCGTCACCATGGCCAAGGCAGAACTCATGGATTACGACAAGGCCCTCGAACTCTTTGAGCCCGTGCTCGGCTTCGAGGTGCACGTCGAGCTCAACACCCAGACCAAGATGTTCAGCGATGCACCCAACCCGGCGGCGCTCGGCAACGTGCATGCAGAGCCCAACACGTACATCACTCCGGTCGACCTCGGCCTGCCGGGAAGCCTTCCCGTCGTCAACGAGAAGGCCGTGCGCTACAGCATCAGCCTCGGCCTTGCCCTGGGCTGCAGCATCGCGCCGACGAGCCGCTTCGCGCGCAAGAACTACTTCTACCCCGACCTCGCCAAGAACTACCAGATCAGCCAGTACGACGAGCCGATCGCCTTCGACGGCCAGGTGGAGATCGAGCTGGCGAGCGGCAAGACCGTCACCATCGAGATCGAGCGCGCGCACATGGAGGAGGATGCCGGCAAGCTCACGCACGTCGGTGGCGCCACCGGCCGCATCCAGGGCGCTGAGTACTCCCTCGTGGACTACAACCGCGCCGGGGTTCCCCTCGTCGAGATCGTCACGAAGATGATTCCGGGCACCGAGCACGACGCCCCGGAGGTCGGCAAGGCCTACGTGAGCGCCATCCGCGACATCGTCGTCGCCCTCGGCATCAGCGAGGCCAAGATGGAGCGCGGCAACCTCCGCTGCGACGCCAACATCTCGCTGAGCCCGCGTGGCAGCGGCAAGCTCGGCACCCGTACAGAGACCAAGAACGTCAACTCCCTGCGCAGTGTCGAGCGCGCGATCCGCTACGAGATCCAGCGCCAGGCAGCCATTCTCGCCAAGGGCGGCACCATCATCCAGGAGACCCGTCACTGGCACGAGGACACCGGCCAGACCAGCGCAGGCCGCCCTAAGAGCGACGCGGATGACTACCGCTACTTCCCAGAGCCTGACCTCCTTCCCGTTGAGCCAAGTCTCGAGCTGATCGAGGAACTCCGCAAAAATCTCCCAGAAGCTCCATCCATCCGACGCAAGCGTCTCAAGGAGTCATGGGGCTTCACCGACCTCGAGTTCCAAGATGTGCTGAACTCCGGCCTGCTCGTCGAGGTGGAGGAGACGGTGGCCGCTGGCGCCGCCCCCGCCCAGGCCCGCAAGTGGTGGACCGGCGAGATCGCCCGCCTTGCAAACGCGGCCGGCGTCGACGCAAGCACGCTCATCGATGCGCGAAGCGTCAGCGAGCTCGTCGCCCTCGTGGAGACCGGTGAGCTCACCGACCGCCTCGCGCGCCAGGTGCTCGAGGGAGTCGTCGCGGGAGAGGGCTCCCCCAGCGAGGTCGTCGAAGCACGAGGCCTCAAGGTCGTGTCAGACGACGGCGCCCTCATAGCTGCCATCGACGAGGCCCTCGCCGCCCAGCCCGACGTGCTCGAGAAGATCCGCGACGGCAAGGTGCAGGCCGCCGGTGCCGTCATCGGCGCGGTCATGAAGGCGATGAAGGGCACGGCCGACGCGGCCCGCGTGCGCGAGCTCGTGCTCGAGCGCGCCAACCAGTAGCGCGGCAATCGGTAGCGCGCCAACCAGTAGCGGGCTACAGCAGGGAGCTGACCCGCGCCTGCAGCGCTGGCACCA
>Ga0307514_10002540_pt1 | contig 18815 bp, 17 predicted proteins | sample 16_EM_MG_FD_203088 | JGI IMG/M metagenome (GOLD analysis project Ga0307514, IMG submission 203088) | Populus trichocarpa ectomycorrhiza microbial communities from riparian zone in the Pacific Northwest, United States - 16_EM | ecosystem: Host-associated > Plants > Roots > Unclassified | place... | reverse complement strand
CCGAACCATGACTGGATGGATCTGACGTGCTTGATCTGGATGGGCTATGATTTGAATCTGACGAGGTAGAGTCACTTGACGACTCAGAACTTGACGATGATTCACTAGGCGAGGTATCACCTTTTTGTGGGCCTCTCGTGCCTTAGCAAAGACGGCTCCTAAGTAGCTATCTTGAGGTATCTGAGTGGATGGTCTTACTTCAGATACTAATTTTCTTTCTTTACCCTTTGCTTTAGGCGTTTCCTTCTTATTACCCGATTTGGGGGTCTCCTTATCCACGTGTGGCTTTAATTTGACTTCGCCCTTTCGGGTATCGCGTATAGCTCTTAGGGCGGCGCACTGGATCTCTGGGTCCATCTCGGCGTCGCTTAGTTGTAGTCCTCCCCAATTTCGGGGGTCAATAGTTTTGCCTTTCAATCTAGATGGCCCTTCACCTCTGCTGTGTTCAGAGGAGGTATCGTTCGTAGTCGACTCTTTGATTTTCAATTTGTCGTATCTACGAAATATTTTGTTTCGTTGTTCCCTAGTCAACTTGCCTGCCGCCTGTTCAACAACAGGGTCGGCTTTGTTCAGCACTGGTTGCTTGTTGCGGTTCGCAACCTTTTTCTTCTTAGATTTCGGATGGCGCGTACACTTGCGCAGGACCGTTGTCCATTCATTGTCAGTTTCAGACGAAACGTCAGACAATGTTTCAGTGTCATTGATGTTCTTAGTATATATGTTCGGGACCGTCAGACCTTCAGTCATGACGCCCGGGAATTCCTGACCTACGCCCTGTACTTTGGGGGGTCCTAAACTGTCAACCACTCTGTTGGTCTCGACAGGATTTGCGGCAACGCCAACCTCTCCGTGTCGTACGGGGGTTGGGGATACGCCAACCACTCGGCGCTGAGCCGGGGTTGGGAAGTCACTAACTGCGCCACCAGAGGTGGGGGTTACAGGACGGGAAGCTGCTACATCACGATATGAGCGGCGAGGGTTGCCATCAGACTCTGGTCGTCTGTTTCGTTCTTCAGCTCCTGAGCTATATCCCGGAGGGGATGGCTCGGTGTCGGATGCGGCAGTCGCAGTAGTCGGGCTACGACCACCAGCGGTGCGGTTACGAAGGGTATATGTTCTACTATAGCTGTTTAATATCGACATTTTTTATGAGAAACACTTAACAATGGACAGAGAAGCAAACTGGTATTTTGTTGCCGTAGGTTGGATTGTCTCGGGTGATCACTCCGGGATTGACCAGAACGTCGGGCAACGAAGGTAAAGAAAAGCGAGGTTTTAGAGTGAAGCTAGTTTTTTGGTTGTTGTCGGTGTCGACAAAGAGCTTTGGTGCTGTCAAAAAGATGTGACGATTGGGACTGTTGTGACTTGAGGTGACGACGGTGTAGAATCGGCACACAGAGGAATCCGAATAGACAGTTTTAAAGTCTTTGAATTCGCTACTCGACTCTCTTCTACATGAGCTCCTTATATACTGGTAGATAGAGGATAAACAAACACAAAGGTATAAATAGGGAATAAGAGCAGCCCAACAAAGAAGATAAGATAAGACTGGGAATATGCGTAAGAGTCCAAGGGAACTTCCGAACCGTTACACTTGAATTCCTAGATTCTCGCCCTTCCTTACTTTAATCTTGCAATTTGTCCATTTGCATTCACGAATTTCAACGGTATATATAGTAGATAGCAGTGTGTCCATATTAGGGACAGCAATGTGAAGATTTAAGACATTGAGTGAATCTTTGGTCTACTTGACCGTAGCCCAAGCGACCGATCAGCGAATTCGTCCGACCATTCCATAGAAACTTCCGTCAACACGAAGGAACCAGTAATAGTGGATGAGCCAGCATCTGTATCCGCGGTATCTGAGCGTGTCTGCAATTCGGATGATAGGGACGAGCCACCCCTTCTCGTGGACGGCGCTCTTGACAATGTGTATAATGACGCGACGAGATCCTCATCACTCTTCTTCCAGAACCGATAAACATATGTGATAACCACAAGGGCATTACACGCAATCAGGGCACAGGTAGTCTTCGTCAAACATCAATACCCGAGACGGTGTTCGCATATCAAATCCACTTACTATGATGTGTAGGGGCATACTCTGGATCGTAGATCTCGCAGCCTGGGGCAAATGATGCATCGGAAGGACCATTAATACACCAGCCAGCCCTGTGGCGCAAACAGTGAGAAGACTGCCCGCAAAACCCGCCAAAACGAGCAATTTTGCGCCACGTTCCAACCTGACATCCCAAAAAAGACGTAGTGGTGCAAAAACAAGGATCAGATCATAAGAAATATCCACTAGAATGAGGTATCTATATGTAAGTGATGTTGTGATATAAGCGAGATGTCACCCACCGGCCATTACGACACCGGCGACTACCTTCGAAGGAACACAGAAAAATGGTGGGTTGAACAGCCACCAGAGATCCCGCAAGCAAATCACAAATGGCCACAGAGTAAAACCCAGGCTGAAGACACCAAGAAACACGGAAAGGCGGATGGCGGCATTGAAAATGGGATGCCCAGGAGGCATTATTCTTCCTATGGCCAACGCCAAACTTATCTTCGTTGTGCTTTGAAATCATATGTCAGGAACAAGGGAAACTACACATGCATAGTTTCTTACCAGGGCAGAAAAGTGCTCGCACATACCAACCACCAAGCCGCATAATGAAACCCAAAAGACCAGTTGGCTATGCCAGATGTCAAGAGCGAACAAATTATGGGTAAAATGGAGCCCACATTTCGCGATCGTGAGCACAAGGGAGGAGGACAACGAGATCATCAAAATCATTGAGAGTAAGGCGAAATAATCGTCCCACCATAAGGCCCGCACCCGCCGACGGTAAAGGAGGCGGAACGCTGTCAGTGCGATCGCAAAAACTTCTGGGACAAGGAAATAAACTTCATAGAAATTTTTGAGAACGACAATTGAATCCTGAGGTCCAGTACTTACCATTATATGCTTTCATGTAGTAGTGCAGTTCATCAAGGTCTGGTAGGGTATCGGACTAGCATAGAGTTGAAAGGTCAATCCAATATTAGACAAAATTAAACCTACCATTCTAAGTGCCCTTGGGGCTATTCCACTATTCAACACAACCATTACAACGACAACACGCGGTCTGAAATTACCACAGAGAAATGGTGTTGGCTCTCAGGCGATGGGTAAAATCCGATGTAACGCACCTAGCCCCCAATGTATAGTTGGGTGTATAAATTGGATTTTCCGTATTGCCGACTCAGATGTTTCGGACACTTGACAGGCAAGACTCTCATGTACTATAGCCACTTTTCACAGACCATTGATTATTCCGATTTCCCATAGATATCGATGAATCCCCATCTGCACAGATGTTCCTCACGCTTTCGAAATAATGTCTCCACACCAGTCGGCTGAGATCTCTAAGGGAACGTCGACAAGCGTGCATATATGCACGGTGAAGTAAAACGACGACAGCGGCGCCAAGACGAACTTAACAACGATGAAAGTTCGAGGGAGACGAGAGTAAGAGTGGGAGTGGGCGTCAATACTCGTCGTTGCCAATTACGGCAGCACACCAAAATGGGCTTTTTTTTCTCATTCTTTCCCCAGGCCCCTGTTTACAAATTACGTTGCACCCCACTTTTATCAGCTGGTCCTTCCGCTATCGTTTTCGGCGTTCATGTTCGCAACTTGAATACCCCGCTAGAAAATCAGGCTATAGGACCATTGAGCACGCACTAGAGCAACTTTTACCTAAAAGGGGTTGCCCGGACAAAGATGTGCCAGTACGGCAAGCTTGCGGATTATCGTCGAGGTTTCATACTTATTGGCCTGTGATGTCCCACTGAGCGGTTAATGGCTGTAGCAACTCCAGAACAGCGACTAGGTTGGACTGCTTGAACTTACTGTGGTAACCATCACATTGCAATTAGCTCGTCAATGATGTGGTCTCTCGAGCGCTCTCTGGAAATTCGCATTGTCTCACAGGCCCTGATCGAATGTTGATGCAGGATCAGGACAAGTGGACCGAGGTGATTTCCAATGAGTATAAAAGCACTATGTCTTTCTCATTTCAAAGCTCAGATTGAGCGCATCTCACAAAGTAAGCCTTTGTTTGAACTGTCTCATGCCGATGAGCACTGTACTTATCCACTTAGTCTAAGGCTGGTCCTTTCATTCCAATAAAATAAATCAGATTGTCAGTCCAACTCTCATCTGTAACAGTCATAGAACTCTATTACTTATCCTCACCCAAAAGTCTATAAACACGATGAAGTTTACCGTCATTCTTGCTCCCCTCGCGATCCTCTCCTCCTTTGCTCTTGCCATCCCAATTGAGCAGGACCTGCTTACTCGGGACACCATCGATTTCGACCCCATTCTTCAAGTCCGAGAATTCTCCAATGTCGCATTGGACGCACGCGACTATCTCGACGCCGATGGCTTTTTAGTAGAGAGAGACCTTGACGATCAACCCGACATTTATGCACGTGAACCGTCGCCTGCTACTGCTACCCAAAAATGCCAATTGGATTGCCGATTGAAAGCTCCTACCAACAGACTTAAGATGTGTCTTGCAAGATGCTAGTAGTAAGTACGATTTCTGCGTCGCCTTCAATGTTTGCTCAGAGTGATTACTAGGCATGTCCATGCCTACCGGCGCTAGATCATATGCTTTGAGCATGTCTGCGGGAAAGCGAGGCTGGGGGTTGCAATCATCGTGATACATCCTGTAAATTTGAAAAAATCAAAAATTGCCAGTTTTGTTTCTCTGTGATGTGGGGAATTAGCGTTGAAGCGAGTCCAGATACTTGATGTCTGTTAATCACCAGATGTTGCGCTCTTGTTCTCTGGCTAAAAATTGTGCTGAACCGATGTCTCTATTCGAACTAAGGAAGAGAAGGTACCTCCATCCTGTCCTAGGCCTGTGGCAACATTTTTCTCCAGTAAATCAGAGATGGATTCATTTATGGAGTACCCGGCAAGTAATATGTTTTATGTAAGTGAAGTTTTCTTCACTCCAAGACGACGAGGGTCCAGGACCCAGGTACACCTTCAATCTTGCAGACTTGAAAAATCACACGCAACTGATCGACATGCCCAAGGCGTCGCAGTGGGCCATAGGCCATCTACTTTACTCCACGCCTCCTGGTTGGTTCTTTGGCAATCCTCTCCTCGCGAGACATACCCATTCCTTTGGTGATTTTCCCACAAGGCCTCTAGAAATGACCGACTAGACGCATGTGCACTGGCAGCATCATATATCACGAATGGCGAGAATTTAATTATAACTTGGTTATTCTTGACTATGCGAAATATTCCGATCGTGCTGGCTATATGAGCCCCGCTTCAGCCATCAGTATTCGATTCCCAACCACGATACCATAGATGAAATACATCGCACTACTTCCAACTTTGATCTCAGTGGTTGTTGCGTTCCCTTCATATGGTTCCTTAGCTGGTCTCCACCGGCGGCAACTGGATGCTCTGATTCCTACGCTGCAGCTCAGAGAGCCGGAATCACCTCCCGGGTCTCTCTTCGACGCTTCTACAAAGCTGGTAAATGATGCAGCGCATCCTTGGAAACCACTTCGACCATTCGATATTCGAGGGCCATGTCCTGGTCTCAATACCTTGGCGTCTCATGGGGTAAGTGCAAGCCTTTCTTCACAGATCCACCATTTGATTGGCAAACATTTCATAGTATCTTCCGAGAAACGGCGTTGCAACTCCAGCTCAGATCATCAACGCGGTTCAGGAAGGTCAAGGGCCTTTTTTGGAAAATTCAACTTGGTCATAACATGGATTACTAGGCTTCAACATGGAAAATAGGCTTGCCATCTTCGTAACGTACTCGTCACTTTTGGCGGATGGCAATCCGATTACAAACAAGTTGAGTATTGGAGGCAAGACGTCCTTCACTGGGCCGGATCCACCTGGAGGTGCACCAATCATTGGTGGACTCAGTACACACGGTCTCATTGAAGGTTCACATATATTTCATCTCTGCAAGTCTGCCGGAATAACAGATTTGAGTAGGTGACGCTAGTCTGACAAGAGGTACGATCCAAATCTCACCAACTCCTATGATGAGACGATGATGAGTTCTAGGTGACGCATTCTTCGGCAACAATCATGATTTCAATGAGACTCTGTTCAAGGAGGTGCTGCATGTCCACTCTTTATATCATTCCACCAGTAACGATTTATAGTTCACCGACTTCTGCAACCGGTTTGGAGGAGGGAAGTATAACTTAACCGTCGCAGCTGAATATCGCTTCCACCGTATTCAGGACTCCATCGCTACCAACCCTCAGTTTTCTCTTATTGCACCACGATACATTGGTGCTTATGGTGACTCTGTCAATCCTATCAACTTCTTTGTCGACGGTCGCAAGAGTGATGGACAGTTGGATTTGGACGTCGCACGCGGCTTTTTCCAATTTAGCCGTATGCCCTATGGATTCTTCCGCGCAAATGGATCAAAGAGCGTTGAGGGTATGATCCAGGTTGCTATGGCTCATCCTATTCGTCCAGGAGGCAATGTCGGAAGGCTAAACAGCTACACCCTTGATCCCACATCTGCTGATCTCACGACATTTTGCTTGCAATACGAGACTTTTATCAACAAAACGATCAAGGGACTTTACCCCGAGCCGTCAGGAATCCTTCGCAGGGCATTGAACAAGAACCTTGATTTTTTGTTTCTGGGGACAAAGGGTAATAACTGTACGCAAGTATTCCCATATGGACATGATGAACCAAATCATGGAGGTTGAAGCGTTGGAGGAACTTGAAACAGCGGCAAACAAAGTCGTTAGCTACTACTATTATTTGTATCCGGAGATTATTGTTGCAACCTTTGAAGCTCTTTGAAGACAACGTTTTCAGAGGAGATCTACCCCGTCTTTCACATCAAAGTTGCGCATAGTAATATCAATCATCTTATTGGAGCGCCAGAAGTAAAAATAGTAGATGAAGTGTTCATGGGAAATTGTTCGGATGTATTCAACTTCAACTGAATGAGTTAAATAGATTCCGAGTCATACTGTTTCTTCAATGGATCGTTTTCGGAGGAATTTTACAACCTGATGTCATTTTACGGACACAATTCAACATTGTAAAAGTCAATCGATTTCGTTCAGCTCATGTATGAAGCAGAGAAAAAATAGACGCTGACCCCTTTCATCCGCATTTTTGAGAAAGAGGTCGCAACAGATCATAACGGTACCCTCAAGAAGAAAAGGGGAAGTCTGAGAAGGTGGCCGAGGGGACTCTAGGAAAGGATGAGATCGCACTTATGGATAATTAAAGCTCACGAGATGAAGAGGCTTAGTACCTTCAGAATTTAAAAGAGTAGCGGTTCATACGGAAAGGGAAATCAGTCGTGCAAAACGAAGTTGCAAGCATTGAAATAACGGTAAGTTTCGTCCATGCGTATAGAAAGTTCAAAGTTGCAGAGTCACGAGATTTGAGAAAATCTCCTCTTTTTGAGGTTCTCTACAGCCTGTTCTAAGTTCTTATTGACCCGTATTTGCTGTAAGGCGCTTTCCTCATCCCTCGCACGACGTTTCAACTCTGAAACACGAATTGAGTTGCAAAAACTTTGAATGCAGAATGGACGACAAACCTAGAGACCTCTCCCCAATCCATAGCCTGAGATGCGCATTACCCACGACGGTTTCTGTTGGACCGGTCTTGTCCATGGCCTTCTCTTGAGACAAAGTACCCGTTAATTTTGGTTGCGATCCAATACCCGCTGCAAGCTGCTCAGCTGTGATCAATATTTTCTCAGCATGCTCTGCCGAAGTATGAACATATTGGGCAGCGATGAGCGCCAATATGAGCGCACGAAGATGATTGTCTTGTGCTGTGGTAGAAATTTTTAAAGCAGTGCGCAGGTGGGTTCTACAGGGAAAAGTTTAGTCGTCAAGTAAAACTTGCGCGGAACATAGAAGCATACTTCGTAACCAAAAATTCCTTTGACAAACACGCTGTCAGTACCGCACCAACAGTCTGCAGTGCAGCTCCAAGACCCTCACATTCCTTCACGATACTCTTGCCTTCTCTTCGTAATTCCTCCATTTCCTTTTCTCGCTGCATGTCGTCTACTATTGAGTCAACTATGCCAATGCGAAGCCATAGTCTGCCTGCTCTAGCAGACACATCCAACCAGTGATCTTCGCAGCCCTCGTCTTCCCCTTGCGAGTCACACGCCGCTCGTGCTTCCTTCGAAGGCACATGTGGCCGTCTCCGCGACAAAAAAGAAGCAACCTCATAACATCTCAATGCTCGTTCTGTCTGGCAAAGAGCATGTGCTAAATGGGCCTGGTGTAAAGTAATACGCGCACTATATGACGCAAAGAGACCATATGTTCGTGTATGTGCAATGACTCTGCATATCTCCTGCAGAGGGGGGTGAGTCGATATAAACCTAAAAGTAGCAGCGTGTGTAACTCACGCGTTCAGCATCGCTGAATTCGCTTCGGGATATTGCCACCTGTAAGAAACCGATCAGACAACTGAATACGAGTCTCCATTTTCGACACTACCCCAATAAGCTCGCAGAGCATATCTGCCTTCAACCTGTGCATCCGTTCTTGGAATTCTTGTACGTCGAATAAGGAGGCCCAAAAAGGAACTAGTTATATGTAGGTGAGCTGTTTTTTCATCTTCACAAGCAAACAGAATGCCTCATACAAGACGGCTCTATTCGCAACTCCTTATCAACGGTCATTACGCCCTCTTGCGAAAACAACCTCCTCTTAGGTTTCCTACCGACGGGATCACGCTTTGCTGTACTACTCACGAGGAAACCAAGTGAAAATATGACACGTGGATGAGTCACCTGAATCTCCAGTGAGGAAGAGGGCGAGTCTGGAAAATCCACCTTGACGATACCAGCTTTTCCAAATGCATCTAATGCACCGCCGTCAAGCATGTCATGCAACTTCTTCATCCTGCTTTGGGCATTTGCGCCATCGCCGATATACGTATAGAAAAGGGTGCCGATGATGAGAACGTGCACTATCAAGACCTTCTGAAGATTTGTGCTACCGATCACGCATGCAGCTTTTGGTTCACCCTTTGTTGGTGTGGATGGACAACCGGATTTGGAAGCAGCTTCAATTGTTGCAGCAATATAGAGGTGTTCCTCCACCTTCCCTAGGACCTCCGAAACTTCTTTCCAGATCCCGTTCCGCACAAGTTCATGCAACTGAAGCACCATGGCTAAGGAGACTATTTCAGCATGCTTGTTTTCCATGGCAATTTCAAGTAGATCGCCGACTACTCCAAGCGCTTTGGAACGGGTCGTTGACGTGGAGTCACGAGCGTCTGCAGAGAGGCTAGAAAAGTACGCCAGATGCGACATGTAAGACATGTGAGGTGGGTCAGAAGGTTCGAGGAAGTCGGTGATTAGTTTCTTGACACTATTTTGAGCAAATTTCGTGTTATGCTGGAAAGCAGCAAGTTGTGCAGAGAGGCAAGTCAGACGGGGTTTGTAAGCTCGTAAAGACGGATGCTTCAAACTGAAAATCAGTTTCTGATACTTTTTTGGAAGGAAATCTGGAACGGCAAATATGGGGGATGGAAGTTGCTATCTCCCAACTTGCGATGTAAAAGTGCCACACTAACACCTTTTCAAAGAGATTCCACGTACTCTGTTTATAATAAATAGCTGTGCAACCCATGAGCCAACGAAAGACGCGTCGAATATTGTGAACATACTGCCTTCGTGATTGCTTTCTCCACTTCACCGAGCATGGTAGGCTCACTCAATCCAATCCGAAACCCAACCTCAGCTAGGGAGGTCCACGCCCTGCATTCCGTAAAATAGTCCAGACCAGACAAAGAGAGACATTTCCGCAGGGCAAAGAGAGTGAGAAAAAGCGAGCACGTATAATTACGATGAGTTGGTGGATGTGCCAAGAAAGATTGAAGTGATAAAAGAAGGATGGCTGGCGGAAGTGGTCTCATGTCAGTAATTGGTTTTGACGGCTCCAATTTCCGCCTTTTACATGGCCTTGGGCTTCCATCCACATTGCTGGAGATTTCAGTTAAATCCATTGTCGAATGCCAGGCAGCCAAATGTATTACCTTGATGTGACATGTCGCGTTCATACGTGACTGGCCACAAATAAAGGTCAGAGGTCTTCGTGTTTTTAAGTCCATTTTTGCGTCCACGTCAATGCTTACCATGAATATTGCACGAACGACCGGAAATTATAAGCATCCACAACTATTGAAGAGTGGTCTTCATACTTCGGAAAAAGACTTTTTCAGTTTTGGATCAGCATGTCACAAGGCAACATGAATTCAAGCGCCCAGGACCCAAGTTTAGTTGGACATGTCCTCTCGTCGCATCTATAGCGAGTCTTTTCGCAAGCTTGTTCTCGCATTTGATGTGGGTACCACTTACAGTGGCATATCATACAGGTATGCTATATTTTCTCTCGTTTAATCTGTATGTTTGAATCACCATCATCCGAGCATTCTTGATCCTGGCAAAGTACCCAGCATCAAAGGGGTAGCCAGGTATCTCGCTTACTTTAGATCATTGTAGCAGGATTCAGATGCGGTGACTTTAATAGGTTCCCTGCTCGAAAATATGTTGCAAGCGCATCGAAGATACCCACCATTATATACTACGACTCTGATGGTAAAGTTCGCGTAGTCGGTGCAGAAGCTGTTCGTGAAGGCATTGAAGAAGAGGCTGAAGACGGGAATTGGGTCAAAGCAGAATGTTCAATGGTCAATACGAGAATCATTTGGAGACTTGCAGCATATTTTGAACTCACGCTTTGCAGGTTTAAACTCCATTTCCGCTCGAAAGGCTCGGGAGAGAACAGAGAGACATTGGTCACCACCTGCCTCCTCTCCCGCCCACGAAGACAATTGCGCATATCTGGGCTGATTTCCTACGTTACCTCTTTAATTGTGCTCGACAATATATCCAAGACTCTGAACCGAACGGCGTCATTCTGTGGGAATCTTTGAAGAATCGCATTGATTTTGTTCTATCTCACCCAAATGGATGGGAAGGCAGAGAGCAAACTCAGATGAGGAGAGCGGCGGTATTGGCTGGATTAATTCCTCACTTAAAACCTGGTCATGACCGGTTGTCCTTTGTTACGGAAGGTGAAGCATGTTTGCATTTTGCCATCGAGAATGGCGTCTTGACACAGGGATTGAAGGTGAGACGACCTACTTTTTGATAACTTTTGCTTTAATAGTGCTCCCTTTGCCCTTCTCAGGGAGGTGTTGATGCCGGTGGTGGAACAATCGATATTAGTAGTTACCGCCATGACACCACGAAGTTCAATAGGACCTTCGAAGAAATTACCGCACCTCAATGTTCATGTGATTTACCCGATACTTCCGATAAAGGGCTGACATAATTTCTAGGCCATTTGTACGGCTCTGTATTCGTGAGCATCCACGCGAAGGTTTTCCTAGAAGGTTGGACGAAAAGGTCCTCTGTCATATAATTTTGTACGAAGATGATTTTTATATTAGACTTTCTCGCCGAGTCGCCGTTTCTTGACGACCTGGATCACATCGTCCGTTGCTTTGATAAAACCACAAAAGCGAGATTCAGAAATACAGATGAACCTCAATATATCAAATTTGGATCCACTCACGACAACGACGCAACTTGCAATGTCCGATTTGGGCAGCTGAAGCTTCCGGGGTATTTCAAAATTCTGAACAATCTCTCCTTTGTTATCATGCTCTTTCACAGAACCAAAGTGGCAGACTTCTTCAAGCCATCTGCTCAGTGCATCATTGACGCAGTCTCATCACAAAAAAGCGGACGGATCTGGAAATTAGTGTAAATGATTTTCTGAACTATGGGTTCTTGATCTCACACTGCTGTAGCACGTCGTCCTCGTTGGAGGTTTTTCCGCGAGTGACTGGCTCTTCAATCAAATACGTGAAGCTATAACCAAGTTCTCGTTGCTTGTTACCCGCCCTGAAAATCATATGTGAGATATACTTCCCTCAATTTAATTGCAATTGAAATTCCTTTGCAGCAACAAAGCTGTTTGGGATGGTGCCACATCCTTTTACCTTGAGAGTTCGGGTCTCGAGGTTTACATATGGCAGTTTTGGGGGCATTTTGTACGATCCGCGAAACCCCGTCCATGTAAATCGAAAGAAAAAATTACGGGTTTTTCCTTCTGGGATGAAGATCTTGCCTGGTCACTTTACTACTATTTTGCCCAAGTTATTCGCAACCTCGTGATCTTTGCTTTGATAGAACTGACCATGTCGTTTGTTGGACCAGAACACACGAGTATCAGAGACCACAGAATTCAAAGAGGAGTATTACGAAGAACATCCTCATCTGTCTTTCTTTAAAGAAATCAGATCTGAAGTATGGCGTTACAAGGGGAAGCTAGCAGACCCTTGTTGGAAGGACGAAGATCCTGGTTCGTCTGCACATCCAAGTTTTCTATGGAACTCACCACGTCGTTCGTGATAGCCAATTACGAACTGTTGTGCGTTGTCAGCGCGAACCTTTCGAAGCTTCCTATTGAGCTGAAGCGAGAACCCGGAAAGAAAGTGTATCGGCTGGATCTTGAACTTGTTTTGAAGTTTGGATCAACTGAGTTGGAAGCTCAAATTGCATGGAAGGAGAAAGTATGTGTCTTGGATATCGGATTTATGAATTAGTTGATCATGTCGTTGCACAGGGTGTAGAACGACGGTGACACTTATTTTTTTGTTGGTTTTCATATAGCCTGCTGAAGAGAATTTCCAGCTGCCCAGCGAAGATTGTGTACGATCCATGAAGGAAGCCTAACAATGGAGAGATTATTATGGTGAACAATCAGTTTAGTACATTCGCCCGAATAACTATCTTCGGGTCCTGTGTGTCGAATCTTCTAATCGCAAATTTATTTCTCATTGCTGATCGAAACCCCCCGATGTCAGTTCACACCTACATTGCAATTGTAGGCTCAATCGTTAACTTAAGGTTGACCTCATTCGTAAAAAAGCAGAGCCCTCAGCCAATTCAATGGCCTTGTACTTGCCAATCAGAAGATCATTATTAAAATTCAAAATAAGACAGAATTCCATTGAGCAAAGTGTTGCTCCATTCATTCTTTTATTCAAGTAGATGTCCTTTTACATATACCCCCCTTGAATTTTGTATCAGGAAAGTCATAGAGAAAACTGATTACTTGGTAACATCAACACTGCCTTTCACACACACTCTAAGTGTAGTGATAGGATTTATCGAATGTCCGTTCGAACAGACACAACATCCCGAGACTCACGCTCCCTTTCTAGGGAACACGCCAAGTTCAACGCTATCCCCCATTTCTGTGAAAGTAAGTAATCCCGCTTCGCATCTCAAGATCTTCGGCGAACCTTTGATCATAATTCCATACTCTGCGTCCGTGCTTTGTTCAAGAGGTTTACTGTCAATACCATACAAGGCGGTGGCAGTTAAATCGATTTCATGAGGATATGCGGATTGTTTTGTTGGTGGCATTCCTTCCCGTCGAGATGGCAGGACTATGGGATTGAGTCGCGCCGAGTCAGTTGACGATTTTGTTGAAGCTTGAATAGAAGCTCGTGCGTTGAGTGTAGCAAGCAGGCAGTTAGAGTAAAGCTTGGACAATGCGAAGTCGAATACAAAATTCCTTTTGCCATCAATCAGAGGATGGGAAAAAAATTGAAACATCATAAGCTAGACTTACAGTCCCTGTTAAAAGATTATGGCTGGTGGAAATCAGACCGTAACATGAAAAATCGAGACGTACTGGTACAGCTTCAGGGGAAGATATAAAAATAATTCAATGCATCGACTGAGCAGGGAAAACTCACTCCTCACTAAAACGGCGTCACCCAAAGCGAAGATGGTAGTCAAAAGTCCGGTCTGTATGGTCACTGCGAGAGGGGCATTAAATTTCTCTTCGTTGAAGGAAGCAAACGGCTATGACGTACTGCGAATTATTTTCATAAGGACATCGTCAGTGGCGACAAATCCTGTCTTCTTTTTATTCTGCGTACCAAACGTCAAAAGGAGTGGAACCTAATCGTCTTTCCACACGTACCAATGTGAAAACCAAGACGGCACTGATCAGTATATCAGCCGCGCAAGCCGTAATGAGCCAAATGAGAGTCGATGTTCCATGCAGGTCAGCTAATCTGGGGAACGTTTTGACCTCTATGATACCATACGCCGTTGCTATGCCTGCCCCTGACCGGTGATGGTTGATAAACTACGACATTGAAAGAGAGCTCAGAGATACAGACCCAGAGACACAAATGACATGGCGGCGATAATGACAGGAAGAATTTTGGAGTTGGTTAATAACCAGATTCTCCAAGCAAGAAATAGCTGAATAGGGGTAGAAACTATGACCTTCTGTGCATTAGGGTATTTTGACTGATTAAGTTCGACTGCTGCTCACGATAAAAATTGGTTCTGACCCAAAGAAATGTTTAGTTCCGTTTCATTACGTTGAAAGAATGGTTACCGGAGGCAAACACTATTAACAAATGAGAATCGGGCAAAGGGACATGCAGCAAAAAGGGACTCACATGTAGGGAAATCTATCAGAGCTTCCGGGTGTCCTACAGCAAAATGAACGAGGATTGATTACAGACAAAAGAGGACGAACCTAATTTTTGTACGAGGGATTCGTAAATGATATGCATGTCGCACGCAACGTTCAAGGATTCGACCACGGATAAGTAGACAACCTAACATATTCTCAACGACGAATCATACTGGCAGGAGAAAACTTACGAGAAGCTTGATCCATATCTTATCCCTGAATGACTTTAAAATTAATGCAATACTGGGTATCAGTGGTGGCACAAACTTTTTATATGTTAGATAGTAAAGGTAGACCTGCCACCCCTTGAATAATGTCCCTTCCTCAAGTACGCTGATGAAAACTGACCTGCACGACCAAGACCTGCATGTGATGTTAGTAACGCATTCCAGTCAAGCGGGTAAGAGGATATCTCACCCCATAAAGAATCAAATTCAAGAATATGCCAAACAATATTGAGCCGTAGCTGTAGCAAATGTTAACGATACTGTCGCGTTTCGTGACCACAACTTGACTGACAGTAGGCGGACGCTATCCAATGCCGACATACCGTCTACAGTCCTGGTCAGAACGAATGATAGAAACAGTGGCAGAGGGGGATGAGCAACACACCGGTTCTTAAGTGTTTGCATCACGATTTGATCTAAAGTGAGAAAAAAACCGAGTGCTGAGCCCCGAGCGCTGACAAGCCTGTGTCTGGCGGAAGAGGGGGGTTTGGATATCGCCATTTACCTTTCATCTGTCTGCATCTCAGGAAGTACCCTTGTTTTTGCACAATTTACCAGCGCCGAGTGTGGCCGATGACAGCTGTCCGACATGCATCGTAGTGATAGATTTCGGCATTCCCAACTGCCAGGAGTTTATGTGTAAGAGGTCATCTTGTTAATCAGTAGTGAAATTCAGAACATTTTTCGCATGTAATTTACCTAGAATAAAATGCTATAGGCTTACCTGCAGAAAGCTCCAAAATTGAAAATCCATGCGCGTCGAATCTACGTAGTACGAGGAACGCTAGACCGGTAACCGGTCCGTCATGAAGTTGTCTAGAGTGGCTGATGGAATACTACTTATATGTTATACAAGGGCTGGAGTCAAACCCAGAGCTGGTCAGAGCTGGTCTCATTTACAGACTACCCCGGAGGCATTTTGCATTCTCGACTCACAGTTCAACAAATTTGGTTCAAGTTGTATCTTTTCAACCCTCTGCCTGTCTTGCGCTATCCGTCGACTATCACCGCCCGACCAACCCGGACAACCTACTTGGCACGCACCTGAGGTCGTTTCGTGACCTTGTGATTCCGGTTACTGTCACGAATGAGAAGAGATGTCCGTCCACCGCAACAGTTTTTGAGATTGCCAGTCTTTGGGCCTTGCGTTGTCCTGGGTGTTGGTTCACTTTCAATTTTTCCGATCCCCCTTTTCCGATATCGTTGGAGTTGCTGATATCTACCCACCCCTTTTTTTACTATACCCGAGGTGGTAGATGTCGTTGAGATTTTTCCGCCGTGGGAGCTCTCTCTAGTGATCTGTTTGTCCCCAGGCAGCGAAGCTTTTGGATTCTGTGACTTTTCCGGACTCTTGCTACACCAATCATTGCGAAAGGAACTTTGGACATGAAGATTCTGTTGACGTTCCGTTTGATGACGAGTTTCATATGTCGTTGAACAGACGAGAAAGGAAAAGACTGGCGAAACTTGAACGACGGAAATCAGAAGATCGACATACTGAGTCTGACGACGGGGAAAGCAGACTCGATATGCTGGGTAGTAGTGCCGTCTGCAATCCCGAGATGGATGAAGATTGTTGTGATAGCCTACAAGATGACGAAAGGCCCCCAAAGAGGTTAAAAATACAACAAGAAAAAGACAATCACGATGATGCGGCTAATTCTTACTATGAGGACGAAGAGACTACACTAGATTGCGCGAATTCTACTGCTGTCAATCTAAGTTTCTTTGACGAAAATAAGGAGAACTGGCCTTTGACATCCTCTCTATCGACAATAGTTCAGAAATAGGACCACTGGTTCGGTGTGATTCTACCCCTGGTCATGGCGATTTCTCTGTTCCGCGCTTGGTGGAGACAGAAGAGTGTTTCGAATCTTTGTCCTTACGACAAGCTGATGACTCGCTTTCCCGACTTCAGCTCGAAAATCAATTGTCACAAGAATGCTTGGATGCAGGTCGCATTGGCTCTGATGCTGCTATGTAGGTGAGACAGCCGATAGAGCTGTCAACACTCATTCTCGAGCCAGTCAAGCTCCTCTCAAGCCAGCTGAATCTAACCTTGCTTATGAGCCGGATCTCGCTCTTCGTTCACTGGCAATTTCTGCTTTTGCTCAATTACGCGCCAAAAAAATTTCTATGGCTGTTGCACCAGTTGTCTCTGTTCCTAGTCCACATTTCCTCGGAAACTGATGACGAACCCAAACAACCCGGTCTTTCCGCTAGAGATATATGATATCATCTCACTTCCAGACACGATTACTGTTGCTCAGAGCGTTCACAGGTACGTGGCTAAATTCTAGACCGCCTTCACTTTAGCATGGCCATTTGGCAAAGCAATTCATGAATCGTGCTACATATTGGTCAGGGAGAAATGTTCAGCTTCCGCGAAGAACTCGAGCTGTGAACCTCTACCGACTGAGGCACTCAACTTTCGTTGTAATCGTCGGAACCAGGCGTCCACCATGAACTAGTATCTGCACGAGATGATGGGCCATTCCTCCAACAACACATACGTGGAGTTTCGGTAGGAATGGACATACCCATTTCGACCACCCTTATCGACAAGGATGGCCAGAGAAATATCGCGCTCACTGATCTGAGGCCCTCGGAATGAATCCTATCAGGTTCGTTGCATAATCTACTTTAGCAACAGTGATTCCTTGGTGCTATAGTCCCTCCTAACTATGACTCAAATTCAACTCGGACTCCGGAGGGACAAATTCTGTTGACTGAAAACGGCGAATATAGGTTGAAAGTCAATATAATTCTTAACCACAAATGCTTGACAATCAACCCAAGGGGGGATGAATCTCATCCAATGCTCGGTTCATCGCTAGGCTGAAATTCAAGCTGAATAACGCGCGCAGCTCCCCTGTGCTTTTGCTTCTTATGGCGACTCAATTGATCTGGGGTTACATACGGCTGTCCACAATCATCGCACACACAAACTGCGTAGTAATCAGTAGGCGTAAGGGGACAACGAAAGTAAAGCATAACCTACAAATACCGTAATGCGTATTTATATGATGAGACAGGTTGGCGCTTCTGGTATAAGATTTGTTACAATAGGGACAAACGAAATTGCCGTCGTCCGTTTGACGGGGTATTACTAGTAGTATTGTCATCTGTTGAGAATTTAAGTTGAAGATATAATCTATTGCTCACTTAATGGAAGGACAGGAACTCCAGGCCGATGGTGCTGATGCGGGGCTGGCTGGCCATATTGAACAGGAACTCGATGCTGATCAAACGGTTGGCGCGGGGGTGGCTCAGCGTGTTGGTCATAATGAACAGGAACTCGATGCTGATCAAATCGTGGGTGCGGTGGCTCAGAGTGTTGGCCATATTGGCCATGACTGAGCGGCGGATGCTGTTGGCTCGAATGACCGTGCGACTCTGCTGGAGGAGGTTGTCCAGGAGCGACCTGGTCGGATGGTTGTATTAGGACCGTATCCCAGTAACCTCGGGATCCACTGGAAGAGGGTAGCGCAAGAATATGTTGAAGTAAAACAATAAGGACAAGAAGGCAGGCAAAAAGAAATTTCAACATGATAAGAAAAGGTTCAAATTTGTGAACTTTGAGTCGACTTTGAGAATGCCTCCGTGGCAGTTTGTAAATGAGACCAGCTCTAGGATTTGTTCTAAAACTACAGCCCTTTTTATGTATTTTATTTCATCACTATTTAGCCGAACACCTGATCTTCCTTTACTTCGGATTTACTTCGGATTTCAATTTGTAGACCTCCCGTCTCTACCAACACTTTTAATCTCTCTACTGAATTAATATAATGATCTCTGCGCTTCTCTGCGATGGGTTTTTTGCATCTAGCTTGAAACCTCTTGAAACGCAGTGCCCTGCGTGGTAATTTCCTTTTTGGATCGGAAGCCCTGTGACCACGTCGCGAAGAGTCTGTTCATCACATCCGGCATGCTGCGGCATGCCAAAATAGGTAGTATCACATCACGGTTGCATCACGGAGGCTGTAGTAGCACGCGCTTCGATGAGAACAGACCTCCAAT
>Ga0307514_10002539_pt1 | contig 18816 bp, 11 predicted proteins | sample 16_EM_MG_FD_203088 | JGI IMG/M metagenome (GOLD analysis project Ga0307514, IMG submission 203088) | Populus trichocarpa ectomycorrhiza microbial communities from riparian zone in the Pacific Northwest, United States - 16_EM | ecosystem: Host-associated > Plants > Roots > Unclassified | place... | reverse complement strand
TGGGGGTGACTAAGTACTAAATAATCTGCTGCCACCATTTTAGCTTGCACAGGGTGTCCCGTTCAGGATGTCCCGCACAACCGGACTAGAATCTCCCCACATCAATGCCAGCATTCTCCTTGCACTAGTGCTATCAATACTCCATTCAGTCCAACAGCTATGTTATGGCATTTTCCTGCTGCAATTGCTGTCATTTTTGTGATCAGAGTATTTAAAGTTTTGCTCCAAAGATGGCTATGGGGTTCAGAGGCTAAGATCACTGCTGCAGATGCAGCAAAAGCCGGAAAGGGCAAAGAAGTGAGTTGCGCAAAACGCAGCTTATCGTATTCAGTCAGGTTGGCCTAATACTATGTGTATATCAGGGCGTATGGCCTCCACCAATAATCCCATTGCTGGATCCTACCCCAGAAACTCTCCCCAAGCATCGATCGACATCATGGCGCCCATATAAGCCGATGGAGTACCACCTTACGATGGGCCTCTCCGCCCTTGAGCCTAGCCAATGGATTCAAATTGATAACGGGTACTCTGAGCGTATTGCAAAAAGGAAGGCATTGATAGAAAAATACCCCACCGTTGCATATGGGTTCAGCCCCGAGATAGTGCCATCGATAGAGGAGTTGTACGAATACTTACTTGGATACTACCTTCCACGGAGGTATCCTGGTTTATTCCGAGCTGTTATCAGAAATGGCCTGGGACCCACAGGTGAAGAGTCATGGTTCGAGAACCTTGTGACAGGGGAATGTCATCCAATCACACCCCCTACACGCACAGCTCTGGCCACAGGCTCCGAACAGGCTCAGGCTGCCAGCTGCCTTCTCCGAGTAATTGGTACTACCATAGAGGAAGACTTCTTATTGCTCCTCCCAGATTCCCTTCTACCAAATGGAGGAGGTGGGTCAGAATATAAAATGCGAGCATTCTGTGTGTGCTTTCCTTCCAGTTTCAATGCCCCAGGGCTCCTTGGAAAACTCCTTGCAGCCATTCATATTCCTGTACCGGGGTATAAGGAAAAGCTCCAGATGAGCATGGATCGGTTTTTTGCAAGAACCCTGGTGGGAAAGCCTTGGAGGAGATGGAACTGGACTATCACCACTCATAGTGAACTCTGTGTACCGCAAGGTAACGAGATCTACGAGAAGGGAATGCCAAAACCGGTGGAAAATGACGACCCTGCTGAGGTTTGTTTGGCTGAATCTAGTTTCTGGCTCTTAGTTGCTGATGGGTATTCAAACCCAGGCTCAACTTCGAGTTGAATATCAAACCTTGACCAGACTACCTAACACCAAGGCTATAGTATTCACAATCAGAACATATCTTACTCCCCTTGGACAAATCCGGAATGAGCCACCACCTGTTCATACTGGAACCGAAGAAAGGCCAGAGCCAGGATACGGAACTCAGAACGGGAGAGGCGGTCCTGAGGATTTGGCTGATGCGATTGAGGGTATTAAGGGGCCTATGATGGAGTATAAAAGCTTTTATAAGTTTAATGAGAAGGTCATCCGGTATTTGAGGACTGGGGAGAGATAGTACCAGGTTAGCTAAGATGTGACTGATTGAAGTTGCTGAGATCGAACTAAAAGGATTGTACATAGTATTTTCGATACATGCCTTGGAAACTGGCTGGGATATACGCCAGGCACATTTGGATCAAGGTATGACATTTTTTACACTTTTTTCATACACCGCATTATGGAATATTCTTACCGTACTTATGGACATTTTCCCATAGTCTTTGCATACTCATATCTTGATTATACATACTGTATATTTAATTCGCAAACTGAAGATTATACTACTAAAATCACAAACGCAAGCCCCGGAGGATTAGGGCCCATGAATAAGGGGTCAGTTCTGGGGAGGTAGGTGGTGGAGGTGCACTGGATCATGGGAGCACAGATTGCAGGATTTTTTTTACTGGCCATTGAGTCTGGCTATCTAGCAACCAGACTACGTCGGTGTTACCCACCCGTCGGAGAATGTGATGATGTTAGTCTGCAGTTATTGAATAATGTACCAATCTGGTAATTTGAATGTTAAGTTATGTGTTTTATGACCTACACACAGAACTGGTTCTCAGGGTTTGCCAACAGCATCAACACGCGCTACATGCTCTCCCGATATAGTCCAAAGCCCGGGCCATTACGACTAACAACCAACCACAACCTCCTCAGAGGTCTTCTAGTTAACGTTGACGCAGTGGAATTTATTATATAGATATTGTAGATAGAGGGGAGGGCAGGGAGTGGCCCGTGGAGAGTCCATCGCCATAGTCTATTTAGGCCCAATGCGATTAATGATTAGATAAAAAGAAAAAAAAAAGAGTTAACGTTCACGCCGCGTATACAGGATACCTACCCACTGTGGGCGCAATTGACAGTCGAGGCCACCCCCTCCGAAAGTGAAAGTCTCATTGCAGCGCTTGGGCAGGTAGGGTATGTTTGCTAATTTAGAATTACCCCGTGCGTGACTGACACTTCTGTGGGGTTGGGTAATGAGACTTTGCCATGGAGGTCACCGCGGCTACCAATACAGAGTGGTGGCTGTTGCAAAAACAGCACACAATGCCTCTCAGGTTGCCACGCTTTTTGCCTTCTCTGATGTTCACCAGATGAGAAATACATATCTAATTTCTTATAACACAATTCGGTTTCTCTAATGTGGTCTTCACATGTTCTCGTGCCCAGACCGATTTATTTTTGTGTAGCTTAAATCGAAAAAAAAATTGGTCTGGGCACGAGAACAGTTCTACATCCAACCGATTTAAGCTACCACACAAAAATAAATCGGTCTGGGCACGAGAACACATCCACTAAGATAATGTATTGACAAATATTACCGTAGCAAGAAATCCAAACCCCAAAGAACAAGAAGAGGACCCAATGTGCCAGTGTGGGATATACCAGAATGCAGCACATGTTTCGCCCCCCCACAAGCTCTGTACATGAATTAAGGAGGAGCACTCCCAAGAGGCAGCTGACATAATTCCCTCGTAACACCCGACGGCTTATGATTTCTGTTTGCTCTTCATGATCTCTAAAGCCTTCTCAATCATTCTCTTTTTGCCCTCTGGGGTACTTCTTTTCACCGGCGCCCTCACTTTGTCTTGGCCGGGCCGATTTGGTGCTTTGGAAGGGTCTTCTTGCCGCAACTTTTCCTCCCTCTCCCATTGCCTGGCCCACTTGGAGTAGATCGCGTGTTTGGTCCGCGGCTTGGCTTCAGGAAATGCCACTTGGTATTCCTCCCTTACCTTGTCCCAGTCATTCTCGTACTGGATAGCCGCTGACATGACCCACTCCAATTGCTCCTTCCTCCAAAAGTCATACTCAGGCCGAATTGACCTCCCAATGACTCTGTATACCCTGGCCCAATCTCCTCCACGGGCTTTTGACCTCTCCATTACTTCAACCATCTCGTCAACAGTCTTGCAGGACTTCAAATGTTTCTTCTGGAATGGGGAGAGACTGTTGTCCTGTTTACAGGTTGTAGGTGGCTGTAGTGGGCTAGCCTCTGGTGCTGGGCCTGGGACGCTTCCCCTTGGAGGGGAAGCAGTTGGAGCTTGTATGCGTCGCCTACAAATCGTCAGTCAGGGTGGAGCAAGAATGAATAATTTTGGCTTGTTGGCCTGGCGTACCTCGAAGAACCCTCAGGTGTCGGTGGCTGAACTCCGGCTCTTATATTTGTTAGGAGGGCTTCATTACGCGCCCACCTGCACACAACGTGAGTTCAACAGTCAGGCATCTACAAGGCTGTCGGAATTGGCTATGTACCTGACTGGCCGTGCCGCCTCTCCCTCCAGTTTCAACACTGAGGGGGCTATATGTACCGATTGGGCTTCATTCTCAACAGCCGGGGCGCGTTTGTGCCTGCTAGCATTCTATATTAGGAGTCTAGTAATTAGTACTTGGGGGGCGATCTGAAGTTACATACTTTGATTCCTCGGTTGGAGCAGATATCTCTGTCGGTCGTGATACTGGTAGTGCAGATGCCGTACTTGGGGGCAGCTGGCTCTGGGCTTCTAAATCCACCTTCTCGTGGAGAGCGATCGCGGCGTCTGCCAGTATATCCAGAGGATTCTGGCAGGAAGCAGAGAAGCTCAAGGTACCTAGTGCAGAACCCGCCATAGACATAGAGCAGGACAGTTCTCCAAGTATGGGAGTGTTATGTATAGGTATTTTGGCTTTAGTGGTAACACGCTGGTACGTGGGAAGGTCTTCAAGAGAAGCGTTAGTTTGGCTTCGAGAAGTATTGAAGAAAGGTAAGCTGAGGAAATAATGAAGTTATTTTAGGCCTGAAGACTGTAGCTGAGAATGGGTACAAATGGGGGGACGGGTGGAGTATTATATTTCAATTTTGTAATGACATACCTGTTCCACAACGAAGGAATCACCGCCAACAACACTAGTGTAATGGGAATGCATGGTGTGGATGGTGAACCTGGGGGCATTCAACTGTCAACACCATTTGTAAATGTAAATAGAGGTGCATGTGCCCACGACCGCCTAGCTACCCTTCAGTCGATTGCATTACACCCCTCAGCCGGCCAGTGCTTACCTTTCAACATCACAAACACTGATTTTTCAGCACTGTTGCATCCCTTTGGAAATTCGGAGCCACAAGTTGAAACGCAGATTGGATAGACTGCTAACTTCTTAAGCGCTCTCGCTTTGACGAAGTCGGGTATTCACGAAAGGTGAATGCTTTTGATTTTGGTCAATATCACAGAGCCTAAAACTCGAAATAAGTTGGTGTGGCCTCTCTTTCAACATTTCTGTTTATATATATGCTAATGTATGCAGGTAGTGGGCCCCGAGCCATCCAGTACGCCAATATAATCCCGTTTTCTGTCAATCTTGAGCTTTCTTCAGGGCTTATTTCCACCTGGGTAAGTTGTGGTTCGAGCTAACAACGTCTAAAACTCCCCACCACTTTCAATGAATATTTCCACCAAGGCCCCCATATTTGTTCATGCAGCCATTAAGAGGTCTGCAGCTTCAAATAAAGGAATCCTGTGGTCTTTCCAAAGGGTGTAGGACTCCATAGTGATGAGGGTGAGAAAATGCACGTGGCTTTTGCATTGTCCCTTGATATATGTTCACGCAGCTTGGCCTTCCAGTCGCATCTACACAGGAGACTTTAGGTAAGCTTTTTTCACTAACTATCCTGTTCAGAAAGGCATTTCCTCGTGCAACAGGTTCACTAACTCTGTGTAAGTTCCTGGCTCGGTGGACATAAATCCTGAGATGGCGTGATTGATCCTATTATGTTCCCACGCTGCTTCTTTGAATTCAGGCTGGGTAGGTGCATGACGGGGGCGTCCATTAACCTTGGGACCTTATGCCATGGCGACAAGAGCTCTAAATCTTGTTGAGGCACCGAGAGAATGTAATGGTTGATTGAATTTCTGTGAATGGGGAGCCCACGACCAAGTCTCCGCCCCGAGACTACAAACGCCCCCCAGTAACTTCATAATTATATATGGCTGTATTTGATATATTTATACTGTATATGGGCCATCTACAGTGGCGGCCGGCCATTTCAGAAAGTTGCATGGAGCTGTTGCTCCAGGTTTGTCTCTGACGTGCTGGAGCGCCTGAGGGATATAGGAGCAATAAATGCTCACGGGGGATGGTGTGTAATACGGTCTTGATCACTTATACCTATAGCTCTGTTAAAGCCATACGTATATGCACATCAACCGTTGGCCCTGGGGGCAGGGACCGACCCCGGGGTTGGACAACCTACTTGTAGGTGTGGTCTCTCAGATAGGTTGAATACAAGTAACGATTTTCAAAAAAAAAAGACAAAAAAGAAACCTTTGGCCCTCAATATGTATCAAGCGATAAGGTATCGTGGTCGGGGGAACCACACCAACATGGAGCTGTCACGCGGGCCACTCCATCTTGATCTCGTGCCAAGACTCTTATACCACTGGCATTGATGGACAAAATCTTCTCAAGGCCTGCTATCTTCTCCCCGCAGCCTTTTTTTTTTTGAGCCTATACGCCTTTATCCCGAAGGGAGCCTTAGGGACCAGGTGCTTCTAGCCCACTCGCATACCGTATCTAAGCGCAACATGACCGGCACGCACAATTTCAACACTATGTAGTCTTTTAAAGACATAGATTAGTGAAAATATCATACCAGTATACGTATGTAGCCTCGGAGCGTAATCAGGTGTGGTAGCCCATTAAACCCTTTATACAGTACGTATGCCATGGGGCGTCCAGCTGCACCGTTGAGTTTAAGCTCAGCAGTTTGCGGGACATATACATGTCCTGGGTGCTATAGTCTCATATATAGCTGTTGTCTTGGGGCAGAATTGCACATCAAACGGTGATGACGTACATATATATGTATACCTATGTAGTACGGATAACTAGAAACCCGCCACATTGAATCAACTCAAAGGGTTATCTGGCTCGTTGAAGGTTGGCCTCCCACGAGCGCTAGAAATTCAAAAGCTGCATCCTGAGCACTTTGGGGCCTGCATCGACCGGCCGAGCTCGATCGATGGTATTACTCGTTAACACTTGACCCAACCTGTGTAATTGCCATTTATATTATAAAATGCTCTGATGAGCATGGAAACTTTAGCTGCTCGTCATAACAGTAACAGGGGATTGATAGGATAGAAAATTGCTCAAGCTCGTGAATCTTCCTTTAACGTTAACAATCTTTTTACTACCACATCTTCCTTACCTTTTGGTATGCTTACTGTAATTTTTCTTTACAAGAATTATAAAATGAGAGGAGGGAAAAAAATCCAAGAGGGCTTGAACTCAGACCCATTCTGCTATGGACCTACTATCTACCTCACCCAGGTGGGAAACTCCAAGTACTGTGCTACAACCCCGATGACGAACTCTCTGGTAAGCAAATAGTCAGATTCCGACAGGTGATGACCGACTATGTGGCAGCTTATTGAGTGAAAGCTCCAGTATTGGTGGTTAGCATAATTGTGTAGGACAAAACGTGATCACTGGGTGTCAGGTTTGCTTAGACACCGATGGTATACTGTACACCAACATGAATTCCCTCAAGGTAGACGATGACCAAAAGTCAATTTACAAGGGTTTTCATTTTTATTTTTATTTTATTTATTTTAGGGAGTCATTAATCGCATTCAGTCTATCTAGACTATAGCGATAATTTACAAGCGTTGCTGTGTAGTCCAGCCTGTAAATTGACTTTTGGCCCTTTCAGCCGTTGTGCTTTAAAATAATCCCGTACTGTACGGGCCTCTTGAGTGAGAGTGCTCTTGAATTCTGTCCGTGTTGATCCAATAGCAATGCCATGTTTGTCTCAAGTGAAGAGGCATTCGAGCAAGTAATATAATTCATAAAATCAACTCATGTTAACAAGTGCAGGCTCAATGGTCTAGTCGTATGATTCTCGCTTTGGGTGCGAGAGGTCTCGGGTTCAATTCCCGATTGAGCCCATCTTTTTTTAATTTCCTACCGTAGGTACATTGTGGATGTTTTTGAAAGTGTCTATTTTTTTTTCCTTCACATTTTGCACCTAGCGTAATTTACGTACTCCGTATGTGTTCTCGTGCCCAGACCGATTTATTTTTGTGTGCCGTACGTAGGTATACTCTGTACACAGTATACAAATTACAGTATATAAGTATAATAAGAAAATATTAGCATAATACAATTTCCTTCCTACATCTGTTCTCGTGTCCTGTCTAGACCGATTTATTTTTGTGTGATAGCTTAAATCTACACAAAAATAAATCGCATACATCTAAGATAATTTAATCCATCCATCTTTTCGGAATTTCCGACTTGTGGTCTTTTTTCATGGTCGCTGATTAGAGGAGCCAACTTTTCTCTTAATCGCCCCCTCATGTTCCTCCTTCCAAGTAGAGACAATGCTAAATTCTCACAGTCGATTAATTTGTATTTTCGCTGTGATTCGACATACAAAGTATGAACCATGATATTTGCGTATTATATATTCTCGGGCACCATTAATGTACTCATACATGAAAGCCAATTCCCAGAGAGTGGAACTCAAGCAGGCAGGAATAAATAAACAATACCGCCTAAGATGACTGACGATTATGCCTCCAAAGGTCCGTAACGCCTGGGAAAAACCCCGCCATGCAAAAAAAAAATAGATATACACACCGAGCAAAGAAGTAAAAGACAAAAACCAACGGTTCCTACACCTCCACCGAACCAGCGGCTTCCTTCCTCAGAATCCTGGTTTCCATCTTTGCCCATGCCCCCCGCCCTGCCTTCATTACCTCCGAGCCACATGAATGCCTTTGTTAGATCCTCTCCGCCCCATACCCATTCAAGTCCCCTTCGGCACTTGCATCTCTCACCTCAAAATCCTCAATATCGCCGTCACTATCGGCGCCCTCGGAGAAACGGCCCTCCACCTCTGCATCCCAGCGACTAGGGCCCCCACTTCCACCAGGGGACGTCGGGTCAACCGGGTACTTCTTTTTGATGCGATAGTATCTGCTTTGTAGTCCACTAAGAGTCCGATCCTTAAGATTTGGGAACTTCGCCTTGTGAGCATATTCCAGATCCGTCCAATGCTTGTTGGGCTCCTTCTCGAGCCGCCTTTTTTCCATTACCAACCACGTATCCTCCTCCACCGAGAAACGCTCTCGCGGCTCCCTCGTGGGCCCATGTTTTCGACGCCGCTGCTGCTGGAGCGCTTTCCTGGCACGTTTCTCAGCCTCACTCATGGTCTGTCGTTGCCCATGGCGCATACCAGGTCGGGGATTGGGATATTGCCGCTCCTCATTGACTTCGGGGAGGGAGTTGCGGTCCGTGATAAATCCTGGTGGTGGTCGTTCCACCTGAGTGCTCGAGCAGCGACATAGTGAAGACCCGCTCTCAAGGGTGCTTTTACAAATGGAGATAGGAGTACAGCGTGGTCTGAGCATCGCCCCAGCTGGTTTCGAGTACCCTGCTGCAGAACTGGGTTCTAAGGGGTGCGGAGGGGGAAGGGTTTGTAAACTATTGTTCAGCGGCTGACCATTTTCCCTGTTTCCCCTGTTTCCCGTGTTTTCCTGGTTTTCCCAGATTTCAAAAGGGGCTCCGTCGTATTCGTTCGTGCGTCTCTGTAGTATGTTGGTAGCTTCAGCCATAGAAAGGCAGAGCAGGAAGGATATAGGTGGTAATCGAGGCCTAGGTTTGTCGGATGATGGCTCCCTTGTGTACTCTGTCTCATCAGTCCTCTGCACCGCTGACAGTCTGCCAACTTCACCAACTGCCCTGGGTATGTCAGATAGGTTATCCCCGTGGGGCCCACCGCCAGAGGGCACACGAGGTGGGTATGTTGTAGGTCCAAAGCGATATGGGTCCTTTGAGGCTACCAAATGGTCGTGATATCTACTATATTCGGCCTTCTCATGGCCTGATTGGTTGCCCTCATCTCGGAAACTCTCTCTTAATGACTTTAATGCAGACTTCGAACCCCGGGGTGACGAAGTGGGTGACTTAGCCTCCCCCCTGCTCGACCCCTCACCATATGGAAGGAGCCTGAACGTACTAATATCAGCAATCCCAGGTGCTAATTCATCTGGCCTTCTCGGATCGTAATTATTTGTCCTGAGCTCCATGCTGACAGGGGGTGGTAGTGAGAATGAAATAGAGCGTACTCGCTCTCTATGGCTCCAGAGTTCCCGGCTAGTAGCAGAATTTTGAGGTGGTGGTGGTAGTGGTGGTAGTGGTGGGGTTCTATTGAGCTCCTCTTGAGTACATCCATCAGGGCTCATTCTTATTTGGGTATGAGGAGGGAGTCCATGTGTGTAGTGACCAGCAGGTGTGTGATGCCTCGCTATGGTATCATATGATAAAGGGGAGCTGGTTGGGTATTGTGCATAATCATAATATCTAGAGGCCTCCAGCCCTGAGCTTCCTGCAAACTGTCCACTCTCCTTTCGTCTCTCCTCGGCGTGATGGGTTGGTTGACTCTCTGAGCAACTTCTTTTAGAAGAATGATTGGAGGGTCCTATCACATCACGACACTGGTTAGTGATGCGTCTGCTATACATTCCAAGACCGAGCCTTGATGTACTCAGTTGGGAAACTAACATACCATGAACCCCTGTAGAAGGAAATGGCGCTCGGGTAGCGCTGATATCGGTTATAGGCGCCCAATCCGCGGGCCTTTTTAGTGAGTTCTCCGCCAGGAATCTGGAGCTTTTACCACCATAACAAGTATATTCTTGTGCCAACAACATTGGGCCCAGCACCAACAGCTACACTATGCCCAGTCCTTGCCTAGATTCGGTGCAGGTAACTGCTGGGATATTGTACGGTGTTTTTATCTAAGTGAGGGTAGGGTGATATTCCAGTCAAGCCGTCCAGGTCTTTTGCATTGGGAGAGAAAACAGGTTCTTATACTTGTAATTCGTGCTACTCTCGAGCTCGTGGAATGAGAATAAAGGTTATCACAATAAGCTTCTTCTCGTCAATGACACATGCAGATAAACTCAATTGGACTACCTTGTGATTTCCAGATATTTTGCCTCAGCTAGCTGTTCACTAGAGAACCCAGCCGCATATATGTACTACAAATGCACAACTTGGAAGCAAGAGCAGCTGCCCGAAGCACACAGCCTATCGGAACGCAAGTGAACGGGAATAACTGTCTCTGGGCTGACTCCATCTGGGAGCCAGGTCTGATCACCAAGAACAAACTCCAGAGTTTAAGCGGGAGGAAAAGGGGATGAGAGACCCGAGTCCTCAAAGCATAAGCTACCGTACGCATGTAACTCCTGATTCTGACATTCATGTTTTAGCTCTCGCGTAGCTACCACATAACGCCTCTCGAGTCTTGATCATGAAACTCAAAACAAGATCTGAGCAGGTGTGGGAACACTAAATCTTGCTCAGCCTTACCTCCAGCTGGAGTTGGTTGCCTAAACCACCACGCAAACTGCAAAAATATAGCACACAAGATATACCCATGAAGTTCAGTTTTATGGGCAAACAGAAAATCAAGGAATGCCTCTACCAGTGCGCCAATAAGCCTTAAGCTGGTCTACCTTACGCAGAAAGCACAGTGCGAGCTATAAGGGTGTATTTTACCAAGCGTGCCATGTACGCTATACATTGGGAGAATTGCGTCTAAGTTATATATTTGTAGCTTCAGTCATGACTAGACGATAGCAGGACCCCACGATTGGTCATAGGCATGAACATGATCATGCTAACTCTAATTGTGATTAACAGGCCAGCCACTCACGCTCCGAAGCCGTCCAACCAGGTGGTTGGGTGCAGTATCTATGGAACCTATTCCTGCAAGCAAAGTTTTTCTTATAGAGGGGAAGTTTTTTTTTTTTTTTTGAGTCTATACGCTTCCCCCGAAGGGAGCCTTAGGCTATGAGGCGCATAGCGCTGCACATGTATATGCATATGTAAGCTCCCCGAAAGATTTTACACCAAAAATATACCTGTGCGAGTGGCAAGGATTACGAAATGGTCTTCAGGCAAATATCTAGATGTAGACAGAATGGTAGTTATTTCCCTTGACTAGACACTTCTAGTAGGGGCTAAGTTTAATTAACTTCAGTTCCAAATCCATATGAATGGCTCGCTTGTTTAGATAGAGTCTAATATTAATGGGCTCCAGCTGGAATTCTTACTAGAATAGCTATAGACCATGACACTATAAACGACGAAGAGTAATAAGTATTATCATCACGGGAACAACTATATATTTAGCAGAACCTACATCCTAAAAAGGAGACGTTAGGGATTCAGATCAATATAATATGACAACTATCATGCTGTAAATAACTTAGGAGACCTCCTCAATAGCAATCTATATATATATAACCTCAATGAAATCAATTGAATTATGCTTAAGCTTCGTAAAATTTCGTATATCAGATCAAGCCAATAGTATAGGGCTCATATGCCTGCAGAGGAATGATATATTCATATATATATATATATATATACTCCACACCTATTACTGGGGTGAGTACCACTACCATATGGGAATCAATATTGCAATGTCACACAGACATACAGGCGTGTCAGGCTACAGGGTCAGGCTCAATATTTGTGCATGTGATATTCATATTTCACTTGGTGAGTTTCCCCCCGCTTGCACAACGTTTCGCCCCGATTGGGATGCATAAACGACACGCGCCCGCCTGCACAATCAAAGCAGGTGGCATCAAGCCATGGGACGGATGCACACACATACGGGATCCATTAGCCTATCGCTGTCGGCCTTTTGACGAGACGACAAAGGCGATACAACGATGCCTATAAGAGCCGTATGCTAATGTAATAACGGCTTACAGCAGAAACTGATATGCAGAATTGGGATATCATAATCACAATATAGGTCAGCAGATGACAATATCCGTAACAAATGTATTCTGGAGTGGCCTGCCACAACGTGTGCCAAGAGTCACGAGCGAGAGTCTGGGTAGGAGTCGGGAATCTGCGAGAGAGGATTGATACACCCCCTCATGTAGTAAGCTCCTACTTTTGTTCTATATACTCCAAGACCTAGGCACCCCTGCAGACATGAACTCTTCATTGAGTAATTTTCATTAGGTAGGTTCTGGTGATGTTGTGTCACTATCAGCATACCTCAGGTGCACTGCAACCTTGAACATGTTGTAGGGGTTTTATCTAGCAGCAACACAGAGGGCGGTAGGCACATTCAATACTTGACTATTGGATAGCCATGTATTGGGTTTTGGGAGGTATTTGGCAGGCACGGCCACAGTTTGCAACTGAAAACCGTTAGTGCAAAAAAAAGATATCAATATTTAAAATTTGGATCTTCATCACCCAGTGTATATCACTGCCCTGGGTATGGGCACATAAGTATGAGCACACACTAGTAAGTCGTGTACGCTGTGCTCGGGTGTCAATCAGGTCTGGGTAGGTGGAATACAAGCCACCCCACACTGTACATGTGAAGGTGAAGCCCGTCCGCTGTATATTAAGCTTCAATTTGGGAACCACTCCATTTTGCCCTCACACCCATGCATACCACGTGAAGGATAACTGTTGGCCGGGTATCCCAATGCGGGTAAAAATTGGTGACGGACGAGGGATATAAGTGGACGATTTTCGCCTGTATTTAGAGTTCTGTGCAGTAAGTAGAGAGAATTAACGATGTTTATAGCAAAGCTCGAATATATCTTTATTTTGACCTGTCCACGCACAGTAGCACAATTCCTCCTCTCGTAACTTTGTAATTTTACAGGCATAAGGCTTCATACTTAATGCATATGAATACTGAGCATTTAAAACAGAAAAAAAGAAGGCATCATGATATATGCAAGATAGCCATGTGTCCCCATTTTCGCAAAGCAAGGGAAGGGGGTGGGTTGATAGGCACCACCAGACTATCTACCAGCCCAAGATGCACAGTCTCTCATCATGAGATAGTTTCAATATGAATAATGGTGTTCTCGTGCCCATACCGATTTATTTTTTGGATGTGTGTAAATCGGTAATGGGTCACTTATCGCGTCAGGGGAGCTCTTTTTTTTTTGGTAAATAATTACTCGTTTTCAGACTATTTAGTCTATGACGAGGGACCGCGTCCGTTGTAGCTTTCACCCTTTCTGGACTTCACTCCTCGGGGCCGGCCCTCACCCTATCTATCTACGTACAAATTCCGCAACCGCCCTGCATCCACTCCGGGCCTTCCCACACCTCTTCCCCTCCTCTCACTTTCTGCCTCCTATCTCGGTGTACCGCGTTCGGGGGGTGTTGTGCCATCCAGACTCCTGCGCCACCCCGCATTTTGGGCCTTCCATTCTCCTGAAGCTTATCGTGTGTAGCCATCCCCTCTGTGGGCATCGGCCCGCGATTGCCCGCTGGTGGCGCCTTTGCCCCACTTCATATGTTCTGACCTGCCCGGGAAGCCATATAATTCTTGGGGAGGCCGGTCCACAGGAGAATAACAGCCTGCCCGGGAATGCAGAATTTAATATTCTTCGATTCTCCTGCAGGCCAGAAGCAGTACCAGCCTCCCGGGAATGTGACTACCACATGTAGGAATTTCGGTGGTAATAATTGTGGAGCAAATACTAGAAATGTTAGGATATACATTAACGTTGACGAGCATGAATTGTACTAAACATTGAGATATCGGTGGGAATTTGCTCAAATGGTCTCGTATGTGTAAAATGCATTCGAATTCTCCATCTGAATTACCACACATATAAACTAGATCAATTTAAACACGTTCCCATAGCTCTGTAACAACAATTGGCTGCAGCGGAGCTCTTGTATTGCTCGAGCACATGTTTCACAAGTATTTGAGAAGTCATTCAACCTATTATTATTAGACTGAGATCTTATTTAAATAGCAGGGCAAACGATACCTCCGCCCTCGCAATACCATAATATCAATAGCTTTGAAAGCCTTAGAACGTTCCACATAAAGCAATGATAAATGTGTATTCACAATTATATCATAAACATCATTTTCTAAAACAACCTCCCGATTGCCTACTCCTTCATCCTGTTATGTCATTCAGAAGTGCACAATCATTGCTAATCAAGTATCCATTCAATGCAGTCCATTTTATTTTTGGTGTCGCATTTGTCGTATCTGGCTGTTGAATGATTCTCCGAATATCCCGTCATTTTTGGTAAGAAAGCCAAAAACGATTGGAGCCAGTTGTAAGGTATTACTCAAAAGCATTACGTGCAGCTTGAGAAAGTGTGAGGGCCGAACTGCCTTGGGATGTGGGGTTATTTGATAAAATCATCATAAAAATGCGAGTGCAGTGTAAGTAAGGTTCAAGTTGATGTCTTCCGTGTGTGCACTCATATGAATATTCAGCTGTGGCAAGATACGTACATTGTACAACATTCCCGGAGAGGGCAGCCCACCCCAGAATGTTCCCTGACAGGCTGACCTGCCCGGGCAGGTCAGAACCAGTCTATCTAGACTCTGACGAGAGACCGCACCTACTAGGTAGTAGGTTTTATCCATCCTCTGGGCCGGCCTCTGCCCCCCACCACCTTCTAGCTACATACAAATAGATTAACTAATGCCTCACAAACCCCAACACCTCCTGACACTATTCCGGGTCTCGCCTGGCCTCCTCAATGGTCCTCCCCTTCCCACCCCCCACCAGTGGGCATTCCAGCAGGTGGACCGCGTTCTGGGCAACCTCGCAATCGCCCCTTGGCTATCTAGAGCCACCCTGTCCGTACTATTCCAGGCTAACATGACGCCCGCCTCCTCTGCGTCCATCACCTTGGCGTATCTACCCAGGTATAGCCCGCTTGACCTCGTGGCTGCCACTGCCGCCATGGCTCCTGGGCTGGGGCCCTCCGCTCTGCTCCCGTTAGACTCGGTTAGAGTATTCTTCCACACGCTGCCATCAAATTAGGGTATGATCAGCTCAGCGGATCAGCTTAGTCTGATTATCCTGGCTGGTCCCGAATTTGCCAAAGAGGGTATTTAGAATCCCTACCCGCGCGCAGTACCTTGACTGCCCATGCCTTCCTGCGTAGGTAGGAACGGTATAGGTAATTACTTACATCGTGTCATATGTATAGGATGGTGCACTGGTTCACAGGTTTTGAATGGCTAACTATCCTGCTGGCTAGGCCGCAGCCCGAGCTGGATCGAGGCGAGACTTAGGGGTACTTGGTTCTCGAGCCCTTCACGATAGGAAATCGGCTTTTGTGACCCCTGGTTCATCAATATCTACATGAACCTCAAATTCCCATCTTGGTAGAAAGTACTAGACATAACTGGATAAATGTCTTTACCCCTTACCTTGCGGCGGAGCTCGGAGTGGTGCCGGGAGGTGGTGGTTTTTTTGCGACGTTAGTTTCCTTTTGTCATTGCTTGTAGATACCAGGGGAGTAAGGGAGCGGAGACCGGCCCTGGGGTTGGACAACTGGCTGTTCACAGGTGCGGCCTCTCGTCATAGTCTAGATAGACTGAATACAAGTAAAGATTCTCAAAAAAAAAAATTTGTCCTTACCCATAAGAATACCATAGGGGTAGCATAACACTATCTTCACTCTGTCAGGTTAGTATTTAATCCGAACAATGAATGGTCGGATAGGAAGAAAACAACCTTCTCTTCGGTATGTACTGGCTGTTGATAATACCTAGGACCCATACAGAACGGGAATAGTCTGTGTTGGCTCGGGGTTGCTAGCCCCCCACGAGAGCGCAGATTCCCGGTTCGCATCGGGCCCGGGCCGCGCGGAAGGCGAATTTATTTGGAAGTCTTTGATTCCGCCTTAAGGCTATGTGTTCTCGTGCCCAGACCGATTTATTTTTGATCTGGGCACGAGAACAAGGCTATGACGCTTTACTGCCTAACTAGGCAACAATATATATATGTCAATGATAGGGACATGAGATAATGTGTAGAATGAAATGAATAGGACTCTTTTTTTTCTCCCTTGAAAATCAGTAAGTATTCGCACCCAAGCTATCTAGCCTATAACAAGGGCCGCATCCTCGGTGCAGGCCTCGGTGCAGGCCTCGGTGCAGGCAAAACCAAAAAAAAGCCAAAAAAAGTAGAACTCCCCCATCCCCAACAAACATCCTCAAAACACAATTGAAACAGAACTCGGATATAGTAAAAATAAAAAAGCTTAAGAAAGAATAGACGGTCTGGAAACACGAATATTACTATGAAGATCTTGTCCTTTTGAGGACCCTGAAGAGGACAATTGAGGGTCTGGAGTTGAATAAGATTTGTTCACAAGTATGAGCACTGGACAGTTGAACCTGAATAGCTGCTCAAAACTTAAGATAAAGAAGGGAAATTAACATGAGCTAAGAAATACCAAAGAGAGAAGCACCAGCCGAGCTACGTTAGGCCAAAATGAGACCGCTGTGGCAATGGAAGATTGTGAGGTGGCGATACTTTCTAAATCGGCGATAATTTCTAAAGTGGCGATAATTCCTAAAGTGGCGATAATCACTTGGGTGGTAGTAATCTCGGCTTGGTAAAGACCTATATCCGCGGGATGCTAAGTGATAAACCACCAGAGTGATTCAGCTGGATAGGAGGAGTATCAGCTATAGATGGAACACTTGTAGAACGCCTCTCTTATCCCCAAAGCGTATTTATTTCAGCGTAGGTAGATAAGAGTCTGGGCACGAGAACAGAGGATAAAGTAGAGCCACTAGCTTAAAGTTATTTCCATATAATTTACTTTGACTCATACTTATTTAACCAATGTAATACCCATTCTCCCGTATTTTTTTTATTTATTTACTCTGCAATCGCATGCTGATTCTCTTGTTTTTGCCATACTCGCGGGGGGCCGGCTATTCCACAGTCTCCCGGGTGAACCGGGCCTCTCGTGAATCTGAATTTCTCGTCGGGGGCCCGGAACACTAGTACCTTTTATAATAATAGTAGGGAGCACGTATCGAGACCGCCGGTACTTAGCACTATGGGCATGATTGATGAAGATGCTTTTTTAAGAAAAAAAATCATAGACTCTTGATGAAGTGAATTAAAGGAGAGCAGTGCCCGCAACACACTTTGGCACGTACATGTATAATTTTGAGACATGATACCTTTGTGCCTTCGCCATGCCTTGTGCAAGGCCGTAGAAGCTCTTACAGATGCTTCCTATACCTTCTCACCATGAATGAGGGCTGAAACCGCCATTGCCTTGATAGGCTAAATGCGATTAATGACTTTTTTTTATAAAAAAAAAACCCATAATGTTTCGCAATTCCTGTGCGAGAGGCTAGAGAAAGGCCAATTGGGGACTAGTAATCTTGTGAAAACTAGTCCGGCCGCAGAGCTTAATGTATTCCAAACTTAATTCCCCATCCCTCGAGCTCCTTGGGGTGCACTACGGTACGGGTGCCTGAGCTTTGATGATGATCCACACTTACCTTCCCGTACGGAGCCCCAGTACTCCGAGTCTAGACCTACTGCAGGTCTATGTAGGTATATATGGCTGTACTTAAGGCCTTAGAACCGTGTCTCTGGGTCAGAGCAGCGTAACTAAGCTAGGTTGGCCAAGGGGTGGACAGGGTGGTACCGTGTAAAGATGAGCATACTATCAGAGTTTGGAACAATACTTCCCTCCCCACACAGGTAAGAGGACGCCTTGCAAATTGGTGACAATGGAGAGGGGTAAAAAGCGCATGCACGCACAGTCGCTGAGGGATTTTGAGCAAACCTTCCTGAACCCAATTGCATGAACTTCTCGCTTTTGACACAGCACAGCGTGAATCCTCGCAGCCTCGAGTATGATCATCGGGTTGCCCCTTCATATTAGTATTGGGACACTCTGCATTATATCTCGGCTATTTCCCCAGGTGTTGAGGCTTGAATATGCGGTAGCTTGTAGAATTAGATGTCGTGAACAATACACTGATATCGATTGCAAGGCTGATGTTTATTGAACGTACTATAATAGTACTTTGTCAGCTACTTAGTGACAAGGGCCAATGTTAAGAAGAAATGAGAGGGGAGTGTCTCGCTATCTTGTTGATATGAGACTTAATGCTGATCTCGTGCCCAGACTCTTATCTACCTACGCTAAAAAATAAAATGCTTCCTACTTGATATTTTGCAAGTCTTTTCGCAAGTTATGCGGCTTCATGGCGGCAACATCGCAATCTAGCAATGAGCGCATTGGAGGGGCAACAGGTGCTGCTGCTCAAAACAAAATCGCACCCAACCGATCCATATGATGTTCTTTTCCGTTCGGAGCAAGCCGATCCAATATTTGTTCCAGTGCTCGAACATCGGCATGTCAACCTCAATATCATTAGTCGCATAATATCGGAAGCATGCATCGGAACGGGCGGAGCAGAGTATGGGGGTCTTATAATCACTAGCCAAAGGGC
>Ga0307514_10002538_pt1 | contig 18821 bp, 15 predicted proteins | sample 16_EM_MG_FD_203088 | JGI IMG/M metagenome (GOLD analysis project Ga0307514, IMG submission 203088) | Populus trichocarpa ectomycorrhiza microbial communities from riparian zone in the Pacific Northwest, United States - 16_EM | ecosystem: Host-associated > Plants > Roots > Unclassified | place... | reverse complement strand
CGCAAAGCTTCTCCCCGAGTACATCACCCAAACTCTCCACCCACCTCCGCACCGCGCCAAGAAATACACAAACTTCAGTATCCTCCTCACCTTCGGTTGTGCATGCCGAAACGCTCCCTTGCAGGAGCCTCACCGCCTGCGCCGTCGACGGTAGATACCCCTTGCGCAGGGCCCGCTGGATTAGATGTATACGCAGCGGTACCTGCAGGGAGTGTTGCAGCGGCGTGGTGTTATATGGGGAGCTCCCAAGCAGTGGCAATGCCTCCCCCGCCATCGTGCGGCGCCGTCGCGTGGTACAGCAAAACATCCTCGAGGTATGTATGGGATGTCGCGATTGATAGCAGGGGGCCGAGGGGGGAGTTGGGGGTTGTTGGTGGATGGGTAGTGCATATGGAATAAACTTGAAAACATATATTACGTCATATATGAGTTGGGTTATTGGTACCTAAGTACTTGCGGTATAAGTACAACGTGAAATATATATATAAATAAAAATACTCGACATACTATCCACCGGCTGCGAAAAATTGCCATGTACATACGGAGTACAGTACGTGCATACATACATGCTTTTTCCAAAAAGAAATAAAAGATAAAAGATAAAAAAAAAGAGACAATTCAAACAAAGTTACCCGCATCCTGCGATCTCCTGCCCAGACAACCCATACCCCACTGCTGCTCGCTCCTATTCCTGCTTCTACTCCTACTCCTATTCCTACCCCTACTCCTACTCCTATTGTCCGCTGTACCCTGCCCTTCTGGACTGGCCAACGGTGTCCCTAATCTACTCGCGCTCCTACTCGGCCCTCTACTTCCCGCATGACGACTGCCATTCCTATTCAGCCCCCGACTCATCCTCGCCCCATCTAATCCATAGGCCCTCAAATCAAATTGCAACTGACTCCTAGACGCACATCGGCTGACACTCGCGCACCGACTGACACTTGCACTTGCAGAGACACTGGCAGAAAGCTGTGGAAACGCCTCCTTTGCTCGAGGCGAGACGTGGCTTTCCATAATCAGGTTGTCGACCGCTTCCCTCAGCAGGTTCATTTCGTTGACGAGGGTTGCTAAACGCCCGACGTCGGCGTAATTGGAGGTGGCTGCGGGTATTTGTAATGCGGGCCGGGGATGCGGATCGAGGGAAAAGCTGATTTGGGGGTTATTCCTGCTGGTAGGTGTAGTTTGACTGGCAGAAGACACGGGCGAGGCCGCGCCAGGTGGGGAGCGAGGGGGTGCTGGCGGGAGGGGGGCAAAAAGGCGAATGTAATCAGACAGAACGATCGCAGAGTGTGAGTTGTGCCGGGGCATGTACAGTCTGGCGGAGAGAGTATGGGACAGGACCAATAAATCATTACATAATGACCCGAGCTGCACTGATATGTTAACATTCAAGAAAAATACTCCAAGTCAGGCCCTAGGTCATACCAGTTGCTCCCTCCCATAAGCTCCAACCATACCACTGAAACGGGGATCCAGTAGTATCGGACCATCCTCGTTGATATTCCTTGTGCCAACAACCAACAACACAATCCCCCCAAGCCGCTCGAGTATGTCCTGGAATTTCTCAACCGGAAAGCGCCCCGCAAGGCTAATCTCATATCTTGTCGCCGGCACCAATCCCCTGGCAAATCTCACCCTGCGCGTAGTTTTGCAAACTACGTCCGAGAATTGCTCTCCGCTGACAATTTTCCCTCCAGCCATACCCACCCCCGCACCCGGAGACCCGCGGTGGTCTTCACCTGCTAGCTCGATTGCATACAAGAGATGGTGGAGCCAATCCATGGAAGTAGAGATTGCACGGCCGAGCTGTGCCCTGGCGTGGAACGGAAACACTCCAACATGGATCAACATCGCCACAAATAGACCAATGGGCAAAGTTATAAGCCTCCTAGCGAGCGCAGCGATGGTGCCATGGTTTGGTGAAGTCTGCGCTACACCGATAATAATATTGAAAGCTAGGGCAAAGACAGTCCCAGCTTTGGCGGAGGTAGGGTTATTGACGAGATGCCCAATGAGTAGACCAACAAGCAGCGCAACAGCGACATCTCCCCACACATGTCCCCGACTGATATACATTGCAAGAAATGCACTTACCCCACCAGCAACCGCCCCGCAAACCTTCATTCCAGCTGTTCGAAACGTCATCCCTCTCGTTGTCTCCATCGCTATCATTGCACTGATCAAAGCCCACTGCGCACGCATATCTTCGTACCAAATATAGTTTCTCCCAATATACGCTGGGGAAGAGAGAATCCCCATGACAATAGAGAACTTGCTTGCATACTTAATGTGGCGGGAGTGCTTGATCTGCGAAAGCATCTTAGAAAGCGTAAGTGAGAGGGATGTGTACCATCTCTCCTCAGACCGAAGTAGGACGAGCTCCGTTGTGGTGTCATCACCATCATCACCGTCGTCGTCATCAACTGAATCGTCGAGATTGTGAAATTCTGCATAGCCCTCCGAGTCACCATCCCCCATTTCCGGCTGCGTAGAATCAGTGTTCCTACTATTTTTTTTTTCTAGGCCTACACCCTTTTTCTTCCGGAATTTGATCGGCAAGAATAATGACAGCCTCCCTGTACTCTTAACTGCATTACTCTTGCGCGCAGCCTCCTCCACCGTCTCCAGCATCTCAATGATCACAGTACCTATCAAGTCCATGAATGCAACCCCTTCCACCCCATTGGCTATAATATCTGACTCGGTCCTCCTCTCCCTCCCTTCTAAGAACGCTGCCGAAACTGTTTCGGTGTGAGTATGTAAAGTGGCGGGATCCACAATCGGGAGGGCACGTGAGCCTATTTTAGGTGGAGCGTTGTAGGCGGCGGTAATCCGCTCGGAAATTTGGTCAATGATGCGGGCTGCCTCGAGGAACGCAAAACTGATAGCTCTGTATTTTGTGAGCTCGAGAGAGCCATGTAGGGCAATTGGCGGCTGCTCCTCTGCAGTGGAGGGGGGTTCTTGACCAGACATCAGTGTCCGCATGGCCTCAAGGTTCGGTTTTGGCGGTGGTGGCTTCGTCCTAACGACACAGTTATACACCTGGACCAGATCAACCAACGTCTCAAGCTTCGCACCCAGTGCCACCAAATCTCGTGCGTCTACCCGGGAAAGTGAAATCTCGTAGTTTGACTCCTTGAACGATGCAGCAAGCTTTCTCACTGCATCCCCCAGTGGAGCGCAATCTACCTCTCCAAACCCCTTTGCCCAAATAGCCTCCTCCACATGCAAGACCACCTGCTTAGCCTCGGTCAGAGCCTTGCCAATATCGGCTCTGAGAACACTGCCATGATCCTCAGGCCACAAGCACAAACTCAGGAGCATAGACCACCCTGCCCCAACAACCATTACCACAAAAAATCCCCGAAAGACATACGCAAAGTCGTCTATTCCCCGGATAAGAGCAAACATATTTACGATCATGGCGAAAATTGTGAGGAGGAAGGACCGAGGGTACTTTGAGCGAATGTACCCGCAGATGGAAGCGCACAGCACAAAAGAGGTCCACAAGAGTGCCCGGCGGCCTTCCCCAATATACCCCATGGGTGCGGAGGATTGAACCTTACTTACGAGGAAAAGCGTTAAATTGGCGTATGCTATCCCGCACAAAGCGCCCAAAAGGGCGGTGACTGTGGATACAACCTGGGCACCCACTGACTGTTTGGGGAAGAGGTAAATAGCCTAGGAAATATATCAGATTGGCGCTTTTCGCCATATTCACACTAGAGAAGCAATGTACTCACCGTTGTCCCCAACAGAAATGGATTCTCCCCCCAAATATCCACTAGGGGGTGATTTATAGTTAATGCAATCCCGCCCGACAACGTGATCGCAACCTTCACCATCCTTCTCACACTCTGCGGGTTTTCTTGTATAAATTTCCACATATTTGCTGTTAATGCTGTTACTTTTTTTCCAACGACAGACCACCGACCTGGAGCCAGCTTAGAGTCTACAGAAGTGAGGTCCATCGCCATTTCTGTAGGAGCCAAGGTAGCTGCAACTAGCTATACGTTTGCGTGAAGCTGTGTAGTTTCCGGGTAAATATACCGCCGGCTACTGAATATACGTCCTGCTTCCGCTCCCGGTCTTCAACCGCCACCTTTCCTGTTACTGGTATTGAAACTCGTGGTGGCTGGCTTTTTGAATGTGGATTGCATCTTTGGAAGGAACTTTTTTCCAACAGAAAGAGTGCGCATGTGGGTGGGGAGGAGGGGGCTATATACTATCTCCCTAGATACATAGGAAGCATATATCAACCTGACCTCGAGCCTGCGAGGGGACAAAGGAAGTAAACTAGGTACATTCCCGCCACCAAGACCGACTCCCAATCCGTGTGTGTGTTTCGAGTGAGCTGGATGAAAGCGATATGCAAGGGCTATAAAAACAATATTGAGTTTTGCCTCTAGGATGTGCCTGCATGAATCCTGCTCTACCCTTGTACCCCCATCCCCACCCCACCCCGATCCCCATTCAGGAGATGTTGTGCTTAAGAGAACTTTCGAGTACATTTCTTCCTTTTCCGCAACGGGTGGATATAGGTAAGTAATCCTGTTATATTTCGGCTGGAATTCCGAAAATACATACCTGTGCCAACCAAACTATGAAATACACCTATTGTAAGTAAAGTGTTTCCGAAACCAAAAACGTCAAAGCCGGGTCTGAGGGAAACGACATAACAACATCTTCATTTCTCAGGAGCCACTGAGATGAAATGTCCATACTAACGCAAGAATCCCTGTGCCACTCCTTCCTCCCCAAGTGCCAAGCAGTGTGTACTTTATTCGTAATTCGCGCAACTTGGGTTTCCTCTTGTCAAAAAACGATTGCGCTTGGCTCTCGCAGTTTATATGGACTGTACCTACCTACATGACCAGTGAGTGAGTACTGCATGAGCGAAAGGGCCAGGATCTGGTTTACACAGAAAAGTGCGATTGAGAATATGTACACTTACTTTGAAACCGTCCTTTCGTGCTTGGGGGGTTGGGGGGGAGCAGCCAAGACCCGCCATCACGAAGCAGACATCCGAGCCGGCGGGAAGACCAACCCCTCCGATCGCGGCGACGCTGGGAGCAGAAAGTAGCTCCAGATCCAGCCCGCTCTCTAGCAGTGTAGAATATCCCTAGCTGTATCCAGAAGTGAATGGTGGTTGAAATAAGGTCAGGCTAGCCAAACCTAGTCTTACCAGAACCCTAGATAGTCTTCTAGGCACGGCGCAAAGACCACCAGCAACGCGATCTGCCCGTTTGAGACAAGATGTAGTACTATATAGTACAACATTCAGAAGGCCAGTCGTCTGAGTAGGGTTGTCTCACATATAGATCGGAAAATCCCTTTCAGGGTTGTTGGTTTCCGTGTGGCCCCCCATCCCTGCCCGGCTGTTTGGCAATCCCGGGATATGCACTCTGTACTGTAACTTAGTTATTGAAAAGTTGGCAGCCCAACGTTTCTTTTTTCCTCGGAACTTCTTCGGGATAACTACCGGTACGGTAATACCTGTTCTCGTGCCCAGACTTGTAATTTTTATTCGGGAATGCTTGGCATTTGTCCTGGTCAAAATACTGTAGGTAATGTTGAGGGACTAGTAGTCTCGTGCCAGGACTAGGTGCCTATCTAAAGCCGGCTTCGGCAAGTAAACTGTTGTGCACGCTTCCCGAGATCTGATTCACTCTGCATGCGCCGAGAGATTATTCGTCCCACCCCTCGGTCTCATGCAAAGATATATTAATGCTTTTTCGTACTCGCAGACAAGAAACAAGTCGGACAGATGTCCGCAGGCCCCATGCGCAGGGAGGGAATCGGCATTCTTGAATGTTGATTAGCATTTCTTGGAAGCGGTAATGTGGAGCCCCACCTTGTGATTGAAACTAGAGATGGTGAATCAGAGTTGCTTTGCTCTAGGTAAAGGTGTGTGACGAGAAAAATTGTACTCCTCTTGTAAAGCTGCCTCGGAGTGCACTCATAGACGAGAACTTCAGCCGTTTTATTGATGTGTACAGGAATCCCAGTTGTCTTACTTTTTTAGTTACACATATGCACAAGTGCAGCGCCCACATTCTGAAATGACCATTACACCTGCCGTGGGAAGGATTTACATACCTTACTGACCCATGGTAAGTGATTTGGAAAAACATTATACATACAACTCAAGGATCGCCGATGTTGGACGGGTATTGCTAAACCGCTGCAAGCTCTATGACATATGGTTGCGTGCCCAGACCCTCGAAAGAGATGTCTTATTCATGACTAAGAATAGGATTTGTACCCGCTTGCGCAAATGTGTAAATTTGACAACCATTTATGAGAGGCTGACCACGTTGTACACTATCAGAGATCTAGTTGGAGGAAATCCACAAACATTGAATTGGCGTCCATGTGTGTACATACATAGGTATATACCCAATGCCCCACTATAGAACCCTACTTTGTCCCATGCAGGATGCAAGGACCGATCTACAGCCCATCATAGCTCATTAAGTTTGAGCAAGGTGCACCTCCCATGCCTGGATTTGATGATGCGAATGAGAGGGCTTGGAACTTTTGTGCCGTTTCATCCCCTGTACCAATCGTTCTGGAAGAAGTTTAAAATAAAAAATAGAAGCAGGGCCAAAGCAGGTAAACATAGTCGCAAAGGGCAAAATTTGACAAGTCGTGAATGAATCCTCCTTAATAAAATCAGCGACTTGTTCGCTGATGTAAGCACGACGAAACTTACTGCCTGGTGGAGATTAATGGTAGTGGGAGGAGGAGATGGACATCGGGGATGTCTCCATAATATGTGCCCAAGACAAGGGGTACTTAGACCGGAACAGGTTATAACCATTACGGACGTACCCGTGACTCTAGCCTGATCCTGGCATTGACCGGGATTTAACCGGAAGACATTACGAATTGTGAATAGAAACCTGTAAATTATAAAGACCATTATCTATATTAGGTAGAAGTCAGAAGAAATTGAGGGAGGGATGTTGGAGCAACCGGATAAGGAGAAGCGACTTGACTAGGTACAGCACCCGAAGAAAGGTCAGGTCGATATCAATGAGTACGGATTGGGGGGGATTACGGAGAGAGTCAAACCACTTCAACAAGGAGGTAATAAAGTACGATGAAGAGTTACTTGGAAATAATTGAACTTGCAGTTGTTGAGTGAGATATAGAGGAAGTAACCGGCGAGTTTGTTATATGATCGTCCTAGTCTTGACGCATGCAGACTAATACAATTCCAAAGTACTCTTCATATATCGTAGCACAACAAGTCTAAGCACGGCAAGGTTTGTTGCTCTAGCGCTGAATAGGAAATTGCCTCCTGACCGAAATAGGAAGTGTGTACTACATCCGGATTTCTGTGTCTCGGCATCACGACCAGTACTAGTTCAGAGTAATCACACAGCGGGACCATAACACTTACCAGTTGTCCTGAAGTATCTCGCTCATGGATGGCATACATACCATAAGCTACAGCTAGCGCTCTGAGGCGACCCGTCGGCATGAACCTGCGAAGACCACCTACTGTAGTCTTTTAGTTTCTATTAAAGTCCCCCCACAAGCCGTATCGCCACGGTGGGACAGCAGTATCTAACTATGCCCCTGCCGGACTGCAATAAACCATACTTTAGTCTCATGCCAAGACCCTTCTGAGGCCGAGCGCCCACACAGTTGCTGACAGCGCTAATAGAGATTTGTCATTCTGTCTCTTATTGTCTTCCTCTGCCAACCGCTCTCAGTCAGTGTCTGACCCACCCTCTCTCCCAGTCAGTCTCTGAGTTCCCCAGTCGGTGGCCCATTCTTTCTACCAGTCAGTTGGTCAGTCAGCCCTCTTGCTGTCAGTTGGTCGGTCACCTGGCCAGTCACCTCTCTCACTATCAGCTGTTAGGCCCGTATATTTAGGACTCTACGTGGTTTCATTAGGTCTATTAATTTCTACCTCCTTATTTATGTACACTCTTCCGATTCTTTGCATTTTTTCATTTTTTCCCCCTTGCTCCCATATGCCGTTCTGTTAGTCTAGTTGGCACTCCGTTCTGTGCAAGTGATTCGGTTATTACCATACCCGCTACAATATCCACATACTTGACTACGTTAGTCTGGTTGGCACAAGCCCCTCGGTTGACTACGTGCCCTTTGAGAAAAGTCTGCTTGCGCTTTGAGAAAAGTCTGCTTGCGCTTTGCTTGATCTGTGAACATGCCTAACCGTACCTTATTATGCCTTTCACTCCGTTGAGCACTCATATAATATCCTCTCCCAACTCCCATATTCTCTCTATCAGTAGGCAGGAGGCTGCACAAACATGTGTCTCTCGGCGCAAAAGCCGTAGAAAGCTATGGCACATGATCACGTGAGTTTTGGCGTGTGACTGAAAGCTGAGAATAAAAGAGAAGGCATGACCATGTGTTGTGATATTCTATGATCTCGTGCCAAGACTCGTAACAGGGGTTGATTTAAAACAATGAACCATAGGGCAAGTTTGGTACTACACTCTTGGAGAGCCCCAACCCACACTCTTGATCTTGGAGAGGTTGTGTAGTTGGTTGTCTGGCTGGTCAGTTGGTAATGTGGTTGTGATGTTGCTTAGTTTTAGTCAGTAGCTGATTTAATTTATAGACTACGATTCGCATTCAAATTTGATTGGTCTTGTCTCTCCTTCTTCTCTTGTGGTATTTCAGTTTTCCCCATCCTTTCTGCTTCTTCCCCTTCCTCGCAGCACCAGATCCTGGATATCAAATAATGGAGACCTTGCAATACATACCTTAGTATGGAAAATATAGATATGGATTAGTCGATCGATCTTTGCAATTGGTGAGAATTCTCAGTCTGGTTATCCATCTCGCACGTTGCGTAGGCGCTGAACATGTGCCACTGGGGAGTAGGACTAGCGTCAATGCAAGGTTGCATTCCTCTAGGTAAACAGATGACCTTGAGGGTGAGTGCGGATGCTCCCGCTAATACTCGACTGGGAGGGGACAATGATTAATTCAGTATTGTTGAATCTCTTGTTGTCCTGAGCTGGGATATAAATATCCCATCTTAAGTGGGCAAATAGCTCCCCGGTCCGCATTTCCCCTATGATGTTGCCATCCTGGGATCCATTCCAAGTCTAGATTGCAGCTTTACATATACAAGGAGGTTTATATACCACTATTTTGCTTTAAGTATATACATATTGGAGTCACAATGTCTTGCGCCCCCATCCGCAAGTTGCTCCCCACCCCCAACGGCGTCACATACGGCTATTCTCTCACCACTCCCTCCTCCCTGGCCAAACCTACTATCCTCTTCCTCCATGGGTTCCCCGACGACCGCTCAGTATGGGATGCACAAGTTGCACATTTCACAAAACTCGGATATGGAGCTATCGTCCCTGATATGTTGGGGTATGGAGAGACAGATAAACCAGATCCAGAGAATGTCGGGGAGTATAGGTACAAGAAGATGAGCGAGAGTTTATTTGGAATATTGGATGAGGAAGGGGTGGACAAGGTGGTATTGGCTGGGCACGATTGGTGAGCTACTACATATTACTTTCAACTCCAATTTCCTGAGGCAAAGGGAAGAATATCCAAGCTACTAAATTATTAACTATCAGCTCTTTGTAGGGGTGTGCCACTGGCTACTAGATTTAATCTATATTACCCGCAAAGAGTCCTGGCAAATATCTGGACAAGTGTGGTGTATTTCCCACCCAGCCCTATAAGATTCTCCCTCACAGGAATCAACAACATGTTCAAAAAGGCCTATGGGTACCAGTCATTCGCGTACGTTTCCTGTTTCCCCCTCCCCACACCAACTGCCGCCCATCTTATTAACCGTTCTGCCCTCCACAGGTATTGGGAGTTTATGCTTAACCCCACCTCTCCTGCCCTCCTTACCACCAACATCGAGAGCAGCATCTCCATCCTCTACCCCCGCAACGCATACCCAATCTGGCGTGCATATCTCTGTGAGCCTGGGAAATTCGCACAATGGATATGTTCAAACAAAATCTGCAATGTAGCCGAGTGGTTTACTCCTGAGCGGCAGGCTGAGTTCAAGGCTAGGATGGTGCGGGATGGGTTTCCGTTGAATTGGTATAGAGCGCACGCAGAGAATTGGAATTATGAAGACGAGCTCCGTAAGCACCACCTCCCAGAGAAAGACCGAGTTGAAAGAAATATTAATCTTTGAAAACATGCGTGTAGAGTTTAATACGAAAGAAAAATTGACTATAGCCACCCCTGTGCTACAGATATTAAGCATGCAGGATCCTGTAAGTCCGCCGGGAAATGTGGAGTTTGGGAGGAATCTGTTACCGGATTTGAAGGTTGAGGTGTTTAAGGAGGGGGGGCATTGGGTGATGGGGGAGATGGGGTGTGAGTGGAATAGGGCAGTGGAGACTTTTTTGAGGGAGAAAGGGATTTAAACGTGTATCATTTCGGGTGACTGGTGAGAGGAATGGTGGATACGGGTTTCCTAGAAGACATTTGTTGGAAAGTCAGGATGGTGATATAGATTAAATTCAAGGCAAAGGCAGGATGGGTCCGCACAACTAAGTTTTATTGGGAGGAGGGGTATACATAAAGGCAGATACGTATCTCTGGCAACGGGAGTTCCCTGGGTCATGCATGAGTTGAGATTGGTATCAATCATCTCCCGGACTTGATATCTAACATTCACTATGGAGATCAAATTCGGGTATAAGTTGTTCTCGTGCCCAGACCGATTTATTTTTGTGTGGTAGCTTAAATCGATATGAGAACAGTATAAGTGACTGTAACTAAGTGTATTTATATTCCCAAGGTCTAGTAAGTCGCGTACAATTACCATATCAGGCCAGAATTACAATCCCTGGGCAAAGGTTTTGGTGAGACTCGGAAAACACAGCCAAAATAGTCAAAAGTACCCATCGTAGATGTCTGCATAGTCTCCTGAATTTGGGGGCGCTTTTTGGAATAGAACTATAGCTTGATATGAAGTCCCTAATTTAACAGAGACCTAGAGCAACTCCTCAGCTGTAATGGGGATATTTTGAAGAAACGTTGCCAGAATACACTACCTATTGCCCATACAAACACTGTGCCTATCCTTCAAAGAGACCATGAAATTTTCTTCTTAAATTTGAATTTTTTCTTTGTGTTATTATCTTGCAAACTCAAATTCTAACATTTTTTACACTCTGGCTGTGATTTCGATGTTACACCAACTTTGGCCCAGGGACTGTACATACAGTATGTATGCTAGTCTGTATATGGACGGTGGTCACCAACCGCCTCATAGTCTAGGGCATATAGACTTCAAAAAAAAATCCTTGTACCAAGCACCTCTTTATTGCTGTAACCAAATGCAGCGAAGATTAATGCCACACGATATCATCTCGCAGTAGGTACCCATAGGCCAATATCAGAAAACAGAGAGGGTGGTATCGGTAATCGATTAATCGTTCCATACAACAGATCTAACTTAGTAGATCTAACTTAAGAAAAAATACACGAGCCACTTAAGAGCTCTGTTATTGGTTTCTGCATCGATACCAATGCGATCCCAATTCATTCTCCGCCTCATACATGGCCTAAGGCTGACTGGGTGTATAGACTCAAAAAAAAAAAAAAAAACCCCAATTCATCTTAGATTTGCCTTACGTGGTCCTGCAACCTTTTTGTTTGTTTTTTAGTCTGTGCTTGCATGCCATGACGAAGACTCGATGGAATTCCGCGGGAGTGAACTCTTGGACATCCTCCGTCTTCAATTGTTGACTACAGACAGACAATAAGTCTTGACAAAATAGTGAAACAGCTCACATGTTGACAATGGTAGAAGCAGAGTTTGTCAGATACATACATATCAAAAAAAAAGTTGGGATTTAAGAGAGTGGTTTCTGCACAGGCACGGCACCGCAGTCTGTATATAGCTTGATAATAGGTCCTTAAAAAAAGCATATGTAACACTAAAAAACTGTATTGGGAATAGTGCATTCCTGTGGCCTAAGTACAACTTACAAGCAGTACACATCAGCGACAAGAATATACTTAGAGTGAGTGGTAGTCTAGCAATAAATAACAACACTCGAATTATCCTCACTTCTACCAAAGTCAGGATAATATTACCCCATGGTAGAAACCAAACAATGGATCTATGCAAAGTCTCACCGGTTCATGGGGTAAATATCGGGGATGTACTGCTCCTATCTCTATATCAATCAATCCATGACTTGCTGTTTGGTAATGCCTAGCGGCGGAAATGGCTGGGGATGTAGTGCAAAAGATCGGGCAAATCAGTGCTGACTTGATGTGTCACCTCTCTTCTACAGTACCACTCCATTCTCACCTCAAGAGCGACTGCTTACGCGTACGACTTACATCTTGCCGAGATTTGCTTTTTTGACTAGGGCCTAGCTGGATCAATATTTCCTTTTGGATATTGGGTCATCTTATATTATTCGATATGAAATAATTTCACTTTGAAGGTCGAGTGAAATAGTATAGAGCCTCAATATCAACACCCAGACATATCGTGGGTACCATTTTGACAGTAATAATTTCCCAATCACCCATAGTAACATGTCATCCATAGTCCAGTTCCCAACACTCAATTCCAATCCCGAATAAGTCCCAATACCTGCCACCCAACATACAATACGAATAATGAAAATAAACCAACTTCGAAATACAGATTATCAATGGAGCACAAAAGAAAAAAGCAGTCCCTTCATCTTACTGACCCAGGAACCCTGCTGCTAGTAGAATGCCAACAATGGTGCACCTGCCGGCAGCCATACGATGTTTAGGTACAGGTGGGTCCAGGGGGCTTCGAGGTTATCTCCGTGGAATTTTTATGGCATCCCCCCCCAGCTCCAAAAAGTGGCTATACTTAAATGTTAGCCTCTATGAAGACTTCCAGAGAAAGAAATACTATCGTGTACATACCCCATCAATGAAATGAATAACCCCGTTTTTAATCGGGATATTAGGCTTCACTAGATGTCTGCAATTCACGAGCCTTTCCCCATTCGGTGCCCATGTAATTTTGATGATATCCCCTGACTTTGCAACAAGATTGTGACCTGGAATCAGGAATGGACTGTAGTATAGTGATTGGGGGCCGGTGATAATATGTGCGTAAGGGTTAGTCCAGGTACTATAGGGGCTATTACTATCGATGGGTGCGAAGATTGTAACGGCAGTTGTCTCTTCGAATATGCGGAGCTTGCCACGGGAAACAATTGAGTTGTAGAATTGCTGGGCAATATTTATGTACTTCATTGTTGCTGAGAATGGCTCTGGCAAAGTAAAAAAGCTATTATAAGGAACCAGAATATTAGTCCAAAGAAATTTAGGCAATTGTGGTGGAGGCCACATTCCGAGGGTGAAAGACTTACTCGTTGACTTCATAGATTATACCATTGGTGAACTTGTACGGTCCTCGGATAGTGTGCCGGATGGTCCCCAACCCTGTAACAACCTCAATACTCGCTAAATCGCTGTCACTCTCATTTTGGGGGGCTGCGTAGTTCCTTGTAAACCGGGCCCCTTCATCGGGGCCCAGATTCACATAATGAGGGTCCGTAAGATAAGTTAGAATAGTTGCGAAGTTACTCCCGGGATAACCTTCCGGCCCTTCCCTAACCTGTCTCTTTACCGGCAACCCGTTGGTTGCAGGTGACGGCTTGTGGTCAACTTGCGCAGATACTTTGGCACCATCCTCTGGACCTCGTTTCTTAACTGCGGCGAGTAGGGAAGCTACAGCTGCATCCCCAGGTGCCCACACCGTAATGTCATCGCGTTTACTAATACCTGCAAGGAGTTCGGGGTTAGAATCATTCATCATCTTTAAGAAGCCAGAGAGTTTGAGTCTGTAAAGCCAGTCCTCGAGGGACTGAGAGAAGGCTAGGGAGATAAAGAGGGACCAAAACAGAAGTCTCATGATGTACAGTACGAGGGAGGAATGGGGATTATGGTAGTAGCGCAATGGAATTGATCAGTAGTATGTCGAGTGGAAGTGGGCTCTGGGCTATTATTATACTATGCTCTGTTTACCACCTACGCACTTTGGAGTGAATGTATGGTATCAACTAAACTGAGTATTCACCCGCATGGGCCTCGTAGCCTTAGACTGACTGGGGGTGTAGACATCAAAAAAAAAAAAAAGAAAAAAAAAAAAACAATTGTACCTCATGCAATATCAATTGGACGCCTGCGGCTCTGTTCCCCTACAGGCTTAAAACGCATCTATGGTTCAGATTGGAGGCCACAGCTTGTTCGTGCATTCCTATAATGGGCGAGTCTATGTAGAGTCGCCTCCTGGACGGTGCTGACTGGCAGCCCCAGTACTCAGTACAGCAATTGAATGTCGCATGCTACATGCATGCTGCAGTTATTACAAACTGTCCAATACAGGCACCAAGATTTTGGTCGCTGTACCGAATATGGTACCGTAATAACTCAGCCAGAGCTGATGACACCACCGTGCCAGCATGTCAAGCAACACACAAAACGGAACCAACTGAGATCGTGGATATGCATAAAGATCGCGCTGGGCATGTCATTATATCCCCTAACTCTGTATGGTCTCACAGACAGCTCTATCATTGTTATCATAATCCAGTTCCTCCTGTCGAAGGTATATACGTACTCTACATGTAGGGTGCATACAAGTAGGTACTTGGTGCCTATTGCATTCAGCCCCAGTCGCACTAACCTAGTTTGGCGTGGTCTGTCGTAAGCACTAGGTAAACTCGCGCCTTATATACCAGCTACCTTTAGTTGGGAGGACTATTGCTTCTTTTTTTGAGGGGACGCCATACAGCCAGTCAGCCTAAGGCTATGGCTGGGGCCTAGTTAATCCGACACGGAAAATTAACATCAGGAATATTTACCTGCCGTCCCCTGTCGCCGACGAGGATGCTCGTACTGTTTACTCGTATACTTTACTACTCTATGGTAATCGTATAAGCATGTCAGGAATCACTTCATACTTGACATACAAACTAAAAATTATTTCCTGCATGTGCATCGCCCAATAACATCTCAAAGACCTCGGGGACCCAACCAGCATGTACCACATCCAAGCCCAAATTCAGCAATACGGGTATCGTAACTAGGTTGGACAGACTCCCTGCTAATGGAATATCCCAAATAATCACCCGAGGTGCAGTGAGGTCTCAAGCCAGAACTCCCGCCCCAGGCCCGATAAAATTGTAATTAGGCGAAACTTGGTGAAGCTCGGGCTGATGTCAGGCTCGAGTTTCAGGTCTACCGCGGTAGAGTATCCAAGCGCAGGTGGTATGGCTTGCTGAGATACCTAGCCCGGGCCTCTGGGGAAGCGAGGCGCTTCAAAAGGTGCAACCAAAAAAGAAACCCTTTTGGCGGCCCCCCACTACTCGAGTACCACCAGGGTAATATACTGTACATCCGTCTCATAGCCTTAGGCTCTATAGACGTATAGACTCAAAAGAAAAGTGCTGTACATGCATGGGTCCAAGCCGCGCCTATGCAACCTCAAAGCAGTGCTGCATCCGAAGAGGCTCATATCGAGACTACCAACCATAACCAACTGGAGCAATCATGCCATTCGGACTTGCGGAGAAGAGACCGAACCGCACACATGCCAAAATGCGGCCTTGTCAAGTACTCTATAAACATATTGCGCAATTGGGTAATCTGGTTGGCACACCACTGGGCGCGAGGGTAGAGTACACCACTAGGGCCCCGCCCCCCGCAGTAGTCTGGCGGGCACTGGCCTCTCGTAGAGATCCCCGCAGTACTTGCTTAACACTGCAAGGATTGGCATGGGCGCACACTTCCGTGCCAATAAGCCCACTCGCCCGACCTGATTAGCTTGCCCCGCTCCCAACCCCACTCATATCTTCAGAAGCTATGAATCCAAGATCGCTCCAGTATATATCTCATTCAGTTCCACAACAGGAAGACCTGTACAATTTGAATCCCCCATCATATTAGAACTGCAGAATTTCCTGGAAGACCTGTTGATTTTAGCTGCCAATTGGTGCGTCAAACATGTATAATCCTGTCCCAGGCAGGTGATTCTAATACTAGCTAATAGGGGTATAAAGATTCCATACAAACCAACAGCTCCTCTGGGTGTAATCCAGAGCCTATAACGCACCTGAGGCACCACCCACCTACAGCCAACACCACCACAGCAAAACCACTGCGATGGACTTCTACAACCCGGGGAGCACGAGAGTCTTCCTCACCGATATTACCAAATGGTGGTGGCTTCCGGACGACAAAGGAGACAAGACTCTTGTAGTTTCCGTGAAATCATCTCATGCAGCCCTTTTGGTTGTTGTTTACACCACTCTTTTTACCTTGACTTTCATGGCTCTATGTGAGCTCACTACTGCAGTCGTCCTGACAGCATTCAAATTGGGTACGTCGGGGACTCGACATGCCATGCTTGTGGCCTATTATAATGCGGGTAGCCCGTCAGCGACTATCAAACCTTTGTCTTCCTTCCTCTGGAGCGCCCTCTGGAGATGTAGAAAGGGCGGGAAATGGTCGGTCGATTGGAATGTCTTCCGGGCCAGCGCTGGTCTTTTGTTTCTCACTGTCACTCTCCTCTCCGGGGATCAGGCAGCCAAGCTCATTGTGGCCGGTAGGAAGTTAACCGTAGGAAATGCTGCCCAAGTAAACCCAGATGCAATGTTCTACCCCTCCTTCGATTTCTTAGACGGTAACACCCCGACGGTTCCTGGCGATGTCGTCGATGCGTTCAAAGGCCTTATCCCGCAAGCGGTTTATCAAGCTAGTGCAAGGAGAACAAATGCCAAACAACGCCTCGAGAAGAGGATCCAGTTTTATTCAGCACCCCTAGTGGCCGATGGAACTTTGTTACCCAATGGAAGGCGTCAAAATGGAACGGCAGCCCGGTTTGAATATCAATATTCCCTGACTGGCTTCGAGATGGGGCTCCGAGATGCACCGGAGCTAGTGTTTAGAGTCCAAGGGAGCTGTGCTACCTCCCATGAAAGAGGGGATATCCAGTATCTCTCATTTAGTGATCCGAATATACCGAGCAAGCGGGAAGAGTTAAATCTCTATCCATATTACGGCGATAAGGCTTGGGAAAGCCTCGTTTTCCTGAGTAGAGAGAACTACACCACGCCGTGGGCTCAGTTCGTTACCAAGTTCGACCTGGAAACCCAAAACCAGAACGCACAGTACGGTGGGTACACATTCATGATAATTCCTCACACTGCATGGAGGCAATCCATGAAATTGAATCCCAATCCGGACCCTTGGTATGAGACAGAAGAGAATCCAGCCTTTGTGGAACGATCGGCACAACATTATCCCCCATACAGAGTCAAGAGTGCCCGACCCGCACTACGATGCACCCAAAATGACACTTATACGTATAAAGGGAAAACTGTGAATCACGTCACAAAGTTGTCACAGCTCCCAGGCTTGAAGCTATCACCCTTTCTCATGAAGTACGTGTTCGGGGTGGAATTCGGATCACCAGTATTCAGCAAATTACTTGGAAATCTTCCTTTTGGGACTCTCGCATCGACTCCCTACTTTGCTCCCAACCAAAGGCAACTGGATGCAACCCGAGTTAGTACTGAGGAAGATTTCAGAATGCTTGTTGATACGGCTTTTATATACTCTCGGGAGGTTGTCAGGAATACAGTACTCCTGTATTCCACGCTTCAGGGACGAAAGGACTCACACTTCGGGAACGCAGCAAAGCAAGGCGACCCTGTTAAGAATGCCGACATCTTCCTCGAGGGTGCTGAAGTCACTGCTCTGTCTGTGCTTGTACTGGTAGTGACGCCGTCCGTTTGTGTGTTCTTGTGGATCCTAGTGTTCTTGTGGAACATAGGGCTCAGTCTAAAACCAACTCTTGACAATAAAGGCCACAAATCACGCCACGACCTCCGCGTTGCTGCCTTAAAAGCTGTTACCATTTTCCAAAATCTTGATGAAGAGCTCAGCAGAAAGCGGAGATGGTCGGGCAGGAATACAGATGCCCCCTACATACGAGACCTGGATGCCGGACAGCAGCCTGTAGAAGATATAAACACAGCGGAAAATCCTTCTCTACACACAAGCCAATATGCTAAACCCAAAGTTCGACCAGTTTCAGAACTCCATGAGCTACCACAGTCCCCCGATGAGTCTCTGAGCGAAAAGAGACCATGGTTTCATAGTTCTCGTGGAGAACCTGAGCAACAACAATTTGATGTGGTATTGACCAGAGCTTGGGATCGTGATCTAGATCCGGTGCCACGGAAGCACATTCTTTAAGGGCAACTGTGCGCTTTCAGGAGTATGGAATTAGGAAGCACAAGTTACTATTTTCTACACCATTTTCGTATATTTTTATCGTTTCCCCTCATTTCTTTTTGCGATAGTGCACACATTAGCATCTTCATATGGTTACGTGATGCGTTTACAATACCATTGCTCTATTGCATTATTCTACTATCAGTATGACTGAATGTTTGATTTGTTTTATAAATTTGGTTCTCCGTTGGTACAGAATGGCTGGAGTGGGAACATGGAATGGGAAGGAATATATATGGGGTGCGAAACATGGGATAGGGGTTGGGAATATGGAGTATGGACTGGTTTGATTTTATGCTTTCCCTGTAATGGTACAAATTATGGGAGCTGTCTCGTGTTGCGTAATTGCTTTAACATGTTTGGGCCCACACGTGGAAATCCATGGTAAGAGTCACCCCGTATGTACCTACTCTACCCACAGACATGCGTACAGACAGTGGACATAAGTCTTGGTAAAATGCGAAATCACACCAAAAGTGACCGTCATGCAAAAAATGTTAAAAACCGAGTTTGTAAGGTAATTACATGAAAAAAAT
>Ga0307514_10002537_pt1 | contig 18825 bp, 10 predicted proteins | sample 16_EM_MG_FD_203088 | JGI IMG/M metagenome (GOLD analysis project Ga0307514, IMG submission 203088) | Populus trichocarpa ectomycorrhiza microbial communities from riparian zone in the Pacific Northwest, United States - 16_EM | ecosystem: Host-associated > Plants > Roots > Unclassified | place... | reverse complement strand
TTGATGTAGCGTGGATATACATGGTAGGTAAAGGCCTGCTAGCAGCCACAGGCTCACCCGCCAGCCATTCGGCCTATACGGGGGGTTAGAAGAGGGAGGGGGTGATCTTGAGGGAGGTCATATTGCCAGGGGGGATATTGGGTATTAGGTTGATTTTGGTGGGGCGTGAGGGTAACCATATTGTAGAGCGTAGTTATTTCCATAGATCTCAACTTAGCTGGAATGGGGCTCTCACCACTATGCTTGCATGATAATACGGGATTGCCAAAAGCAGCTAGTATATTACTGGCGATCGAATGACCATGCCCGATCGGATCTAGGGTCCCGATGGTACTGTACTTAGTGGCCAAGCCTAAACCTATTAAAGTAGTCACTTCCCAATTCGGCCACAGAATTACCGGATTGGTAAATAGAACTCTCAATAAATGCTAGTACATAGACTAACCATTATTCGCGATATTAATCATAGCTTGACCATGGGCCGCATGTACCTGTGGGAATATTTAGAGAACAACCCCCCGCTAGCTATAGAAATATATTCCACCTTGATTGTGATTCAGCATTGTCTCCTTCATTTGTCCATCTGCACGCGCACATACACGAGATATAAGACGGAATTATGTACTATCCCGCTTTCCCCACATCACCACCCCAACAGCCCTACCGAGAGACGAACTCACAAAATAACCCACGGACAAAAAGAGAGAAAACAAGCAACACACAATCACAAGCCAAAGCCAAACCCAAGCCAAACGAGAAAATATTCTCACCACATTTTCTTTTCCCAATTGCCATACCGCATATAAAACCCCGCTTTGCTAATTATCATCATCATATTCATTTCCCACAACCTTTTTCACGGTAATTATAAACGGATTGTCACTTTCATCGTCAATCTTCCTCGGTTTTCTTGACACATACTTCTCCATTATCACAGGATACACCTTATAAGTCCCGTTAGTCAACTTGTTATCTGGGAATCTATTAACCACAATCCCATTCAAAACAAAACTCAATTCCACTATCGAGGTCATCGGTACCGATCCAGTGGTGCTCCTTGGTAGCAAACGAAGTAATAAATTCCCATCCTTGTCCGTCACTGGAATGACATTGAACCGGAGGTTGGATAACATCCTTGCTCCGGGGCCATCGTACTCAAAAGCCAGCGTCTTCCTAGGAAGATCCATTCTGCCGAGGCGGAGTAGGATTGAAATCTCCTCGAGCTCGAATTGGGCAACGTTCTTGGGGTCGACTTGGATGCTGAAAATGAGGTCTTGACGTAGTGGTGGTGGGTTTGGGTACATTGGGACGGTAACGGTTTCTCGTGCGTGTTTACCAAAGCCATAGCATTGATAGGTGATCTCAGGGTAACCCGCAGGACCGCCCCCCCCCCTCGCACGGATAGGGCTTTCCGATTCCGGAATAGTGGTGAGGTGGGTAAATTCTTTATCTGTGAGGATGGGGAGCAGTCGCGGGTGAGGAATAGGTGCAGGTTGGAGATTATTTGGGTCACCGGTTCGAGATGAAGGAAGTGGGAGTGGGGCAGTGAGGTCAAAGAGGTCTTTAGCCAGGCGTATTTGTGGGATTTGTGCAGGAGGGAGGATAGGGGGGAAAGCGGGGTCGCGCATACCCAGGGTGCGAGTCCCGATATTAACATTGAAGTCCGATTTTGGGCGGGGTTTATCGCGGATTTCAAGGAAGAGCATTGGGTTGTTGAGTTGGATTCCGATGAGAGCGGAGGAAGGCTTTGGTTGTTTTGTCGGGTCAAATCTATCTTTAGACATTTTCGTGGTGAGAATATCATATGCCATAGTAGCATACTGTGGGAATTTGAGAGTACGAACAGAGTTGCTGGGGCCCCATATGAAAGGGGCGATGGGATCAGTGCTAGGGATGGGGTTGTTATCGGGTTCGAGGGGTTCCTGGCGCTGAATAGGGTCATCGGTGCTAGGTTCAGTGTATACACGCCTGAAGTGGAGGTTAATCTTCGTAGGATCACTATCAGTTGCTGGGACAAGCCTATATGCAGCTGCAAAAGATTGCTGGTGTGGAGGCTGGCGTAGGATGAGCTGCTTAAAATCTGCACCGCCGGGCTCACGGTCAAAGAGAGAAAGTAAAACACTGCTATCAAGATTCTCCTGGCGAAGGATAGTGACAGGTTTCTTTAGGCGATCTGTTTGTGATGTGCTGTCAGGGTAGGGTGCTTCGACGATTAAGTCAGGGTATTTTGTGATGAGCTCTGAGCGCAACAGAAAACCGTGTGTGGGTACCTGTGGGAGGTAGGCATGGTTGCCCTCCCCAAGAGGTGTTTGCAGGTATTTCTCAATAGCATCCTTGATACACCCCCTGGCCGTATCTTGTAAATTTTGCATTTGGTTGCCCACACTGAGGCCTCCATCAATCATGGCATTAACCCAGTTGCGGTCAATGTGGAAGAATCGGAGTGACTCTCGGGGCAGATGACTTGGGTCGGGCACGAAGTAGTGCGACGGGAGATTCCAGAGGTACATTCTGTCGAGAACCCATGACATCACAATGGGCCAGTCTGGGAACGTGTGGGGGTTGAGTTCATTATAGATCTTGCCATCGGTCGAGAGGGAAAATTCGGTCATGGCTGCACCTACAGCACCTTTGAAGCGTGATGAGACTGCCGCAGATGCAAAAGAAACATCGAGAGGCTCTGCTGCATCTCTGGCCCAGCGAACTGCAAGACCCGGAGACCTGAGCTTCACCTGTGGAGTAGTGAGTGTGTTCAGCTTTGGGAGTCCTTGGCGCAGTGCTGTCAATGCGTCCTTCAGGACGATGACCCCCTGCTTTCCATCCTCCCTCATGGCTTGATGTTGACTACGTTTGACTCCCTCGCGCAGGAGTGCAGTTCGAAGACGTCCCAGAGCTGCAACAAAGGCCTGGTCACCCAAGGCCTGGGTCCTTCCCACATGCCAAGCAATGCTATACGTAATGTCCATAATACCAGTCTGCTTGTCCATCACTTGCAACTCGGTCCCAAAGAAGCTCATAGGCTTCAGTTTATACTCAACTATTGTCGGTGAATAAGGCCCCCGGTATAACGCGGCACTAATCTCCCCCGTCGAAGTGCGGTACTTCACCAGTGTGTACCCATCGTTGAGTCTTTGCGCAAGCCATTTTGTCTTGTCATCAGTCATCAACCGATCGATTGTTGTTTGTGGTGGCCGTAACATGTCCAGCGTTTGCCCCAAATGCTCCATCGCCTCACCGACACTGAACGAATCTGCTGGGAGGGACATGTACGTCCAGCTATGTAAACTCGTCAATGTAATCAGTCTATCCTCTGCTATTGGCCATTTCATGTCTGCGAGATACTCGATACTTACGAGATGCGCAATGACAGGTTTCGGGACCTTGTTGTCCATGGGGCCCACACGATGAGATAGCACAATACTAAAGACCCCTACTTGGTCTTCGAATTCCCCGCTATCCGCCATCCCGGTAGTGTTTATGTTGCGCACATGTGCTAGCCACTTGTACCTCGACACGCTGCACTTTGTTTGTGCCTCAGTGACGGCTGGGTCATATTCCTTCGTCAACTCATTGAACAATGGGGCCTTGAGGAAAATGAAATCTGCTACTTGGTCGGGATTTTCATTGCGCAACTTCTGTGGCAGCGTCTTCTCACAATTGAATCCATTCAATTGTTTCAACGTCGCATTCACAGTCATTGTATCAGTTTGCTTTAGATTTCCCGACAGCTTCACCGGACTGTCTGCTGTCAGTTGTAGCTCTTCCGGAGTAAAAACCAGTACCGCAAGCCACGGCGTCCGATTCACATCATCATCCGGCTGCTTCTCTTGAATCCCCAAACGCTCCCACGGTAAATGTGGATCCGTGAGCACCACATGTGGCAATGTCTCGACCAAGTCTGCATGTCCATCAGGTGGATATTTGCTCTGAATGGCGCCTGGCGGGAGCGCGAATTGCGGAGCAACGACGGTGAAAGACTGACTTCCGGTGAGCTTGAGTGGTGTTTGTCCCCTGCTTGCGAGTTTGACAGTTTGCTCAGCGAGGATGTCATATGTCCCTGCAACAAGTCCTGGAATGTAAAAGGAATATAGTTGCTCTTCACCGGGTCCAACAACCGGAACCTCCTTCTCGGTGTTGGCGGCTCTGCTGGCTCCAAAGACTCGTCTTGCATGGCGGAGGGCAAGGTGGCGGGGGGATTTGGCAACACGGCGGTTGAGGATGGGCATTGTGGTGGGTTGGTCGTGGGATAACTTTCACTCTTGGAGGAGAGGGGGTGTACCGGGTGCTTCCTAGCACCGTTAGGGAGACCCGAATGATTGCCACCGATGTGTCGCACTGGTGTTGTGAAGCTCACCCACCTCTGGCGGAGGAAAACTGTATACTCGGCACCAAAGAATATATTCCGAGTGGTTATTGCAGCTCAGGATGTAGCTCGCGATCGTTCGTCAGTAGCTATAGTAGTCCTGAACTCGCAAGTCAGCTCAGAAGATTATAGGGGCCGAACTGGAAATCACCAGCGAGACGTCTAGATCCTGCCCTAGAATACAGCCGGTTCGTCTAACCAATCGTATAGCAGACGATCGAGCTTGGAAGGGGAATTCAAATACAATCCGAGTGTGGCAGAGGTAGGAGGCCCGGGGTCGTGCGAATACGCTCGGTGGAGGTTGACTCTCGACTGGTGATGATACTTATCGATCATGATTGAGCTCTGAGGGGCACCTTCGTTAACCCGTTTGTCAATACACCAACAATCCCCGAAGCCGATCATCAGCTCGAGTTCAATGCGTCCTCGAGATGCTACTACACCGATCGCGACGATGGGACATCAAGTGCGGGGGCACAGGCATTTTCCCCACCATGAGTTCTCACCGTAAACATTCATGATACCAGGTTGGTGGGGGTATCGATTGATATGGGGCATAATATTAATTAATTCATTACGTATTGAGGTAACCATACATTATTATTATTTAGAGATTGAGAGCTGAGCTGGATTGATTAACAGACCAGCTGCAGCATTCGGTACAACATTACCTACTATCCTATACTGCTGGTAGTACGCTGTATGTCTCACACGTGTGGAGGATGCATCATGATTATCAGCGCACCCTGCGCATCACCCCCGCAATGATCTCAGGTCGTACGCGGGGTATTGACTTTAGTGTAAAATAAAATAAAACAAGATCAGCGCATGCAGCTCGAAAGTGGCAAGGGCTATGACCAGCGGATGTGGTGCTCTGCTTAAACATGCACAGTAACTGCTACAGCCTGCACTTGCAAGAATTATCTTGCGTGTGCAGTGTAGATATCATGTCGATTGCGGACCCCCACACTGCCTCCACTGTCCTTCTTTCTCCGTCTCCTACCGGCCAGCATTGCAGCAGATGTGCCGCATTCCGGGCGATGCCGCCGGAGGGTCGGATTTATATACCCAGAGCTTGCAGTTGTGGTACTCTACTCCTCATGAAACATGAAATATGCGGTAGCGATAGCCTATGCTCCGCTGTGGGCTATCAAAGCCCAGTCTAATGACAAAAAGACCTGCAGTGAGTGAATATTTTGGTGATGATCGAGCTGGATCGACATTGACCTTGTCGATGGAACTATCCTGGAATTTGCCGGCCCCATGCAACTGACCTATGTACGCCGTACTTTCAGCTGAACAAAGTTACCGGCCGTACGTACCCTACACTCACATCGGTGGAGCGTGACAAAAAAGACATGGCTAGAGTACATGGGCTCAGCTGGAATTCAAAGCTGGTGCCGCAGGCAAAAGTTCAGGTTGTGTCGATCACCACCCGGTGTTGCTCCGAAACTTGCACAGCGTGTAATCCATTCACGGTCTATAGCTAGCAATAGTAAGAAGGTCTAGAACGTTACCCTCCACAGTGGTTCGAGACTACCTTCCACATACTAGGATATGCTACATATGTGTATATATAACTACTGATTGACCTAGCTTCTTCATTCTCAAGATCTTACCATCCTCACCCAAATACTCACTTTCAATCCCTCATATACATTGCGAGACGTTCTCGAATTCTTCTAGCAAGCACATAGCCCTCCACTCATCCTCTCTACTAGAAAATGTCGGCCCTCACTTGCATCCGGAATCCAAATAACAAGGAACAAACACTGGTATTCTTTACTACGCCTGACCTCCAGCTTGGCTACCAGACACGGGAAGAGGGTGATCTAGACAGTAAGGCGGCCTCGGGCAAGAGCGGGCTCATTTCCACTCCTAGCAGTAGACTTAATCGAGGCGCCCCTGCGGATGAAAAGCCAGTCACTGGACTTATCAAACACCCTGGCGCATTGCAGGCACTGTACTTCCAGAAAATTGTAAGTCAGAATAGTACTGGCTCATGCATTTTCCTCAGCCCGCTGGGGTTTCTTTGAAACAATACTATGAGAATTAATGCGCTGACTAGATCAAATAAAGCTTCGAGTATACGGTATCACCACCAGTAACCTCATTTGTGAGGTGAGCCCAGGGGTTCGTAACTTTGAAAATGCGATATCTACGAAGAACGGTGGTCTATCAGGTTGTGGAGATGGTAAAGATGCTGGGTGGCTCTACTATTTGAGGTACATGCCCATATACATAACAATAAGCCTAAATCACCTCTGAACCACCTCTGCTAATGCATGGTGGCATGTTTGTGATAGCTCTGGGGAAACTCCGACCCTCAAACAGTATGTGTTGGCGACTGGCGCCAACGTAACTATGCAAGGTCCTCCTACCCCTCGCGCGGATTCTGCCCTCTCTGCATATTACAAAGAACAGCAAGCCTCTGGACAGTGGCGGGGTTGCGTGTACCAGGATAGGGACAGCAACAAGCTCAAATACTGGGAAATCAGCTCTCAAAATCAACAATCAAGTTAGTCCCACATTTGCAATTGTACCACCCCAAGCTAAGTGAACGATCTATAACACTAATTAATCACTCGTAACAAAACAGCTGGCCAAATCGACAATTCTTCTCAAGCTGCCGGTACCACACCTATTGCTACCTGTGTCAAGGGTGACACCGTGTACTTGTATTTTGTCAATGGGGACAGCGCTCTTGTTCGAGCGCAGAGAACGGGGCAGGGTGCGTGGGGAAACGAAATCACTGATAGTACCAACGAGTGGAACCTTAACCCTCTGTGGGCGACCCTATCCCTCAATGGCGAGTATATCATAGTCCGTCAGCAGTTTGAGTCTTCACCTGGCTACTTTGAATACCCCGACTCCCGGCAAATTGCATAAGACACCCTAAAAAAACTCGACAAATAGGGTAAATGTGCATTTTTCGTGAGGGGAGATGGAACAATGGCATGCTGATTGGGGACGCCTGGGTTCAATGTAACTCTTTGCTTTTTACATACTTTTGGGTTTCTCGGGGTGGGGTGGAATTGGGTCATGGAAGAATCAAGCAATCAGCTCCCGGTTTAAGCAGGGAGTGATTATGATGTTATAATTTCATATTGACTCATTTACCCTCGAATAAAATAAACGAGAAATAGCATTGTTCGTCTAGATCCCAGCTCAGATACCATCATACTCGTGGTGGTATTCGTTATCCCCTAGTTATTTGCAGGCCACAAGTGATTCAATTCAACATTAACCCAAGTGACATCGATATCAACTCACTTGCAGGCAGCATTCTCTCCACTACAGTAGTTGACACATTACGAGCGCGGGGGAGTTCACAACTACCGGTGCCGTTGACGGTGCACGCAGTGTATAGATAATTACGTATACCCAGGACTGAAGCTACGCCCCGACTGTAGTGAACTATTGCAAACACGCATATGTGACATTCATCTGCATATGGTAAGCAGAACCTTTCTTTTTTTTACTTTTGCTTTTGCAATAATACGCTCAAATTCTCTCTCTCCATTTAGGTATAGCAGAGCAAATACGGTGCATGTCGCTTTTTAAGACATAGCCCAAGCTCACGCAGGAAAGTCGATATATATATAGAGTACAGGCAAACCCTGCCATAAGGAAGTGCAGAAATCCGGCCAATTTCTTCATTATAACGAGGTTTCCTTATGATAGCAGGGTTTGCCTGTAGAAGGTGGCTTTAACGCGAGCACGATCCGAGGCTATGTCTTAAAAAGCGACATGTACCGTTGTTCCCGTTTAAGTCAAAAGCACGCAAAAATTACATGCACAACCTACTGTATGTCTCATTGACCCCATACTTCACCTCCAGTCGATCGCGCAATGTCAAACCTGCACGGAAATACCCGAGTACATACACTAAGGCGGTAATGCATACGGCGAAACAGGTTCGTACAAGGAAGATTTGGAAACGCACATCATGTTTTACGATTCCAAACTTAGTACTTGCATTATTATTTCACACTGTACTGTTGTGTGCAAATGCAGCTTGCATGGCCCATGCGGCCAAGTGTACTGTACCCGACCGAGTCTATCATCTCAGGGAATGAGCACCTCATCGATTGATAATTAATATTACAATTGATAATTACTAGCCCGCCAATACTACTGGCATCACTGGCATGAGTTTGTGAACATCAATCGGTTAACCCCCCACTCACCCCGCCCTCCCTCCCTCCCTCATCTTATGGTGGCTATGATAGAGGGGGGGTTGCAGGAAGTACGAAGTTGGAGGGCTGTAGAGGCTGCGGACTGTGCCCTATCCCTGAAATTCATACTGGGGGTTCTCTAGAGAGGTTGAGATTGTAGTGGCACAAATATTGCTCAATCGGCGCTTTCAAAAACGTCAAAATTTGATGCCGAAAGGGCCAATTTACAAAGACTGGAAAGCGCGATGACCATTATGACACTTTGTAGTGTATATACAGTGAACTACTTGAGCCTATAGTAATAGAGCTTATAGAGGGGACTTATGGGGAGCCTATGGCTGCTAGTAGTGGTCGTGGTAGTTGCGGTAGTCATAGTGGTCATGGTGGTTATAGGAGGGGAGGGATTCCAGGAGGTATTGAGATTGGAGGGCTCTAGAGATTTCAGCGTAAATCGGGGAGCGTTGGGGATGTGAAGTTTGAATTTTTCATGTTTTTTTGGGCTATATGATTTGTTCTCATAGCAATTGTTGCCAGTGTTGGTGGATATGTCCCTGTGTACCGCATTCGGTGGGGAGGGTACCCATGTCGCTCATTAGACCATGATCGATCATTACGCCATTGGTTATAGTGATTGGGGCTTTTTCGAACACTTGCTTGTTGCTCCAGCTCTGAACTCTCATGGGTTGCGGCACGTATTACACTCTCACCCCGCTGTATCAGGAATTCACAATGTTGTTCATCTAGTAGTTCTGCTTGGGGACAGATCTTGTACACTACAACAATAGGTAGTAATTTCAAACAGCACCTCGTTTCTCCTACTATTTCCATGCCATCGCGCGCGCTCACTAACCTTTGATAGTGTTTGGTTCTCCGGTTCTCCTCTGCCAGCCGTACGCTACAACAATTGGTAACTGAAAAACACATGTTATTTCTCCTACTGCCGTTAATATTCCATCGCATTTACTAATTGGCTGATAGTGTTCAGTTTGTCCTCCGCCAGCTAGCTCTCCTCCGCCTGCACTGGAGAGCCCAATTCAGCAAACCCTCACCAGAGTGAATTATCAGTACGTACCTAGGTACTACTAGTAGCATCACGATGTCTGCCAACCCAACGACCCTCGCCGTTCCGATGAAGCTGGACGCTTTCGTCCTGAACCCCTCAGTCTGCAGAGGAGGCAAAACCGACGATCCCAACAAAACAGGTTCCAAAATTGCTCCAATCACCCAACCAAACTACACATTCCTCCGGCTCAGAGACCATGCCATACAACCTGATATTCTCGATTTACATGACCTTCACAATGCCGCTCCCGCCTCCCGTAACCCTCGCCTGACCGACCTCGGTACTGGGAAGGAAAAGAGGTATCGCCAGGGGGTATATCTGCACTGGTCGGTCCCCCGGGTATACCGCTCCGGTATGGCTGCGACGGAAGAGGCACCAGATAACCGTGATCGTGACGGGATCAACGCCCCGAATGACCCAGCAGGAGACGAAAGTAAACCGGACAAGTCAGCACCTCAATTCCGTCTTGTTCCCACCCGGTGGGTAATCATCCGCCGGCTTCACCCCGGGACGGCGAAACCAGATGACTCCGGGATTCCTGAGCTGCAGGCATGGGTAGTGGAGGGTGACCGGCTCCGGGACATCAAAAACCTTGGGTTAGATGTCGATTTGCAGACAGATGTGTCGCCGTATGTGACGTCAGTCGGTGATATTACGATTGACCGGCAAGCAGAGGTTTTCATTGGACAAAAGTTTACAGCAGACGAATGGAAGGAAGATGTTAAGACGCATCCCGAGAGGCACGTGCCAGTGAGCTTGTTGACGAGTGGGAATATGCTCTTTGCGGATTACCAAGTGCACAACAGCAATGTCTTCAGTTTTATTGACAATTTCAAATATAAGAAAGACCAGAAAATAATGTACTTGGGAGAAGCGAGAGCAAGTTACTATGTTGTCGGGTGGCACTCGGAGGAGCGAGACGACCCTTTTCATGGTGGGGATGAGTTAGCCCGAGAAGCACGCCTGCAGGCTTGCTTAATGCAACTCAACAATCCCAAAAGCGACATTGCGCAGGAATGGATGAAATTTTCAAGCCCCACAGAAGTCCTCTGCCACGGTGCCATGTATGAAGTGAATTGGAACGTTAACGAGCCGCCAAAGGTAGTCCTCGCAGACATTGCGAGCCAGAAGCTTCACCAAGAGCAGCCCATAGCCGTGGGAACAACGCCACTTGACAGCGTACTTGCATACATTGACGGTCATAGGGAAGAAGATGAAACCATGGAAAAGCTCTTAAAGAGCATTCGACTGATTCAGACTCTCCTCATAGACAAAGATGACTCCATTGACGCCCAGCGTGCAGCGGAAGATCTCTTGTCCACTTACAATTACAAAGCGACATCCGGGGGTACCAGGTGGTATTTCGGTGGATCAGGGCAGGAAGATGCTAAAAAACCAGTAATCCCACCGAGTGAGACGATGATTGCGACACTTGATGCGCTTAACGAAATCCAGTTTCACCTAGACGTTGTCTTGCGCACACAACAGGAGACTATGTGGCAGATGTTTGCGAGGTGGTGGAAGTATGTGAGTAACGCAAAGAATGCTGATATGGAGTATAAAGCGGCGGTGAAGAGGGAGGTTGAAGAAATCACAAAGCTGCTACATTTGTTGGGGAAAATTGCCAGGGGAGAGAATGAGGATGGGAAAGGGGGACTACAGGGTGATATTCAGTATGTGTTGGAGAATGGCAGACTACGAGGGGATCCAGCCGGTAACCCCAACGAAGAATACCAGTTCAAGCAATTGGTGAAAAAAGAGGTTCTACAGAATTACTACGAGCAGCTCGACCCCACCGTGATGGTGGCTGGTGTTGAGAGTGCCTGGCCGGATGACTTCCTCGATCTGCTCAAGGTCAGGCCGGCAAAGGAAATTACTTCTTGGGGTGATACCCGCACAAAGCACAGTGGTATCGACTGGACGGGGCTGGCCAAGTCACAAAATCCCGCGAAGCCTGCCATCCTGGAAAAGCTTCCACCTGGTCTCCAACAGACGGCGCAAGCGTTATTTGCCGAATTTTTCCGCTTCATGCCAGACAGCGAGGGGAAGGTTGACAATACAAAGGGCGATAACACATTCTTTCCTCAGTTCCATGACCAAGGTGGGGATCAAGCCCCGAAAACAGAAGACGGGGCATGGCGAGACCGCTGGGGAGACACACAGCCATGGTTCCCGTTGATCCTAGAGTGGCAGGTGGAGTATTTCCATGTCACTATGGACCCCAGCCGCGGGCTGTGGTCCCTTGAGGATCGTCTATCCTCAGCTACTGATACACTAATGAAGCTTCGGTATGGAATTACAGAAGGCAAACGGCTCAAGGATGAAAATATTGGGGACAAACGCACTATTAGCGGGCGGGTACTGATTCTCCCGCAGGCAGGATTCTCGCTTCAATCTAAGATTAACGACATTCTCGACAACACCCCTTCCAAGATCCTCGAGGAGTACCTTCCAGACCCCAAAGACCGTGATCTCCTTAGAGACGAATTATACCGCCTCAAGTTCTTATCTGCTCCGCTGTCTGGCTTCCACGATAATATGGTCACTAAATCCCAAGGGTCACATCTCAAACCTAATATCCGGCGACCTGGAAAAGCACTCACCCCGCTCGGGAGCGCTATAGACAAAGAAGCTGGTTTTGATAACGAACAGTTCACCTGGATTGGTACGGAAACTGATCTCACCCCGTATGGGACCCTCGTCCGTCCAGGAAGTGAATACTCAGTGTTCAAACCCGCTACCCATGGGCAATTCCGTATTACAAAACTCAATATCATTGATAAATTTGGGCAAGCCATTCACGCGACTGATCCTCGTTGGTCCGTGAAACCCCCTCCCGCAATCTACCCGTATATCTCCGAGTTCTACGCCCCACAGTTCATGAAGATCGGCAAAGATGGTGACGGGAAACCTATTTATGCCCCGAATACAATCACCGTCGATTCAGATCACCCAGGGTCAACGTACGTCCAGCTTCCGCCACACATCAACCAGCTTGCTAGAGTGAATGCATCATTTGTCACTCGCAAAGTGGGAGAGTCAATTTGGAAGCCACAACATGAGTGGGTTAACCCCATCTGGGGATGGCTGGTCATTAATTATGCACAACATGGGTTACAGACCTTCCTCGCCGATGGTAGGTTCTACCGGGAGATTCAGTTAGGTGGTTTGGGGGGAACTAGAACAGGGGAGAAATGGCTTCCATTTGACCGGCCTGATGATGTGACGGCGGATCACACCCGACAACTAGACAGCTTACTTGACAAACTCAGTGGGGAGGAAGGTTACAATTTAGAATCTTTTGTGCAAATGATCACCGAGTCGTTAGGAATGGGCACGCCTGCACCAGAAGCGTATGCGCAATTCTTGAACAGCATCGTCGGGAAACCACTTGCGCTTGTAAACGTCGGTTGGTCGCTAGAACTCGCAACACCGCCGTACGAAACTCAAATTAGTGGCACAAGTCAGGTGGAGCAAAAGCCCGACATGTACCTGCTCGAAACCAAGGTCCCTGATGATCAATCCAGGACATACCCGCAGTACACCTTCAAATTCAAGCTAGGCGACCAGTCCCGCTCGTATGATGGGTTAGTCGGGTACTTCAACACACTTCCCACCCGCGAAGACAATGGTAATGATCTTGACCTCCAAACACTGTACACATTTTTCAAACCTGAGGAAGGGCCTTGGACGGAAAAGATTGCATCCCACAACTACCCAGATATGCAAGCGTATCATACTCCGGCAATCGTTCTTGACCGTCTTGGTAACCGGATCCCAAACACGACTACGAAAATCACCACTCAGCGCAACCAAATGCTCAGAACTTTTGGTGTGATCATGGATCCCTTCACACCAATACACATCTACTCTGGTATCCTCCCCATCAAGGAACTCCGCTTACCGACATGGACATGGCAGGAAGCAATGAGCCGTATGACTGCGTTTTTCCGTGTGGGCCCACTGCTTCAGCCAAAGGATGTGGAAGCATTCCAGGAAAAGTATGTGCTCAAAAGTTCATATACGCTTGCAGATACAGAGATCCCCAATGCGGAGAAAAATCACAAGGGAGTAGTGGTGCCGGGGGTTCAGGTGAAAGATGGGTGGAGGTGGCTACAGCCATATGTTACCCGTGGTGAGGGTAAAGATGGGAAATTGGGAGACTTGAAGCAGGCGTATATGCCATTGATGGTGCAGCCAGTGGTGGGTGTGGGGTTGGAGAATGGGCCGTATAAAGCATTAGAGGGTTATTTACAGCTACAGAAACCGATCGTGAGGAAATAGATGTGGTTTTTTTAATATGTTTTTTTTGATGTCTTTTGCATACCCCTGTTTTTTTCTGTCCCCACTTTGCCTCTCTCTTGTTTCTCATTATCCTATTCTCAATTCTATTTCACGTTTTTACTGCTTTGTTCTGTCAATGTTTCTGTCCGTAACTATTATAACAGCCAAGGATGTTTTCTACAGGCAAAAGTACATTGCAGTACAGTCATGGACGTCGACTCTTACAAGTTTTCCTATGTTGCTTAATTGGTGGGTGGATGGATTTTAATTTTACGAAACCACAGATTTACGGGGAAGGGCTCTCTGGATTATTGCCGAGGGGTATTGTTTGGATATTTCGAGATGCTGTTTGGAGGAGAGTTGAGGGTTTTTTTCTTTTTTTCTCCTTTTTTGAGGAGATAGAGGTATATGGTGGGGAAGTAGGTCAGTCCTCATGCAGTGTAAGAATAAGAATTCTAAAATATTCTTATAACGGCAATATCTTCAGTTGTTTGGTTGCCTATCTTCAGCTGCTTATGTTTGACAGACACTAAGACCGAGTTCCTCCTTTATCTTCATTGCTGATCGTGGGGGTTGACTGCAATGTTATCATATTATGCACATGATATAGCGAAGTTATATAATGGGAGTACCGTAGCTATGACACCTTGACTCCCTTAGTGCAAAAAGTATTACTATAAAAAGCTAGCCTTATAGACAGGAGTCTCGAACCCATTCTCAGCGCAAGCCTTGTTATCGTACTTCACGGTACTTATCGCTAACTTTAGAAAAACAAAACAATAGAACAAGGCCTGGGATAGGCGCTGCATATATAGGGTACCGTAGCCTATTGCAGGGTTCGCGCCGATCACATGTACAAGACACTCTATCTATACGGTAGCTACCTAATCATTACTACATATATCAGTAAGTGACACGAGGTACTCGTACATAGTAACACACCCGCCTCATAGCCTAAGGCTCCCTTCGGGGGAAAGCCCCCCCCCAAAAAGCAACATAAACACACGGCGATGCAAGTGTGACGGGGCTATGTACGGTAGATGATCAGCACACTTCGTAGTCCAACATGGGGGTAATCTAAATCTCAATTGGGTTGTTTTTGCTGATCATTCGAATCGTGCTTGAGTTACATATGTAAGTACTCGTACAGCACGTATGACATAATGAAAGCATGCACAAATGCCACCAGGACCAAATCGGGTATGGATCATATTTTGATATGATGCCTATAGCAATGTGTCGAAGCCCCAACGAGGCTCGCATCGCAAATCCCACTCCCCTCCTCAGCTGCTGCTCACTTCATCTGCATCTGCAGATAGACCATGCAGCTCTACTGTCTTTCAATTGGGGTATGATTTCAAAGTCTTTTTGTAATATCAATTGCAATTGGGAAGCTATGTCCGCAGGAACCTATCCTGGAAACCCGAAAGGGTATTGCTGGGCAGAATTGAAAACTCAAAAAGGGAATTCTGGTTCCGTATGTTCATCTCCTATATGGTGTCAGGTCCTGCTATCCTGTTTCCTTGTTCACACACTTGTTAGTCCAAGGTTGAGTTCTTCGTTTGCGAGTTGCGGTGAAAAAACATTTTGCATCTCTATAGAGCAGGGGTGCTTTGTTTAGGTGGGGAGAATATCACTTGCGAAGCAGCACTTCATCAGTTCTACTCACATCGTTTGAGTACTTTCCAGATTATCTTTACTCCCAACCTGGGACCTCGAAAACAACCGCCAATTCACTCCGGTCTCCACTCTAAGCTCGAGCTCGTTCATCATTGGTAGACGGCCTCCCAAGCAATATATTCTCTACCCGTAGAAACCCATCTGGCATCAATTACAAGTTCTTTCATTCAGCTAGCCGTTGTGGCCTCATCGGCCCCTTTTCGTGGCCCAACATGACCACCGAGTATAGCGTCGATAGTTATCATTTCAATGTTCGTCAAGGAGATGGGGCAATTCACTTACTCTCTGAGAAAGCACCGGCAGCTACCAAAGCTAAGATCGTCGGGGCAAGTTTAATCGATGCCGGTACGGGAAATAGTGGAGAGGGTAGTGATAACATTGAGAGCATGGAGTACTTTATCCACGAAGGTTACAAGAAGCATTACGAGGGAACTGTGGATGAGCCGCACTATATCCAGTTTGATTCTATTGTGATTACGCATTGGGACGCCGACCATTTCGCGGGTATTGTGAGCTTGATTCAGCGGGATATCCAGGCGAGATGGGACAAGCATTATGCAGCAATCCCAAACACACCTTACCCACCAGCTATTAAAATCACTGGTGAGGAAAAGGCTTTCGCGAAAGATTACATAGGCCTAAAGTTGAAGCCCGGGGATCCGGACCTCACGGATGAACAACTATGGATTGGGGCCATACAGACGATGAGGACGATTCCTGCGTTCCTCCGAGACTATAGGATTGGTTTCATACGAAATCCGACAGTTGGAGACCCACGTAAAACGGCAATATATGCTCCCGACTATAGCAAGCTCAAGCGTTTAGATCCAGCGAAGCCATTTCTTACTGACCAGCTCGGCGATACTGACGGCTTTATTCTTACATTGAAGTCCGATCCAACCGATACAACCTTCGACTCGAAGAAGCCTGACGGAACAGTACCTACAGTCTTAGGATTCACACGCACCTGTGCGTTCGAAGCAGGTCCCACGGGTAAGAGTCTGAATATCCGGTGTTCCTTCGGTTTTCAAGTACCTACAAAATTCCCAAAAACCGGAAAACCAAAGACTACGAAAAAGGGGCCCAACCTTCATTACTGGTATAATGGGATATGTGACTTGTATTACACCCCTGCGGATATGATCGGACGTGACATCTTGACGAACCAGCTTCCCCCCATTGCCTACGCTGGTATGACCGATAGATGGAAATTAATTGAAGAACACCAGAAGGCCTTCGGATCAAAGAATCCATTTCCGGTAGGTATATATTGCCTAGGCGTACACCGATCAGCGATAGGAAACGCGAACGACATATCAAAACAAACCATCCCTCCAGAAGTCTTGAAGCTTACTAGTACAGTCGGTTCTGCACTGACAAGCGATGAGGTCATCAGTCCCTCTGATACTGACATTGGATCATTTGGCCATGGCGGCTTCACAGTTTTCATGGTCGATGAGGAGAATGAGCCGAAGAACCTCCAGAGTATTGTGACAGTCGTGTTGTGGAAAGAAACAAAAGAGGTAAGCCACTACTTTGCCGGGGATGCTGACTATATCAAAGAACTGTTCGCCCTAGCCTGGCTTTTAAAGGAGCCCGACCCGGCTCCAAAACCACCGCCAGTGAAATTTCAGCTGCCAAATATGAAGCTCAGTCACCATGGGTCGTCAACGTCCACGCCTGTCCCCCTTGTCACCCGTTGCTCCCCCGAAAATGTCATCCTGAGTGCAGGCGAGAATGCAACGTATCAGCATCCGAGTACGGATCCCCACTGCCTTGATCATCACGGGTTATTTTGTGAGTCCATTTGTTTAACTAGCTAATCACCATTGAGGATAACAGACGCCGAGGTGATATTTTACATTTACGCATGGCTGTTGGAGCAGGAGCGCACCGCAAAAGGACAATATCCGGTGTATGCAATGCAGTTTCCGTTCTATGCCCGTGGCCCCTACAGAACTGGCACAGTAAATACATATCGCCACATATACGAGTACCAAGAGGATGGGGCGGTAAGACACTGAAAGCTCTATAAATACAGTGGGCAGGAGCTAATCTGAGTGGGTACACTAGATACCGAAAACTCTGCCAAAGTTTGATGCATTATTACCAAAACCCTCGAAGCCGGATTCAGACTACTTGAATAAGCTTACCGAGGTCTATACGAGAATCAATGACCAACGTTTTAAACGACACGTACCTCCACTCCCTTCAATCGTGGATACCCAGACTCAGTTCAAAGCATGGTGCAAAAATGTGCTGGGCAAAGATGCAATAGATACGACGGTGGACAAAGACAAATATAATATGGCGACGTGGATCGCGTACCAAGTGCGGAACATGTGGGAAGCCATCTCGCTAATGTTCCGCGGGGGTATGATGCCGGCTATTTACATCGTTATTCGCTCCTCGAGCGCCACCAAGCACACAGTGCAGATTCTGTATGAGGTTAATAACCCCCCAGTGAAGAAGTCCAGAAAACGCAACCGTGATGGTGGGCTGCCAAATCGGGATCTCTCCGGGATCGATTGGTCGGATGAGAGAGCATGTGTTCCTCCAATCACTAGTACCCCAGTGCCAAGCCCACCCATCGAGCACCCTGCCTTGCCGATCGAGTTGATCCAATGGCAGACGAGTACAATGAAACCCTTGGTGCTGGCAGCCGTACCTCCAAAGCCCAGGTCGACAATGGCGACCCCCGCCTCTGTGGCCACCTCTGGGGAAATATCAGTATCCAATATAGACAACATGGAATCTGGGGAACTATCCCGGGCCCGGATACTCGACGTCGACGAGGATGCCGACACTTCGTACACTATCACCGCAAAGGACGCAGAGAATACGGGTAATCTCCCATTACATATCATACTGTCACTGCTTCAGCAGAAACAAATCACACTCAAACAGAAACCGGTGCCCGAAACCTTAACGGAGCTTGTGCAAGGGGATCAGTGGAATGCATGGTTTGATGCGGCTCTGTCAAGCACTGTGTTTGTTGCAAAGACGGATGCAAAGGACCAGATCAGTGCCTTCGCGTTGACTATTGACTGCAGCAAGTCTTTCCCCAATGCCGGTGTAACACAGCTCAAATTCAGCACCGCGTGCTTCACGAAGGCGTGTCTCAAAAGCAACTTTGACCTCCCACTCGGGGTTCTGGAAAGTATGGGTACTATCGGCTTCGGACTAGACATTGGGGAGGACGAATGGTCATTGAAAACAGATCTCACAAGTGTTATAAACTACATAGGGCTCACTGC
>Ga0307514_10002536_pt1 | contig 18848 bp, 12 predicted proteins | sample 16_EM_MG_FD_203088 | JGI IMG/M metagenome (GOLD analysis project Ga0307514, IMG submission 203088) | Populus trichocarpa ectomycorrhiza microbial communities from riparian zone in the Pacific Northwest, United States - 16_EM | ecosystem: Host-associated > Plants > Roots > Unclassified | place... | reverse complement strand
GGGTAGAAAGACTGCGGGCTTGGTGATGCCGGTGATGTTGGGCTAGGACTTGGGCCTGAACTTGTTGACCCTGGGCTTTGGCTTGAGCTCGTGGTCCAGTTAAGTGCTGGTGGTGGTAGCATGTGAGTGATGGTGGTGGGGCCAGATGGTTCACGGCGGTGGAAGTTGCGGTGGCAGCCACAGGCAGCACATTTGAACGAGGTAGGGTCTTGAGGGGTGGCAGTTGACTTGGGCATAAACTCCCCACAGCCATCCAAGGCTAGTCCACCAATACCTGCAGCATGGTTTTTGTGGCATTCTTTGTAAGACACCACCATATTTTGCTGTTGTGGTGGTGGTGGAAGATGGCGATTTTGGTGGGTCTTGTGTGAGCCATTTGTAAGGGATAAGGCCTTGGTGAGATGGGTTTGGAGTGGGGTTTCAGTATCTGTGTCCGAGTCAGGGGATTTGGTGATGTGGTGGGGGCTTGTGGTTGAGTCCATGGCTTTTTTAGTCATGTAGAGAATTGAGAGCAATTTTTACACACGAAGGATGAAGAAGTTGATGGGAATACAGTGATGATGATATTTATCTGTTTAGAAAGCCAAAATGTCTCACGAGGTAATGGGAAATGGGGTTTGGGAGGTGGGAGATAAGATGGTAGATATAGATTAGAGGGATACAACTGTGCAAGGCAAAGGCCAAGGGCACTGCTCCAAGTCCCAACAAAAACCCTAGCTAGTAGTGTTACTTGTATAATATAAACTCAAAAGTTCAATAATATGATTTAGTACTTTGTCGTTAGGTTAGTGTGCGATTTCAATTTTTAGCTGGGTTGGTTGTGGGCAATCAATAAAATTGGTTTTCTACTGTATTGACCAACGAGTTGCAAGCAACGACTAAAGAGCACATTCAATGGAAATCTCTGCCTAAATATTATGCATTAACTAAATGCATGCACCCGTGAAAGAAATATGTCTGGATTAAGGAAATGCCGTCCTGAACGAACACGTGGCTTCATGCTAAGGGTGTACAGTAAAAAAGGACAGTTTGCCCTCACCCCAGGCACAGCTCATCCCTGCAAAGTAGTACCTGGCATGATTTTCACGACAAGGCATGTTGTTGGTCGCTTTGCCTACACAATAGCCTCCTCCACCCTCCTCCGCTGTTTGCGCATAGGTTTTGGAAGATCACTAGGTTTTTTTGCTTCCATGGCAAGTAAGAAATCGGTGTCGATATGAGAATGCCTGAGATAAACGGCTTACTTAGGATTAGCCGTGACTATTTTTTTGCTCAGGTGAATTCTTTTTAGAATACCTGGACAAGATCTTAGAGATCAGATTGACAAAACAGAAAAAAAAAACAAAAGGCAGCTATGACATAACAGAGGCTGATTTTGTTTGCCATGGGAGGAGATTTCATTTGGTAAGTACATTGATTGCATGATTGTAAATTGCACCGACCATGCATCTAAAGTGCTTAACTTTTTCCGCCCGGAACTCATTGCTCCTACTTGAAGGGTGATCGATATTGAAGAAGAATCTCATCACTTTGATTTAGCTAAAGGTCCACATCATAATCACCATTTTCTCTACCCTTGAAGCATCCTAATGCGGCGGCACGTCATGCTGTCTTTGATTCCTTATTTATTTTTCTGGGTACATGGCAGTAGTCGCCTCTCCTAATCATGTCGCATTTCTTTTCATTTTTAATTTGTTGAAGGAAAACTGCAGCTAGCCCCCATGATTTAAATATTACAATACCTAAATCCTTGCTCAATCCATCCTTCAATTGTTGCATAAAAAAATCATTCAACTACAACTTTTCCCTCGCCTTTATTGCTAAAAATGGTTAGCAGTGTGTGTTTTCTTGGGACACGTACGATCTTAAATGGAAAGTCCTGCATAGCTTATCAAGTCAACTTTGTGGTTTATTAATGGGGTCGAGTGAAATGGTCAGGAATGAAAACTGAGTTTCATGTATTACTACTCAAGGCAGACACCAGCCCTTCCACTGCTGGGTGAAAGATAACTTCATTGAGAAATGATGATAATCGAGGGGAAATTAAAAAGAAAAGAGCCACTGTTGATCAAGACAATCGACAAAAGTCGGAGATGTGATGTTTTGTCCTTTTTACGCTTTAAATTGTGGCTAATCTTCTCCGATCATGCTTTATCAGAATCCAAGAGAGAAAAGCTTGTGCAAGATAAACGCAATTTAGAGGCTTTAAGTCTCCCCTCAGTATTGATAAGACGTGAGATTTAGAGCATGCTTAAGAGGTATAATTAAAGGGTTTGCAAATCCTGCTGTGAGAGGGATGGATACGGGGGAGATGATGCCTATCTCTTTAACTGGGACAAAAATAAATGACAAGATTTGTTTAAATTAATGGATTGTCAATGACACCCCTCGGATCACCCTAAGCCACAAGATCTGGTCTCAAAGAGCAAAGAGTCAAGAAAAACTCCCTCTACTTGATTATACAGAACATTTTCCTGACAATTATGCCATCATCGATAAATGAGACAGCGACTACTTTCTTTTTATTATCACTTCCAGTGATTTTTTAGCCGGGAGTGATTAGTTTTGAATGGTAGACGGCTGAGGGATAGGGTTTCATGTGGGTGGGCTCACCCTGGCCACATGACATGACCTCCATATAATTGTGGGTTCATGCTAGATGATCAGTGAATTAAGACCTCTTAAACTTTATCCCTGATCAACATTCACCAGAACAGCTTGGTCCTTGCTTTTCATGCATTGGCTATAGAGGGAATAGAAGCGAAACTTGAATCTAAAATCTATAAGAAATTTAGGGTTCTTCTCTTCCAAAAGAAAAAACTACTAGGCTTTATTTATCGAAAAAGATGCACGAAAGGAATATAGATCGAGAGGTGCAAGGATTATGATGAAAATAATGGATGATCCATCTACTTGTTTGACTAATAAGAAAAAAAACACAATGAGAGTCCATTCATCTGAATCAATATTATTAAAGAAATAAAAAGGATAACAGTCGATATCCATCTAAATGGAAAATGATTAAGAATTACAAGGAGGAGGAATGCTTTCTTATATCGTTGTCCTTCTCGACACCTCTCCTTTTATCCACTCCTTTTTGGCCAATCCTCCATCCAATATTCTTTCCTGATAACAAGAGTGTTATATAAGATAAAAGGAATATTTTAATCGATTTGGCTAAGGATATTTTTCCCGATGAATATCTCGCTTCAAAATTATTATTTCCTCTCAAGTTGTTTGAAACTCTGGATTACCTGGACAAGTAATTACGAGAACAAAGAGAGCAACATCGGTCGCCGGAGTGCATGGTTACCAAGATTATTATCATTACATCTGTTACGGTGTCATCTTCCACGAGTGTAGAAGATACAGCACATGAGCAAGACGATGACCACTGTCCATTAGCCATGGTAATGACTCAAGAGGACAGATAACCAGGATTTTTTCTGTGCGATTGAGGGCCTGGGGGGAGAAAAGGCCCACTTCTCTAGCCTTATTTCCACGTTGAAAGCTTTGCATTTGCCATTTTTATGATCGAGTGAGCCATACACCCTCCATGGTCTACTGCCCTTAATTGCCGGGGCCCCACCAGATAAGCCACCATGATAGGAGGAGATAGATATGTCACAAACTCAGTTTTCAACTCATTAGGGGCCGGTGGAAAAGTATCCATGAAGGAGCGTTTTTGTTCTTTGAAGCAACATTACTTGGGAAGATGAGATTAAGAAGCGAAGAGAGAAGAGAAGAGACAAATCTCTCGAGGCAGCCTGAAGAATTAAGGATAAGAATTATCCTACTAATGTTATGGATAAATGATAATCACCCCTTTATTATTCTTATTTTCTAAGATTTCCGAGTAAACTAGACGTGTTAAGATTTGGAAGCATGTGACAATTTGGTTATTGTCCTCTTTAAATATTAATGATTGCACATCGAGACTAGACCCGAAACCCCCCCATGCCCTTTTGTCGGCCCATAATCCCATCATGTTTGGGCTGCAAGCCCATTTACTTTTTATCTCTGCAATGCCTGTTAAGCGACGCCGTCTCAGATCCACAGCCCTCTTATTTCCCCGCTCTCTATCCATATCTTCTTCTTCTACATCTAGGCACGTTTTTTCAACCATCTATCATCTGTGTTGAATCTTTAGCCTAGGCTGCTGTCTTTATTGACAAGTTAAGCTACTGACATGCAAGTGAGTTGGAAGCAAGATTGTCAAAGCTCCATTGAATGTTTGTTGACTAGGAGGCAGTCATGCAGGTTATGAAATTGGACACAAAGATTTCGGTTCTGCTGGATTCTTGTTATTGCAGCGCGCGCACTTGTAAGTAAATTGGTTGTGACGTTTGGTACAAAGCTCCAGATCCTGCACCATTGATGCGTTGGAAACTAGACACGAACAACTTTCTGAGGATATATAGCTCGCTCAGCAATTTTAAAACTGAAACCGGACCTGTACGGGCATTCTCAGCTTTGTTGGCTTCTTTGGATTGAGCTCAGGTCTTTTAAGCTTTGTTAAGAACCATCTACTCCAAATCCAGTGGTGAATGTGAATACTGGATTTACTAGGAATGCACCCGCATCAAAACCATGAAGAATTGGAGATGGACATCAGTAGTTGCTATTTTTCCTATTCAATTTCTCACCTGTCATTATGAAGAATAGCAGTTCTACTATCTGAGAGGTGCAAAAATGAGAATATAATAAATTTAAGGGTTTAAATTAAGTTTTCTACTATATATTAACCAACCATGAAAAGTTTCAGTTGTCACAAACAGGTTGAACCGAAGAAAAAGCATAAACAGGCAGCCCCTTGTTTATTTAAGCAATTTCATGATAGTAACCAAATTGTCATGCATGTCTTTGATCCATGGTATTTTTCGTACTGACACAACACAATAAACCGAAGCTAAGCACTTACAAGAGCAATAAGTTTCTAGACTAGTTCTATTTCTACAAGTCACGTCATGTAAGCAAACAAAATCGCATGAATCTCAAGTACTAGAAAAGGTAGGTTCTGAACTTGTCATATTAGTCAAAGATTGATAATTCAATTCATTTACACGCGTATTCTAATTTGAATTTAATCATGTGAATTAAGATTTTACTCTGATATAAGAATTGCAGTAAGTTATCAGTTGAATTCAAATAACATATCGCACATATGATTTGATTTCAATAAATTGAAAGGCGAATCAACTTCGTGGTTAATAAGTTCAACGGCGTAGATTGGTTTTGAGAAATACAGTCTAAGATTGAATATCATCTTTGTTGCTGGTGAATGGTGATAAAGAATTATTCAACCTTCAAGATTACGACTTTACTCGTCTGAAGCTTGCAAGTTGAAGTGAAAAGGGATGCTGTTTGAATGAATTCACTTTCTGGGTATGGTTATTTTCTGTTTTGATAAATGGGTTTGGCTTGTTTCAGTTTGATTCGCTCTTATTTTCTTCTTTGACTCTGTAATTCTGTGGATGCTTTTACTTATTTGTTCGTAAGAATAAACGGGCAGCCTAAATGGTTTTGAGCTATGTGTTATTACTATTAGATAGGCAATGTTACCTGCTTTGTACAAAGTTCCTCATCTTGCACTTTGTTTTGCTCTTTCATTTTGTCTGCTATCACTTGTATGCATGTATTGATCAAATACTTCAAAACCCATGTAAGCAAACTGTTTTTAGTTGAGTTTCGAAATGGACAGATCGTGTTTGATTGGCACAGGATTTTGGAATTAGTGAGTGTAAGCAGCCTGTAGAGTAGACTTGTCCTGTTTTACTAGTTGTTTCATTTCGATTTCTCAAACTGCAAACTAGTGAGCATGTTGATTTTCTAGGCTTGAATATTATAGCTTTATGATGCGATGCTGTCTTGGAAAAGAAGATGAGAGTGGAAATAGCAAATAGGTTAGTTTAAGGGTTAGTGGTGCTGCTGAGAAACCAAACCCTGCCTCCTCAACTTTTACTCTAATATCTTATCTTTCTTATTCTCTGCTCCAATCCCAATGTGTCGCTTTCTGTAAATATGCTCCGGAACAAATTCCTTAAATAATTCTAAAGAGATGTCTTTCCTTATGTTAATGCATTGTCTTGTTCCTGGTCATTTATAATGAGGAAAAGCAATGATGTTACCAATAATTTTACTTTGGTGGAGACCCAAAGTATTTGAACTGGTACTTAAAAAAGCTTTTGTCAGAACAACTAATGCAAACCACTAATCCTCCATGAATTGCTCCAATCATGCCATGATGAACCCCTGTCCTATGGCAGTGAAGGACACTGAATTTCTATCCGAGTACATATATTTTGCTGCTCATAATCCTGTACATTCAAGCCGCGGCAGCAGTGATATTTAGGCGGAAGTCCAAATGTATGGGTGTAATATTCGACCCTGAACCTGAAGTGGGAAAGATAATTGGAGATTTTACTAAGTCTCTGATAGTTGGGATGATCTAATGGAGAAGCGTCTCTTAGTTTTATCAGGTCATGAGGAGAATCACAGATATTATCTGCCTTGTGAAAGGGAGTGCATCCTTGGTCATAATAGCGATCATCTTGTATGCCAATATCGATATGACTTCTTAGCTTCTCTAGGTAGATACAAGACCTGCCCTGTTTATGTCACATTAAATAAGGTGTGGAGTTTCAGAGTATTTCTGAATGAAAAGCCAAGAAAAACTGTATGTCTTCTTCACAAATATGCATAAAATCAATTGCGAGGCTTCTGGTCTCTGTATGACCGAGTAAGAACTTTATTTAATTAGTGCTTACCTTTGTTGTGGAGTTGTTGATCTTCTGGGTTAAGACATGTCAAGGGTTAAGTTTGAATCAATCAAAGTATCTTGCCTCTCTATGTTAGACTTTTGAACAGACTTTGTTAATGAAGGAATATCACTATAATCTGCAAAGAAGCATATAGCCAAGCAAACAGGTGCAAATTTCTAAGAAAGATTGAGGGGGGGAGAAAAAACTGTCTTTTTCCTTTCTGCGAGCCATACCATCATCTATGCCGTGTTCTTTGGAGGTTGATTATGATCTCAATTTGTAGCACAGAGATGATACTGGCTCTGTGAACATTTTCTCTAATAGCTTTTCTATACACATCTCTCTATAAAAAGACAAACTCTTAAAATAAAATAAAAAGCAAAACCAATCAACCCTTCCTCGTTAGAGTTCTCCAAAAGAAATATTCACCACTGTCTAGTTTTCTCTGCTTTGCTAGAAGCTATTCTTCTTCTTTAGCTGTCACCTTACTTGCTCTTCCTGCCTCTGTTTGAAGAAACAACTCAAATATATCAAGACCTGTTGTGGATAGGATCTGATCCTCTCCGTACTCTTCTTTTGCTTGTTTGACTTGGATCAAATGTCTTGTTTGCTTGGGCTGATTTCTTTGTGTCCATCCCCTGCATGTCGACATCCTTGAGGCTACGTTGGCTGTGTGGCAGTGTCCCGTGAGCTTTTCGGTCGTGTCTGAGGATCACCTCTACACTCGTCAAGCCATAAAGTTTACGAGGTTGAACTGCTATGAACCCAATACATATAAGAAGGATAAGCACTCTACGAGAACAAAAAACCATTGTTTCTGCTCTGAAACAAACAAGAAGAGCAGAGGTGTGATGTTTCTGTTTAGAGTAATGAGATGATAAACAGGTCTGAGAATGTGAGCCTTCTATTGTGATGCTCCATTCCTGTGGATATATGCCTGTTATTTATCCCTTATTGGATTTGGAGGGCGCTTTAAAGCAAAAAAGCAGGGAGGGGCCCCAGAACACCCGGTGGGATTTTTGATTCACCCAAATCATAAGCCTGCATTCTAAACATATTAAGGCTGTTATGGAAGAATCTGACAATGATGAATAAAGGGGTTGGAACAATACCCTTGAGAAGCCAAGTATCTTTTTTCATTTGCTCCCCTACATCCCTATCATTTGTTTTGCTTTTGTCCATTGAAACAGGCCTACCACTCTCTCGAACTCTTTAAATGTCTTGCCACATCACCCGACCATGCTTATGTGGACATGCACTGTGCGGGCTGATATTCATTCTTAGCCGATGGTCTTTCCAGCTAGGGTCTCAGCTAGGCTAGGCTAGGCTCAGCTCAGCTCATAATTTGAGGCAAGCTTTCTACGAATAACAGGTTTGCTGTCGCAGTTAAGTTACAAATATATTCTTATGGTATGAGGATCATGTTTTATGTGGTGGGTATTTTAGGAAATTATCGTTACTTTGGTATTAAGAAAAGGGGAGTTCTGTTTTTTAAGCACAAGCGATGAGGCCACCTAGAACTAGTAGATTGCTACAGTGGCAAGTCATATAAAGAATCAAATACGAGGGGGAAAGAATGAGGAATAGAACAGCCCCCAAAAGAAACAAGCTCTTGCTTTATGCCATTCTAAGATCTCCTCCTCACTTTAGAATTCCAAGCTCTCTTCCCTATGCAACAAAAACAACAGCACTTGGTTTCTTGCGCTATATGTGTTTCTTTATGCCTTTCTTTGGGTTGCTAAGTTCTTAATCTCCCATTCAATGATCCAGTGAAGACCCACTTCAACCCTCCTTCCTCCCTTTCTCTGTGTGGATTAAGCTGTAAATTTTTCTCGTTTGTTTATGAAGACCATCTTTTCCTTTATTCTCTTTTACTTTTCTGTTATTGTTGCTGTTGTTATGATATAAACCACATGCAACTAGGAACATTCTAAAGCATATGTTCTTGTACTTTATTAAATGAATATTTATATTGGTGGTTTAACAACGGTGATTAGTAATGGTCCAAGCAACAAAACCCCAACTTGAATGGGTTGTTAATGTGCTGATTCTTTGCTTTATATCCTCCAGATAAAGCAGAATGGTTAAATCATTCTTGCTTTCTATTCTTCCCTATCTTCCACAAGGATTAAATCCTCCCGTAGTGGGTGCCATGCACATGATCAATATGCCGATCCACTTCGAAGTATTGTTTGCTGCTTGACAGGGACATGAGAGTTTCTAACCACGAAATTGTGTGACGAATTAGACATCCGTATCTGATTCATCACATTTTGAATCAAATTGTTACTGCTGCATTGAACTTGAGCTTGCTCATCCACTGACTGGACTGGGATCGACCATTAGCTCCTAAACACTGTATCTGATGCACAATATTTTCCGACAAGTGTTATCGCCATTTTTTTATATATAGTTTTGTTGCTTTCATGATCAAGTGGTGTCGTTGTCCAGTCAAATGCATATGCAACACCCCCTTCTTTTCCTACTTTTTTTTGAAGAAGGGCGTCGGATTAAAGGCTTCAGTTTCAAAAACCAAAGAAAGGGTAGAAAGGAGAATTTTATTTTCGTGACCTGCTTTACCTGGCTTGAGTCACAACGTTGCATTTGAACTGTATTTTCTTGAAGAAAAGAGCCAGAAGATCCCTCGGGAAGCAAGCACTCCTTTTCTTTTTGTTGTCCCTGGCAAATATTATTTTCTATCGTTTTAAGATTTTGCTTTTTATCTGAAACTCATTTTCCTACAAATTAATACTATAAAAACTATAGTTGTTCAGTGAAGTCATAAAAAATGGTTTTATATTCCTTTAATAAATCATTAAATGTACGTTAGATACTGCGGTTTATTAAAAACAAAATTCATGAACGGATGTTTTACGTATAAATTTTCAACCTCATTTGACTGCGCTGCCATGTCCATATTAATTAATAGTTGAGGCGCAGAAAAAGATTTTATATTATAATAAAAAGGAGGGGGGGGGGGGTGATGCACAGACTCATGGGTACTGAACCATAAATGACCGTCTCCCTCCCTCCCTCTCTCTCTCTCTCTCTCTCTCTGCTTGAAATTATGGAGGCCAAATTAAAGAGAATTCTTTTCATTCAAACCTTGCCAAAGAAGAGAGAGGCTGCGTGGCCTTCTAGTTCTTCTTTAGATTGAGTGGTACGGGAAATGTACTTATTTAGAATAATCTTTCTTGTATTTGTTTTATGTTTATTAACATTGGAATCTTAATTCACAGGCCATGCCCCCTTTGGTGTAAGATAGAATTAGCTGTAGCAATCAAAGGAAGGAAGGAAGGATTCTATAATAATAATAATAAAAGAAGGAAATTTTATTTAATTTTTAAAGTGAAACCCTACGCTGCAAATTGTGGCTTTGTAGATTCTCGAGGCTGGTCTTAAAGTCGGGACTTTTCTTCAGTACTTTCATCAACAAGTTAAAACAATGGAGCCCGCAGGTTAAGCCGTGCAATGACTCGAATCCATATTCCGTAGTCCATCATCTTCTTCTCAGTAAGCCACCAATGCCATGTCAGGACCAACACACATAGGTGGCGAAGGGAGGAAGGTTGCCGGAGTAGTTTCTGTTAAAGGTAAAGCAAATTTGAGTCTGTAACGCTTCCATATCCTCAAAAGAAGACCTGTGGTATGTTGGCTACAACACAATGCAATAGAAGAAGAAAATGAACACCAATTTCTCCTATTAAATTACATGATATTACATTTCCATAGAAACTAGCATCTAGTACTTGATTGCAGACATTGTTGTACGATTAGAGGTCTTTGAGTTCGGAATTTATCAGGATTCTGACTAGTGGAAAGTTTCCTTGATCCCATAGATTGGTCGATAGTTCCGGTGGCCCGGTTTCTGCCTCTATCAAGCTTCGCACCTCCCTTACCACGCTTTCCCAAGAACCCATTGGGGATACTTCCCCCAAAAACCAAGGGAGGCGGCAGCCCCCGTCCACGTATCTCTATTTGGAATTGCTTATTGGGTTTAAGTAGGTTCTCTGGTATGCAATCCAGCATGTGACAAGGTGGTTTGTTTTCTAAAATGTATGAAATTGAAGAAAAATGAGTATCCACAGACTGAAATAACACTATAAATCATGACAAGCACCAATTGAAGCAACAACCATATGTGTTGGGATCCAAGTTCATCAGGGCACCCCTCACATATTTTAAATTTTGCTGTTGCCATCTTCGACCAGCCAAAACAAGCATTGTCAATGAAGTCTTGAACCTGATATGATACACCAATTAGGATGTTGATCTGCATCCTTCGAGATTCCATATTTGTTTTTCTCAGGCAGTTCCCGAGAAATTTTGGGGACAAAAAGCCACGTTGTAGGTCAGTGTGTCTTGAATCATTCTCTAGAAACACAAATTGGGAACAACTAATCACTTCTTTAGCATAGGAAGATTCTTGATTAACCCGATTGTAAGTCATATATGTTCTAAAGAGACGCCAAAAAGTGAGAGCTGCAAACAGAATGTTATCGAAATACAAAGTAAAAGGGAGATGCGCTACCTTGTTCAACCTTAAAGATTGTTTTTAGTAAATAATTATCCAACCACTAGTCTGAGAGAACACTAATGCAATTTGGATAAAAAAAAATGAAAGAAAAAAATCAAATCGTGAGTAATTCTTTATCGTTCTTATTAAATCATATCCAACATGTGAAATTTAAAAATTTTGGATTCTAACTATTTATTTTGCATGAGTTTCAAATTAAATTGTACGATAATTGTGTTAACATGATTCAATTAATTTGATAGAGTTTAAAAACAATTCGAAAGACCGATAAAAAGAATGATTTTGTTTTTAAAAAAAATTCAAGATTTTTTTTTTTTAATATTGAGAATGCGAAATATTAGATCTATTCGGACTTTACAGCTTAACCTCTGATCTAGATCATGAACTTTACGGGGTTTAATAACTTTGTTTTTTAAACTATTTTTTATTTAATGATATGATAGTAAAAATAAATGCTCGTAAAATTAAGTATCAATCAAATAATAAAATATTTGTTTGAGATTGTGTTAACCTCGTAAAAAGCAAATCAAAATAAATTATGAATATCAATTCAAAATCAATCAAATAATTAAGGATAACATTGATTAAAAAAAAATCATAAAGGATTCAATTAGAAGAAAAAAAATAGAAAAGGGGATATTTTTATAGAAAAAACTATTTGGCATTGTTATTAAACTCGACCTAACAAGTTAACATTAAAACCTTTCGACTTAACTTCCTGCCTAGCCCGGATTTACAATTAACCTACATGGAAGTTGATTTTGACCTAATTGACTTGTTAAGTCCAAGGACAACCTGGAAAACCACTAAAAAATATGGTATGACTTTAAAAAAACTTTAAGATGACATCTTGAAAAAAAAATTAATAATGAAACGACAACATATTAAGTCAAATTAGGCTTCAAGACTTAACTCACAAAACATGCATTCCGGATCATGAACTCCACGAGTTTTTAAAAAAATATTTTTTATTTAATGTTATGATAATAAAAATAGATGTTTGCAAAAATTGAATATCAATCAAATATTGGGATATTTATTTAAAATTGCAATAACTTTATAAAATGCAAATCAAAGCAAATTATAATGATCAATTCAAAATTATGATAACCAATTCAAAATCAATAAAAAATTGAAGAAAAAAATTGAAATAAAAATTCTTGATAATAGAACATAAGGAAAAAATTTGACAAAAAAAAACCTAAGGTGCTTCACTGTTCATGTGAACAGTGAAGACCATAAACTTATTCAGTTTTTTTAGTATAGTATGGACAGTGAAGCACCATAAACTTATTAAGTTTTTTTAATAGAGTAGTTGTAATATACCTGATGCTTTATCAACAGTTGTTTTGTGATGTGCAACGCATTTTCTCTCCATCCCCTTCTTCACTTTACAGGATGACGAGAAGATGGAGCCATCTCTGCTGCAATCTACCCTCCTGGTCTCGCGGTTCAAACTTGTGAGTTACATAAGATATCTTTCCTGTGAACCAATGCCAGTTAGATCACGATCCTCCCCTGGAACACATCCACCTGGAGTTTGATTATTCAGAAAACAAATACCCCCAGCATCAACTACTATCAGCTCCTCCTATTCTTCTATTCGGTCTTCCCCAGGGCAGGAACCCTGGCCTGGCCAGATCCTGTTTTGGCTGTTCTTAATTTCAAAAGGAGGGCTGAACCTAATCTTTCTGGTACAATTTCTCCGAAGTACTGGAGCAAGAAGCTTTTTTCAACTTTATAACACAAACAAGATGATCACTGTACTGGATAAAATTATGGTGCCAATCGTAGAAAATAAAACCAGTTTCAAAGCACGAAAACTAAACACTCTAATTAGAAGGAAAAGATTGAAAATTAGCCTTGAAACATAATAAGTTTAAACAAAGTACAAAATACTGGAGGAGACAGACGCTCATGTTTGCCAGCAGATTTTATAATTCTTCTTTCTGTGTTCGCCACGATGTAATGTATTTACACATTTTAAACAGGATAGGGTACCGATTGACAGCATTTTGGCCTTATAAACAGGCCGTTTGACATTTTTCAGGATAAAATTATTCACGGCAGTCTCTTTCATCCTTCCATTACTTTTACACGATCATTTATTTAGTGGTATATTAAACAGGTTCCTGGTGAGGTGTTACAGTAGGTCCCGGTGCTATGGTAAACTGCAGACCCCTCTGTTGCCCTGATTGTAGCACAAAAGCTACTTGTGTTGCTGCTAATGCTGCTGCCTCCTGTTAAACCAAATTATGGTACAAGCTTCAGCACAAACGATACAAATAGGATACAATAGATTAAAACTGAAAGGAAAAACACTGACCTGTCTTTGCCTACGACGCTGCAAGATGCTGATGGCCCAAGCCATGATGTAACAGGGCAAAAGAAAACCAGCTGCTCGAAGCAAGAAAAGCTGTAGGGGATCCACCAGTTCATCAGATTGGTGAAAACATAAAATCCAAAAAACACTAAATGATGAAGAAATGATCATCGTCACCATAGAATAGACGGTAATCCCAATTCAACTTACAGAAAAAAATGCAGATACATCATCTTCTCCATCAGAATCTGTAGCAGTCAATGCATGACGCAAGAGCAGGAGGGCCATCAACTGCAATATGAGTGAGTTTGGGATTAAAACCAAATCTCAATTGAATAGAGAATCAAAGAAAAATGAGAGCTCAAATAAGAAAGCATAGCAAGAGAAATTGTAGATGCAAGTATCCATCAGCATTGAAACTCAACTGGTATGTTCAGGGAACTTCCACATGATCTAGAAGGTAGTTTGTTCAAGCCTCCAAATAATAATCTAAACAGGTTTCTTTATATTGCTAGTATTCTCCAGGTATTGAGAGAATATGATCCTATTATGATTGCAAACAAATACTTCCATGTTAACAGACACATTGGTAAATAGCCTTAATTCATATTACAAATGACCAACTGGACCAATTCACATATGATTTTGAATAAACTTTTCAAGTGGAGCCATGAAAAAGACTACTTTAGATTCCTGCAAATACTATAAGAGGAATTTATGAAATTAAGGGCTTACAATAAGAGCAACTGAGCGGCAAAAAGCGGCTCCGCTAGCATTTGAAGCAGCATAGTCATCATACTCAGCTTCTAGAAAATGACGCTCAGCCTCTGCAATTGCCAATAGGCGAGGATCACGCAAATCCAGTTGAGTGCCAGAGATTGTCCAGCCTCCACTGCAAAAAGGATCAGCAAAAGAATGTGTGATGATGCAAAAATCATCATTGATTGGTAAACGACATGAAAGTTATTTTGACGCACACACCCCTGGTCCAAGTTGAAGTTTTACGTGCGTCAAATTTTATGCAAGTGATAAAAAAAGCCCCAGCAATTCCAGATTCCAGAACAAAGAGCAAATTACAGATAACTAATAAAACAATGAAAATACTAGTTTAAACATACCCAATATCAATACCAGTATCTTCAGAATGAGGTGGACGAGGAGGAGCAGTGTAACCTGGTTGGTAAGGCTGTACATCATAGAGAAAAGATTAACAAGAAAATCAACTATAATCTATTATAAGTTGATAATTAAAAAAAAAAAAATTACACAAGTTAGGAAATTTTTCCAGGAGTAGACAGACATGGTATTTGCAGAAATCAGAATATAGTAGAAGCTACTTTCATCTAAGAAGTGTGGCAGAGTCCTGTTCAGACATATTTCTCTAGATCTCAAAAGAGGAAGCTGAGGAGCAATCTTCTTAATGATTAGATTAGTAATGTTACAAGCACCATGACCACAAGAAGCTAATGATATATTTTGCATGTTGTGTACATTCATCTGTTCAATTTGCTTTTTTTATAAGAAAAAGAAGATTATAGCTTACCACATACCAAAATGTACAACTTCATATTCTAAACATAAGCCAAAAATAATGTCTATCGACTAGAAATACATAAAAAACAAGTACAAATAATTTCAGAACTATTCAACTGCAAACAATGATCCAACATGTCAGAAGTTAAGTTTTAACCACAAAAAACCTCTGAAGAGTTAAAGACAATACTCTTCCTGCCCTCTTGTACTCAGTTCCATGAAATCCAAAAAATTGTCAAAGGTATACAAACCTACATCTCTTTTTCAAATACACAAACGCATCCTCTACATGTATAGCTCCTGATCAATTAAGCCAGCTGTGACCCATTGGAAACCTACGGTCCCCAACATCACCTGTAAGCTTTGGAAGTGTTTATTTACTTGCAATTTGATCATTATGCCTTCCTGCTGCTTTTGATAGCAGGTGAGATTCAAAATTGCCCGGCAAGTTTTCATGAAAGAAATTCACTAAATTCATGAAGCAGTGCACTCCATACAGATCAACAAGATACCAACCATGCAGCCCACTACAGAGAACAACTACAAAACGATAATAAATGAGCATACCTGATGGCATATTTCACAAGTGATATCACCTTTCTCATTGCACCAATGCTGGACGCACTTCCTATGAGCATACTGGATGAGAGAAATTGAAGCCGTTAATACATATATAAAAAGTGTATATCAAAGACTAACATCAATCTGAAGGCTGCTAGGATCAGATGGCATTTAAAAAGGGATGAGATGGAAAAACAGGAGCTCTCTTTCTTGCCACAAGATTCCATTGAAGCAAAAGTTGCTAGTTTAGTCAAATTATCTAAAATGTATCTCACGGGCTCAAAAAAAAATCACGAGAAACAAACTAATACAATTCTCTGAAACAACAAATTCTCGAATGATGTCTAACAGGAGTAAAACACTAAACAAAGAATAAAAAAAATCAAGCTTTAAATCCAACATAGTAAAACTATCATCCACGGGCACTGGCCGGCCAATCTTGAATTCAATTACATTCGAAATCAAACATTAAAGAGCACAAAATGACATTTTAAAGCTATATTAATTATTACCCTCCTTTTCATTGACCAAAAACCCTCAATTTCAGAATATTTAAAGAGATTAAGATACGAACAAAATAAGAGAAAATAAAATTTGTCAATATTTATTGTACCTTGAGGCTGCCACTGCAGGCACAAGGATTCTCTAAATTGCTAACAGAATCCTCCTCCTGGCAAATGCGACACTCGGCCCCCTGAATCAACGGCTCCTCCTCCCCCGAAATACCATCATCGATTCCATCATTTGCCCTCGAGCAGGAAGGGCCGACATCGGCCTCTTTGACGATCGCCTTATCAGACTCCTCAGCAGGCGCCGTCGACGCTGGCCTTATGAGTTGGTCAACGTCCAACACCACGTGATCACTCATTTGCAATCCCTAATTTCGTTTTCTCCTCTTCAAACTAAAAAAACAAATGGAAAGAACAAATTAGTTTATTTGAAACCCTAGGATCACGCTTCAAAACAGCGGATCGAAGGATCTCGAGAGATAAATTTAAAGAGAGAACCAAAAAACGAATTGTGAAATTTTTTTTGGTTGGGTCACCTGTGAAATTTTCTTTTCTTGTATTTACGCGATGTGTTTTAGGATTTGTTTGGATATTTAAGCGAAAAAACAGGCGAGACCAGAGAGAGAGAGAGAAAGAGAGAGGGCAGGTAAAAAGCGCGTAATGTAGGATTTTGCAAGCTTAGGGCTTCACGATGAATATGATATAATTAAAGATATTGTTTTTAGTATAATAAATAATTATAGTAAGAAGAAGGTTGGATTATTGGGATTTAAGCAACGAGAGAATACCGGGGTTTTTAATTAATGGAGGAGGGGTTCTAGGATGGCTCACCAACTCCCGACCAATTCTGGGGGTGGGGGTTGAGGATAGTTTTGGTATTTTATATAATTTGAATTATAACGTGTTGAAAATTGAAATGACCGAGAGATGTGGACCCCCTAATTATTAGTGTTGGGGTTATCCACGCGTAGGGCTGCCAACCCAGAAGAAATTATCAATGATTAACCGAAAAATATAAATGCAGGAAGATTTTTTCTTAATATTTTTAAAAGCTCTTGTATCTTGTTTGATAATAAAAATGCGATAATTTTATAAAAAAAAAGAAAATTAAGTTTAATTCTTAACAAATTAAATATTGAATGATAAAATTAAAAATAAAAATAAATCAAAAAAATAATATGAGTCAGCCTTCAAAATTAACGATTTGATCATGAGACCACGTAAAAAACAAAATGAACAAAATATAAAACTTAATTATCAAAACAACCAATATTAAAAAGCAAAACTTGAAGAAAAAAAAGGCAACGAAAACACTCGAATTAGCATGGGTTAACCCTTCAAGTCCGCGACATGAGATTAAGATAACTTAATAGAAATAAAAAAAAACATAAAGAAATTCAATCCTTAATAAACTCAATATTGAATGATAAAATTTTAAAACAACAATTATAAAAAAAGACTTAAAAGAAAAGACTAGAGTTAACCTGGGCTAATCTTTCAAAATCATGACTTGGGTCATGATATCAAAATCACCCCACGGAAGACAAATCCAAAAAAAAATCACAAAGTCAAATTCTCAATTAACAAAAAGTTAAGGGGTGAAATTGAGAAAAAAATAATAATAAAAAGAATTCAATACAAATCAAATAACAATCAAGAGAATAAAGATCGAATTTGACATGGAAATAAAATGAAACCAAATGTTAAATGGTGAAATTAAAAAAAATCATATAAAAATATAATTAAAAACAAAACAAATAACAGTTAAAAAAATAATTATCATTTTTTATATAAAATTACCGAGGTGTAAAATTAAAAAAAAACATCAATTTAAAACAAAATAAATAGGAGTCAAAAGTTTGAAAATCAAATTTGATATAAAAACAAAATGACAACACACCTTTTAATTTTGACATGCATAACTCGATTCCCGAGGAAAAAGAGGAGGAATGAAAAAAAAGATTATTGGTATCAAACCGCCGCCACACGTCGGTCCTAGTGTAAGAGCTTTGCGTGCTATTTTCAATGCCACCATGTGAAAGCTAGCGCGCGGATGTCAGGAGATGCCTATGCTCTGTCTAAACACGATGGACATCTCATACCTGTTGGCATGTGCACCACAAGCGCCAACGTACTTGACTTCCACTTTAGTCCTTATATTTGTTCTAGCTTTAATTATGATCCTTTAACGCTTAATTATTCTAAATCATCCCAAATTTGTATAGTTTTGCAAGATCGAGCACCATTTAACCCTGAGAATTTCTTTTTCATACCTGAAATAAAACCAAAGTGAACCAATCGAATTGAAAAAACAAACAGTTAAGGGACCAGGATTAAAAAATGGACATGAACTTCTTCCATGACCGTGGAAATCAGTCTCTGATTTTAGCAAAAAAATGGAGTGAACATTTCTTTAAGCTCTGGATTTAGTACCTAAAATTTTAATTTTTTTAAATAAATTAAAACTTTTTTTGTCCAACCGAGTATTAATTGAACAACAAAATGTCTCGTCAACATTAACCATACACAAACATGATAAACAAACAATAAAAAATCAAAATGATATTAAAGAACCAAATACGAAGACAAATAATTGAGAGATCAAGACGTAAAAAATCCCAAAA
>Ga0307514_10002535_pt1 | contig 18851 bp, 17 predicted proteins | sample 16_EM_MG_FD_203088 | JGI IMG/M metagenome (GOLD analysis project Ga0307514, IMG submission 203088) | Populus trichocarpa ectomycorrhiza microbial communities from riparian zone in the Pacific Northwest, United States - 16_EM | ecosystem: Host-associated > Plants > Roots > Unclassified | place... | reverse complement strand
GCTTGCAGAAAAGAAGAGACTTGCAGCGAGTTTCTTTTTTACACGAGGCAAAAAGGATATCAGTCACTCTCGCATGTTCTTCACTACCATTGCCGCCCAGCTTGCAAATAGTTTACCAGTACTCCGGACATCCATCTCAGACGCCATCGACAACAATGCTGACATCTGTCAACAAGGGTTACGGGAGCAATGGAATCAACTCATTCTTAATCCTCTAAAGAGTGCCCCGACTCAATCAATTCAATTGGTTGTAGTAATTGATGCACTTGATGAATGTGACAGCATGCAAGATATCCAATTAATTCTCCAACTAATTGCAGAAGCCAAAGACCTTGACACAGTTCGAATCAAGATTTTCCTTACCAGTCGGCCAGAAATCCCCATCTTTGCTGGATTTCGTCAATTGTCTGGTGAGGCATATCAGGATTTTATACTCCATAATATCCCACTTGATACAGTTAATGAAGATATCTCGACTTTCTTCCAGCAAAAGTTGTCGCCACTGAAAGCCAAACATGGGTTGGGGACACCATGGCCAGATGAGCAAATTATTGAGCAATTGGTGGAAAGAGCAGCTGGGCTGTTTATTTATGCTGCAACAACACTTCGATTCATTGAAGGCGGCATATATGGACCCGAAGAACAACTCTCTTTAGTTCTTAGTACAGCCAAGTCATCTCGGTCGGCAACAGCACATCTTGATGGCATATATACAACACTACTCCAGCACTCAGTTTTCGGAAAATGCGGTGATCAAGAGCCTGAACAATTAGTGAGACGGTTTCGACAGGCGGTTGGGTCTATTGTAGTAATGTTTAATACTATGCCGGCTATAGATCTGGCAAAGCTGCTTCAGATACCGTTCAGAGTAGTTTCCGGGACTTTGGGCTCTTTGCGTTCCGTTCTCAGTGTCCCAGAAAACGAAAGCCAGCCTGTCCGATTATTTCATCTATCCTTCCGGGACTTCCTACAGGATTCTCAGAGGTGCAGAGATGAGAGATTTCAGATAGACGAGAAAGAGAGACACACCAGGCTATTTCGGAAATGTATGGCACATATATCTCAGCTTCAGGAAAATATATGTGATCTTTGGGGGCCAGGAGTTTTGATTACCGAGATTCCCCATGATACGATACAAAAAAGCATTCCGCCACATGTTCAATATGCATGTCGTTACTGGTTTGATCATTGGCAACTTGGGAATCCAGTGGAGGATATCAAGACTATTCGGCAATTTCTTGAACAACACTTCCTTCATTGGTTGGAGGGACTTAGCTTAATCGGAGAGGTATCAAATGGAGCTCATATGATCATAGCCCTGGAGGAAATACTATCTGTAAGTTGCAATACTTATTAGTTTATACAGAGAATAGTATTGACCTGAATGAAAACAGGGACCATTAGGGGACTATGATCCAGGATTGTTAGAACTTGCATATGATGCGAAACGGTTTGTATTGCACATGAGGTCAATTATTGAAATGGCACCCCTCCAGGTCTACTATTCGGGACTTTTGTTTGCTCCAGGTTCAAGCCTGATTCGAGTGAGATACTTGAAAAATATCTCTTGGGTTACTATGGAACCCAAAGTGGTAGATGTGTGGAGCCCATTGATACAGATACTAGAAGGCCATACTTCTAATGTCGAATCAGCTGTGTTTTCACCCGATGGAAAGCTTGTTGCCTCTGCATCCATGGACTCCACAATTAGATTATGGGATACATCAACAGGAAAGCAATGTGGAGTTTTGGAAGGTCATTCCAATTATGTCAATTCAGCTGTGTTTTCACCCGATGGAACGCTCATTGCCTCTGCATCCTGGGACAACACGGTCAGATTATGGGATACATCAACCGGAAAGCAATGTGGAGTTTTGGAAGGTCATACCAATTATGTCAATTCAGCTGTGTTTTCACCCGATGGAACGCTTATTGCCTCTGCATCCTCGGACGGAACGGTCAGATTATGGGATACATCAACCTGGAAGCAATGTGGAATTTTGGAAGGTCATACCGATTGTGTCAAATCGGCTGTGTTTTCACCCAATGGAACGCTTATTGCCTCTGCCTCTGAGGACAACACGGTCAGATTATGGGATACATCAACCAGGAAGCAATGTGGAGTTTTAGAAGGTCATACCGATTGTGCCAAATCAGCTGTGTTTTCACCCGATGGAAAGCTTGTTGCCTCTGCATCCTGGGACAGAACGGTCAGATTATGGGATACATCAACAGGAAAACGATGTCGAGTTTTGGAAGGCCATACCAGTCATGTCAATTCAGCTGTGTTTTCACCCGATGGAACGCTTATTGCCTCTGCATCCTTTGACGAAACGATCAGATTATGGGATACATCAACTGGGAAGCAATGTGGAGTTTTGGAAGGTCATACCAATTTTGTCAAATCAGCTGTGTTTTCACCCAATGGAACGCTTATTGCCTCTGCATCCTCAGACAAAACGGTCAGATTATGGGATATATCAACAGGAAAGCAATGTGGAGTTTTGGAAGGTCATATCCGCGATGTCCTTTCAACTGAGTTTTCAACTGACGGAAAGCTCGCTATCTCTGCATCCTTTGACGAAACGGTCAGATTATGGGATACATCAACCGGAAAGCAATGTGGACTTTTGGAAGGTCATACCAGTTATGTCAATTCAGCTACGTTTTCACCCGATAGAAAGCTTGTTGCCTCTGCATCCTCGGACTCCACAGTCAGATTATGGGATACATCAACAAGAAAGCAATGCAGAGTTTTGGAAGGTCATACTAATTATGTCAATTCAGCTGTGTTTTCACCCGATGGAAAGCTTGTTGCCTCCGCATCCGACGACAGAACGGTCAGATTATGGGATACATCAACCGGAAAGCAATGTGGGGTTTTGGAAGGTCATACCCATCGAGTCAATTCAGCTGTGTTTTCATCCAATGGAAAACTTCTTGCCTCTGCATCCTGTGACAATACCGTCAGATTATGGGATACATCAACTGGAAAGCAATGTGGAGTTTTGGAAGGTCCTACCTGGAATGTCAATTCAGCTGTGTTTTCACCTGATGGAACGCTTGTTGCCTCTGCATCCGACGACGAAACGGTCAGATTATGGGATACTACAAAAAAAGAAAATATAGAAATCATAAAAACCCATCAAAGCACCAAGATTATGAAGTTTTCTAATGACGGAAGGCATCTACATACAAGCCGCGGCATACTGCAGCTCAAACCACCTCTTCACGGCCGCGGCAATCGGGAACTAGCACACACTTTAACTCATTCCCTGTATGTTACTGATCAATGGATCACATGCAACATGAAGAAATTGCTCTGGCTTCCTGTTGACTACCGACCATCCTACTCTGCAGTAAATGGCACTGGCAACCTTATTGTCATTGGATCTGACTGCGGTAGAGTTACTTTCATATCTTTTGATTTTACCGCTCTGCCGGCTGCATATCTCCAGCCATCTGTTAACGCTGCGGCCATAGCAAGTAAGGGCTTCCCGGATATAAGTTCCCTTGTTGGCTCTCCATGAACTAATTTACTGGTTGGTGTTTTTTAGCTGCAAGCTAGATCTATGGAGCCGCAGTTTGAGTATGATACGGGCATTGGATGTTGGTGTGTTTTTGTCATGATCTGTATTCAATATTTCTGTGAGTAAGGAGGGGAAAGAGGACGATGAAAGAAGTATCATGTCACAAAAATTTCCTTACTTATTCACTCTGTGATTAGCTCTATTTGTACTTCAACCCAGAGCCGGAATTCACATTCCACGAGCGGTAAGAGCAGGGATATTACCTCAACGGAGCTCGAGGCCGCCATCTATATATAGTGAAATTCACTGCCAGCCAAGCCACCACATATGGTAGGGTTTGTAGCTTGCCAGGTTGCTTCCAACGACTGACTTCTCCTGAACGAGTTACGCCAGTTTCAAAGGAGGCTTCTACCTTGTAGTGCTATTGGAAGCCTCTCCATGGCGGTTGAGAGTACTATGAATACGTATTTGCAGCGGATTGAGAGCAGGAGATTTAGGGTAGCATAAATCAAGGAAAATTAGCGCCATCTCAAAATAGCACACTTTATAGCGGTGAATGGCTTATTTGATAGCATGCTACTTCACTATATTGTAGGCTGCTACTATAAGAGCGGTTTTAATATGAATATAGCTGCTTGACAAAGGCCTCCTCATGCTCCTAGGCTTGCTCACCTGCCTGATATTCAGCCTATATGGTGGGGTAGGGGGGGGTGCTGGTCGACGGGAAGGTCCTATCGTATACTAGAGATATTGGGTCATATGTTGATTTTGGCAGGACATGAGGGCTGCCATGCTGTAGAGCGTAACTGTTTCCATAGATCTGAATGTGGCTGGAATGGTCTCTTTCCACTCTGCTTGCCTCGCATTACAGGATTTCCGAAAATAGCTAGGTAGCGCGTTGACCCTGGTCATATGTAGGTGGTCGGGCATATCTGCGGTAAAGACTATAAGTAGCAAACCTATATAGTTGTCGTAGCCGACTAAATAAATTCAAATTCAAGAAATAAAACTCTCGTTAAGTACAAGCTATATCTTCTAGTTAACCATAACTAAAAGCCACGAGCAGAATTAACCATTCTTTCCCATGGGCTTTATATATTTCTATAATTTGGTACCTAGGCATTCAACGCCCTCCAGCTTCCAATTATGACCTTCTATATCCGTAGCTGCTACCTAGGTAGGCTCTGTTCCAGTTCTGTTGTAATAGGCTCCTTCTCACGGTCGTTTTCTGAGATAATTAATTAATTTGAGTTCCAATTAATGTAGGGCATAGCCGTAGATCATTTGTAAGTGTAAGGCATATGTGCTATGTTCTATAGACTTTGATGATAGCTTCCGAGGATCAAATATCATCATGACCAGTGGCTTGATTCATAAACTGTGATACAACACAAGTTTTCCAGCATCAGGGATAGTGAGCTCATACATGTACTGGGTCAAGTATTGGTAATAAATCTCAGTTATTCATACTTGGAGTAATGTTATATTAAGCAATGTATGGAGTACATAACTACGGTACCTGCGCATGAGCCAAGACAATCTATCAAATTTACCCTGAAGCGCAGCCAACCAGGCTATGTATAAGAGCAAGGCATGCAACATGAAGAAATTGCTCTGGCTTCCTGTTGACTACCGACCATCCTACTCTGCAGTAAATGACACTGGCAACCTTATTGTCATTGGATCTGACTGCGGTAGAGTTATTCTCATATCTATTGATTTTACCGCTCTGCCGGCTGTATATCTCCAGCCATCCGTTGGCGCTGCTGTCATAGCAAGTAAGGGCTTCCTTAGATATAAGTTCTCTTATTGCCTGTTCATGAACTAATTCACTGGTCGGTGTATTTTAGGTGCAAGCTAAATCAATGGAACTGCAGTTTGAGTATGATACGGACATTGGATGTTGGTGCGTTTTTGTCATGATCTGTGTTTGAGCAACGCAATATTTCTGTGAGTAAGGAGGGGAAAGAGGACGATGAAAGAAGTATCATGTCACAAAAAATTTCCTTAGTTATTCACTCTGTGAGTAGGTAGCTTGATTTGTACTTCAATCCAGAGCCAGAATTCACATTCCACGAGCGGTAAGAGCAGGAATATTACCTTCACAGACGCCATATATATTGAAATTCACTACCAGCTAGGCCGCCACATGGTGAAATTTACAGCTTGCCAGGTTTTTTCCAACAACTTACTTTCCCTAATCAAAATATAAAATATCAAAACGAGTTACCCAGGTTTCAAAGGAGGAAGGCCCAGGGTTCTACCTTGAGAGCGAATCATCAATACTAGGGCTTTCACTTTGAAAGGAATGGATACCCGCTCTCTAGCCTACCAAGTAATATTTAAGACAATTCACTTTTTGCCTCTACCTAGGATCGACCAAAGCCGTACTTACTACTGCGCCGTGCCTACCGTCAGCTGCAGTTCATTTGTGATGCATTGAGATTGGCTCCGATTGGGCAGTACCTATGGATTAGTAATATGGGTCACGTGTGTATTTCAACTTAGAGTTACCCTCCTGGGCATTAGATGGTACTACTGTATATTAGCACAATCGATGTGGGTCCATCGCACGACTGCGGAAATCAAAAACAGTGTCCACAGTGCAATCTCGGTTGCCCACCTGACCAGGGAGTTGACTCCTAGCCAACCACATGCTAACCATTGTTACATACATGTAATATCGCGTTACCCAGGCAGACTTCGGTTGCTCAGTAAACCCTCAAAAACTTCGACTCCAACTGCATCACCAATGTTGTGAGTCTCATGGTAGAGTAGAGTATACTCTATTACCAAGGCTGTTTACTTTTTCCAGATATTCTCCAGATTAGGCATTCTGAGCTGGCTGCTGTTAACGCTAGTATTTCGTCACAGTACTCAATAAAGTTTACATGACTTTACATGTCAACTCAAGGTTACTTACCAGCTCCTTCAAACATTACCCCAGAAAAAGGTGTGGTTATGGTAACGACATTTTCAAGTATCCTGCTTATTCATCCATGGACTCGGGACATCAACAATATATCAGAACGAAGCTCGATGCATGCGGAATAAGGCAAGGATGACGGATCCGGGGTATTGGTGAATATATGCTTCAAGAAAGTTGTTGCCGTGTCGGTCCGCACTCTCACCACGAGATCACTTCTTAACAAGTCCTCAATATCCTCTTCTAGCTCCTCTTCCTCTTCTTCTGATGATACCAATAGCCATTCACATGTTGCAGCCTTGATCGCAGTCTCAATACCCTTTTCAAAATTTAGCGAAGTACTTTCCGCTCCACGGACGTGGAAGTCGAAGGTATAAGGCAGTTGTATGCGGAAAGGTACTTGGCAGAGTTTCTACGGCGCACAAACCAGTGTGGTACTGATCCTGATAGATATGATTTCTAGAGGCCTACTGTACTTTGTCAAATAGGAGTGTGTTTTTATTGGCAAGATCTTATCCAAGATGGCATGTTTTGACAAGTTGATTACAGTCACAGTCAATCGCTTACTGCGATACCTCTGGAGAAACCCCGAGAATTTTCCTAGCGAATTGTAATGTCTGATCACATCTTCACGCATCCATTGAGGATGCCATTGTCAGTGACATACATGCGTACGAACCATTCCTAGTCTGACGATCAGTTCACGTTGTTCATTACCCAGTGACGTGGACACCGAGATGTCTGAGTTCCCAATTACGACTGTGGAGAAAGTTACACTAGTTATCGCAAAATCAGCCAAAAAGTGATTCTCGATGGACTCTAGTAGGGAAATATACAGCAAAGGTGAACTTACAGATTGCATTAATTTACTTTTTGTTTTTTTGGATTATAAGCTTCTTATTATCCTGAGGTGGCCCGGTGGGGTCAGAGGGACAAAGTGATCGAGCTGTACTTATGCCGTATTATCAATGCTATTGGTGGAACTATCTATTTATGGATCTATCAGCTGGTAGTTAATGCTGTCAAAACAGCAGATTGGTTATCTGCAATAACCTCAGCGTGTGGTACTCTAATTCATGCGAGCAGGGGTTATTATACTGGATCAATGATAGCGGTGGGTTCAGCATACTGTACCCACGATTCTTAATGCAGGAAGGCCACTCAAACACTCAAGCTCGTCTTGAGCCATTCAGCGTCCATGTCACAAACTGGTCCACTACTTTTTTTTTTTGGAGTCTATACGCCTTTCCCCAGCCTTAGGCTATGACGCGGCCCCGTTCCCGCACCTTTAAAAGATTGGGTATATACACGGGACAACGTGCTGCTTAAACGCCCTGCCTTCCAAACCAAAGAATGGTCCACTACTGCACACTGCATGCCGCGCAATTATTCATGTCTGTAACTAATATGCTCGTAGAATAAATATTACGTCTCTGCTCTGCTGGCAAATGGTGTACATCAGCGTATATAATTCACTGCCTTCCTAGATATCTTAATCTTCAAAATCTTCAGCCTTGACGCTCTGTAGAACCTTAGGAACGCATATTCGTTGGTATTGATCTGCGGTCAGACGAAACCCTCATGTTATAAGGCAGTAGACACTAATGAAGACAATAGGTGATGAGAGGCATGGCAGCTGAGCAAGCCGAACAAGTTGAACAGCTTAGACTGGAAGTGCAAAAGCTGTCTACAGAAAACGCAGAGAACCATCAAAACCTACTGTCCACAGTCCAGGACCTTTCTTCCCGCATTGAATCTCTTTCCTCTGAACTCCGCAAATTAACACCAACTATTTCTGAGGCACCTATTCTGACCCATACGTCAATACGGCCTGTTCACAGCACACCTGTACGCAGCTATACCGTTAGCGGGATGTACGGATATGTTGAAGCGATATCACTTGACTCCCTCACAGATTCCCAGAAGAGTCGACTTGATAGTGGTTTGCGGGGGTTCTTGAATGGTGGAGTACCGTTAACGGAGCCAGTGGGGCTAGAGGCTTGGGCTGCGTTCTCGGAACGGTTTATCAAGTTTCTAGAAGAGGTTGGAATTCAAGTTCAAAAGAACTGGCTTGGTTTTACACACAATGACACCACCAAAGCTGGTATCAATGCGCATAAACTCCAGGCATTGCATTTGTACCATGGGTACGCTTTAGAATCTCCCAATTCCCTACTTTGGTATACTTCTTCTCGGACAATGGAAACTTTCAGACTGTTGTGCCTTGCTAGGGGGTTACTTTAGTTTTTTAATCTTCATGATTATGTATCCTGGCTTTGTTCTCGATCCAGTTTCCAAAGGCACATATATGTAGATATATGGACTTTTTTTCCAGTGGTCAAATATTAACGGTGGAAGTTGAAAGCTACGTGGTGATCACTGAATGTCCCGAGTTGTGAACGTGTAGTCAACTGTGCGGTATGCTGATTCACCCTCTCTCAGTTGATGGTAAGCAAGGTCAGTTACATTCTGCATGGCCCCCAGTGACTCGGGCACCTTACGAGTGAGGCAGTACAATCCGCTGCCGTCTCATAGCCTAAGGCTCCCTTCGGGGGACAGACGTATAGACTCAAAAAAAGTACAAACCGCTTACCTCCCATAGCTGGCCTACAGGGGAAGTGCAGCTCCTCCAATTCCTCGCCTTGCTTTGGGACCATTACAGAACTGGTTAAAATCGCCCAAAACTTTGGAATGTTTGCCACCTCAGGAAGGCTTGCTGGCTTTACAATGTAGCTGGATTTCTTAAATTTTGGTACATTGTTCGAGATTGCTGTGTTGTATGTCGATTGAAGTCTAACCTGTAGCCAGTCCAGCTTCATCCTTCGTGCTGCACCGCTAACGGACACCGATCCCAACATGTAAATGTGATTCGTACACACAAAAGATTTTGGAACCCCCAACCAAACCTTTTGAGGTAGGCTCTTGGAGGTGGTGTATTTAGGTGGGCACCGACCGAATAAGTTTGGTGAAAATGAAAAAGAAAGTTCCGTCGCCGGGAATTGAACCCGGGTTCTGAGAGTCCTGAGAGTGAACATGAGAGTCTCAAATGCTAGCCACTACACCACGACGGATGCTAAATGTTGATTACAAAGTTGCCTTCTTACATTTTAAATAGATTATACCCAAATGCAACAAAATTCTTCGGCATTAATCTGTTTAGGGAAGCCACTACCTTATATGGAGTCTGTTTCATCCAATCAGGTTAGTGTGGTGACTACTTATCCCATATGCTTTACAAAAAATTCTAGCACTATCACTGCAAATGTAAGCTGCGATGATCATTTTAGGTTATACATGGCATAACATTAAACACTCCAGATCTCACATCTGTTTTGCATCTTGAACTAGGCCTGTCTGTAGACATAGACTACACTGGGCTCCCAGCAGAGAAGATCTCGAACACAAATTCGTAAGAAAAGACAGCATGGAGATTGAATTTTGGATTTGCTCTGGGTATTTTTGCATACGTCATTTTTGATGGTTATTGCACAGGAAGCGAACATCCGAAGCCCGACCCATGTTTGGAAAGTAGCGGTATATTTATCATGTCTATACTAGTTCAGATGTTCTCGGACAAGTAGATAGGTGGAGGCTAGGGGTAGGTTAGGTAATACATATAACCCTGCCTCTCCTCCTCTTTCCCACCATTCACCTTCCTTTTCCGCTGCTTCTCCCAGTCCGTAATCAACTTCTTTGGCCAGTACGCGCGGTTGAGACCTGACAAGCGACGCTGGAGGTTTACGGGTTTTTCCATAGCAAGTTAGTGGAGCCGGGGGACTAAGTAACCTTTGTCTGTATGTATGTAGTATGTAAATACTAGGAATGAGAGGCTTTTGTAGCTGTTGAATGCAGTGATGTGAAGGATCTCAAGATTATAAGTAAAAAAGCTAACTTCGTGAGATACGCTGAGGACACATGAATCCAGCTTCGTTAGTGACAGGCTTTTCTGATAGCTATTATGATAAAGATTACGTACTTGCTTGTAGTGTTATTTATGTGGGTTGAGCCGTGCTCAGTAGAACTCTACGAGGGGCTTGTGCCAACCAGGCTAGTAGAACTACTCAAGGAACAAGAATTGCAAGTGACTACTGAATCAGTTATATAATTATACCAAATTGAGCGATCTCTGGATCCCTTATTTCGGTTCAGCCTCCCAGTGAACTGATTTAGGAAAACACCCACCACCACCCTATCCAGATATATTTTCTCCTGCTTCCTCCCCTCCTTCTCCTCTTCCTCTCCTCCTCCCCACGCTTTTATCTATCTTGCTGACCATATACCTTGCTTTATATTGCACATCTAAATGTGTTCATTTACTGAGCTTTTCAGAGTTTGCGTAAAGCTGCTAACAGGCAATATAAATAGGGCAGAATGGACAACCGCACCATTATTGCACTTATACTCTTTTCAGTGCTTTTATTCCTGTATTTCGTCACCCAGCGGGGTGTGGCTGAGCAGCCATCTGGGAGGTGGGGGAATCTAGGGAAATTTGGGCGAGGGGGGCAGGGCGAGGGGAACCCCAGTCTGGTTAGGGGACCATTAGGGACCCTTGCGAAATGTGGAGGGGTGGGGCCACATCATCAATCTAGCTCTCGGGCAGCAGACGGTAGTGAGATTAGTTTCCATATGCCTGATTGCGTCTATTGGAATAGCTGATGACTCTCCCAGGCACTCCTGGGTCATGTGTGTAGACCTGCCTCCTGTCTCGTGATTCGCGATTTACAGAGGAATTTATCAATTTAGGGAGTTTGAGGTTTTAGTATTTGCCCTAATGACTGCTGTATTGAGTGTATGTAGTAAACGGCCTGACCCTGGACTCACTACCTTATCCCTCGGGAAAGCACCACTGCCAATCTGGCCCTTCCTCAAATGGCAGTCTATCGACTCACCATCCGGCATGAGACCATACCCTCTGAACATATCCGCCTTAACTGACCCACGGTGCAGCACTTCATCCATTTGCCATGAGAGAGACCCGAGTCCCAGCGCACAACTAGCGACTATACTCTGGACATCGATGGCGGGCGGTGCGTTTAGCTATGTCGGCGCTGGGCAGGGGATATGAAGGTGAGGAGAGAGATATCTCGATTCTCGACACGTAGCACCTAACCGCTATCAAGACGCCCTTTAGGGGGAAGGAGGGTGCCCGAGCACCTCTTTGAAGTGTCTCCCCCTAGAATAGCACCGTGGTACACGGCTCAAGTAAGGACTACCTATTAACTGGGTATTGGCTGGAGGCGAGTGTTGGAGGGGACTTGGGCTATGGAGATTCCGGCAACTCCGTGGTTCCGCCGGAGTGGGAGAATGGGTTTTGTTATCAGAAGGCTTGCAAGGGGTGATATATGAACCATGTATTAGATTGGCATACGAAGGGATGATATGAGGCAAAAGTCTTGTTTTGATTTCTTTCTTTCTTTTTTCATGATGTGCCTTGCATTTTTCTTGATGTTCACGATGTTCACATCGAAAAATTGGAAGGGAGGAACTACCGCACAAGCTTACCTAGAGGCAGGTAGAACACAGGCCTTGGAAATTTCCGTGAGAGATCCCATTCTGGCACAATGCACACCGTAGCCCCACTCGACCACCGCTGAAACTTGATCCTCGAGCAGACTGCCGTGGAGTAGGTAGATCCCACAAGAGTAAAGAGGAGCTTTCTCTGGAGTTTTTATCGTGATAGGAAAGGGTGGAGTCGGGTTTATTTGTGGTGTACACTCAGTCCCAGAGGGAATGGGATACTTACTCTGGTAGAGACACTGAGGGGGATATTCCATAGGCAGGCGCATATGGAGGTGAAGACTACCTATATGGAAGAGATGCGGTGCGAAATGGAAATGTTGGAGAGCCAGAACGCTAATAGGGAAACCCCTTGGGCGGAGGACGCCATGGTTATGGTAGCTTGTGGAAAGAGGGGCTGAAGGTACCTAGGGAGTTGTAGGAAATTTGAGGGGAAGGTCACCAAAGGCCAGTATGGCCAGAAGAAGAGGGGTTTATTCGAGGACGATATTTTACTCACGGTTTTCTGCAATCCCGAGGTTTATATCTATATTAGTGTTTATTTTTTGCTCATGTATTCAACCTGTATTGCAATGCTTGCCGCCACCCAATTACAGCCAACTAAAAGGAATTACAAGCGCACTCACAACAAAATCCTTCAAAGTGCTCAGCACCAGCCCCTTCATCCAGTCCAGCATCAAGTACCCCACAATAAGCAAAACACCATCCACCAGCCCCTCATCTCTGTTCTGCTGAACCCCCATCAAATGCCCGCCCCCACCCATTTTTGCTAGCATCCGCCCAATCCATGAAACCCCTTTGCCAAACTCGTTGACTGGGATCCCAATCAATACGAGTACACCCCTCACGAGCTCAGCTAAGAGCTGAGTGGCCCTCCATGGTTCCATTATCAAACAAAGAGCTAGATGGGCAATTCGCTCGGGTAACTGGTAGAGGAAAACATATGCGTAGGGGTCGAGATAGGATCGTACGAATGACCAGATAGAGAAGATTACCTTTAGGAAACAGAGGAGGCAGGAGGGATTTTGGATTACATTTAGGACGCTTGTTAGAAAGGAATGGAAGAGGGTCAAGATTGACAAGGGGGTGAAAGTGGTGAAAGCCAGGGGGGGTTCAGGCGATAGGGCTGGGGTTTCGGGACGGTAGTTTGAAGGGCTGGGAAATTGGGTTTTGCCGATGGGGGTGTCAAGAAAGGCTTGGATGAATGATGAAATGTGTGAAGTCATGAAGGCGATAAAAAGAAATGGGAGTATGATGGACACGGTGGCAAGGAGCCCGATGATCGGAGGGAGAAGGAAGTCACGGATATAGGTGATGAAGCTTCTCAGTGGAGCCGGGAGGAGGATGTACTGAACTAAAAAGAGGGAACTGAAGGCATAAATGAAGAAGTATACGGGGGTGTTGACCAAGAAGCTGAGGCCAAGGAAGCGGATAATGCTCATAGGAGGAGTTGGTGGTTCTGGTGGCCGTGGTATTTGTGCAGTGCGGGAGTAACTGGATTGGTAATCCCGGAGGTGTTGGATATGCCTCCACATGATTATAGAAAGGTGTGTAACACAATAAGGATTCCCAGATCCCTGATGTTATAATATATTTCATCTGTTAATTTGGGGTTTCCTTATGCCCTGCTGGAGGTTCGACGTCGGCGCTGGTCGATAGAGGGTGTACGTGTGGTATAAGACCTAGAAACCCGTAAGTGACTGAGACTGTTTGTACATAATCAATTAATCAATGCTCATGATGTGCGGCCATAGTTCTTATTTATATGATTAGAGTTTCGGATTAGTAGTATGGCCATTGGGTGTTGACCTTCGGGTTCCTGTTGTTTCATCCTTTGTGTTTTGTGTTTCGAAATTATCTACATAGCAAGTAGTGAAACATGTAGGTACGGCTTTGTGGGCGTGAGTCAGCAGCACTGGCCAACTGATCACATGACTATGCAATATGCAAATCACCAACTGGTGCACCTAATACTGTACTGGAATTTATTATGAATAGAGGAGTCCTCTGGCTACCCTACTTATCCCACAAGGGAAGAAAAGCAAAAGAAAACACCCACTACCCAGGGCAACTTTTCAGTATTACATCTCACAAAATATCGCTCTGCGGCCCCATTAGATTATCGAAGGTGGGCATGACGTTAGTAATCCACTACTGTTGGTGTGTTGGTGGTTGTGGGATTAGTCAGGATTGATTTACTTGGCGTTAGCCTATATATAGTTTGCCAGGATCCTTCTGATCATGAACAAGAATACGATTCCTCCCACCTAGAGGTTATGACCCGGTGGCCTTCTAGCTATCACCCTATATACGGAAAAAAAAATTTTAAGTCACTCACTGTGGCCCACCGTTTAATTCCCTGGCTACCAGGCGAAGAAGTAGAAGACTGCAAAGTCAAGAGCCAGAATTTGGCCTTCTAAGACACGGTCTAAACCAATCAAGATCAAGATCTGCCCCCCCCCTACATGTACCTGCAAACATGGAGCCTTCTTCATGGGTATGCAAGAGCAAATGAGCTTAGCCAATTGCAGAGTCCCTAAGCTTAACGAACACAACTACGTCAGATGGAAACGTGACATGTCCATCTATCTCAAGACTTCCAACTTGTGGGACACAGTCATCTCAGCACCCCCTGATCCTGCTACAGCCGATTGGACTAGGAAAAACCAACGTGCGGTTGCTGAGATCCATAATTGCTGTGAACCTGCCCAACAGGACCTATTCAGTGACTACGAAACCGCGTGGGATAAGCTCAAGGCTACTTTCGAGACCAGGGATTCTGCAACGATCCAGAGACTCTACAATGATTTCAATAACTTCCGAAAGGCTAGAGACGAAACCATGCTCACCTATATTGCCGGAGTAAAAACAACAGCCAAACAACTCACGAATGCTGGAGAAACCGTCTCCACCACCAATCTGCTCAACAAAACCATTTCTGGCTTGAGCGATCGCTACGAGGCAGTAAAGATCTCTTTGGGAATGGGCTCTACTCTTACGGAGGAGAGGCTAACCCAAGTCCTCATTGCCGAAGAATCGAAGTCCAGGGACAGGAGACGCTCCATGTCAAGAGAGAGGGGTAGAGAAAGTGAGAGGTCTGATTGGTATAAACAGAGTGAAAGATCGAAGTCCAGGGACAGGAGACGCTCCATGTCAAGGTCAGTCCCAACTCGAGCTAGACAAAGATCCCTACTAAGGTCAAGTGGTAGAAGGAGTAACTTCTGCAAGACGTGCGACATGTTTGGCCATGATGAAGAAACATGTTTTAAGCTCTATCCCGAATTACTAGCAAGACACCGTGCAGAACAGGCAGCTTACTTGGAACTCGTCCAAATTCGACGCCCTCAGAATACCCCTCCACAACAACATGCTCAAGGCTATGCCATGCCACTACAGTTGAATGAAGACACAGTATGGGATTACTATCATACAGCCATGACTATGGGACAAAACGGTATCGATTGGAATGAAGTTCTATTGGGAGCATGCAAGTGGAATTGTGAAGATATGACAATAAAAGAGCTTAGGGAATACTGGTCAGCGCACTTCATCATCTCCTCACACATGCTGGCACTGATCATAGAAGGAGACCTTAGGAGTTGTGTCGCATTGCACAGATATAACCTAGCCGTGACAACAGAGGAGGCTGCCTGTTGGTCAGCGCAAGACCCGAAAAAACCTTTTGCTGAGGAGAATGAGAATGAAAGGAGCCTGGCGAACAGGCTGAACAAGCTTCTCCAATTTCGTGGACATCGAAGGTTCAACGTACCATCGCATTAAGTACCACAGAAGCAGAGCTTATGGCAGGGACTGAAGCTACGAGAGAGGCCATTTGGATTAAAGGTCTGACTAATGTCTTATTTGCAATGAATCTAGACAATGATAAGAGGGGGAAAACAACTGATGGCATTCTCAAATGTGAATTGAGAGGAGATAGCCAAGGTTCACTCGCACTCTCCGTCAATCCCGTATACCATCAAAGAACAAAGCATATCGATATTCGACACCGCTTCATATGCGAAATGGTCAATGAGGGAGTAATAACGGTTTCATATGTCCCCACGACGGATATGTTGGCAGACGGCCTCACGAAGCCTCTTGCTCGAGATACTCACGCCGATCACTGTCTCAGAATGGGGCTCAGGTTATATCAAGATACCCCTTCCATTAATTTTGCTATTCATGATGCAAGTATGACTTCAATGGTTGTTAGGAAAAGGAAACTAAGGTGTGAAGACTGTGGAAACTTGTTCGCTGATGAAAATGCTTTAAACAAACATAAGGAGAGTTAGATTTGTGGGAGATCTAATTTTATTGCTTTGTTTACCTCACGGTTCTTTGATTTTATTTCTGCTGTTTGATCATATCGTCGGTCTCACGGTTCTTTGATTTTATTTCTACTGTTTGATCATATCGTCGGTTACGATGATCTTAAGCATTTTTCCTACAATCTTATCGCAAGGGGAAATCACGCAAAGGGGGAAGTCGGTTAATGGACGTTATTTATCGCAAGGGGGAATCACTTAAAGGGGGAAGTCGGTTAATTGGAAGTTATTTATCACAAGGAGAATCATTCAAGGGGGGAAGTTAGTTAATGGGCTGTTTGTTTGTTTGTTTGTTTGTTTGCTTCTTCTTTCGTCGGACACTCGGGGGTCGGGTGCGACAGGTTGGACACTTGGGAGTCGGGTGCAACCATTCCGTTCTTTCTTTTATCGTGTGTTTTCATTCTATATATATATCTCTGCTATTTTGCTCCTGACCAGGGGGAAGTGTTGGTGTGTTGGTGGTCAGCAGAGGAGTATGTGGGATTAGTCAGGATTTACTTGGCGTTAGCCTATAGTTTGCCAGGATCGTTCTGATCCTGGATGATCATGAACAAGAATACGATTCCTCTCACCTAGAACTATATACATATGTACATACCTATAGACGGGCTAGTGCAACCAGACTAATCCACTGGTTGAAATCTTCTTGATCCCTTGTAAATATGGAATCTCCCTTCTATTCATGGTACCAGAAATACCTAACACATCCTCCATCACACAAATGGATTCCCATCTTGAACGTATCGTATCTTCTCTTCCTGAAACATTACGTGCAACCACTACCCACAACTAGGGATGTTTTTACTAGCCAAAGCTAGGGTGGATGAGAACACACAGGGCAAATGCACTCGGCAAAAGCACCCGGCAAAAGCACCCCGCAGAGCATCAGTAGTACATACATCCCAGAAGGCCCGCAAGACTTGAAGAGTCCTACCGTATCTACTCGAGTTATATGCTAGCGCACCGTTAGCTGCCAGGTCAGAATGAGGATAGTCGTGTATATAGGATCAAGCTGAAGGAACATACTATAAATGTGCTGAGACTAACTAAAAGGTACACTTTGCGTCTCTTAATTGTTATCACACTGCAGAGATCGGTCAGGTCTAACTGGTCTGGTTGGAGGTCTAACCTGCTTCTCCTAGTTCAACCTAACGGCGCGCTAGCATATAACTCGAGTGGATACGGTATCACCACGACTACAGCGTCCGACGGTACCATCGGATCTACCGGTAGGGTCCCGATGGTACAACCGGTCAGCTAAACTGACAAAGTTATCAAGCGTGTTCCTGTGCTTGACTCTTTCCCTTATTTGTTCTAAATGTTGATTGCCAAGCCCCCTTTAACTCAGTCTGGACTGAGATTAACTCACATAGGTTAGCTGACCGGTTGTGCCGTCTGACCAGTTGTACTGTAGGCGACTGGTAAGCTTCTAGCCTTACCTTGGCACCTGCAATAAGTTGCTCGGATGTGGGGAGGTTACACAGGTAGTGCATAGGTGCGAGGCCTGGACTGGGTTCGGGGTGTTGTTGGGGTAAGGTACACACCAGGGGCCTGTGTAGTAGTTAGCCTCATACTGACGAGGACGTGGAGGAAGTCAGGCATGGTCGGAAAGCTCTCCCTGGTGGATCATATGATCCTTGAAAAATCATGAAGCATGAGGTAAGGCACTGAGGGCCGGGGGGGTTATGGATACAATAGATGTCATTCTGATAGGGCCTCACAAGCTAGCTGAGAGGAGCGAGTGGGGGCTTTCCTTTCCTTCTCCGGGGTATCGAGCCAGACACGCAGAGGCGGGAGCAGAGGCCGGCTCCGGGGTGGGATGACCTACATGTAGGTGCGGTCTCTCGTCGGAGGTTAGATATACGAGTAGGTAATGATTTACCCCCCCCAAAAAAAAAAAAAACTATAAAAAATGTTTAGATATGCTTACAGGTGTTAGGCAAACTATATCTAGTGGTATGCCTCTCAAACATATCGGGATTTCTAGGAGTGCTTCCTTGCACACCTGGTTACAGCAAGTGACTGGTCGATGGGATAGCCTAGTCCGTGAGAGTCTTTTCTTCATTTATTTAAAATCTCATTACGTACGACTATGGTACAGTCCGTGAGAGTCGACAATCATTAGTCTGCGTACGTTGCGTACAGTGCATCGACCACTCCTCAATCGACCTGGTTGCATAGTATTCAATACGCTTAGTTAATCCTACTTATATGCTCTAATGTTTTGGTAAATCATTACTCGTCATCCACTATGACGAGAGACCGTACCTACCTGTAGGCCCGGGCTGGCCGCTACTCCTCACTCCCTTAAGCTTATTGATAAGTCTAAATGGAGGGCAGGGACTGGCCCGCGAGGCAGAGAGAGGCCCACCCGGTCACCCGGGAGCCGCAGTCCATCGCCATATTCTAGGTAGAATGAATGCGATTAATGATTCTTTAAAAAAAAAAAAAAAAATAAGTCTAAATGCGAGTAATGATTTTCTAAAAGAAAATCCGCTACCGCTTGATCCTTGGCTCCTGCCTCTCCCATCTCCGTCCTAATATACTTGCTCT
>Ga0307514_10002534_pt1 | contig 18854 bp, 13 predicted proteins | sample 16_EM_MG_FD_203088 | JGI IMG/M metagenome (GOLD analysis project Ga0307514, IMG submission 203088) | Populus trichocarpa ectomycorrhiza microbial communities from riparian zone in the Pacific Northwest, United States - 16_EM | ecosystem: Host-associated > Plants > Roots > Unclassified | place... | reverse complement strand
CGTAGGAGCCGGGCGGGAAGGCGAAGCCCGCCTGCTCGACGAACTCCCGGCGGTACGCCTTGTTCCAGGCCACCATCAGCAGGTGCAGCAGTCCCGGGCGGTCCTCCAGGCGGAACGGGGCCGGGCCACGCTCGGTGAGCTGGAGGGCGGCCTGGTCGCGGACCGTCCGGCCGTCCCAGTGGACGCGCGCGTAGTCGTGCACCAGGACGTCCGGCTCGTCCGTCTCCTTCAGCCGGTCGGCGATCGCCCGCAGGGCGTCCGGGGTGAGGATGTCGTCGCCGTCCAGGAAGAGCAGGTAGTCGCCGCGCGCCTCGCGCATCCCCGCGTTACGGGCACCGCCCAGGCCCTGGTTCTCCGGCAGGCGCACCGGCCGTACCCGCGGATCACGGTCCGCGAACTCGTCGATGATCGCGCCGCACGCGTCCGGTGAACGGTCGTCGACCGCGATCAGTTCCAGATCCGGGTACGACTGGGTGAGCACCGATTCCAGGCATTCGTGCAGGTACGCCTGAACCTTGTACGCGGGGACGATGACACTGAACCTGGGCACGGGACATCCATGGGTCGACGCGGGCGCGGGCGTTCTGCCCGGGAACGGCCAATGGAGTGACTTGGTTACGATGTGTGCGGCATACGGGGGATTGTTCCGGGAACGGGAACGGGAACGCGAAGGGGCGGGCCGGTGGCGGCCCGCCCCTCGCTCAATCCGCTTGTCGTACGGGCTACTTGACCGCGCCCGCCATCACACCGGACACGAACTGCCGCTGGAACGCGAAGAACACGGCCAGCGGGATCACCATCGAGATGAACGCACCGGGCGCCAGGACATCGATGTTGCTGCCGAACTGCCGTACCTGCTGCTGGAGCGCGACCGTCAGCGGCTGCGACTGCGAGTTGGAGAACACCAGCGCCACCAGCATGTCGTTCCACACCCACAGGAACTGGAAGATCCCCAGGGACGCCAGCGCGGGAGCCGCCAACGGCAGCACCACCGTGGCGAACAGCCTGACCTCGCCCGCCCCGTCCAGCCGTGCCGCCTCCAGGAGTTCCCGGGGGATCTCCGCGAAGAAGTTGCGCAACAGGAAGATCGCGAACGGCAGTCCGAAGCCGACGTGGAAGAGCACCACACCGATGATGTCGCCGAAGATCCCGATCTTGCCGAACAGGTCCGACAGCGGGATCAGCGCCACCTGCACGGGCACCACGAGCAGCGCCACGACCACCAGGAACCACCAGTCGCGGCCCTTGAAGTCCATCCAGGCGAAGGCGTATCCGCCCATCGCGCCGATCAGCACCACCAGCAGCGTGGCCGGCACCGTGATCCAGATGGTGTTGAACAGCGAACTGGTGATCGCGTCGTTCTCCAGGAGCGTCTGATAACTCCTGGCGGTCAGTTGGCCCGGCGCGGTGAACACCTTCCACCAGCCCGAGGAGGCGATGTCGGTCGGCTCCCGGAACGACGAGACCAGCAGGCCGAACGTCGGCACCAGCCAGAACACGGCGACCAGAATCAGGAAGACCCGCATCACCCCGCCCGCCGCACCGCCCGCCACCCGGGCGGCGAGGGAGCGCTTCGCGCGCACGGTCGTGTCGACAGTCACCGCTGACGCTCCTTCCGCAGCCGGCGGATGTTCACGTACATCACCGGAAGGACGAGCAGCAGCAGGATCACACCGATCGCACTGCCCACGCCGTAGTTGCCGCCCCCGCCGAACGACGACAGGAACAACTGCAGCGCCAGCACGTTGGCGTCGTCCTGACTCGGCTGCGGGGCGATGATGTAGACCAGGTCGAAGACCTTCATCACGTTGATCATCAGCGTGACGAGGACGACGACCAGGACCGGCGCGAGCAACGGCACGGTGACCCTTCTGAACACCTGCCACTCGTTGGCGCCGTCCACCCGGGCGGCCTCCAGCAGATTGCGGTCCACGCCCGCGAGACCGGCCGCGATCAGCACCATCGCGAAGCCCGCCCACATCCACACATAACTGCCGATGATGGCCGGGGTGACCAGCGTCGGACCGAGCCAGTCGATGCCGTTGTACGGCGCCGCGAAGTTCGAGCCCGGCAGGCGGAGCCGGGCCCCGTCGGCCTCCTGCGGGAGACTGAAGGTGCCGTCGGCGCCGCTCTTCGCGGAGGCGACCACCTTGCCGTCCTTCACGGCCTCCACCTTGACGTCCTTCAGCGCCTTCTCACCCGCGTCGACCTGCCCCTTCGTCCCGCCGCCGCCCAGCTTGAAGTCCAGCCAGACGGTGCCGGTGACCCCGGAGCCGCTCGCCGCCTTCGCGTTCTCGGGGTTGCCTGGGAGCTTGTTCGGGGCGATGCCCACCAGGGGCAGCAGGGCGGGCGTGCCCGCCTTCACGGTGCCGGTCGTGGTGAACGAGCCGCCGCCGGACGGCTTGAGGTCACCGGCGGTGGCGTTCGGCCGGGCCTTCGGATACACCGACGACGAGACGAACGTGTCGTGGATCGACTTGGCGACCGCGTTCGCCGCGCCCTGGCTCGGGTCCTGCTCGTACACCAGCCGGAAGATGATGCCGGCGGCCAGCATGGAGATCGCCATCGGCATGAAGACGACCAGCTTGAACGCCGTTCCCCAGCGGATCCGTTCGGTCAGCACCGCGAAGATCAGCCCCAGCGCGGTGGCCACGGCCGGGGCGACCGCGACCCAGATCGCGGTGTTGCGGACCGCCGTGAGCGTCGAGTCGGTGGTGAAGATGTCGACGTAGTTGTCCAGGCCGACGAACCCGGAACCGTCGGCGTCGTAGAGGCTGCGCCAGATCGAGTACCCGATCGGGTAGACCACGAGCGCGCCGAGGAGGACCAGCGCGGGCAGCAGGAACAGCACCGCCACCCGCCACCGGGTCCCCGTCACGCTCTTGCGCGGTGCGCCGGAGGGCGTCGGCAGCGCGCCGGCGCCCTCCGGCGACTTCGCCACGGCGGACGACATGGAGGCCGTCAGCCGTTCTGGTAGGCCTTGGCCGCGTCGGCTTCCAGCTTCTGCTGGGCGCCGGCCACGTCGCTCGGGTTCCTCAGGAAGTCCTGCAGGTCCTTCCACTCGCCGATGCCCTGGGTGCCGCCGAAGGCCGCCGGGGCCTGGTCGGACATGTCGAACCGGAAGTTGTCGCCCGCGTCGATCAGCGCCTTGGCGATGCTCCGGGTCACGTCGTCCTTGTACTCGCCCTGGTCCATCTCCTTGTTGGGGGAGAGGATGCCGCCCTGCGCCGCCCAGATCTCGGCCGCGTCGGTCGAACCCAGGAACGTCAGCAGTGCCTGGGGACCCTTGCCGTCCTTCAGGGCCACGGCCACGTCGCCGCCGCTGACCACGGGGGAGTCGGCGCCGACCGCCGGGAACGGGAAGACCTTGGCGTCCGTGTTCATCTTCGCCTTGGTGTCGGCGTTGATGTTCGCGGCGACGAAGTCGCCCTCGAAGACCATCGCGGCCGGGGTGTCACCGGAGAAGGTCTGGACGACCGACTTCGGGAACTCCGTCGCCAGCGCGCGCTTGCGGCCGCCCGCGATCAAGTCGTCCTTGCCCCACAGCTCGGCGAGCGTGGTGAGCGCCTGCTTGACGGACGGGTCCGTCCACTTGATCTCGTGCTTGGCCAGCTGGTCGTACTTCTCCGGGCCGGCCTGCGAGAGGTAGACGTTCTCGAACCAGTCGGTCAACGTCCAGCCGTCCGCGCCGCCGATCGAGACGGCCGGGGAGCCGGCGTCGGACAGCGTCTGCGCGGTGGATAGGAAGTCCTTCCACGTCTTCGGCGTGTCCGTGATCCCCGCGGCCTCGAAGGCGGCCGTGTTGTACCAGACCAGAGACTTGTTCGCGGCCTTCGCATAGATGCCGTACGTCTTGCCCTGGTAGGACCCCAGGTCCCGCCAGCCCTTGGAGAAGTTCTTGTCCAGCTGGGCCTGCGCGTCGGCGCCGAGGGGCTTGATCCAGCCCTTCTGCGCGAACTGGTGCAGCACGCCGACCTGCGGCAGGAACGCCACGTCCGGCGGCTGACCGCCCTGGATCTTGGTACCGAGGAAGGTGGAGGTGTTGTTGCCCGTCGGTACGAAGTCGACCTTGGCGCCGGTGCGCTTCTTGAACTCGTCCAGGACTTTGGTGAAGTTGTCCTGCTCGGCTCCGGTCCAGACGGCGGCGACCTCCAGGGTCTGGCCGTCGAGCTTGGGGAGTTGGAGGGAGCTGCCCCCGCTCTTGGTGGCGCCGCTCGATCCTTCTTCGTCCTTCTTGTCGTCGCCGCCGCAACCGGCGAGCGCCAGCGCGAGGGCTCCCGCGAGTAACGCGGCGGCGGTCTTGGCGGCCCTGGGTGTCCGGTGCTTGCTGCTCGTGCTGTGCATCACTGCCCCGTTCTTCGTGCCTCGTCGAACGTGCGAGCGCTGTCCCGTGCGATCTGGTGTACGCCCGTGCAGTTGGGTCGGCAAGAGCGCGTCCGCTGTCAAGCGGGGGATCGTGATGCCGTCGTGACCAGGGGCGGGTGCGGCGGACGGGCACCGGCTGGGGGCTGCCGCTCCCGGACCCCCGAAATCGGCCTGAACCGCCTCGACTTCAAGCGGCGGACGGGCTGAAAACGAAAGCGGCACTTCGGCGCTTCAGGAGTGACGGCACCTCAACCGCTTCGGGAGTGACCGCGCCTCAGCCGGTACAGGGGTGAGAGCACTTCGGCCGGTACTGGAGTGACCGCGCTTCAACCGCTTCAGGAGTGACGGCACTTCGGTCGGTGCAGGAGTGACCGTGCTTCAACCGCTACAGAAGCGACGGCACTTCGGTCGCCGACACCTCGCGTGCCGCTCGCTCCAGCGCGCTGGCCAGCAGAGCGAGGTCCGTCGGGCCGTTGCCCAGTTCGCGTACCGGGCGGCGGGCCGGGGGGTCTCCCATGCGGGCCCACTCCAGGGGGACGACCGTGGGGCGCAGGGTCGCCGTGCGGGGGATGCGGCCCGTGACGCGGCCGGCCTGGAAGGGGGTCATCCGTCCGTCCGGCTGGGCCAGCCGGCCACGCCCGGGTGCCGGTTCGTCCGGGCCGGCCGCCGGGGCGTCGAGAACGATCCGCAAGGTGGCCATTCTGGCCGGCTCCGACTGGGCCGTACGGCCGCCGACGCCGGACGCGGCCACCAGGTGCACGCCGAGCCGCTCGCCCTCCCGGGCCACGGCCTCCAGCGCGCGTATCACCGATCCGGCCGCGGGCCGGCCCGGGGAACCCAGGGCGGGGGCGACCAGCAGGTCCAGGTCGTCGACGACGACCACGAGCCGCGGCAACGGCGGGGCCGCCTCCGGCCGGTTGCGGGCCGCCGCGGGGCGCAGCCGAAGGGTTGAGCTGGGCGGACTGTCCAGGTCGCCGTCGAGATCGCCGGCCGTCCCGGTGCCGGCCTCGGCGCCCGCCCTGGCTTTGGTGCCGGCGGCGGACCCGCCGCGTGTCGTCGGGGTGCGCTGGGTGACCAGACGGCCCGACACCTCACGGCCGGTGTGCCACTCGGTGAACTCGGACCGTCCCAGCAACTCCGCGCGCCGCTTCAGTTCGGCGCTCAGGGACTGGGCGAACTCCCGCATCCGCACAGGGTCGTTGGCGGTGAGATGGGTGGTGACATGCGGTACGTCCGTACAGACGCGCAGGCCTTCGCCGTGGCCGCCGCTGTCCGTGCCCACGCTGTCCCGGCCGTCCACCAGGACCACGCTCAGTCGGTCGGGGCGCTCGGCGGCGGCGAGGGAGGCGACCACCGCTCGCAGCAGCTCCGTACGCCCGCTGCCCGGCGGTCCCTCGATCAGCAGGTGCGGGCCCTCGGCCGCGAGGTCCGCGCAGACCGGGCCGCGCGGTCCGGCACCGAGCACCGCCCAGGCCCGTCCGCCGAGCGACTCCGTGTCGTCGGCCGCGTCCGCCCACCGTGCCATCAGGGACGCCGGGGTGGCCCGGGCCAGCCCCAACTCGTCCAGCAGCCGGGCCGACTGGGGCAGCGGGGCCGACACCCGGGGGTGCCGGTCACCGGGGGCGCCCTCGGCCCGGAGCGGCGCCAGGGCCCGCGCGAACCGCTCGGCCCACGCGGGGGAGACGGCGTCCACGGCGGCGACGGTGCCGTGGCCCACAGGGCCGTGTCCCTGGGCGGCGGGGGCGGGAGGGTGGTGTCTTGCGGGGCCCTGGTCCGGGGGGCCGCCGGGGGTGTCCGGTGTGGTCGCCGCGGAGGCGTCCCTGCCTGCGGCGGGTTCCGTCCCGGTGCGTGCCACGCGCATCAGCCGCAGGGCGGTCGCCACGTCCCCGCTGAGCAGGGCGACGGCACCGCAGTCCCGGAAGGCCGGGGCCGCCGCGCAGGCCGCCTCGTATGTCTCCGTCACGGGGGACGCGGGCGACGCGGGGGCCGTCTCGGCGAGGCACACCACGTGGATGCCGGCCCGGGGCCCCTCCAGCGCCAGCCGTGCCACCGCCTCCCGCACGGTCGCGCCGCCGGTGTCGCCGTCCACGACGAGCACGGTGTACGGGCCCGGGAAACCGGTCGCGTTCCCATCCTCGTCGTCCCTGGCCCAGGACGGGCGCCTGCCCGTACGGCCGCCGGCCGCCGGGCCGGAGTCGCGCGCGCTGCCGGTGAGCCCCGGCCGTGTTTCCGGTCCCGCCTCCGCCAGGTGGTCCTCCAGCCGGCGCAGGAGCTCGTCGGTCCGGGCCGCGGCCTGTTCGCGGTCGTAGGCGAGGAGGAGACGGCAGTCCTGGCCGTGTCCCGGGCGCACATGGGGGAGCCAGCCCAACCAGGACCACTCGGCGGCCCGCTCCTCGACCGTGCGGGAGCGGTCCGTGCTGATCAGGACGATCTCCAGGGCGTCGGGAGAGTGCAGCGCGGCGAGCTGGGCGACGACCGCGCGGGCCAGCCCGGCGAGCCGGGTGCGCGGGCCCGCCAGGCCCAGCGCGCCCACCTCGCGCAGATCGGCGGTCACCGGCACCGCGGGCAGCAGCCCGGAGCCGTCGGGCGCCGCTCGGTCGGCGGTGCCCAGACGCACCGTGAGCGCCTCCGGGTGGCCCGGGCCGCGCTCCCACAGACGTGGCCCGGGGCCCAGCGCGGTCAGCAGCAGGGACGCCGGGTCCGGCCAGGTCTCGGGGGCCTGGGAGAGCGGGGCCGCGAAGGTCTCCGGTGCGCGGGAGGCGGTGCCTTCGGTGTCCTCGGCGTCCTCGTAGAGGTCGTGTGCGGCCGGGTCCTGCTCGCCGCGTCCGCCGGTCAGCCGGCGCGCCCACGCGGAGAGCCCGCCGCGTTTGCGCAGGCCCTGCGGTACGTCGGTGCCGCGGAGGGGGGTTCCCTTGCGGTGGCCGCTTCCCGGGCCGTCGGTTCCCGCGAGGGGCTCGGCGGCGGAGCCACGGCCGCCTCCCGCACCCGGGCCTGCCCCAGGGCCCGCATCCGCGCCGTCGTCGAAGCCACCGCCCTCACCGAGCGCCCCGAACCGGCCCCCGTGCGTCGCTCCGGCGTCCGGGTAAGCCTCGCCGGAGGAGACACCCGGGACGGCGCCGGGGGAGCCGCCGCGCATGCCCGTGCCGGTCCGGCCCCGGGGCGCCTCCTCGCTGCCACCGGCCCCCGCCCCGAAGCCGCCGGCCTCGGGGCCCGCGGCGGATCCCTGGCGAGGGACGGTCCGCGGCTGGTCGTAGCGCCGCGCGCCCTGCGTCTCGATCAGGGGGGCTGCCCCCTGACCTGGGACAACGGGAGGTTCCCCCGATCGGTGTTCCTGCCTGCCCGGGGTGCCCGCCGAGGCACCCCAGCCCGCCGAGCCGTACGCGTGATGGGTCCCACCGGCAGGACCGGCGGAGCTTGAGCCGACGTCGGTCGTGGAGGGCCGGTCCCGTCCGTCCTCGGCCGTGCCGCCGGTCGGCACGCGCACATGGCCCTCGCCGTCCGGAGCAGTCCGCACCCGGGCCCCCGGTCCGCCGGCCGGAGTCAGCCGCAGTGCCGACTCGCCGAGCCGCAGCAGCGCGCCCGGGGCGAAGCGCACCGGGCGGGTGCTCACCCGCGTGCCGTCCAGCGTGCTGCCGTTGGTGGACGTGAGGTCGGCGACCGAGACGTGGCCGTCGGTGGCGACCGTGACCGCGCAGTGCAGCCGGGAGACGTCCGGGTCGTCGAGCGGGACGTCGGCGTCGGCGGAGCGGCCGATACGGATCTGGCCGCCGTGCAGCAGGTGGACCCCGCCCGCGTCAGGGCCGGCGATCACATGGAGCTGGGTCGGGGCGTCGTCCAGCTCGGGGTGGGCCTCCGGTTCGCCGGGGGTGCCCAGGAACAGCACGGCGCCGTCTATCAGCGGGGGCTCGCCCAGGGTGCAGCGCTGGGCGTCGAGCCGCTCCGCGGCGGCGTACAGCACGGTCGGGCCTGAGCCGCGCTCGTCGCCCGCGCGCGCGGCGCCCCCGTCCGCGGAGACCGCCGAGGCGAGCGCCGAGGCCACCGCGGCGAGGGCGGTGCCGGCGGGCGCCGTGACCAGCACGTCGCAGCTCGTGACGCGGCGCCGCGCCCGATCGGGCGGGCCCAGCGGGTCTACGACGGTCAGCCGGATCTGCATCGCCGTCAGCGGTCCCTTCCGCGCGGGCACCCGCGGGCAAACGGGGACGAAGCCGTTTCGCGGTCCCCCACCGCGGACTTCCCCCATCGCCACGAGCGCGTCGGCCAGTACAGGAGGCATCCTCGCACCTGCCACTGACAACACGCCCGCCCCCCAACAGCAAATGATCTTGATTGGTCGGCTCTGCCCGTAAAAGTGCCTGACGGGTAGCCCGGACTTGACCACTTGAGATCGGTCACGTCCAGTTCCGGCAACCAGCCGACCGAGCCGAGCGTCTTTCCTTCGAACAAGTAAGGCGAGCGGTACGTAAGAGGCGCAGAAAGACGACAACCTGCCGTCGGGCATGGCGGCACTACAGTAGGTCGGAGCACAGGCAAGCAGCTCGGACACAGGCAAGCAGCAGGGAGCACATGACGTGCGGCCGGTAGGCAGCAAGTACTTCCTTGAGGAGCCGCTGGGACGCGGTGCCACGGGGACCGTCTGGCGGGCCCGCCAGCGCGAGGCGGCCGGCGATGAAGCCGCCGTGCAGGGCCGGCCGGGGGAGACCGTCGCGATCAAGGTCCTCAAAGAGGAACTCGCGAACGACCCCGACATCGTGATGCGGTTCCTGCGGGAGCGCAACGTCCTGCTGCGCCTGACCCACCCGAACATCGTGCGGGTGCGCGACCTGGTGGTCGAGGGCGATCTGCTCGCCCTGGTCATGGACCTCGTCGACGGCCCCGACCTGCACCGGTACCTGCGCGAGAACGGCACCTTCAGTCCCGTCGGCGCCGCGCTGCTGACGGCCCAGATCGCCGACGCGCTCGCCGCCAGCCACGCCGACGGCGTCGTCCACCGAGACCTGAAACCGGCCAACGTCCTGCTTCGGCAGTACGGCGACCAGATGCACCCGATGCTGACCGACTTCGGCATCGCGCGCCTCGCCGACTCGCCCGGCCTCACCCGCACCCACGAGTTCGTCGGCACGCCCGCCTACGTCGCGCCGGAGTCCGCCGAGGGCCGCCCGCAGACCTCCGCCGTCGACGTCTACGGCGCCGGCATCCTCCTGTACGAGCTGATCACCGGCCGTCCGCCGTTCTCCGGCGACTCGTCCCTGGAGGTCCTGCACCAGCACCTGAGCGCCGAACCGCGCCGCCCGTCCACGGTCCCCGACCCGTTGTGGACGGTCATCGAGCGCTGTCTGCGCAAGAACCCGGGGGAACGGCCCAGCGCCGAGAACCTCGCCCGCGGCCTGCGCGCCGTCGCCGAGGGCGTGGGCGTGCACGCGAACTCGGCGCAGATCGCCGCCGCGGAGGGGGTCGGCGCGCTGCTGGCGCCCGACCCGGCCCCGGCGGCCGTCCCGGGGGTGCCCGGCGCCGCCGACCCGACGCAGACGCTGCCGCACGGCGCGGGCGCGGGCGCGTACGACCCGAACGCCGCGACCAGCGTGATGCCGCACACCTCCGGCCCCGGCAACCCGGGTGGCGCCGCCGACCCCACCGCCGTACTCCCGAACCGGGGCGCGGCCGACCCGACAGCCGTGATGCCGTCCATGCCGCCCGGACAGCCGGGACAGCCGGGACAGCAGCCCGGGCAGGCGGGCGGACCCGAGGATCCGCACCCCTGGCAGAACCAGCTGCGCGCCGCCCGCGACCGCAACGAACAGACGCAGGTCTCGTACCTCGACCCGAACGAGGACCCGCTGCGCCGCCGCCCCCAGCGGCAGGTCGCCCGCCCGCAGCAGCGGCCCCAGCAGCAACAGCCCCAGCAGCGCCCGCAGCAGGCCGGCTACGGGCAGCCGCAGCAGCAACAGCCCCAGCAGCCCCAGCAGTACGCCCCGCAGCGGCAGCCCCGGCAGCAGCCGCAGCCCCAGCGCTACGCGCCGCCGCCCGAGCGGCAGGAACCGCGGCGAGCCCCGCGCGAGCCCAGGCAGCGCGGCGCCAACCCGATGAAGATCCCCGGACTGGGCTGCCTGAAGGGCTGTCTGTTCACGATCCTCATCCTGTTCGTCGCCAGCTGGCTGGTCTGGGAGTTCAGCCCGCTCCAGGACTGGATCGGGACGGGCAAGGGCTACTGGGAGCAGCTCAGCGACTGGTTCGACACGGTGTCCGGATTCATCGGGGATCTGGGCGGGGGCTCCACCAAGTAGGACCCCCCAAGGGGCGAGCTTGGGGATTTGTCGACACCTGGCGGGTGATTTCCGCCTCCGCGGTGAAGGTTGGCTCTTCCGGCGCGTAGTTTTATCGGCAACACGCGTCTGTAGGAGCAGCCTTGGCACGGAAGATCGGGAGCCGGTACTCCGCCCATCAGATCCTGGGGCGGGGCAGCGCCGGCACGGTGTGGCTGGGTGAGGGACCCGACGGGCCCGTCGCCATCAAGCTGCTGCGCGAGGACCTCGCGTCCGACCAGGAGCTCGTCGGACGCTTCGTCCAGGAGCGCACGGCACTGCTCGGCCTGGAGCACCCGAACGTGGTTTCCGTACGGGACATGGTGGTCGACGGCAACGACCTCGCGCTGGTCATGGACCTGGTCCGGGGCACGGACCTGCGCACCCGGCTCGACCGGGACAAGCGGCTCGCGCCCGAGGCGGCGGTCGCCATCGTCGCGGACGTGGCCGACGGCCTGGCGGCGGCACACGCGGCCGGGGTGGTGCACCGCGACGTCAAGCCGGAGAACGTGCTGCTGGACATGCGGGGCCCGCTCGGCCCGGGCGGCTCCCATCCGGCGCTGCTGACCGACTTCGGCGTGGCCAAGCTGATCGACTCACCGCGCCGGACCCGCGCCACGAAGATCATCGGCACCCCGGACTATCTGGCGCCGGAGATCGTCGAGGGCCTGCCGCCACGGGCCTCGGTGGACATCTACGCCCTCGCGACCGTCCTGTACGAGCTGCTGGCGGGCTTCACCCCGTTCGGCGGGGGACACCCGGGCGCGGTGCTGCGCCGGCACGTCACGGAGACGGTCGTCCCGCTCCCCGGCATCCCGGACGAGCTCTGGCAGCTGCTCGTGCAGTGCCTGGCCAAGGGACCGGCCTCACGGCTGCGGGCCTCGGAGCTCGGGGCCCGGCTGCGGGAGCTGCTGCCGATGCTGGCCGGGATGCCGCCGCTGGACGTGGACGAGCCGGACACGGAGGCGGAGGAGGACGAGCGGGTGGATCCGCCGCAGGAGCCCGAGTCCTCCTCGCGGGTACGGCGCGGGGCGGTGCCGCTGGTGCCGGGCGCGAAGCCGGCGGACTCCAACCGGGACACGCATACGTCGATGAGGGTGCCGGCGCCCGACGAACTGGCCGGGGGCGCGCGAGGGACAGCCCGGGCACCGCGTGCCGCGGGTGCGCCGCGACCGGGCTCCGCACGGCACCGGGCGGCCACGCGGCGACGGCGTGTGGTGCTGGGCGTCGCCACGCTGGTCCTGGTCGCGGCCGGCGTCGGCACATGGGCGGCGACCTCGGGCGACGACGCGGGGGCGACCCCCAAGGACACGAACAACTCGGCCCCGGCGTCCCCTTGACCGCCAGGGGCTTCGCTCCCTCGGCCCCGCCAGGGGGCGTGGCCCGGACGCCGCCCTGGCCTACGGGTGGGCACCGGGCTTCCTCGCTTGGCGGAGCCGTTACGCTGGAGGCGTGGCAGTCGTCGATGTATCCGAAGAGCTCAAGTCCCTCTCCTCGACCATGGAGTCGATCGAGGCCGTTCTGGACCTCGAGAAGCTGAGGGCAGACATCGCCGTGCTCGAGGAGCAGGCGGCCGCGCCGTCCCTGTGGGACAACCCGGACGAGGCGCAGAAGATCACCAGCAAGCTCTCCCACCTCCAGGCCGAGGTCAGGAAGGCGGAGACGCTGCGCGGACGGATCGACGATCTCTCTGTGCTGTTCGAGATGGCGGAGGAGGAGGACGACCCGGACACCCGCGCCGAGGCCGAGTCCGAGCTCACCGCCGTCAAGAAGGCGCTGGACGAGATGGAAGTGCGGACGCTGCTGTCCGGCGAGTACGACTCCCGCGAGGCGCTCGTCAACATCCGCGCCGAGGCCGGCGGCGTCGACGCCGCCGACTTCGCCGAGAAGCTCCAGCGGATGTACCTGCGCTGGGCGGAACAGCACGGCTACAAGACCGAGATCTACGAGACGTCGTACGCGGAAGAGGCCGGCATCAAGTCGACCACCTTCGCCGTGCAGATCCCGTACGCGTACGGGACGCTCTCCGTGGAGCAGGGCACGCACCGGCTGGTGCGCATCTCGCCGTTCGACAACCAGGGGCGTCGGCAGACCTCCTTCGCGGGCGTCGAGATCCTGCCGGTGGTCGAGCAGACCGACCACATCGAGATCGACGAGTCCGAGCTGCGGGTGGACGTGTACCGCTCGTCCGGACCCGGCGGCCAGGGCGTGAACACCACCGACTCCGCGGTGCGCCTCACTCACCTCCCCACCGGCATCGTCGTCTCCTGCCAGAACGAGCGGTCGCAGATCCAGAACAAGGCGAGCGCGATGAACGTCCTCCAGGCCAAGCTCCTCGATCGGCGCCGCCAGGAGGAGCAGGCCAAGATGGACGCGCTCAAGGGCGACGGAGGCAACTCCTGGGGCAACCAGATGCGTTCGTACGTCCTGCACCCCTACCAGATGGTCAAGGACCTGCGCACCGAGTTCGAAGTCGGCAACCCGGAGGCCGTGTTCAACGGTGAGATCGACGGGTTCCTGGAGGCCGGGATTCGCTGGCGCAAGCAGCAGGAGAAGTAGCACCGGACACGCACAGCGCTTTGTCGACAAGGCAACTGCCGCCCACCTGGGGGCAGTTGCCTTTCGTCTGCCCGGTTGCGCTCCCGATGTCCGGGTTCTACATCACACTCACACGCTTCAATCTCCGGCATAGGTCCCTTAGTTGGACATTGCGCGCGCAACGGCCTTGACGTTGCTTTGAAAAGTGGGAATGGTGAGGCTCGGCATGCGTATCTCTGGGGCGCATGTGAACCGGGGGGCCTGAGTTGCAGCTACCTCCTCCGTCGATCACGGCCCCGAGCGCCGCCTCACTGACGATGAGCTACTGGGGGTAGCAACCACATGACGAAGAAGACGCGGATCCGGATCGCGCGCATAGCCGCCGGTGCCGTGATCGCGGCCGGTGCCTCGCTGACCGCCGCGGGTGCGGCGTCCGCCCTGGAAATCGGCGTAAGCGTGGGCGAGAGCGGTGTCGGCGTGAACGTCGACACCGGCCTCGGCGACGCGCCGACCGACCCGGTGACCGAGCTCCCGACGGACCCCTCGACCGAGCTCCCCACGGATCCCTCGACCGAGCTCCCGACGGACCCGGCCACCACGCCGCCGGTCACCGAAGACCCGACCGAGCCCACGGAGGAGCCCACCGAGCCCACCGAGGACCCGACCGCCCCGGGCAACGGGAACGGCAATGGGAACGGCAACGGCAATGGCAACGGAAACGGTGCCGGCGGCGGTAACAACAACGACCCCGACGGCGGTTCCGGCGCCTCCGCGCAGGATGAGGGCTCCTCGGCTCTCACCGACACCGGCTCGGACGCCACCCCGGCCGCCGACACGTCGGCCCAGGGCAGCGGCGGACAGCTCGCCGAGACCGGTGCCGCGCAGACCGGTTTCCTGGTCATCGGTGCCGCCACAATGATCGCCGGTGGTATCGGCTTCCGCATCCTGCCGCGCCTCATGGCCGGCCGGGGCGGCGCGGTCGCCTGACACCAGGCGGTCGACTGATCACGGACCGTACGCGCGCCGTACGGTGAAGGGCCCGGAGCGGGGGACGCTCCGGGCCCTTCGTGTGTCCGTCGTTGTCTTGGTGGTCCGTCTTCCGGGCGTCTTCGGGCGGCGCGGCCGCAGAGCGCGTCCTGCGCGTCCTACGCGGTCTGGTGCGCCAGCAGCGCGACCGCCGCGATCAGGACCGCCAGCAGCGCGATCAGTGCCATGGGGTTCAGGCCCGCGAAAAGGTTGTCCTGCTGAAGCCGCTCGCGGTTCGCACGGCACACCGGGCACCGACCCTCGCTCACAGGCGCCGCGCAGTTAGCGCACACCAGCCGGTCATACGTCATGCGCTCGCCCTCCTTGCACCGGTTCCATGTACACAACGCCTACGGGAACGAGAACGTTCCCCCCTCCACTGTGCCAGGTTCCCGGGGATTCAGCGCGGGGGTCCATGGAGCCGGGGGGTGCACAAAAGTCACATCTCTTACGTAACCCTGACCGGTGACTGCGGTCCGCTACCCGCTTCGCGTAGGGTCACGCTCATCTACCCCCGGCGACCCGTGGTGCATCCGTGATCCGATTCGACAACGTATCCAAGGTCTACCCCAAGCAGACCCGCCCCGCACTCAGGGATGTCTCCCTGGAAGTGGAGAAGGGCGAGTTCGTGTTCCTCGTGGGGTCCTCCGGCTCCGGAAAGTCCACCTTCCTACGGTTGGTCCTCCGCGAGGAGCGCACCAGCCACGGCCAGGTGCACGTCCTGGGCAAGGATCTCGCGCGCCTCTCCAACTGGAAGGTGCCGCAGATGCGCCGCCAGCTGGGGACCGTGTTCCAGGACTTCCGGCTGCTGCCGAACAAGACGGTGGCGGAGAACGTGGCCTTCGCGCAGGAGGTCATCGGCAAGTCGAAGGGCGAGATCCGCAAGTCCGTGCCGCAGGTGCTCGACCTCGTCGGGCTCGGCGGCAAGGAGGACCGGATGCCCGGTGAGCTGTCCGGTGGTGAGCAGCAGCGCGTCGCCATCGCGCGCGCGTTCGTCAACCGCCCCAAGCTGCTGATCGCGGACGAGCCCACCGGCAACCTCGACCCGCAGACCTCCGTCGGCATCATGAAGCTGCTCGACCGGATCAACCGGACGGGCACGACCGTGCTGATGGCCACGCACGACCAGAACATCGTGGACCAGATGCGCAAGCGCGTCATCGAGCTGGAGAAGGGCCGTCTCGTCCGCGACCAGGCACGCGGCGTCTACGGCTACCAGCACTGACCGCCCGCCCCGCAGACGTTCACGGAAAGGCCTGAAGAAGCCGCCATGCGCGCCCAGTTCGTTCTGTCGGAGATCGGTGTCGGTCTCCGCCGCAATCTGACGATGACCTTCGCGGTCATCGTCTCCGTCGCCCTGTCACTCGCCCTGTTCGGCGGGTCGCTCCTGATGAGCGACCAGGTCAGCACCATGAAGGGCTACTGGTACGACAAGGTCAACGTCTCGGTCTTCCTCTGCAACAAGAGCGACGCCGAGTCGGACCCCAACTGCGCCAAGGGCGCGGTCACCGACGAGCAGAAGGGCCAGATCAAGTCCGACCTCGGCAAGATGTCGGTCGTCGAGGCAGTGACGTACGAGTCGCAGGACGCGGCGTACAAGCACTACAAGGAGCAGTTCGGCGACTCCCCGCTGGCCAGCTCCCTCACGCCGGACCAGATGCAGGAGTCGTACCGCATCAAGCTGAAGGACCCGGAGAAGTACCAGGTCATCGCGACCGCCTTCGACGGGCGGGACGGCGTGCAGTCGGTGCAGGACCAGAAGGGGATCCTCGACAACCTCTTCGGGCTGCTGAACGGCATGAACTGGGCGGCGCGGGCGGTGATGGCGCTGATGCTCGTCGTCGCGCTGATGCTGATCGTCAACACCGTGCGCGTCTCGGCGTTCAGTCGGCGGCGTGAGACCGGGATCATGCGCCTGGTCGGCGCCTCGGGCTTCTACATCCAGGCGCCGTTCATCATGGAGGCCGCCGTCGCCGGGCTCATCGGTGGCACGGTCGCGTGCGGGTTCCTGGTGATCGCCAGATACTTCCTCATCGACCACGGCCTCGCCCTGTCCGAGAAGCTGAATCTGATCAACTTCATCGGCTGGGACGCCGTTTTGACGAAGTTGCCGCTCATCCTGGCGACGAGCCTGCTGATGCCCGCGATGGCCGCGTTCTTCGCGTTGCGCAAGTACCTGAAGGTGTGACGCATGCCAAAAGGGCCGTACGGTCAACCGACCGTACGGCCCTTCGCGTTGTCCTAGACTCACCGGCATGTCAGGCCGAGACCTGTTTTGTCAGCCCCGCCGCATCGGCCGCGGGGCCGTCCTGACATTGGTCTTCGCGAGCGTGCTCGTCGCCGGAGCCGCGACCGGTTCCTTCCCCGACTCCGGGGTCCGCGCCCGGAAACCCGCCTCCGACCCGACCCTCTCGGCCGCCGCCGCGAGCCGCCACGAGGAGGTGGCGAAGGCCGCCGAGGAGGCCATGGCCGACGGCAAGTCCCCTATGGAGGCCGCCCAACGCGCGGTCAGCCGCAGCGGGGACCGCTGGGGCGCCGTCTACTCCCAGGGCGAGTACGAGGAGTTCGAGGATGCCCTCGACGGCCAGTACACCGGCGTCGGCCTGTGGGCGCGGCGCGAGCGGGACGGCCGTATCGAGGTGACCAAGGTGCGGTCGGACTCGCCCGCGGACGCCGCCGGGATCCACCGCGGCGACCGACTGCGCAGCGTCGACGGGGAGAAGGTCGACGGCCGCCCCGTCACCGACGTCGTCTCCCTGCTGCGCGGCGACGCGACGGCCGCGGCCGCGGGTACGACCGTCCGCCTCGGCCTGGAGCGCGGCACGCGCGCGTGGAGCCAGACCCTGCGCCGGGCCCGGCTGTCCACGGAAGACGTGACGGTTCGCTCGTCCGCCGAGGGCATCACCGTGGTCAGGATCTCCGCCTTCACCAAGGGCTCCGGTGACCGGGTCCGCGACGCCGTACGGCAGGCTCCGGCCGGCGCCGGGGTCATCCTCGACCTGCGCGGCAACTCCGGCGGCCTGGTCACCGAGGCCGTCACCGCCGCCTCCGCCTTCCTCGACGGCGGCCTGGTCGCCACGTACGACGTCGAGGGCGAACAGCGCGCCCTGCACGCCGACGCGGGCGGCGACACCACCAGACCCCTGGTCGCGCTCGTCGACGGCGGCACGATGAGCGCGGCCGAGCTGCTCACCGGCGCCCTGCAGGACCGCGGTCGCGCGGTCGTGGTGGGCTCCCGCACCTTCGGCAAGGGCTCGGTCCAGATGCCGACCCGGCTGCCCGACGGCTCCGTCGCGGAGCTGACCGTCGGCCACTACCGCACCCCGGCCGGCCGCAGTGTCGACGGCCACGGCATCACGCCCGACCTGGACGTGGAGCAGAACGTCCTGGAGCGGGCCGGGACGGTACTGAGCGGACTGGGACAGTAACGGGCCCCCTCGCCCCCACCCCGCTGTTAATGCGCTTCGCGTACACCCCCTCCGTAGTGCGAAAATGGGCGGCACTATGAGCAAGGGAATGTACGTACCGAAAGAGTCCCAGCCGAAGCAGGGCGGCCAGCAGAGCTCCGGCAAGGCCAAGGACGGCAAGCGCAAGATCGTCGCCCAGAACAAGAAGGCGCGGCACGACTACGCGATCATCGACACCTACGAGGCAGGGATCGTGCTCACCGGCACGGAGGTGAAGTCACTGCGCCAGGGACGCGCCTCGCTGGCCGACGGCTTCGTCCAGATCGAGGGGAACGAGGCGTGGCTGCACAACGCCCACATCCCCGAGTACAGCCAGGGCACGTGGACCAACCACACCGTGCGCCGCAAGCGCAAGCTGCTCCTGCACCGTGAGGAGATCGACAAGCTGGAGTCGAAGTCCGAGGAGACGGGTCACACGATCGTGCCCCTCGCCCTGTACTTCAGGGACGGCCGTGCGAAGGCCGAGATCGCGCTCGCCCGGGGAAAGAAGGAGTACGACAAGCGGCAGACGCTCCGTGAGAAGCAGGACCGGCGGGAGTCGGACCGCGCGATCGCGGCGGCCAAGCGGAAGCAGCGGGGCGCGTAGCCGGCCAGGCTCGGGGAACACGGTGGCATCGGCGTGCGTTGTTCACGTACGATGGCAACCAGCATCGGGCAACCGGTGTGAGCATTGATAAATAAACATGGGGATGATCGGTTTCGACAGCGGCTGTTGAAGCAGGGGAAGCGTGTCGAGGAAGCGGCAATGATCTCGTAAACCATATGTCGCAAAAAATAATCGCCAATTCCAAGAGCGATTCCCAGTCCTTCGCCCTCGCTGCCTAATAAGCAGTGAGTGAAGGACCCTTAATGGGTGTCAGCCCGGGAGTGTTCCCGACCCGGATCCTGGCATAAGCTAGGGGACTAAACCATCGAGCCCGGTCACGGGGTTCGATGGGAAACCAAACAGTGACTGGGCCCGTCGGCGACTTGTTCGCGTGATCGCCGGGGCCGAGAAAATCGCAGCGAACTGCGCACGGAGAAGCCCTGATTCTGCACCGTTGGACGCGGGTTCGATTCCCGCCATCTCCACTCATCCCATGTGGGCAAAGGCCCCGTCGCTTTCGAGCGGCGGGGCCTTCGTCCTGCCCGGGTCCGTAGCGGGTCAGCCGTGGACGAG
>Ga0307514_10002533_pt1 | contig 18855 bp, 21 predicted proteins | sample 16_EM_MG_FD_203088 | JGI IMG/M metagenome (GOLD analysis project Ga0307514, IMG submission 203088) | Populus trichocarpa ectomycorrhiza microbial communities from riparian zone in the Pacific Northwest, United States - 16_EM | ecosystem: Host-associated > Plants > Roots > Unclassified | place... | reverse complement strand
TACATAAGACCCCCCCCTCCCCAATCGAACCAAACAGTGTCCTGCATCGCACGCACCTCACAAAGAGAAACTTCTCGAGCACTCGGGGATCAGACTTGCCAATCAAAACAGCTACTATAGTAATAGGAAAAAAGAACGAAAAAGAAGCAGCAAATCGGTTGGATATTGTTTGTCATCCACAAAGTACACAAACCACCTAAATCCAAAAACAAATTTTTATCAACCCCATCAGGAATACTCGACCGACCAACCAGAAAGAATGGGTAAGAAATCAGGCAAGGGATATAGCTTCCGCGCCAGGTTTCGACTCTTCCGCAGTCGCGTTCGACTCGTCAAGTTCCTTCTCTACATCAACCGTCTCGTTAGCACTTACTGGAAACACGGACAAGCTCTCGTTTTTTGTGCTCTCCTGTTTTTCGGTCTGCGCTTCTTCCACCGCAACAGGGGCAGGCTCAGGGGATTGCTCGGTAGCAGCGCCACCGGCGGCACTGCTCGTAAGCTCATCTACAGTAGTGCTACCCTCCATAACAGTATTGGACACAGCAGCGTTGGTCGGCGTCGATGATTCGTCCTTTGCTGGAACCTCAGGAGCAGTTGGGGTGGGGTTCACGTCCTTTTCTGGCGTTGCCGGGGCCTCCTCTTTAGCTGGTACGACGGGAGCTTCTGATGGTGCTACAGGGGCATCATCCTTCATTGGCACTATTGGTGGCGAGTCCATTTTCTCCGCGGCAGCCTCCTCCTCTTTTGCTTCTGGAATGGTCGCAACTGTTGGAGCAGGTGCAGTAGTACTCTCCTTTGTTTCTGTCACTGGAGCAATAGTGTCCACAATCTTTTCTCTCACTTTATCCAATGATGCCATTGACGACTTCTTTGATGGCCTTTTTTCCTTCTCTGATGGTGGCGGTGGTGTATCTTTGAATAGCTTGGGTCTCAACCCTGCCTCCGCGAGATCTGCACCCTTTCCACCGTACGCCTTTGGAACCTCATCACTCCCTAAATCACTCGCGACCCCCTTGCCGGAACTGATCACCCTGAATTTCCTCACGGTTTCCTTGGACAAGATCGCCTTCATGGCTGTAAACACCCAGCTCATAACGACAGGGATATTCACGAAGTATTTGATGGAAAGAAGCTCTGGGTAGTAGTTCGCCATCACCTCAATGGTCTTCTTGGAAGCGGCTTTGGTTGCGGAGTCCATGCGGAGGAACGAGACGTTTTGGTAGTCATGCAGTTGGATCATTTGATACGGGTCAATGGCATTGCCAGGGTTGGCAGCATTATAGTCTGGGATAGGGGCGGTAGCGTTGGGAAGGTCCAAAGCCTTGACACCCATCTCCATAAGAGCAATACGCCAGCGCAAGAAGCTGCTCGAATTAGCTAATGAATAGAATGTACCGAGGTGGCTTCGATCTCACCTGTCTAAATCCCCAAATGTCCTCTTGGGTTCCTTGCATGCTCCATATATGTTATATGTGACAATCTTTTCGCCATCCTTTGTCTGAGTCTTCATCACGTATCCCAATCCACCAAACTTTGACTCCGAGAATTCTTCCTCGCAAGCTGCAATAGGGTTGTATGCCTTCCTCCACTTCAGCGTCTCGAGCAATTGAGTGTATGCGGCTTCTATGTTGTTGCAGTTTGCTCGAAGGAACTTCTGAAGGACAAGAGTGGTGTGGAAAGGGATTGGCGCTTCGGCAGTTAGTGTGATCCCCCAAATGAGATCATGCCCTGCAGTCTTTAGTAGTTCAGGAAGGCGGGCCTGAAACTGGGAAAGTGGGTGGAGCTTGTCAAGTGCAGGCCATGACGGGCCAGATGAGATGACTGGTATTGTAGTAGAGGCAGCCTGAGCCTCAACATTCTCCGATAGCTCTTCTGTGATAGCAGGAGTGGTTGCTGTGGGACCTGGGGTGGGAGTTGCCTCTATTGGGGCAGTCTCCGTCGTTGTCGTCGTCTCTGTTGGAACGGTCTCTGCTGTGACAGGCACTGTTTCCTCAGAAGGGGTAGCCTCGACGGTAATGGTAGTAGCAACCACCTCTGTCGAGTCCGCTTGCTTGACAGTCTCGGTGACGGCTTCAGCTGGAGGAGCTGTGGTGTGCTCTGGGAAGGGCGCAGTACAGGTGGGGTTAGGTGAGATTGGTTCAGACATGATTACGAACAATAAAGATAGGGTACTAATAGTGGTATTGAGATCTTTCGTGACAAGTCGTCTATAAGGAAGGACCGAAAGGAAGGTGGAAATCTGCCCGAGTCGTCAGTCATGCCAACTAGGGGGGAATGGACGCGAGGGAAGGTGGCCGCCTCCTTACCAATGAATAGAAGCGGAGTACAGTATATACTCGCAACTAGGTGTCTTATTCTCGTAGAGAGATGTGGGATATTTCGCTGGCCAGAGCAGTCTCAGTATGATGAGAAACAAAACGTGGTGAAAAGGGAGAGAGCTCAGGAGGACAAAGGGGAGACGAGGGAGAAACGCGAAACGAATATAGGAGGAAGGAGAAATGATCGTATCCCTTGAACCAGGCGGGTTTTGGATATATTAGTGCTAATCGCAGGCCAATGTTAATATTATCACCGTGCCCCTTAAGCAGGAAGCAAACTCCAACCTTACATTTGGCTTTGAGCTTTGCCGTTTCAATCAACACTCCCTGGCAGAATAAGCAGCCAGTTCGTTGTACTGTACAGTACAGTACTCCGGACTGGTCGCCTGTCTTTCGCTTCAGTGGCCCCCGTTATTCCCCAGAGCGCATCTGCCCCTGCAAACCTCATCTCAAATTTTACTGTCCTGACAGCACGCCAAGAGTTCGCGAGACCGTGCGCGCCAACAGTCTCACCCTCGCAATTCGATACCGGGTAGGTACTTCAGTGGCAGAAACGGCAAATTTTCCTTTCTTCAGCGAAGCAAAAGCAGGCAAGCGAGCAAAATATGTGGCACTAGTATGTAGTGGTATCATATGAATTAGGTATTAAACAGTCTACAAGCTCCTGGTATGCAAATATATATATAATAACGCTGATGAATCCCCTCCGAAGTGGTTGCATGCAACTGATGTAACGCAGATGGTCCCTCAAAAATGCCCATTCCGCGTACCTTGCTGTCTCTCACTTCCGAAAACCTAGCCTGGCCACTCTCTCAGCAACCCTGTCATCGCCTCCCTCATCATTCCCCATCGGAGTAATTGTTGAGGTGCTTCCTCTCCTACTCTCATCCAAACTGCTCTTCCTAAACTTTCCTAATTCTCTTATCGCGCTGGAATTCCCCGTCCCAAGCCCAACCTTTGTTGCATCGTCAAGAAGGTAGCTTCCCATCTGTTCAATTGAAGGTCGACTAGATCCCCCACCCAATCTATGCGTATTTTCTCCGCTGTTGCTGCCATGTGCCCATGCATCGATCCTGGAGATTGCAGCGATGGGTGCAGTAGCGTGGCTGCTTTGATTGTCTGACTTCAGAGGAGAGTTGATTTGCTTTTGAGAACTGGTATTTGCATTCTCCTCTTCGCCTGGATTTGAAGTTCCCAATGCCCCTAATGGCCATTTTATACTCAGACCAGCCGTCCAACTGTTTCGATTCTCCGCTCCTGTCGTTGGTGTATTGCCGCCAGTACGCTGAGGCTGTAAAGCTGCTTCATCTGAATCACCATCATCTGAAGTATTGAATGCAGCATCACTCCAGCGCCCAGAATCCTCCGTTAAGTTAGTAGGGCTGTGGCCCAATGTTCTGGTTGGCATTTCTGCACTTAGTGACTGAATGTTAGAAGTAGATGGTATTGGTTGCACCAACTTCTTGACCCGTGTTACCTCCGGACTGATTCCCTCTGAGAAGTTCTGGTCAGTGCTCACTGTAGGACGCAAGACTCTTCCTTCTTCGACGTCCGCAGTTCTCGCCTCTGGCGTATCCCGAAAATGTGTATCCACAAGATGCCGTACTACCGGCCAGCCATATGCATTTGCAAACATTCGCCGAACGACAATGTTGTTATGTGCATCAGGCTCCAACCTAACCAGAACCTTCCTCCATGATAAGTCCTTGTGATAGGCCCTTGCTATCTTTTCCTCCACTTTTAACTGTGCCTGCTTTGTATAAGGTGCGGAGGGTCCGGAAATATTACCACTGCCATCAGTTGGACTAGTGGTTTGATGCGAGGGCCCGCCACCGTTTGCCATGAATCCATTACTGTCATAACTGTCACCATTCTCATTACCCTGTCTGCGCCCCAGCATGGACTTAGGCCGCTCTTTCAATGGCTGGGGTGGGATGTCTTCACTATGGTATACCCTGTCGTGCCATATTGTCTTTGGCCTTGAGGAGGGGTTGATAATGAACTCTACTGTAGGAAGAGGTGGGTTGAGAACGTCTCCAGCTGCTTCGAGGATGGTTGTTCTTGGTGGGGCAATTATAGGGTTGTCAAAATCATCATATGAGGTGACGAGCGAGGGAGAGTCTTCGAAAGCCTGTTGTATTGACGGAATGTCGTGAAGATTGGCAGGAGACGCGGCGCGTGAAAGCTCGGCCGGTGAGCTGAGAGATTCTGGAGAGCTAACAGCGGGAGATCCGAATTGAGAGATCTGCGAGCGGTGATATATTTTAGGGACCTTATCTTGTGAGGGCCTCTTCCCAGCCTGAGGCCTAAAAAGTGTCATCAAGGAAGAAAATGGATTCACAGCGTTTCCCCCAGCTACTGCCACACTGGGGTTCGGAACTGTGCTGGCTGGTATTGGCACCTCCTGTGGCTCCTCCATCACCCTGTCATCACTTTCCCCAGTGACAGTTGCCTCCACAAGATTAGTTCCTTGCTCTCCCTTAGATGCTGCCTGCCGAGCTTTCTCCGGCGTGGTCTTATAATTACGCCCGACGGAGGTAGGGGTGGAGGTTGTTGGGTCAGCTTCTTCCTTCGTATTGACTACATTATGAAGCCTCGGTGTCGAGCTGGAATTCCCTGTTGTCAATTGCTGCCAACCCCAGCCTACTAACCCCACTACCTGATTCTCTCGTCTTGCTTTTTCTACTTTCCCAAGCCCCTTCCAATCTAGGTATAAAAGACAACTTGTTCTTAAGGGAACAATTCCATCATTGACAACGTTTGCATAAACGGTCCTATTCCAGAACATTTTGAATACCTCGTGTGCAGGCCCCGTCGGAAGAACTCTCAGCAGAGGCTTCGTGATATCGGCTTTGCCTCCACTACCCGCAGCTGTATCTCTGGAACTAGCAAAGGGCGCATGGTTGGCTATAGCATTGAGTGCACTTGCAGCCATATTTGGGGCTCTCCACGTTAAGCCCAAGTCTTGTCCTGTCCTTCCGACGAGGCCAAAATCAAGAGCAAATTTGACGTACATTGGGTTTTCATTCGATAACCCGAGGAACGGAGTGGCAAGGGCAACGAAGCTAACAGGTTTCACTTCCCTGAAAAATCCGGGATGGTGAGCATGTATAAAGGCAATTGCATAGGTCTGGACTAGCCCACCAAGTGAATGCCCAATGAAAGATATCGAGGTGACCTTATAGGGAGGCTGAGATGCAGTTTCCAAAGGCTGCTGCTGCGGCTTTGGTGTATTGTATGACTGACTCCTTGCAGCAGGGGTAAGGTGAGGGTGATGATTTTGTTTCCGGAGCTTGTTAGGTGTACGGGGTTTTGGTTGCTGTAGTGGGGGGGGGTTAGGTTGCTCTGGACTGGCAAGTGATATGACGTATTTGGCAAGCCTTTTCCCCAACCATTTAATCCCTCTTTCAGTTGAGCAGACATTTTCATGAAATCCACGCACGATTATCATCTCCCTGTCATCACCAGTTACCTCTTCCTTTGCTGTGCCCGGTTTGCTCGCACCACACCCATCGAGCCACTCATCCCTTCCCTCGCTTCTTGCTGCTTTTTCTGACTGATAAGCCTCTTCTTGCCTCCTTGCCTCGTCATCAATGGCTTCCTTCATAAACAGCATGTCTGCCCCTGTATTCGAATGCAGCCCATGGGTGATGATAACCAAATGTACCTTCTTTGTAACCCTGTTCCTCCGCCTAGCCGCTTCGGCTTGCTTACGCCTACTCTCCCTCTCATCCAGCTCGTCAGGGTCTGGTGCTTCTTGCCCCTTACAACCTTCATCCTCTGGAAAGAGCGGCTCGGATTTCTCGCCACTCCACGATGGGAAAGGAGGAATATTCCACAAGTCTGTTGTATCCTGCACTTTCAGCTTGATCGACGGTGAAAGTACCCCTGATGTTTTGCTTTCTCGACCGCCGCCTCCGGTGCCGGTATCATTTTCGCTGAGACTCTTCTCGAAGCCATTCACTACTGGACTCTTGAAGCTTGGGAAGGAGGAAGACCCAAAGCCAAGCCCATAGCGAAGGCTCTTCTCATCCCTTCCCAGCAGTAGTTCAAACCCAACTGTTGCTTTAGCTGAGAATATCGTCTGTGAAATCACTTCAATTATCCAGGTGATACTTTTCGGCCCTGCACCCTCTTTCTCGCTCTCACCATGTTCCCCACCAGTCTCATTTCCCGTGCTCGGGTCGATGCCCCTTCTACCAGCTGAGACATCTTCTTCCCTAGCAACAAGTTCCAATGCATCATCTCTCAGCTTATCCGGAACTTTTAACAATGTGTAAAAACTTGCTCCAGCCTTCAAATTCGGCTCATACTGTGGAACTTCAAGCTCGTCTCCCTCAATTTCAGACTCCCAACTCCTGTATGGATGAAACTCTTGACGTCTAACTGAGACATAAACTGTGTAGGGACCATGCAAGTATGCTGCACGGAGAGGCAGTGAAGCGGTGTTCTTAATTCGTAGATGTAAATACTCTGGCAGTGGAAGTATACGGTCAAGAGATGGGGTGTATGTTACGGTGTACCTGTAGGTTTGGACAAAGTTAGCCCTCTGCGTTCTTGGGAAATGTAGGCGCTAGCATGATCTCGCACCGAATGATTTCACCTATCTTGACAGATCCAGAGGTTTGAACGAGCAGCATCGTGAGAAAGTCTGCCTATCTTCATTCACATGGCAAGAATAAAGAAGTAATCAAAGTGCAATAATACACAGAAATCTTTGGTTGGAAAGAGCCGTTCCGTAGAGGCCGTCTGCAGTTTCGTTCGTGCGCTGGCTGAAGGGACGTCTTGCTGCCTTGCTGCCAGCCTTACTATCGCGATCTGAAATATACGAGGAGGAGTTGCCAGGCTTGTTCCTGCCTTGCAAAATTAAAGCTGAAATGAGTTAGGTAGTTCCCAAGTAAAAATAACATTGCCACCTTTCCGGAAACGCTAGGTAGTAACTTAGCGCCTCAACCACAGCACAGCCACCATAGCCACCATTCATCTGTCCTCAAGAATGATTTGAAACCTTTATCATATTAGAAAAAAGAAATAAAGTAAATTGGTGTTTTGGGCTACATACGGTAACTGGCTATGTACTGTACACTTTTCATGTACATGTATGTAGACCCTCATAAATTTGTATAGTACATGCATACCCTCCTGGTTGGTGTTCCTCCGGGCCGATGTGATACAATGTTCATACAGCATCACGACATTCGCCTTATCCCGGCCAGCCAGACTATGGCTCTGGTGAGGCCAATTTACCGGTATCCTAGAGCGAGATACTTAATTACCCCACCACCAATTACATCGCCGTTCTTTGCTAGATTTATATATGATTGTTAATTGACGAATCCACGTCCGAAACGACCATGGCACTACATCAATCCACTGGCTTCGTCAACGGCTGTCCAGCGAGGTTTGAATACAATTCTACAGCATCTGCTTCGTCACTTAGCATCCGTTCTGAAGATGGGATCATTTCCTTATCAATTCCCAACTCCAAACTTATCGCATTGCTCGAGCAGGGCAACGGCGGCTATGCCTTGCTATTCTCAGGGGATGAAAAAAAGCCGTATGAATCTAATGTACTGGACAATATACCCAATTACGTACCTGGAAAACTTCATATTGTCACACCTCCGCAATGCCTGATAGACTCATTACTCTTTTCCCGAGAGAAATACCCAGAATGGCTGGACATCACAGGAGGAAAATCTGAGCTTACAGTTATCATTTCCACCTCCCCCGGTGGAGGTGGGAGGAGCAAAGCTGAAGTACTATACAAGAGTCTTGTTAGGCCAGTTCTCAAGGAAATCGGCCTTTTCGAAAGTTCCGCAGGTGAGCCAGAAAGCTCCAGTCCAGGCTACAACGTGATTTACACCACCTCCCAGGATAGCATTAAGGAGTTCATCGTCAAGAAATTCCACACACCTCATGTCTCCCACTCTCAGCGGCCGAACCAAACCCTTCTCCTCCTCTCCGGAGATACTTCTCTCTTCGAAGTCCTCAATTGCCTCCCTCATCCTATTCCCCCTTCGCTACCAAAACTCCACCTCTCTCTCCTCCCCACCGGAACCGGTAATGCCCTCTGCTCATCCATCTACCTCCAGTACCACCCTCTCTCTTCCCTCCTTCTGGGCTCACCCCACAATCTCCCCTTGTTCCACACTCGATTCTCCCCTGACTCCCTCCTCCTCTCTCAGTCTGGGAAACATCCCATCCCCAATGGAGGCCTCTACGGTGCTGTCGTCCTCTCCTGGGCCTTTCACGCCTCCCTAGTTGCTGACTCAGACGCCCCCTCTTACCGGGAAAAATATCCCGGGACGCAGCGCTTCCAAGTCGCCGCCAGAGAAAACCTCACACCCCTCCCCCATCTCTACAATGGACGAATCTCTGTCCAGCGGCGCCAAAATGGCCCCTGGGAAGACCTCCAAAAGGAGCTCCCGGAAGAAGATCGTGGATACTGGTATTTCCTCGCCACCCTCGTTTCCCGACTTGAAGCTACATTCTTAATAAACCCCCTGGGAGAGCCACTAGACGGAAAATTGAGGGTAGTGCACTTTGCCAAACTTCCTGCACCGGCGGGCGCAGCCATGGAGGCACATACAGTGAGTGCAAAAAGTGTGATTCAGGCCATGGATGCAGCATATGATCAAGGGAAGCATGTGGGGTTGCTGGGGGTGGAATATGAGGGGGATGGTGTGGAGGGAATAAGGGTGCAAGTAGATGAGGAGGATTATGTGCCTGAAGGAGAAGGAGCGGTTGAGAGGGGGAAAGAGAGGTGGAGGAGAATTTGTATTGATGGAGCGATCGTGGAGTTGCAAAAGGGGGGTTGGGTAGAAATCAAGAGGATTCCGGAGGGGTTACAGGGGGTGAAGATTGTTTGGAGGAGTTGATGCGATAAAATTCTGGGGGGTAGCATTGTTGCAGCTTTATACCTATGATAGAATCTCGCCGATAGAGGGTTGCCCCCGTGGGCGTGTTCTGCTATTTAGATATATGCTATTTGATAACGACGGCTATGAAACAAGACCCTGTCGTCTATATGATAATTTCGTGCTTAAAACCATAGTCCAAGTCTAGCAAAATGGGGAAAAAAAAAAGGTAGCTAAAATACCAAGGAAGAGAAAAGCCCCTACGCAGTGAGCGGCGTTGCAGGTGGGGTTCAATTCCAACTCAAGGCTCATAGTCATACTTACCCTTAACAGCTGCCCAAAATTCCTCAATTAGCGCCCTCTGCTGCTCCCTCCCCCCCTCACACCCTCTAATAGCAAAATACCTTCGCCCATCCACCGTCATCTCCCACCCCCCTGGGTTGGCATCCACCACTACCCCCCCCGCCTCTTCCAGAATCACCCATCCAGCAGCTACATCCCACGCCCAGCACCCTCCCTCCCAATAAAGATCAACCTCACCCTTAGCCATGGCGCAAAAGTTCAACGCAGCAGAACCCATACTCCTGAGGGAGTGAACCATCTTCCCACCCTCAGATGGCGCACCAGCGAGTGTGCGGAAGGTGTTGTATTTGCAATCCCAGTTTGGGCCAGAGCGATCAGAGCCCCATTCTACGGCGCAGAGGGAGCGGGAGAGGGTTGAAAGCGGCGCGGGGTATGGGTGGGTGAAGGGGAGGCGGACGGTGAGGTTGTAATAGGAACCGCGGCCGGAAATGGCGGTGTATAGGGCGTTGTGGGAGGGGTGGTAGATTACACCAACCAGGGGCTTGCGGTTGAAGGTGAAGGCGAGGGAGACGCAGAAGTTGGGGAAGCCGTGAACAAAGTTGACGGTTCTGAGTGGAGATTAGTGCATGTGTAAATAGGGGCTTCGGGGTGGCTTACCCGTCAATTGGATCGCAGATGAAGGTTGGGGCGTCAGTGAGTCTCATGCCAGGAACATAGGTCTCTTCCCCGAGGAAGCTGTAGTTGGTGGACAATAGTTAGCTGCAGATACAGAACAGAAGATCCATAGGGGAGCCCATCTACGAACAGGAGCAACAGTGAGGTACGTACGAGTATGTAGGATATTTGGCTTTCAATGTACCCAAAACCATCTGCTCAACAGCTTGATCTGTCTCCGTTACCAAATCCGCAGCTGTTTCCCCCCAGTTAGCAATTGTCTATAGAATTGATACCTCAAGGCACTGAGAACTCACAATTCTTCTTCGAACCACTGGTGATTGCTGAAGGTCTCGCTGCCAGCATCATCTCTCCTGCCTCCTTTGCAATGGCTATTAAATCATCGTGAATCTGCTGCAGATTGTGCTCTGCACTGCCATTCGGAGCCCCAGACACGTTCGGCATGGTTTTTGGTATTTCCTTCAATTGGGTTCTAAGAACTGTGTATGAGGGTGGATCTATCTTAGCAGAGATGAGTACTTGTAGCTCAGGGTTTCTGGTGCTGTATACTGTACCTCTGAATCCCAAACTTTCGATAATTGTACGTAATAAAAACAGGTAAAACTCGAACCGTCCTGGAACAGTGGTAAGTAAGACAGAGAGACAAACGACGGGGGTGCTTCTGAGGGGAAAAGCAAGTTAAAGGTGAATTTCTGATAGACAGACAGCTCTGGAGCAAACCCGGGTCCCGAGACCCACCCACATAAGCTCGCACTATATTGGTGCATGGCTTGGGACTATCACAAGCCAATCCTTAGATCACGATCAGCGGAGAAACGTTTGTCCTGTCGATACAACTCCCGAGATAGATTTCGCATCATGATACTTGTAGCTTTACTTTTTTTCCCTATGCTGAGGGAGTATTTGTCGATCATCTTCATTTTTTTTTTTTGTTTCTGTGCCTTGTGTCCTACATTGGACGGTCATGGAAAATGTCGGCCAGATGCCTGGTTGGCGCCATCTCAACCCAAATCAAGCTGACGTTAATTAATATATCAGATCCCCAGCGCATTCCGTAATTAATATGTTTAGAGACCTAATTAAGATTGAAATCCCGAAAACGCGAGTATAAAATTGCGTGTTCTCGTGCCATTATTGCAAGATTCCCACGAGCTGTTCTTATCAAGGCTTTCTGAGGTTGTAGGTTTGCCCTTGTGTCTGGTACTAGATGATGCAACATCTTTCGAGCTCTTCTCGATAATGCCCCACTGTTAATACTTTGCACACGTATTTCTCTCCTCACTCCAGTCCTCAGGATCCTTGCTTATCGCTGTTAGCCTCGGCTTCGTATTCGCTGCTATCAGCTCTATTTGTCTACTGGGAGGTGAGGTCTCTCCACCAGTTTCTCAGTGAGTCTAGGCTATTTGTTTACCTGCCCAGCGGCAAAGTCAAAAGGCTTCGGCCTTCCTTACCTGGCCATGATTAGCACTGCAGAAGTCTGGGACTGTATTCTGGAAAACTGAGAAGTCTCCACAATGTCTCGGTACCCAAGGCACAGGAGATGAGGCATGGGAAATGCCTCAAACACAGTTTAGCCGAGTTCGCTCGGTCCCATGTAATACTCTTATTGATGCCAGTGGCTTACCACAGCCGCTATTCGGGAAGTTCCTAAACTTTTCGAAAATGGTCAGTACGGGGTTGGTGTTACCTAGCTGGATTGGGGGCTGAATTGAACGACACAGTGATTTTTTCTAAAGTATGATCGCTTTCCACTAGGTACTCTCAACTAATATCTCTTGCAGAGCGCAGACATGTGAGTTCGAGATTCTTACCCTGCTCTTAACCCTATCGTGTTACTCTCCTGAGTATGGGGAAGTTCGGAGGTTCCATCGTTTTCCACTAGCACCTATCTGGAGGAGCGGCTTCTGAGGTTCCGCAGGTTGCAAGCCCAGTTCAAGCAACACTTAGAGACAGAAATGACTGGTATGATCTGTCCTTAAATCAGCTTTCACCCTCTTTTCTTTCAAGGTTTTCCCTCACAGAGCCCACAATCATTTGAGTCCTGGCCGTGTAACCGTCTCTCAAGTACGAGAGTATGCCGTGTAGAGTGGGCCAAGGTGTGTTCAAGGTACCTCCCTCTTAGGCTCACAGTTCTCCACAGTTATACCATTTCTTAAGTCAAGTTTGCAGCTGACAGGTTAACTATAATCTGTTCGGTCGGATCAGCCCAAAGACTGCACCCGAAAACAAATCAACCCGGACGGCGGCACTCCACAGCATTTGTAGGCTTCTCGAGCGATTGTAGTAACTTTAAATTACCACGCGCCGATTCTGCTGAAGCTGGATTCCCAGATATTTCCAACCTACGCGTTGATCTGTGGTTCAGGGTAACTGATTTTATTCATAGCCTCGGTACAGTAAATCCGTAGCACGGAGCCAACTATATTGATAGGGCTTCTTGCCTTCTCTGCTTGTCTTGATAGTAACTCCCGGCGCTGTAAAGGCCATCATATCGTATTCCGGCTATGGGCTCCATCGACCGTTGTTACTTGCAGACCTTAAAAAGCAGGCTAGCTTGTACTTACGACGAGCGATTTGGTTGCATTTGTGTATGGAGCTTCATCTTCCTCGCTACTTCCCTTACTCCCAGAGTATAGTATTCTATCACCGCTGTCACAACCATCCTCCTCATAGATTCCACCTCATACCACAACGGAGAAGGCTTCTAAGTTCTTCCATGGATACCCCATTTTGGATCCATGTGCACCATCGTTCAACTCACATGTCTGAAAGAGCCACCAATCCCCAGTGCGAAGCCCAATGTGGCCAAATACATCTGCGGGTTTCTTAGGGTCTAGCTCGTAAATTTTGGTGCCATTCTCACTGATGGCTACTCCCTCAAAAGTCGAGTGGCACTCATTGGCAAGCCTTCCAGAGTGGCAGAGGGTCGAGCTGATATCACTTTGCCGCTGGGTTGCAATTTTCCCTGCCACCCAGGAGAAAGATGGATACTGTTTGTTTTATAGTATCATGAATGACTCAACTGCAGCCCGAGTCCTCCGCACTAGATATGAGAGGGTAATAGGGTTAGGTTGCCGTAAAAGCACAGACCGCCGAGTAGGAGTCATGGAGCCTCGACCCCAGGGTACCAAATAGTGTATTGTGTGGTTGCTTCTGAATGGCGAGCTGTTCTCGTGCCCAGACCGATTTATTTTTGTGTGGTAGCTTAAATTGGCGAGCCCCAGGCATTGAAATCAAAGGTCAGGATTTGTACTGCGCCCCAACCCATTCGGAACCACAGATGATGGCAGCACGTCATTGTGCGGATTGCACAAAAGGAAGTCCACCTGTTACAATGCCCGGGAGTCAGGGGCGGAAAGGGAAGGACGATAGAAGAAGCATGCAGAAACTGGGAGTGATACAGGGAGGAGGTGAAGGCGAGATATATGTACGTAAAAGAATCGACGGCAGAGGCCGCCCCGGGGATGGATAATTCTGCCCAGTGATGTGGCCTCTCGTCATACACTAATGAGGTAAAAATTAAAAAATTAAAAAAAAACCCACGGAGGGTCTCTCGAGCTTGTTCTCGTGCCCAGACCGATTTATTTTTGTGTGGTAGCTTAAATCGATTTCAAAGCTACCACACAAAAATAAATCGGTCTGGGCACGAGAACACTCGAGCTGTGATTCAGAAACATCTGGTTAGGGTGGCGGCTGAGGTTGTAGAGTTACCAGGTAGACCACACCAGTCACCATTACTTGTAGAGAGTATTAAACTGGAAGGAGGTTCTCCTGAAGCAGATATGCTTGGCAGCTCAGGGTAATATTCAAGTAGACATCATCTTGATCCACATAGGCTGCTGAGTGACAGCCCTGCTGGAGTATCATCTGCCGTGCTTCTGATCTTGGAAAACAAACCATAATATCTTCTCCAAGCACTCACAGCTAGTAAAGCGAAAGCTGGTGTTCCACAGTCCTACTCAGACAGTAAAAAATCTGCACCTTTTTCGTGTCTATGCAGCCAGCATCTCCAAACTAGGTAAACCGAAAAGTGAAAGAAGAGAAAAAAGCCACCAAAGCCACCTCTGCTAACCTCTATAATTGCACCCTTTATACCCACATAATTTCTCTTATTGCTTTACAAACCTCCCACATGGGTGTTACCCTCAGGAGATAATCTCTATTTCCACAATTTGTATGGAACCATGTGGCTCTGGCTCTACTTTTGCTATAAAGCAGGCTCGGCTGTACCGTATATACGACCAACCTATCGATATGGCCCTTTCTTACCTTCCCCATAAAGCCACTTGATGAGAGTGGATTGAAGTGTAATGGTTTCTGATTCGATGTCGGGTGACAGGATATTCACCACAAATATGTCTTTGCACAGGCGGGGGGCATTGCAGCAAAAAATCCTGAAAGTAATTCGGTTGTCTGCTCCAGTGAACAATTTTTCGCCATCTCCTGGTGCTCCAGCCTTTTGGGACCCGGATCGGATACCACACAACTCGCATGATGTGAATCGCCAGGTCAGTAAAAACACATTTTTTCAGCTACTCATTCATGCATACCGTACAATGCTTTTCTGTTTTTAAGGCGAACAATAGCGGCTTAGAGGTCGAGGTGAATCAGTAACCCCTTCGTAAGATGACAGACATATCACCTCCTGTTGAGTGTCGGAAATGCCCCAGAACTAAAGTTTAGGCCAAGCACCACGTCCTATAGAGCATCTGTAGAGAGCGCATATAATATTAACAATTGGTATAGAATCGAGGGATACCTTGCAGTCTTGGGGTATCCTCTCATCGCTACAAGCAAAACCCAAAGTACTCATTATTTCTGCGTTCTTGAACAGTAATAACAGCCTCTCCTTCAGTGAGCAATTCGGAAGGTTCAAGCAAACTACCGCTGCTACTCTCTATTATGTCCATATCAAAGCCTCTTATGTAGTCTGCAACTAGAGTACTATAAAAGGTATAATAATCCTTAACAACTACCTCTGCCTGCACATGGGTTCTGTTTCTGCCGCAACTCCTAAGAGGCAATTCTAACCCTTTGGTAGTAAGCATGCTCTGGTGTTATCTATTTAATGGGCCATATCCGTTACCTAGAGTGGATAATTTGGAGTTCCTGGCGGTTGTGCACTTGTTATAGAAACAGATTTTTTTACGCAACAGGGTGTAATCTTGAGACTGCAACTATAGTTTGGATATCATTCATAGGACATGGTCAGGTGACCTGCCCTTAGTAGGGGTCGACTACATCACCGACTATATCACCAACTCTATATCACCAACTCTATATCACCAGTGATACGTCACCAACTACATCAACAACCTTACATCAATGACTCACGGATGGGATAGAAGGGATATATAAGGCTCGAGGGGATGCAGGAGACAGGAGGGTGAATGAATAGATAGATCAATCAATACACACACACATATCTTGTCAACAGTAGACCCAGCCGAACTCTCTTGATGCATGGCCTCTGAACCGGAACCGTCAATACCAATGCATTAAGGAAGATATGTATGTGTTTATGGAGATGGGTCACAGCACCTCTGTCGGGCAAATAGGCTCACCTAGTAAGAGAGGGCTTGTAGTTATAGAGGACGCAATAAGAGAGGTTCGACTTTATATGTTCGATATGACTACTAGTAACTTCCTTGACATCGGCGGGGGTCAGCAATGTTTGCTAGTACTTCTAGATCCTTAAGTAATAGTGGAGTAACCATGTAGTGCACGCCCCATGGAGGCTAATCGAGAGAATTACCCTGAAACCCCTGTTGTGGCGCAACCTCCTCTTATTATTTAAGGAGTCATTAATTGCATTCAACCTGCCTCTCTCATCTTCCGGGCCAGTCCCTGTCCTCCACCTGAAGTGACATTTCCAAGCGGATGGGCATAGTTACGGCACGAAATCATGAAGCCACACTAGTCCCTAAATCACACTGGGAGCTGTACATAGAGACTCCCCTACGAGGGGCTTATGCCAACCAGACTACTCGACACCCTGCCAACATGTCAAACTCGTGTGGTCACCTGTATAAATGATACCCACTCTCGTATGGTAAAACCTACTATATACATCTTCCACCAACATTCAGCCCTTTCCCGAAATAGCACAAGCAGCTCTATGCAGACACAGCCAGAAAGAATCCATCAGAAATGAACGAGAAAAAAAAAATACCGGCCATTGGCCGTTAACAGTAATACCAAATAGTGTGACATTGTGAGCACCGAAACCTGTGGTACCGCCATTTCACGCCCGCCACGTTGAATCGGAAGAGCGGAACCTATTTCTTTCACGGGTATGATGCAGAATTCCGTTGTCACTCCGACTCCTACAGCCCTCCAACCCTCTCAAAATAATGTAGCTGGCAATCGCTGATCTCTATTCTCCAACCCCAAACTCCCACTACCTAGGAATCCGACCACATTTGAAGATGCCGGTCTCCGTGCATCGGTAGAACCCCGGCTCGCTCCTGGGTATGTAAATTCTGGGAGTGTTTGTAACGGATAATGACCTGGCTTTTGCTGCACTGTTCACACATAAAGAACTCGTTAGCCCAAACCACTCCCTCCTATTTATTTCATGCGTCTAGGGGTCCAGATACCTCTTCTTGAGTTCCCAGATAGGCCACCTTGCTGTCCCCATATCCTCCGGTTCTGGGCTGTGCCCCTAGAAGATGGATTTCTGGAGTGCAGTATGTCCCCCATGGATGTAGTTGCGGATGGGGTGTAAGGCACATTTCTGTTCAAGGACTGTGCGCGGGTGTGCCTGGATGAACTATGGTTACGGGAGAAGGAGTGTGGTGTTTGCGACCGTCTCACAGAGGAAAGCGAACCACTGAACTCCAGACTTGAGAAGGACATAGCTCTGTTATTGTTTATTTTCCTATCAGCCACCCCTGAAAAGCCAAATCCACTACTACCAGCCCCTGAGACCGTTGAATGTTTGTTCCGCTTCAGATTTGCTGCGTTAAAGGTCACCGTAGCGAGAAGTATCACTCCAGCAGCGATCGGAAGAGCAGAAGATGCTTGCATTGTAGTTTACAATGTTTGTCAGAAAAAGGCGCTCAGATCACGGAATTCTGACTATATAGCTGCTCAAGTGTCCCTCAGCCCTGGGAATCTAGGGTGGAGGAACTGTCCTTAACAATACACCCCCCAGAGCGGGAAGGGATGACAAGCGGTAGAGAAAGTTGTGCGTGAATATAACCAGGGTCGTGAACGGCCAACGTCATATAACCCTGCAATATGGCTCTGCAACGTCCAAGATGTACGGTACAGTCCAATTGCTTCTCGAGCCGGGTATCAGAAAAAACAAGACGGAATTAGAGAAAGCAGGTCAAAATGGAAGCCCCAATCAGCAATGGTGGCTGTAGGAAAACCTAAGACCCAATGCCATAAGCTGAGCAATTTGTCAGGTCACCAGCACGGCAGGCAACTGTATGCGGACGGCAGTCACACCAATCATCCTCCCTTAGGTAGTTTCTAAGAGTCAAACACCAGTACCAGCGGATCAGATTTCTCATTATCAGCCACCTGGGAGGGCGGGGGGTGGGTCCGCCATGCAAAATTGACACTTACTCTACAGCATACAAGTCATGCGGCCATTCATGTGGGACGCAGAATTGCGGCTCAGCACTCTTTACTCTCTATTGGTGAATTCCTATATGCTTGCCTGCTTCTTTGGAGTCTTGGGCATCCTGGCATGTTGCTTGGCATAGCCGAAGAGCCGCACCCATCCGCGCGTGAGGCTCTTCGTATTTGTAGACCAGGATCGATTTTTTTGTGATCCAAATTTAGGAACTATGTCACCGGTTTGACTCATTTGTCGGATGTTGTACGGGTAGGTATCATGAGTTGCCTTGGATAAATCATCAGGATGTAGGAATGTCCCTTGTAGTATTCCGACAATCCTACGAACAGCCAGCTGTGATAAAGTAAGTAGGGCAGGGACACTAGTGGTGGCGGCATGTGATAGGAAGGGTAGAGGTCAAAGATTGTGGAATCTTGGTCTTCGCTGGCACACGCAAAATAATGATGTGACAGATAAAAAGAGTCTTGGCACGAGATCAAAATCTTGGTACTGTATAAGGTCATGCATGGAATACGTGCTTATGGTTAGACTATTATATCTTATATTTCCAACACAGAATGCAGAACACCCCCACCTAGTCGGCGACAGAATAGAGTGGTCAATTAAGGCAGCATATACGCAATAGCATATAAGGTATATAAGGTCTCAGGATGATACAGGGTGGTACCGTAGTGAAGAGAGTTGGGCAAGATACTTAGTTGAGAGTCGGTCCCTTCTTCCTTTTGACATTAGTTTACAGGCAGTGGCCCGGAGGGTAGATTCGTATGTTACCCCTCAAAATCCTTTGTATGCAAAAAACTAAAGAAAAAGGTTGACACTACAACCACTAAATAAGGTATTGCATATATATATACAGACTTCAAAAAAAAAAAAACCTACGGAGCACTCCGAGGCTCACAACAAAAGTACTCCATATTCTATCATTCCTATTTGGGAATAGTGGTCTTGGCAGTATATGTCACAGGGGTCAATTTGTGCATGCATGTTCCATTTTTTTTTTGGACGAAGGTTTTCAATGCCACGGCGACAGGGGTATAAATTTTACAATACCACAGCGCTAGCAAAAAGTTCTACAATACCACAGCGACACAGCCACAGCGGCCCCAGCGAT
>Ga0307514_10002531_pt1 | contig 18858 bp, 20 predicted proteins | sample 16_EM_MG_FD_203088 | JGI IMG/M metagenome (GOLD analysis project Ga0307514, IMG submission 203088) | Populus trichocarpa ectomycorrhiza microbial communities from riparian zone in the Pacific Northwest, United States - 16_EM | ecosystem: Host-associated > Plants > Roots > Unclassified | place... | reverse complement strand
TATGGACAATATTTCTCCTCAAAATAAGGGTGATTATCAGAAAAAAAAATCGAATGGCAGTCGACAGCCAACCAGGGAGAGGTAAAATGCATACATACATGGAATAAACAACAAAGACAAAAAAAAACGGAGTGGGGCACAGCATAACATGAGGTGAACGGCAGGGAAATTAGTTGGGGAACATAGGATATCTTCACGCTAGTTTACGTCCACGCGTTGGCACAAGTCTTATCCGGTCGCTTACTGTTTCTTCCTTTACACTCCGCAATCTTACCGCAATCCTGACAAGGATTTTGACAAAACGCCCGCCCGCCCTTACCCTTACACTCGCTCGAGCCGCACTTCGAGCAATGCCGGATCCGTTTCGAGTCCTGCGACGTTTCCGTGGACTCACCAGTGAAAGGATAGGGCCGTTTTGTTGCGACCGACAGCTGGTTAGAAGCTCCTGCAACGGATGCATCAGGATTGTGTGGCGGCGGCATTGGAATGTAGGGTAACCCATACGGGTACTGATAACCCCCCGTGCTGTATCCCATCTCGGAAGGCTGAGGTATCATCGGCATCGGCAGGCGCGGGGCTTCACCGTTGTGTGTAGGCTGCGCTGGAGGGAGTTGTTGATGTGGAGTGTGAGGCGCCGCAGCGGGTTGTTGGTGAGGCGTGTGAGGCGTGTGGGGAGTGTGTGGCCCAGCCGACGTGGTATGTTTTGGCTCAGGCCGCCGCGGGGGATGGAATTCGGACTTGACCTATAGCGGCAAACACTCAGATGAAAAAGAACGGAAACAAAACCAAGACGCACTTCTTGACTTCCGTTCCGATCCTTTTCCCAACGATCCACCTCCTCGTCTTCGCGATCTTCCCGTTTCACATTCGCTTCACCAGGGGCGGTATCCTGAATCCCCTTGATGACCCTGAGGATAGTATCCTTCCTCAACCCCTCCTTGAGGCACCCTCGTACCATATTCCATAGGGCATGGGAGACACCCATGGCCTGCCAGTTCCAAACATCGGGACCGGATCCCAAATCTGAATCTCCTTGAGCCAACCTAGCAGGAAACTCGTTTTTGAGGGGCGCAGGTAGGGCTCCAAATATCGACGCGTCTGTACTTGAAAACTTTCGTCCCTCGGGAGAGGCGCTAGTAACACATGAAGGGCTGGTGCAAACGTACTCGCACCCGATGATAAAGAATGGGTGATCGTTCAAATCGTGGATCTTCAATGGGCCGCTACGAATTCGTCCACGGTTGGTGAGAGGTGTCGAACAGCTGGGACACGCGATGCCATTGAACACCAACGGATGCGGGTCCCAATAGATGAACCTGTACTCATACGTGGTCCTGGAGTTTGCAGAGCCGGTCAAAGAGAAATAGGCGGGGGAAGATGGCAGCCAAAAGGTCTTCAAAATGGCATACAAATTGGGAATCGAAGGCGTGGTCTTGCTCGAAGGCGCGAGTGACGTCAAGTGAGATTTAAATGCTTCTTCAACAGTTGTGCCGGACGCGGAGATCGGGTTGGGCGATGACAGCGACTCAACGAGCTTCCTGAGGAACTTCTGGGGTTCCGTTGTGAGGAGGTGAGTCCATGAATCCTGCTCAAGGGCCGGATCGATTGGGTATCCCATGTCCTGGATCGGCGGATGGGGCATCGGGCCGGCGGAAGCACTTCCCCCATTCGCACCAGGCGGCCAATGCATATACCCAAACGCTTGCGGAGGGGGGGGTCCCTAAAAATATGAAAGAAATGAGTGACTACTTCACATGGTGACAATCAAAATTCAAAAACCCACGCCATAGGGAAACATCAGTGCACCAGCGGAATGCGGATGTGCCGCGTTGGCAACTCCAGGGGGTCCGTTGAAGGTATCAGTCTGCCGCTTCCTCGGACGTCCGACAGGCCGAGGAGCCCTCTGGACCGAACCGGCAGGAAGGCCGTCTTTACGCGGACGACCGACTGGTCTCTTAACTTTGGGCGGAGCGTTCGGATCAGGGTTCTTCTTCATGCTTCCTTTGGGACGCCCAGGAGTGCGTTTCTGGGGCGCAGCCTCCATCGGCGGTGGGTTAGATCCAGCCCCAGAAGGGCGTGGAGTGGCCGGAAGCGTGCTTGGCGTTGGTTGTAATGAATTTTCATCCATCCTCGAGGCGACCACCCCTGCAGACACGCTGCATCGAAAGAACATATAAGTATAAGTGAAAATAATCAATAGGCAATCAAATTGAAGCATAAGTAAGATGGAGGAAATAGGGTAAAAAGGTGGGAAAAGGTGGAAAAAATATCGTTTCTTGAAATGTTGCAACTTACATATTTCCGGAGAATATTATTACGATAACCACCCTTGTGGAAAGAGGGTTATCTTTCGCTGACTCTCTCTTCCTTCGATCCCTGCTGCTGCTCCCGTCGAAGGTCCCGCGGGTCGGAGCCTCTGTCGATTCTAAACCTGGCGTAGGGACGCGATAACGGTATCGACGGCCAAAAGGGCGACGGTCTGCGAGGTGGCAGCGTACTGCGAGGGCCTAGGTTCAAGCGGAGTTTGAATTATTCTTCTTCGCTTCGTCATAAACCACATCATAGGGTGAGTTCTCTGTGTCCCTCCCTCTTCCACCTTGCATGCGGTACGCACGCCCTGGCGTACGCTCTTTGATGATCACAACCATTACGATTAGGAAGTGCCGTCTGAACGCGTCCAAGTGACGCGGCTAGTCGATACGTGGTTCTCTGACCTTTTTTTTTTTATTTAAAATTTTTATTTCCGAATGATCTCTGGGAGAGCGCTGACTCAAATTCGCTTCTTAGGGTGGATCGTAAACGCTCTATTAGGTTGTAACGCCATGCATGATAGTCGTACACTCTTTTCCTGGACAATTTTATCGATTAGACCTGCCCGCCTACTTTTGTGCCAATTGCTTGACTTTGGCTATGATCGCTGTACAGGAGTCAGAACCCGGTCGAAGCTACAAACTCGCCCTACACTTACATTGGGGATCCAAGCCCTGGAAGGGAACCTGCTCGTGCAAGCCACCACAGCCCTCTTTGTGTGTTCCCATGTACCCATACTTGGGGGTCAACCCACGTTCGAGCAACCAAGTACCATACTTGGAACCGAGCTAGAAGCAACAAAACATCAGCCAGTTGCAAGCTAATGCGCAACGATTAAAACGTACACCAGTCTTCTGGTTGAGGGTCTCGACTACCAACACAAATGGAGAAGATCCGATCTTCTTGGTTGTTTCCTCGTCCACAATGTTCAAGGTCGACTTGTTAATCAAACCAACTTCTAGCCCTTCCTGACGGAGGCGCAGCACAGCGTCATAAGACCTGTATAGCATGTCACCAAAAGTGACGATGTATCCGGCGGTACCCTCAAGGATGGTCTCATCCTTGCCGGGCACGAACTCGTAGCCATCGCCGAAGAATTTGGACCCGTCAGCCTTCAAGATGTACGGAAGCTTGGAACGGGTCGAGAAGCTGGCCACGAATGATAAGTCAGCTAACCGAGGAACACCTAGAGTGTCACTTACACGAATCGGATACCGCGCTCGAAGAAGACCTTCTGGATGACCTTCGTCATCTGAAGGGCATCAGCAGGGAAGTACAAGAAAGACTCGACGTCCGAGAGACCGTTGTCAGCGAAGAACGAGTTGATACCAAAGTGACAAGTGTTATCGGCCATCTCATCAACTGAGCTTATCAGTGAGCCCAAGCCAACTCTTCGAATGCTATACGAACTCACCTCCCGAGTGAGAGAAGTGGGAAAGCACGTTACAATTGTTCAATCGGGCCATGGTGAGCTCAGAGATGATCATCTCCAAGAACGCAGAGAAGGTCGAGAAAACGCCAAACTTCTCGGGGTCAAAACCAAATCCTGGGATAACGTTGAGCGACTCCCTCATCTACCGGGAAGTGATTCTTACCGGCAGCAGCGGAGAAATTGCCTCGCTCAATGATACCGGACTGGAGGAAGACCTCGGGGTGCTTGGCATGGATGACCTTCAGACCGGTAGAACCCTCCAGGTCACCTGTTTGAGACGATAATCAGGGCCACGAACTTCTCATCTGGTTTGAAACCTACTGTCGATGACCAGGACTTTTCTGGCAGCCTCCTCCTTGGACAAAGTGTCCAGGACAGAGTTTACGGCTTCGCCAAAGACGGCACGATTGGCGGCGACTTCCTTCGAGGAACCGAGGTACTCGTATGTGGAAGCGCTGGGCTTGATATTGTTCAAGATATCGCCAGCAACGCTGGGTTCCCAACCACGCTTCTCGAAGTATTTCAGGGCAGACTTGACGGGAATGACATCGTGGGCGTGAGGGCTACCCTCGACATCGGGAAGACCCTGAGATGACAATGTAAGTGACACGCATTCAGACGTCGCTGAGACACTCACGGGTCCCATAACGCGCTTGGAGACGATGGCAGCTGGTCCGTTATAGCCGATGACTTGGACGAGGCCAGCCCAGAGGGCATCAATATCCTCTCCTTGGACGGTCACGACCTTGAGGCCGTGACCTTCAAGAGTTTTGGTGAGATCGTATCCTTTGAAGTACTCCGAAGGGTGGCCGGCGATGGTAACGTCATTGTCGTCGATAAGGAGTTTGACGTTGAGGTTCTGAGCGACTGCCAGCCTGGCGGCCTCTGCATCGTTACCCTCCTGCTGAGATCCATCAGAACCCAAGCAGAAGACTGTTTTGTCACGGTTGGCCAAAGCGACGCCATTAACCAGGGGCCACATGTGTCCAAGACGTCCGGAGGAGAATTTGACTCCAGGAGTCAAACCTAGCTCTGGGTGGCCGGGGAGCTTGGAGTTGGCAGCGCGATAATTGAGAAGGTGGTCGGGGGAAATGGCTCCCTCGAGGGCGGAGAGCAGGTACTGGGTAGCAACACGGTGGCCTAAACGCGCATGTAAATCTCCAATGCGTCCTATTCAATGCAGATGGGGAAATCCCATACCGGCTTCGTCAAAGAAGATTTTAACGTATTTGTCCGAACTCTCGAACAAAGAGAGTAAGAGAGTGACCTCCGGCACGGTATCATAAGCACCACCGGTGTGACCACTGACGCCCCGAGCGGAAGCAGAAGCGGTGAAGAGAACGATTGCGTCCCTCAAGAGCTGGATATTGAACAACAAGTCCTTCCTTTGCTCATCCGTCAACTGTGGGTTTGCCGGGTCGAGAGAGACCCTAGGCGATAACAGATTAAAACACAATCGGACGCTCAGATATTCGAGAGGGTACACACTTTCGAAACTGTTTGAGGTCAATTGGGAAAGTCATGGCTGGAGGCTCGAAGATTGAAGGGAGTGGTTGGAGAAAGAGGGACAGGGAACCAGATTTTGAACCTCACCCAGATTTATCTCCACGAATCCACGTGCGTACATAATCAATCTCACGATCGCCCGAATCGCACCCCCTGCTCTGAGCAGCTTACCCTGCGATGATATTCCCTCAGAAATCACCGATTATCCGCGAGCGAACTCCGTAAACGAGAGCGCTATTGCGATCAACTTCAGGGAGAAAGCACTATAGTTCTCCGGACCCGCTTTTAATCTTACTACCACATTCATTGCTATATTTTCGCGAGCCTACGGATCCGTGGCCCAGCATCCGGCGACCGCAGGCACATTCTGTGGTATGCACCAACCTTTTGAAGTCGATCAAACAGAATATTGTGGTGGCCATAGCCAATCCAGAATCCAACCGGGTCATCTTGCCCTCCACAACATGCTCGAGACAAGAAATGAAGTCTCCGACATCATTCGAGCCTCATGTAACACTTCCAGGTTGATCTGACACGTCTATGATTGGGAAGTCAGTGACGATTGGGCCAACCACTTTGACCTGCGTACGGACCAAGGTGAGGCAATCGGGTGCGTACTTTAACTAAGAGTTGTCCGTTTACATCCATTGTGCAGTAGTCCGACACCACGGAACACGGACGGTATGTTGTATCGTGATTGTTTCGAACTCGGAGAGAACGCCGGTCGGAAATACGATTGGTTGTTCAATTGAAAACCCTGTAAATCATGATGAGTGCCCATGGGAGAAGACCGTGTAATGTCTGTGTATCATACGAAGGATCAAAGAAACATCCGGTGGATGAGCCGCACCAGTCAGTGACGACTGTGATCGCCGGTCCGTTGACACCGGGCAACTGGGACACGCCACGGAGAACGTGTGGCCATGTTGAGAGCGTCCAGGAATGTCCGACGGAACATATGATGTCGCAAGTTCTCATTCGTCGACGGTGGTATCTCCGCCACAGGAAGAACGATGGCTAAAGGTCAGAATGAAGGACTTGAGTTACATAAGCATCCTCTGAGTCTCCGGCACACACCGCCACTCGGTCCGATAACGCCCATTCTTGGGCGGGTCACTATGCATTTCTCCTCCAAGGCCTGGTAACCCGAGTCGAGGATGACGCTAGATGCGCTCTATGGGTGGTATACTACCACCGTGCTCTGCATCCACCATCAAGCGCAGCCTTCGCCCCGGGACGGCGCGCTTTAGTGCATGATGAGATGTGTTTCTCCATGTCAACTCGCTACATGGCACCCCCGGCCACATTGTTGATGCACCAAACCGCCACTATGGCTCAGACACTGAATCGCCGACACGCATACACTGACCGGTCGTCAACATTCAACTCCGATCTATTGCCTGGAGATTTTCGCTGTTTTGCGGCTGCGGGTACACGAATGGCCAATCCGGATCAAAAATCCGCAAAACGACTCACAGTCTGCTGAAGATCCAAGCCGCTCTCGTGCAAGTCAAAACATAAACTTTGGAGCGCGGTTCGGTACCCGATCATTTAGTCGCCAAACGTCGCCTCAACCAGACATAGGCCTGTGTTTGTCTCCCGTGATGCGCACCCTCGCGGGACCGTGCGCGACGGACCTCGCCCACCTAGGGGTATTCTATCACTGGTGGGTAACGCCTAGGATTGATATATCTTGGACACGGTTTGTTTGCTTCCCTGCTTGTATCGGCAGCTCTATCTGTCCCTACACGTCGAGGCACACCCTCCCTTTACGACGTTCGCAGCCCACAACATCATGTCCCATTCTAGATTCTCTGCTTCCGCCGAGCCTTCCTTATCCTCTGCTTCATCTTCTTCTACTTCCGACCATCGTAGATGCTCGGAGTACGAACAAATCCATCACATTGCTCACCGGCCATCACCATTCCGGCGCTCCCTCCCATCGCTGACCAAGCTCCAGATCCCCGCTACGCCTCTGGTGTGGCTGTTCATCTTTTCTGGGAACCCCATAGGCTTACACTCTGTGATAGCACCAGACCCTATCTTCACAAACTACGTTTCAAAAGAAAAAGGCGCAAGTGACCTCCATGGGGTATAGCAAACTCTTCAACCTTGGGTATCTCTCGGCCACGGTGGGCCCGTTTCATCATCTTCCCTTTCTTCAGTTGAATTGATACACCTGGATCTCAGGGTGCGCTCCGGTCTTCGGGCTAAGCCGGGGTAGTCTTTCGCGTTTCTCGAATCACCCAGAACATCAGAACATTTTACCCTCGTATAATTTATGATATGTCGGGCTTCTATTGAGAGCTGTTCTGGCGGCGATCACTTCAGATACCGCATCATCGCCATGCTTCCCTTCGAGCATCGTTATATCTATTCTCTCTAGATGACTAGCAAGCACTGTACCACCACTGTGACATTAGCATTCTCAGCATTATAAACATGTACGTACACCGCTTGCAGGATCAGTGATCCATTCGACTCTCGGATCTTATCGCACAGCTCATTTCGAACCCGGCATGGTTCCGTACTCGCATCGCCAGCGGGAGTTCTCTGGATTCGAGGGTCATAAGTCGCTGAGATGAACGAATAGGATTGAAACAGGGTATCACGTAAACATCTCCCCCCAAAAATGATACAATACAGGTTCGGGGCGGAGGGGGAAATGAAAAATAACACAACAGTCGCGTGTCGAGAACATGTACAGAGAAATACATGAAAAATATACTATACAATGAAACGAAATGGAGCTCGTGGCCGATGCAAGATTTCCATCACAAGATAGAGGTGAGATGGATGGGACAAGTGAATGACTGATAACCGGCCATCATCCGCAGATTAGTTGGGGAAGAAGTGACAAAGGATTGTGTAAGAGTGAAGTCAACTGCCACTTCGAAGGACCCTCTTACTTGCGCCGTGGTTGCGGTCGTGGTGTAGCTCGTGGATGGTCATGTGTCGAGGTGTCAGAAGTTGCCGTAAAGCGTAATGCTAAAATAGAACGAGGGTGTAGTTCAGATAGATATGTGTGAGCCTGGGCTGAAGCATACTCACCGGATCTCTAAGTAGCTCTTGGTGTGAGGATTGAGGACCATTTCCTGGAGGTTCACCTATTGAATTTGCGGCCTCCGAATTGGAGCGAGACCGAACAACAGATTTTTCTCTGATCTGGTTGGACGTCTGCGGAGAGTTATGAGCATGACTGATAATTCCTCTATTCGAACCGATGGTGCCATTCGAAGGTGCGATCCGCGCAACCTCCGCCATTTCAGTCGCAGAAGGGGGAGGACGTTTGCCGGGCTTCTCGACTCGGCGGGAGGTACCTCTGTTGTCGTTCTCGTGATTATTCCCCTCTAATCGAGGATGAGGGGCATGACTATCGCTCGCGTTTGGGGGCCCACCACCCCAAACAGGTCCTACAGGGCGAAGACGATAGACTGAAGTCCCGTTTTGACCTTCGTCTGGGATGGTCTGGTGAGACGATTTGGATGTTCCGGGTTCCCAAAGGTTTGGTACCAGATTACGGATTGGGGGTAGCTGGCTACAGTTCCCAGGCTGGGGGTGGGAGCAAGCAGGTGCATTTGGCGTCTGATGCCTCAGTCTCTTGAGAACAGAAGTGTCTGTTTGTTGCGAGTTTGGCGTTGGAGGGTATGGAAATGCAGCGAGTTGGATCGACCGCTTATCCTCGCAAACGCGGTTCATGTCGTTCGAGTCTATCGTCGGTGTCGTTTAGAGCCTCTGACCGACGAGATCCTGGGACAAACGCACCGTCAAGTACTCAACTGGGAATCTGGTGAGTTGGAAAGTATGGGATCGTCGTGGTGAAGACGTGGAAGGCACAGACGCACGGGGAGGAGTGTAGGGTGGGTCGAATGAGTTGGCCGAGGATCTCCCAGTGAACTGATCTGCAAAGCGTGAGTGGCGCGTGAGAAAGAGAAAGCACGCAAAGCGCGTCAGCTCGTTCGTCTGCAGGGTTATAAATATGGAGGAAGGGCGGCTCACCAGAGGTAATAGCGGACTTACTGATATCGCGCAAAAGAAGACCAAGCCTTCACTCTGACCAGGCCATCCAGAAGGAGATAGAATGCGTGAAGATTTTTCAACGTATGTAAAGACAGGGAAGAACTGCACCCGGCCCTAAAGTGGGGACTGGAGGTGAGGTACTGTGGGCGGCTTCTCGGTCCGGCGATCAATCAGTGGCTGTGACCTCTTCGTAGATTTAGAACCCCGCTGCGTGCTTAAGGGGTGGTATTGTACCCAGACCTCGTGCGCGGGGTGCGGGGTACATTTTTTTTCCCAGCGAGTAGCTCAAACTGGCTGAGGCTCGCCCTCGTACATTGCCAGCGACGGGGATTCGCGGGCTCTTGGATCTTGGGCATTCGCATGGTGCCACGCCAAGGAGTGGTACGACTGTGCGACGAAGCCAACCCCTTCGCGAAGTATCATATTTCAAAGTCGACCAGGTACTCCATAGCCGCGCGGGGCGGCCACCGAGGTTCAAAGATTACATTCGACATTCGGGGGATCCGAAGAACCCCGCACTCATGTCACCTCTTGACATCGGAAGCAAACGAAGGAAAGAAATTCTTTCATTACTTAATGCACCCGAGGACGCTAAGGTGAGAACATGTCGATTATCCTCGGCCAATTAGGCCGCAACGCATTTCATGCCGAGCGCGCACATCGGCAGGACATCGATGTAACTGTCAATCAGTAACAGTAACGTCCAGTCCGAGGATTAGGTGATCCAATAGTTTCTCTCCATTGAACGATCAAACAATGCAAAGCGGCGTATGGCAATCGCCTCCGCGGCGGCCTGCACATCACTCCGACGTCATTCGGCAGAGTCTGGGGTGTCTCTGGTACCATGTAGTCATTCACGTCGGTACGTTGCCCCATGGACTGTCGAAACGTGTTCGGGTTTAGTAATCCACCTTGGGGTCTTGCGAATCCCCACCGATGAAGTTTTGGTCCATTCTGCAATAGAACATGCTTCACGTTCCTGGGTATACCGGATGCGTTGAAAGCTCCTTCGTTCGGGTTCAGATTATGCAAAGTGTTTCTATCTTCCCGATGCTTGTACATTGAGTGGATTCCTTACAGCTTCTGTCCCAGTGTGGGTAAGCGTATAAGGCACACATACTGCTGTGTAAGTTCTCCGTAAATGATAAATTCCATCGGAGTGAGCTCTGCTGACAAGCCTCTAGACTCGAAAAAACTCCGAAAATATCGTGACCGGCGAACTTTGTTGTTCACCAATCGCTGAAGCGAGATTGGGCAGTTGAGAGGACGGAGGCTGGATTTCAAATTGGATTTCTGCCTGTTATCCAGTACTTTTTTGTCAAAGGATTTCGGGGCGCATTCTAATTTTACTCACCTCTTCAAGGTCTTTTCCGTTGCTGGTCTCGTCTTTTACTACTGACACTTCATCCTACCACAAACTACAGGTTAGGTTACCGGGTCACAGCTGAAGATTGAACTTACAGGTTCTGGGTTATTTCGATCCTTGAGTGATTCGTAGTGGATGCCACGACTATGGGCATCTGTAGCCTTTACCCCTTCGAGGTCATCACCTGCATTGCGCCGCCGTACAGGGGGTCGATTCTGAGCAGCGGAACTGTTCTGCATGTCAAATTTTCTGGGTGGTGATTTGGTGAAGGGCTTCATACGGCTAGAGACCAACTTTATATATCCCCAAGGCCGTGCGATGCGTGGACAGCCGTGAATCAGCAAGGTCCACAGGTGGATGGTTCAAGCCATGGCGAGGTGACACGGTCATGAAATGTGCTGTGTAAGCCGCAGGTTCCCCGGCCCCGGCCCCGGCCCCTCCAGCTGTGGCCACGTGCTGGGTTACGAACTCCCTTGTTGGACTGCCGGCCCGTTTTTCTTATGCACATACATCAAGCTGGACTTTCGCGTGGCTCTCTGCGGAATGCAGGTATTTGTTTGGACCCGCCCTTTTCACGTTAGGTTTATGGCATCACCACAACAGGACCTCCCGCTTATTGTAAGGGACCTTTCCGAAGCATTGGCCTTCTCCTCTCTCAAGCATCGTCTCTTTGAGGTATTATTTATTTACATCGGCCGCAAACACTCATACCCGTTACAAGCTAACAAAGCCTGAATTTTGTCTGTTCATCCAGACATCAAGATCTGAATCGTGTTTCATTCACAGAACGTAAGGACACATCGAAAACAGCGAGGAAATCAATCTGTCAGAGTGTCCTGACGGCGGAGAGGAGTAACGGCACCCCCTCTCTGGGTCAGGGTTTGGGTCGGGGTTTGGGTCCGTTCCCTTTCTTCTGCCTCTGGGTCATTGATCCACGTCCCTCCCGGGCCCAAGCGTTTCGGTTCTCTGTCGACCGTCTTCTTTCTAGGTGCCAACCTGCGTCTCAACCATCTGGGCTCCTTCTCGGGTTCCTCCGCAACCGTAGCCACATCCGAGACGGGGGATTTTTTGAAACTTTCTGTCTGCTTCATACTCGGCTCCTGAGTCAGTTTTTGAGATACATGGCCGCCATTCTGTTCATGGGGTTAGAGAACTCTGTGGCACCAAGGAACTGAATTTGCCCACTATCACGGACTTGAGGTACGCGCTACTGCCCTGGGAGTCGTACAATCTGGTGGCAGAAGCTCCTGAGGTGGCGAATGTCGCAAAGTCGAAACCAGAATCCTCCGGGAATAGCCCTGGGTCGGGTTCCGCCTCCTCTGGGGGGGAGTATTGTTCGAGTTCGTATCTTGGATCGTACTCTCCCAGTATTCCTCGAATATGATTAAGTAATCCTACGGGAATTCTCCCGTTCACTGGGTCGTCTAGGTCTTTGTGGATCTCGTCCACAATTGGACCTATCTCCGGGCACATAGAACTCTAGAAGAAACCATGAGATCGGGGTTGAGGGAAGAAAAAGGTGACTGACCAGCCAAGAAAGAGGCCCTTCGGGCAGCTGGTCGGTCGAAGACATGATAGCGGATGCGATGGGGGATGAGAGTAGCGGTGGTGGGAGATGGAGGATGAGGACTGTGCAGAATATATACACCAGCGATTGGGCTTTGGAATGTCACGGTGACCGTGTTCGCCAGATGGCATGGATAGACAATGTAGGGCCGTGTGGCCAGAAAGCCAAAGACGATTGCGCTTTGTCTCACACAACGCTGGGTGGGCCGTGTGTAGGTGCTGCGCATATCCATGCCGACGGTTCGACAGCATGTGCGTGGATGAACCGTGCCCTTCCGCAAGAGCATCAGCGGGAAACAGGGCCTAAGCCGCAGTTCACACGGGGGTGGGTCAGACGCAGCGAGGGAACGAAGAAGTTGGAAAACGTGTTCACACCCGAGGACTCGCCATCAACCCCCTACCTCTGGGTCACTTACCAGCGCCATAACAAGGAGACGTATTCCTCGCTGGACGCCACGCCGAGGGGTTTGTCTGCCGTAGATGTCACCTTCCTGAGGTGCAAGAACCATTCGATCGGGGAGGGGGTTGGATCCGATGCCAAGGTAGTAAATCTGCGAGGAGCATGTCGACGTCCACGGCATCATCTCTAGCGGCAGAGAAACAGTTTGGTCGACACTGGGCCCGTTCCCGAGTCATTGGGGCTCTTGAGTCTTGTTACAACAGGACGCCATTCCGGACGCGGCCGTGTTCGGAGGTGGGGGAGGTGCCGCCGCATCTCTCGTTCAGAGGCCATCAATGGGTCCATTAACTACTCCTTGGACACGGTCCAATACAGTCGAGCGTGATCCCTCGCCCTGGACCCAGCTTGGAGGTGATTTACGGTCACTCCAGAACGCATGGTTGGAGTAAAATGGCGGTCAATGATACTCCTGAAAAGAAAAACGGTACTTCTGAGCTGGACCGAGAACAAGCCGTAAATTTTGTGGAATCCAGAACCCAGTCTGAGACCGTCTGGTATGCAAGAGTTTTGGGATGTGGTAAAATCCAAAAGCCGAGAGGCCGCGGCACGTGGTGGGGCGGCGCCCATCCACCTGTCACACGACAACGACGACCGACTTTCCAGGACAACTCCCAACTGTTTCGGTTTGTACTCGACTACCACAACTGCAGTTGACCGCCAGAAACTTGGATCCGACAAGCCAATCCTGCGTTTGGGAGAACGCCCCGCTAATCAAATCCCACGCCGGTTCGGGTGTAACACGCTATGTCCCGGGCCATCGTCGTCATTTCACAAACCTAGTCAACGTTCTGAACTGCGCTTGCCTTAGCTTTCTGAGTATGCTGTAAACGCTGATGCCATTCGTTCGCCACGTTCCCGATCAAACAACAGCCTTCAAGTCACCGCACCCTCGCAGGTAAGTGTGTCACAAGAGCACACATCCGCCCTTTTCTGGCCTTGATTCTCATTGTAAGAGTTTCACGAATATTCCTATCTGACTCGATTAATGGGCGTTAATTGATCGCTTGAGGCATAGGACCAGATAACGGATAAGGATGAAGTAAAGACAACACAACACTCACGCATCGCAATCGCCACGCCACATCCACGAGTCGCCACGCTTCATTCATTCGGACCATGTCCAATTAATTGTGTTGGCGGCTATTTATCAATCGAGTCCATTTCCCTGGCTCATTTTCACCCTCCCGTTTCCTGTTAGTTGTAATTCCTGCCCGGTCCCTCATTCCATCCACGTTGTCGAGTGATTCTTTGAGCCACCTGGGCCACACCTCTGACGTGTACTCCCATCTGCTCCACCATGGCCCTGTCCGTTGAACTTCGCGCTGCCGGATCTTGTGGTGTATCGCAGACGAGGTATTTGCACAGAGAGCGGAATCGACGATCATCGGTGAGCACAATTTGTTCTCAAAGGATGTCTCTGGATTCCGGTTTATCGTTCATTGGCAGCGGGTCCGCAAGTACCATTCTGTTCCCGTGCTCCGGCTGCCACCGTCTGATCGGCCGCTGTTCTTCTGCGACAAATGCTGCTCGGCTAACTTTTATGTTCCGGTTTGTCTTTGGTGCAAGTGGACAAGTGCTGCGGCGGTGAAAATTTTTGAGGAGAAGATACCACGTGGTAGGACGTTGAGCACGCCTGGGTTATGTTCGGCTGGACCCGGGTATACTAGGAAAAAGAATAGGTTGAGAGGCGCAGTGGCCCTGGGAAAACTCGAGCCCAGAGGATCGCTAGACACCGATAGGTCCACCGAGCCTCCAGAGACTCCGTGTTCGCTGTCTCAGAACGACGAATCTCCAGCGATTTTGGCTGTGGGAGGATGGGTCAAACTCTCTGTGGATGAGACCATTTTGGTGGGTCTGATTCATTTTCCCTAGTCGTTATGAAAATCCTAATACCTTCTCAACCTCCTCTTCGCAATCACCTCTTTCCAGCCCACTTCACTCGCACAGTCATTCCCTGATCCGTATCACGGGGGACAAGCACGTAACAGAAAACAACGTCTATCGGCTGCCGAGAACAATCGTAAATCTGTCAGCTCTTCCAGTCGATCTATGCAAGTCCCTTGGAGTGATGGTGGTGTCTATGAGTCTCACTCCTTTTCCGACGTTGAATCGGAAGGATTTCGTCGTTCCACCGATTCCCGGCGCGGCGGAGCGAAAAGTGAAGGTCACGTTTCACGAATCCCACATGACCCTCCCAGAACGAGAAAACCGATAGTTCAATCACCATCGCCGTCTCCCTCCTTGAACCGCCGCCCACTGTACCACTATATCCGAAGCAAGGCAACTGCTTCTCAGTCGACTTTTGACTGCGGAGTGGTGCCTGAACTCACAATCACACCCAGACGATACGTCACTCCCCATCAGGGTGCAGGTCGTCACCTTGATCGGCAATCCACGGAAGCGTTTCCTACACCCGCTGACGAGCTGGGCTTTCCGACGCCGGTTCCACCCATCATGTCATTCTCGAGAAACGGTTTCTCATTGAGTGGGGAGACAGAGCAGAGGATGAGCCTGGCAAGGATGGTTCATGACGGGCAATTTGTTTTTCATGAAAATAAGCCTGACAGGAAGCGCGATAGGATCATGCGAGGTTTACGACGAAGTTTCAAGACCTTTTTCAATTCAAAGGCTGACAGGTAGCTGCCGCCATTGTATCATTTATAGATGACTGCCATCCACGATCTACATGTTGTTTTTGTATCTGTACAGCGCTCATCATATCTCGGACCGCTGGGAGATCGGTGTCATATTCTACTCAGAAGGATACATAGGGGGTGTGCTATTCGGCTGTTGGAGAATTAAAATAAAATACGCCTGGCCTCGAACACCTTTGTCCACGTTGTCGCGAGAAGTTGCTCGGGAGACGTTCACAACCGTCGTCACCAACATCCCGGGCGCTTTTATTGTACCGGCAACTGAGCGCAGGGAAGGATTCGGGTGTCGCTTTTCCTCTGCTCTGTCCATGGTCCTTTTATCCTTTGGTTGCGCCCGGCCAACGCATTTCTAATCCTGCGGGCTCAGGAATCTCTTAATTTCAGCGTGGACCGCAATAGTGGCGGGCCATTTCGCTTCATCACTCGGAAAAGCGACCTCAAATACACTCCTTCAAACCTCCGAACAAACGGCCACGCACACTTCATACCTGTGATATAGAGATGTGGCGGTCGAAAGCCCTCTTTCAACATCCAGAGGATGATCCCGAGCTGGTTTTCGCGGGTCTATCTCCTCAACCAAGGGCGCGGCGCGGTGTGGGAATTCCGAAGGCACCGGGGTTGAGAATCGCGGCTATTACTGAGCCTGGTTTTAACGCTTCCACCACTTTGACGTCTGCCTCCGGTGTGAGTACCGTATTCCCTCAACTCGCCTAGCCTCGCGTTTATTGAACGCGTTGATTCTTGTAGAAGCGCAAGTCGACCCTGAACAGACTTAGCCTGCCATTGTCAGCGGTTGTTGGGTTAGCACGATTTCCAACTTTCTGGACCGTTCAAGTTACGCTTCTAACTGGAATTCCTCCACAGTACACCATTGCCAGGCCGCCTCTTTCACTCTCGGTCGCCTCAGCATCGGGTTCGAGCATCGATCATGCCTCACAGGAAATCGTCGCGCTATGAGGCCGCGCATCGTGCCCTCCTCGACCGATCGGGGAAACTCCCCCCCGAAACCTCGCCTGAGGTCCTCAAGATCCAAACACTCGAGCGTGCGACCGCATTCCTCCGTGTACAGATCCAAGAGACACAAGAATACAGGGAGAAAATCCGGCAGTGCCTTGCTGACCGAGACACGCAGCTCCGGGAGTACCAAGTTTACCAAAGGGAGAAATGGCGAACTGATCGGAGGCTTGCTGCCTTGATGGTCCTCACGGAGCCTGTCCGGGCCGCACCCCAGGCTGCCCCCAAAAATACGCAATGTGAAACAACCTCCTCGCCTGCGAGGAAACGGGCGAACTTATCCTCGTTTTTCCAGCGTGGCTCGTGCAAAGCTCCCCTGCGGTTCAAATGTGCCGTTACAGGCAAGGCCCTGGAGAGGAGGGTACTTAAACAAGTCTCTCCGCTTCTTCTCAGGCCTTTAGCTTCTCCCACCCGGGTTCACTTCCACCCGGTCCCCGACGATTTACCTCCATTGTATGCACGCAGGAGACAGCCTGGAAAGATGATCAACACGCAAGAGGGACTCTGGCCATTCCCTTCCATTTCCTATTCCGTCACCGAGGACGCATCGACATCCGACCTCTCCCCCGACACCCTCCCAGACGACAGTGTGGGAACCACGCGCGAAGGAATTGCCCTCATCCACTCGCCAATCCTGCGGTCCGAGGAGGAGATTATCGCGGAAATGGGAGACGTCACACTTCCGGCGTATGCGTTAGACCTCCTCGATGATTTGGACTACATCCACGATAAGATCCCACTTCAACCGGGGTCCCCACCTTCCGATGTGTTCTCCTCAGCACTTCTCGTCACTTCATCCGACTGGGATTCTCCACGTCTAGGTCACCCGATCACGTCGCCTGGGAGAACAGCAACCGTCCGAATACCGGATCGCCACCTCGCCGACGCATTGCTAACGTCACCGGAAACAGAGAGAGCGCCCCACCGACGCGGGCGCTCACACAAAGTCAGCCTGGACCCCACCATTTTCAAAGACGACTCCAAGTTGGATAAGCTTAGAGACGTTGCCCCAATACGGCATTCCTCACACGTCACCACCGAGGAAGCAAGGAGGAAACCAAGAGGTCTACTGAGGAAGAAGTCCTCTGGTGTGTTCTCCTTAGTGTCGAGGAGCTCCGACAGAAGAGAGGAGCACGCAATGTCAACCCACCCCAAGAGCAAGAGCATCGCTTCCATGGTTAGAAGGCGCATGTCGGCGATCAACAAGTTTCGTTAGCTTTCCCAAGGACCCACCCCCTCACGCCTTACGCTCATTTTGTGTAACCATTATTGCGCCATCGTTTATTCATTCATCAATGCTGTTCTCAGGTTCACTTGGTTTCTTGCTCGGTTTTATGGCACGGGTTCCCTTGTTCAAGCCCTTATCCGTCTTCGCTTGTAACATGTCTTTTCCCGCAGCTCTTTACATGTATAACGGTTTCCATCCTTAGTTGCATAATCTTGTACCCTTCTTGATAGAAAAGGGCCGTATCTCCCTCTAGGTAGTGTATTCATTGCGATCAATAAATGCACCCGCTTTCGATCCACGATCGGAACCAATGTCTCGAGAACCGACGAAACACCAACTCTCATCACGACTTTCGTACCAACAACACACCCCTGCGTTCCTACGCAGGCTACAGAAGAATTATGGCGGTGGTCGACGCGGAGATTACGATGACGAGGAAGACGAGCCGACATATGGGGATGATGAATTTGAAGATGATGGTTCGGGACGGCCACCCATCCCAGTGAGGCCGCCCATCCCGGAACGGCCGAGAGATGATCCTGGGAGTGAAGACGAGGGCGGCGACGACGAGAAGCCACAGGTTGTCGTGTTGAAGGAAGGGAAGCATTTGACCGAGAGAGAAGTGCAGAATGAGAAACGGAAAGGTGCGTCCTTAGATCTCTAGGTTACAACCTTGCTATTGCTGACCTATATGCTTAGCCCAAGGCCTACCACCCCTACCTGAACCAACGGATAACCCAGCCGTCGACCCCGTCTCAGCCACAACCAAACCAAAAACGACGAATTCGAAAAGTCTGAATTTCTCATCGACCAGTTCGAACACGACTGGGTCCGCTGCTAAGAGGAAACGGAAAGCTGTGGTTGATTTGCAGCTGCAGGATGACGATTTCGCTTCGTTGGGAGATATGGTCAAGGATAAGAGCTCGAAGCCTGTGAAGAAGAAACCGAAGAAGACGGATAAGAAGTTGTTGTCGTTTGGAGACGATGCGTGATCTCTTTTTGAACTCTCATATGATTGTACTCCTCACTTGTGCTTTGCCTCCACCGCCTTGTTTTCCATGTGTCGTTTACGCGTGATGATCCAACTCGCACTCCTGCCTTCGAGAGTCATTTCCTGGTGGTCCTTGGACTTTCCTTATGTTCATGTTGCGTGCAAACCTTCCCCCGCAACCTGTGCGGGGAGGTGGTCGGCAACGGACCAGTATGCCGAAATCACTCGTTTTTTTTTTTTTTTTTTTTAAATCATTTCTATCCCGCAGTCAGCACATACATACTACACGAGGTATCAGTGGCTGGTATGTA
>Ga0307514_10002530_pt1 | contig 18859 bp, 27 predicted proteins | sample 16_EM_MG_FD_203088 | JGI IMG/M metagenome (GOLD analysis project Ga0307514, IMG submission 203088) | Populus trichocarpa ectomycorrhiza microbial communities from riparian zone in the Pacific Northwest, United States - 16_EM | ecosystem: Host-associated > Plants > Roots > Unclassified | place... | reverse complement strand
ATATGAGTATAGGAAACATCCGAAGCTCTATACGGAATATGCATACAATCCATGCATGGATACCTATTGCGCTTCTTCCAGTTGGCCCCAAACGAGTCAACAAAATACCGGGGTACTCAGTAGAGATGCAGGAGCAACAGGCCTTACAAACTGTGCATGAGGTATTCACACATTTGTTAAAGTTCTTGTCTGATGCCAGATGTCAGACAGGATATGAAATGATTTGTGCCGATAGAAATGTCCACTTATGCTTTCCTAAGTTGTTTTGTTGGCTCGCTGACCATATGGAAAATGCTACAATTCATGCTATCACTAGCAACCGCTATCCTGTTTGCATAGTTCCGGTCGAGAAGCTAGGCGAGTATTCTGAGACTGGTTATCTTAGGCACTCTCACGCAGATTATATAACAGCTCATAGGGAATCCGATACATTGAGTCTGAACGAACAGGGGGTGAAGAATATCAACAATGCCCTGTGGTTACTCCCCGAGTTGAACCCCCGAGATCTAGTCCGAGCAGACATTCTGCACAACATCCTCCTTGGAGTGTGGAAGCATATGACGGATTGGATTCAAGATTTTCTAGAATACCATGAGCGAATAAATGCATTTGACTATGTTTGGCATCCATTGCCACCATATCCAAGATTCTCCGTTCCAACCAAACCATACCGGGTGGTATCGTAATGGTCTGGGAAAGAAATACGAAACTTCGGCAAGGTTATTTCTGGGAACATTTGCTGCTGTCTTGCGTCGGACAACGAACCAACCAGGACTGACTGGGGGTCAAGTCAAGAGTTCAATAAAGCAATCCTCTGTGTGCGTAGCCTCACTGACTTCCATCTCATGATGCCGTATCCCACTCATACAGATCAGACCATTTCTTATTTGAAGCAGTACCTGCGGGAGTTCCATGAAACCAAGGATGTATTCTTACACTTTCGTGCGGGCAAGAAGGTGAAGAAGGCAGCTGCAGAGGCACACAAGAATCTATGGAAGGAACAATCACAAGCATCGATTGCAGATCTCATGACATCGGAAAAGCTGAAGCTACATCATACAGATGCCTTACAATGTCAGGAGTTGGTTGGTGAGATCTTGAGAGAAGGAGCACATTACAATTTTCTGAAGATTCATCTGATCTCCTATTATGTGGAACAGATAGTAAAGTTTGGTGTGCTGGGGCAGTTTTCTACTGACATAACTGAAGCCATGCACAAGGGATTCAAGGATGCCTATCGTCACAGCAATAAGGTTAATACCACATGCCAAATCATCACTACCTACACGAGGGATCATACATTTGCCATAAAAGATTTAATGATCAGTGCTTGGACCCGAATCAGAGAGTTGGAACATCAGACCCCAAACGCCGAAATAAGACTCGAGAAGGACCAGGTTTATTTAAGATTGCAAGGAAAAATTGATTTGGGAACTGTATCGAGTCTGGGAGACTTGGAGTGTGTAACTGGGTTAGATAATTTGATATTGGCTACGAGGGTACATTTAACATATGAACTCCAGGAAACAGATTGCCACACAGAGGAGCTGTTAAATCGGGATATCCGAGCCTATTGTGCTCTGCAAATTCCAGTTCCAAACTTCAGTGTAGAAGGGGGTGTTTTTCATATTGCAAGATGCATAGGAGAGAAGGAATTCCAGGGGAAAGCAAGAAATGATTGGATTTGGGTTCAAAGACACATGGTGTTGGGTAAGGCCCAGCCAAACTCGTTAAATGGACAAATACCTGGGAGATTGAATGCGCTGTTCAAAATCACAAGTAGGGGTACTGTATATCGACTGGCACATGTGACTTTACTTTAATGTGTAGGCGGCGTGGTGGTGCCAGATGCAGAAGGGATGGTATGCGTCCGATTGCCAATGCTGGCGGATGATGTAGTGGTGGGAATTGCCAAAATTGAGGGCATAGCACATTTAATCCCGGTGGAGCCAGGAGAAAGCTGGTTGGTGAACAACAGGATAGATTTGGAGATATGGAACTTGGTGTATGGTTAGGAAATATATAGTCTGTGGTGTTAGTGTCACAAACCCTAGGTCCCACAATTGTGCCACGCCCTGACACGACTCTTACTTCACAATTTTCATTGTGAAAATCATTCACAGATTGTAGGTACGAGATGGTGATAGTCAATTGCGGTTAGCAGGAGAGATTGTTTACAACTCTGGAGCCCTCGTTTGCTACCAAACTCATGCCACAGCCTAGCACGACTCTCTCTTCGCATCATCACTTGTCGTCATGGTGACTGTGTAGGGTAGTTAGCAGGGGAGATTTTGAGTGAATTCGAGTAGGCGGATATGTGGGATCAAGAAACATAAAGTAATTGAGGAGATGTACCAGACGCGGAATAGGAAAGGACCGAGTCATGAAGCAGGTTTTAGAAGTGTGCACACTGTGATGCAGATTTTTTTTTTGCTGATAGAAGGGACGCTACAGACGCATGGGAAGATGGGGTGGTTCGCGACGCAGATTTTTTTTTGCTGATGGAAGCGGCTACAAGGGCAAAATTTGGGAAGCCCCAAAAGGGGGATTTCAACTGGTGGATGGAGAATAAGGATGATGATGAGGAGTAGGAGAAGGAGTAGGAGGAGGAGGAGGAGGAATAGAGCAGAAATTCGGATTGGAGGAAGAGAGGTAAACTTGTCCGATTAGGTACATAACGAGTACGATTCTAGGTAAATGTCAGCCGTTGCTGATAAAATGTCGTGTTTTAGTTCACGATATACGAGGGACGGAGGCAGTCTGGGAGTTGGGAATTGCCGTGGAGATAGAAGATGAGGTAGATCATGTTTAGTTGAGTTTAGAATCAATGCATATATGGATTAGCATGTGAGATCTCTGCATTAGTACGAGTACAACATTAGTACAGCCGCTGGCGTCCGATGTGAAACACTCACATAACTAAAGCGAGATAAGGACAAACTGGAGGAGACCAAAGCACAACATGCAGCAAATATATGGGATTGCCCCCCAGTGCCTGGGGAGGCAATCCCATACCAAAGGTACTATACGATTCGCACCTTCACTCTCATCCACCACTATTGCATCCTCCTGACTCTGATCCGCATCAGTTCCATCCTGCCACCTGTCATTCACCCCCCATTCCTGCATCCTCCCAACTCTGTTCCACCTCCCTTGCATACTCCCAACTCTCATCCCTCTGTGCCATCCTTCTAACAATGGCACGTGAGGAAGCTGCTAAAGAAGCATCATCACCCGCACAGCAAGGACGAAAGAAACAAGCTAGGGTCACGCGAGCGAGCACTAACGAAACGCGTATCACGTCCGATACAAGACAAAAATGAAAGAGAAGGGAACCAGAAGTGGTGGAACTGCCAGAGAATAAAAACATTCGGATGCAGGCAGAATCGGAAGTAAGTGAATTGTAGACAGGATTCTTACTAGTTTAGTCAAGAGTGGGGACTGATTGTCAGACAAACACCGCAGAAAATCAAGACATCACGGGAATTGAGCCGGAGAGTGAGTATGATCATGTAGTGCCCCTAGGGGAGGAAGATAAAGGGACACCTGATGAGGAATACGATTTGGATGTGGTACTTGTGAAAATTCTGCAGCAGGTGGGAAAAGTAACACGTTCCTTCACAGCCATCCCAGACAAGCTGCAAAGGCTTTGCTTTGTGGCCAAGGAATAGGTAGCGGACTACACATTGTTTAACAAACCATTTCTTAGCTCACTAGATATTCTTAATCTTATCCATGAGGCTTGGGAAAGAGCTGAAGATAAAGAGAATAATTACCAGGAGTGAATCAAAGCGTGTAATGCATTGGTAGGGTATTGACAATTGGTACTTGGAACGTCCGATAGCTAACTTGAAAAGATAAGAGGCATTCATTCACGCCACAGGTTATATTTGGCTCACGAGTGTCGCTGAAAGATAAAACAGCTCTACCAGCTTGCTTATCAGGCACAGGAGGAGGCTGCGCAAAAGATCAAATAGTTGTTGAAGGAAGATAGATTTGTTTGTCATGAGGAGTCGAGAGAGATAAAGCGGACGCTAGAAATTGTTAAACAGCATTAACAAAGATGGAACAGGAGTTAGGGCAACGGTTTCAAGCAACAGAAATTGTTACCCTGATATATGACTCCTACTTTCAACGACAAAAGATGAGAGGGAATCGGGATGAAAGGTTCTTTGAAAGAATCAATGCAGTATTTGTTTGCTTGGTCACAGCCACCATACAGCATTGTTTAAACAAGTGGTGGTCAGGCAGGGAGCCAGCGGAGCTGGTCGAGTTCAAGTACGAGACGGCTGCAGGCAAGTTAATATCGGACGTGAAAGATGAGAGGGAAACTGACTAGGTACAGGATCATATCAGCGTCTCAGAAATACGTGTAGCCTCTACAAGGGCAAAGTAAGGCGATTGATATTGGCAAATATCAAGGCGGACTTACGAACATGCATCGGCGAATTTGACAAGAAAGTAGAGGTTGAGAGTATTGCCGCGTGCCCAATAGTGGAATCTGACTCATATGCAGAAGAGCTCAAGCAGGAACTAGCGAGAACAATAATGTTGTAGGAGTTCCCAGGATCAGACAGGGTGAGTGGGGATGATGGATAAGCTTTACAACTCACAGTAGATAGGGTACTCCTGCGTAATGAGATAGCACTGGCATGGGCATTGGGAAACGACCTGCTTGCGGAGGAATTGGGACCTGAGCTGCAGTCGGCACAGGAGGGCTAGAGTTGTTAGGAATAATTTGTGGGTCGGATATGGGACGTGGTGTGTTTCTGTTTTTAGTTAGTATAGGAGGCAGGGGCTGGATGAGAGTTGCGTGGGAATGATGTGTGGGATTGTAAATGTAATGTGCTGGGTTTTCATTTTTTTTCTTACAGCAAATGTGAGGGGGTTATGGAGGGATATGAGTTTTGTCATGCCAGTTTTGTAAGCTGGGAGGGTCGTTGTGATCATGGAGAAGGTGTATATAGATTTCTTTGCTATTGTGCGTTTATTTCGTGGAAGTTTTTGTTGGTAAAGGTAGTGGGAACGTCCGATTAGCAGCACAAGGAGAGCAAGTACGAATCGCAAAACACGGAGCGTGAAAACAAAGTGATCTAGAAACAAGGAAGGATAATTGAAAAGGGTGCCGACGTCGGAAGGAGCTGCTACGAAGTATAGAGTTAGGAACGGAAATGGTCAGGGGAGAGACGTTGAGAGTGGGAGTAGTTAGGGGAGACACGTAGAGACAGAAAGTAGTTAGGGAAGGTGCGTTGAGAGAGGGAGTAGTCAGTGGAGGGGCATTGAGAGAGGGAGTGGTCAGATAAGGCGCATGGTGAAAGGACAGTGGGAGCAAGGTGCGAAAAGGAATGACAGGTATGCTAGTGGGAATCTTAAGAATGGGGACAGGGATGGTATGGAAATAGGGTGGGAGAGATAAAGATGCGAGGGTGAGAAATGCGAGGAGAACAGAGTGTGCGATAGGTAAGGTAAAAGGAGCGAAAGAGCCTTAGGAAGATACAGTAGCGACGTATAGCATTCTTAGTGTACGAATGGCATCCGATTAGTAGTAAGGGGATACAGAGTCGAAGCGCGTTGGGAGGAGAGAAGAAAACGCAAGATGTATTATAATATATGCAATATGTTATAAGAGGAAGTCTTGCAAAAGAGCCTTATGTGTACATAGTGCACACAACGCAAACTATTTTTTTTGCTGATGCAAGCAGACGACTAGGTGAAGGTGTTAGGAAAAGGCAAGGGAAAAGCAAAGAACTTCGCCCAAGCAGCAGTGGCAGGAAGCCCCCCACAATAGCAGGCACCAGCAGCCCCTCTGGCATGAGCAAAGACCTACCCAAAAGAGGAAAGGGACCTGATCATCTCCACGAGCAGCCAGGCAGACATTACCGCCATGCTACCCAAGCTACATAGCATCATCACCGATGAGCTCACCAAATGCAACAACAGGTTAGCACTACCAATCGGGGTGCGCCAGAGCAAGAAACATAGCATTGTGATCACCACTGCCCCAAGAGCGCCAGCATCGAGTATCAAGGCCAATATCGAGGCCCTACTCCCACAAATCTCTGCACTCATAGGAAGTGCATGCAGAACCACTAGCGACCGCCAATCAGGAATCGCCTTTCTCAGCCATGGAGTGCCCACCTTTGAAAGAGGAACCACCAAGACCCAGGAACAGCACGAACAGGAATACCTGGAAAATCTGGGAAGACAAATCGCAGCCAATACAGCGGCCCCCCCAACTAGTGTCAAATTCCTTAAGAATAGGGAACACAGAGAATCCAGCAAATCCAAGGATGCTTTCGTAGCAATTGTGGCATCCTTCGAGACAGAACCAACCTTCGCAATCCCAGTCCGCCTCCCAGTCGAAACCATCACCTGGCGCATCTACAACAGGTCCTGCAAGGCGAAATGCATGCATCCCAATCACAAGAATTCAGTATGCAAGAACTGCCTTGAATTCGGCCACCCTACTGATGTATGCATGGCCAGCAACAAGACACCAAAGTGTGGATACTGCGGCGGCACCCACAACCATTTTAACCAGGAATGCACAGCACTAGGCTGCAATTAAAAGACACCCTGCCGCCACACCATACTCAACTGCAACCTGTGCGGTACCACAGGTGACTACCACTCTCTTGACCGAAATTGCCACACTTACAAGGTACGAAACATATCAAGAGCTTCCCAAAGCACCCCACCACAAGGCACACAATCAATGGAAGAATGAATAGTACACCACAACAACAGCAAGCTGGACGCCCCCTGGCCCGCATCCTGTAGTACAACACTGGCAAGTCCCCCACAGCTTTCCAGGTTATACAAGCCGCCATACCAGACACACACACAAACATCCTGCTAGTGCAGGAACCCCCAGTACTCGACGGAAACCCCCCCAGCCTAGATGATTTCTACTGCTTCCCCTCCCACAAACAGGCCTGCTGGACAGTAACCTATGTGAGGAAGAAGGCCTTCAAATCGACCTCAGTCATTTCAGACCCACACGCAGACTTCCTAGTTGTATCGGTCACACTACACAGCAAGGACCGCAAACCACCAACAATACACATAGCCCACTGCTACAACAGGCTCCAGAACCGCGATTGGAGAACTCGCGCCCAACCAACACACTCACTTGACGCCCTCTTCTACGAAATTTTCACTCTCACAGATCTAGTTGCAGGCGACATGAACAAGCACCACTCCAGATGGAAGACTGGCTGCGAGCCATCCCAGTGGGCCCAAAACCTGGTAGACATCTGCAATGCAGCAAATTTTCCTCTCGCAAACACCTCCAACATACTTACCTCTTACCTAATCAACAACAGCAGGCCAGCAGTGCTGGACCTTATCTTGTTCAATGAAACCCAAATGATAGTCAGAAACTGGCATACCCACCTTGAACACAAGGCTCTGGACCACACTCCGATCTCATACCAAGGCTGGCCCAAGACAGGCACGTACTAAGAGTACAAGGGATACAACTGGAAGAATACCAATTGGGCCTGAGTAGCCGAACTCCTACCAGCACCAGAGGAAGTCAACACCTAAGATGAACAAGACTTCAACCACCTATACCACCTGATCCTGAGGGCGCTCTGGATCGGCACACCTACCAGCAGGGTCACCAAGTGGTCCAGGGCCTGGTGGAACCTTGACCTTGCCGAAATGCGCCGAATCAAGAACACAACCTTCAGTGATTTTCGGGCTGGCAGAACTGATAAACACACCTACCACAGAATCAGGAACGCCTATCTGCGAGCGATCCGGAAAGCGACCCAAGATCACTGGAATACAGTGGTTGAGAATACCAACCCCTCATCCCTCTGGCAAACAGTCAGGAAAGCACTCCCCAAACTACCTGCTTCACTCGCAACTATCAATGGAGCCACCACCTTCGAAGATAAGGCGCCAGTGTTGCGACAAGTATTCTTCCCAGACGATGTCCTACTACTATAACACGAACCCTCGGATAGCCTCGAAGGCTTCCACACAGTCACTCAAGAGGAAGTCCTCCAGGCATTAGAAGCAATCCCGCCAAACTCGGTACCAGGAGATGACACTCTCCGCCCCTTAGTCTAGATCCGAGTATACAAGATCCGCCCCGACATACTTACCAACATGACAGACTGGTCACTACGCAGTCGCACACTCTCTACAATCCTGAAGCGGGTACTCACCATGGTCATACTCAAACCAGAATAACCTGACTACTCTGTACCCAAAGCCTACCGAATGATATCTCTCTGGCCGACACTATCAAAAACGATTGAACATGTCGCGCTTGCCAGAATGATAGTTTTCGCACCTAACTGCGTCTTATCAGTGCAATTCGCCTGTCGCAAAGGCTATTCCGCCCTCGATGCTGTTCACCTAATACTGGAAAAAGTATACAAAGCATCAAATGACAAGCTATACAGCTCAGCTCTCTTCTTGGATGTTCAGGGCGCCTTTGACAAGGTAGTACAGCAATCGCTGGCCGAAATTGTGACCAGCAACAACTTTCCGCCATACTTAGGTGACTGGGTACAATCATACCTATCAGACAGGTCAGTCCGAATCACAGACGGTGTGGCCTCAGAACCCTTCTTCATACCAATCCAAGTGGGCATACCACAAGGGTCGCCCCTATTACGATTCCTTGTCAATGTCTATAGCTCCTCGCTGTGTCACAACCACCAAAGACCATGCGTGGACCTCATGATATCCTATGTCGATGATTACTGTTTGCTGGCAATTTCAGTATCATGGCAGCGGAACGCCATCCCTCTCACAGCTGCCGGACACCAGCTGCAACTCGAAGCTAACCAAGGAGGAATGAGCTTCGAGCTCTCCAAGAACGAACTATTCCACTTCGCCTGTGGTAAAGACATGCCAACAGCAGACCTCCCCAGGGTACAATTCGGGGAATACTACATACCAAACAACTTGGAACAAAGGTGGGTGGGAGTCTTCTTCGCCAGAACTGTCCAATCCACCCTACACAGCAAAAAACACGCAGCCAAAGCAGGGACAACCCTATACAAGCTAGCACTACTCTTTAAGAAACTCAAGCTAGCAATGGCATCCCAACTTATCAAAGTAACAGTGATCCCAGCCCTCACCTTCGGACTGGAAATATACACAAGGAACCATATCAATAACCGAGAAGTAGTTCCAATCAACATGCGCCTGAAAGCGGCAGCAAAAATAGTTACGCAAGGATGGCAAAAAGCAGAACTCCGTGCGATTTGTGCAGAAGCTGGCCTACACGCCCCCTACCCTCTAATCAAGAAGTGCGCCATCTTAGGCGCAGCTCGGCTGCTGGACAGACTACCAACAAACCCCCGACACTCATTACTGCCCTGGAACAGACCCAAGGCCTACAACGTGAAAGCAGGAATATGAAACTACGCACGACCCTGGACGGCGAACCAGGGACATGCCTCGCACCCACAGATCGATGCAATACTCACCAATGTTCTTCCGCTCATTGAGGACACGACCCTGCCGACAAGACTGGCAAAACCCGCAATATGCGCGTACATCCAACAGTACACCCTGAACAATTTCGACAAAAGGCCAAACCCAGCACACATGTACCCACCCCAAGTACCAAGCAACACAGGTGCGAAGGGCCTCCTCCCCCGAAGACTCTGCCACTGGATATCCAACATCCGCCTAGGACATGGCTGGTTCCCCCACTACCTCAAGTGCATAGGACGACACAATGGGAAATGCCTATAGTGTCAGGCCGAAAACGAAACCCAATAACACATGCACATGGAGTGTAATACCATGTCACACCCTACTGCCCACTTAATGAACGGACTCAGATTCAGGTAGCTGGTATATGAAGACTCGAACCTACCCAAGCTTATCGAGACACTCACACTCAACAAAGTCGGACTGCGGGAAACCATCCAGAGAGACATAGTCACACCACAGGCAGGATAAAACTGCACGAACCTTCTCATGTATTTCCTTTGTGGTCGCACACTTAGATAGTTCCTGTCCCTGTTTTAGGCCATAGCCGCGAGGCTGCATGCTACTAGTTATATACTTAGTACAATAATATATCGGAGTTAAAAAAAAAATCAAAAAAAAAACCTTGTATCCCTTTCCCACCGAAGAGAATATACCCGCTGTCATGAGGTAACACCCAGCCCTTCCTGAGGAACTTGTATCAATGAAGAACAACCCTGATAAACCTGAGTAGGAATCAGGAAGACTTGAGGAAGTCTCGCGCATATTATGCCACTTAGAAATGCTTAAGTACTTCTAACTAGGACAACGCAGTCACTGAACAACCGCAGTATTGTTAGGTTGGAACAATACTCTAATAACATGTTCAGAGAGGTATCCTCTATTATACATGTGAGTTTCGTCAGGTTCTGACGACTGGTTGTTGAGTTACATCAAGTTGAAAATACTTAGCACCAAAATTATATGGTGGCTATTACCCTGAACTTGCCTGGGTTACCCTGAACTTACTTCCCTTACCCTGAAGATTAGTTAGCACTTACCCTGAACTCAACTTCGGAGCTTAATAACTCAACGAGCATCGCCCGGTTTAAATTAAGAAAATTACCCTTGCGTCCGGCTCACCGAATACCCCTAGATTCAACCCTCAAAGTATGAATCCGAGAATATTTTAGCGGAAGCATAATTCCGTAAAAATAAATCAAAAAATCAACCACATGGGGGGTCATTTAGACCTAAGTGGGTCCGGTGACCCTATAAGGGAGCACGAGTTGAGCTGAGCTGAAAATCGGGTGTAGTGAAAAGTTAATTGGAAAAAAGTTCGGTTCAAGTTAACCCTAGCACAGAATTACGCGCTGAGTCCAAATCTGAACTCAGAATATTGTTATAATTTAAACCCGTGAAGTTATTGACCTGTTTTGGTGTGGGCTATAAGTCTCCAAAGTGGGAAGTCAGGCTTGTACATTTGTCATATGAAGGATGGTCCTGATTATGATGAACTAAGATTCTATTGTGAAGTACGCATTAAGGGCTTTCCAATGAGATAATAACTAAGTCATTCGGAGTGATATCCAAGGAGTTGTGACCAGTTGAATTATAGGATCATCTATAATAGCAATGGACACTAGACGCCAGTATGCGAAATTACTGAATACTTACTTTGATATCTCATGATTCTTGGCTAGCCGAGTCTAGACTCGCATCGAGGATTTGCTGATGTATCGCAATAAAATAATGTGGGATCGCATATGAGTTCCAGATTAATTCGTAACTACTTAACGGTTGCATAATGCATAATGCAAGAACAGGATATGAATTCTCAGTTAAGTCAAGTGGGTACAACGACTTCTTAGGCAGGGGTAACACTGGTGACTGAGAATTAAAACAAGATAGTGTAAAGTGACTATTATTGTAATTGAACAAACCGCGCGAATAAGAACACTATTCTCCAACCGCGCATTATAAATAGTTGAAAGTAGCTGAAGGTTGGGATCACGCCCACTACAAGCATTAATCAAGTCTCGAGAAACACACCGCCTACAAAGTTCTAAGTTAACGTTGGCATACGGATGTCACCTAGTTAGGAAAATACTTGTTGAGTTCGACTTGTATTGAAATTGTACTGAACTTTATATCCTGAAAGACTTAACCTGAGTTGCGGGTTATTTCTGTTGTGGGATTAATATTCGACCCCACTATTTATCTGCTGAAGTTCAAGCATGAAGGGATAATAGTGGCCCCGTAACATTACTTTGTAGCCAAAGTATCTCTGAACTTGTGAATTTAGCAAAATCACCATGTCGCACACTCAAACCCCAGGTGGTGAAGGGTCCAGCCAGCCTTTCCAATGCCTGGAATTTGATCAAATAACACCCCGAGCAGTGGTTCCCACTGTTCAAAGACCAGAATCTGACACCGAGTCGATTGATGAACTAATGTCGGACAGTGACGTGACTATCCCTGCGACGTGATACTCATGCCAACTAGCCCACCTCACCGGCTCACCTGATGATTTAGATATCGCTACCCAATTCCTTAGGGAATTTGTTCCCCAGCCCGCTAGCATTACAAGCTGCCGAGGTCGAAATCCCCGAACCGAACAATGACCACCACCTCCACCCCAAGCTTCTCGAGTAGTTCCACAAGAAGCAGTAGACGAACTGCTCAATGAAATCATGAAACAAGGCCGCGAAGAGTTGGACAAACAACATCCGGAACTCAATGAAATCGCACCAGCTATCATGTCCCAGGCAACTGAATTAAAGAAACAGCAGGATGCCCAAAACGTTATATATGAGGCTGCTAGAACCTTGTATGAGGAACTCAAAGTACTCAGACAACAGGTGAAGGCCGAACTCGAGTTACTGCAAGCTGAGACTACCTCCCAATCCGAGAAAGTAACTACTCTTACTGAACGGATTACTGACACTTTGACGAAGGAATGGGAAGGAATGAGTGACCTCCTGAAAACTGAAACTACCTCTATCGTAGAAGCAGCTCATAAGGAGTTTAAAGAAGTCAATGACCAGCTAGTACAGCTACATGAGTGGACAAAGAAGAAGATCGAACAAGAAACCCAGGACAGAATTAATAGTGACACCACTATTAAGGAAGCTGGGGAAGCCGTAGAGAAAACTATCACATCTCCAAAGAGGAAGCTAAGGGATGCCGAGGATCCCTTGGGCACCGCCTCGACTAAGAGACAGAGACCAGCCCCAGACACGACCAGACACTCCCGACAACAATCCGAAATCCCCGAACCACCTCCTACAAAAAAGGAACCCCGAAATGTTCCTCAGCCTAATAAATATGATGGAAGCTATGCCAAACTCAAGGCATTCCTCAAGGACGTAACTACAGTATTGGAATGCATGCCAGTCACCTACGAGACTGCTAATGACAAGATTCTCTATGTTGGAGCACTTCTAACCGATAGTGCCAAAACTTAGTACCTCACTAATGAACAAAAACGCAAGCCAGACCCCTTATCTGGCTGGACTGTGTGGGTAACCTATGAAGACTTTCTTAAAGACTTCATAGCTATACACGAAAATAAAAATGAAGTTTGTGAGGGCAAGAGAAACCTCCAGATGGAATACCAAAAATCTGGAGAAAGAATCAAGGATTATGTGTCAAGAATGCGTACGTATAACATGCTTGCTAATCTACCACGAGACCAGTTATGGGAATACCTAATCACAGGTCGTCAAGTAGATATACGTGAGTATATGAAGCGTGTGAACAAGGACTTTTTGGACCTGGCACCAGCCAGCCCAGAAATGTGCTTTCAGGCAATTATCAATGCAGGAATGGATGTGGAAAATGAAAAGCAGTATGATCAATGGATGCAAAATCAACCCAAGTTGAAAGAGTAGACAGCTGCAGCAGCAAAGGGGAGAAAACCCGAGCATAAACCTGAACACAAGCCTTCTACTGACAAGAAACAGGAGACACCCAAGGCAGCTGGTATCCAAAAGAAGAAGAGTAAGCCGGCAGACAAACAGAAGTCTACAGCTGCCTCTGATAAGTCCACAACCTCAAGCAAGGGTGAGAAAGAGCCAGGAGAAGATAAAGTGACTTACTACATGAGGCAAGCTCATATGAAGAAAGGACAGTGCATCAAGTGTGGTTCCAAAGACTACATCAAGAAAGAATCTACTTCAGGCTGGAAACCAGCAGCTGAGGGTTCGGGTAAGGACAAGGGAAAAGAGAAGGTGGATAACAAGAAGGTGGCAGTAGTGCAGGCGGCAGATGCGTTGATTTCTTCAGTGGTGGCACCAGTATCTTTTGGGAGGATTATTTCAGAGGATGAGTTGGATTACGAATGTGATTAGGGATACGGCCTGTCTTGTACATCGGGTCAGACAGTCTCGCAGGATTGGTTTAACATCTGTGTTGTGAAAAAGGGCATCTCTGTTCGTGATTGGAAGGAGGAACATGCGGGGCAGGTAATAGATATTGATCCGGTTTCTATTTCTTCTTGTGTTCGAAATTTATCGCCTTCTTCTTCTCTTTCATTAATACAAAAGACAAAAACAGCAAAAAAGAGAAAAGCTTAGAAAGAGTTGGCTCCTCAACTCGGCGACCACAAAAAAAGACCACAACAGGTGGCGGTGTCGGATATCTCCTTGGTTGGAAATATGGATGCACATGCGAAGGTATTAAAGCGTGAGGGATTGAAGTTTCTGGTTCCTGTTAAGTTATCATAGTTATATGAAGGAAATAAAAGGGAACTTTCTATTAATGCTTTGGTTGATACTGGTGCAGAAGCAACAATTTTTGATACCGATTTTGTAGAACAGATAATGATGTCCTGGATGAAGAGAGAAACTGGATTGAGATTGGAGAGCACCGACGGCTCAATACTCAAGAGATCGAGTACAGTTCAAGTGAAGAACATGGAGATGTGTGTGCCTGATGCAAGATCAGGAAAAAACAAGACTCTCGACCTGGTTACTGAGGTGGCGTGCTTGCAACCACCTTGTCCACTCATTTTAGATATCGATTGGATAACGGCGCAATGCGTTAAGGTAAGGGTCACCACTCCTTATGCCTGTAGCTAAAAAGAGCACTGTAGATAGAAGAGGTGACGGATTTTTCTGAATTTCGTAAAATTCTGGAACAGAGTTCTTATGTTGGTCTCATACATATGGGCAAGTGGGAATCTAGGCGCTTGTCAACGGGCAAAGTCCGCAGGATAATGCAACTTATCGTGGGTGAAGACCTGAAGACACTGGCTGAAAGATTGCCAGTCCAATATAGAGATTATGTTGAGATCTTTGGAAAAGCCGCACAAGCTTTCCTGCCTGCACATGGACCTCAAGACATGGTTATAGATCTCGAACCTGGAAAGCAGCCACCTTCAGGGAAACTGTACCCTCTGTCCCCTGATGAGCTAGAACTGCTCAAAGAATACCTGGATGAGATGATGAGAACTGGCAAAATCTGGCCAAGTAAGAGCAGTGTCGGAGCCCCAATATTTTTTGCCAAACAAGCCAATGGCAAGCTGCATATAGTGGTAGACTATCGTGGCCTCAATGCCATTACTATCAAAGACAAGTACCCTCTGCCTGTGATGACTACCCTAATAGAACAAGTCGGAACTTCTCAAGTCTTTTCCAAACTAGACCTGAAGTTGAGATTTAATTTCCTATGGATAGCTGAAGGAGACGAATGGAAAACTGCATTCAAAACTTGTTACAGTTTGTACGAGTATATGGTAATGCTCTTTGGGCTGACAAATGCTCCATTTGTTTTTCAAAGGCATCTCAACAATATTCTATCTGAGAAAATTGACCGCGATGTGGTCGTATATATAGATGACATCTTGATATATACTCAGACTGCAGAAGAGCACATAGCACTCGTGCGTTGGGTGCTTAAGAAGCTATCAGAGAATGGCCTCTGTGTCAATATTGACAAGTGCATTTTCCATGTCCCCGAGGTCGAATTTATTGGGTTTCAGATAGGTACCCAAGGTGTCCAAATGAGCCAGAAGAAAGTCGAAGACATTCTTAACTGGCCAGCTCCCAGAAGTGTGAAAGAGGTTCAAAAATTTATTGGGTTTGCTAACTTTTATCGCCGATTTATCCAAGGCTTCAGCAAACTCATACTCCCCATACAAACTCTCACGCACAATGGCGTCATGTGGAATTGGACGCAGTAATGTCAAGAGGCCTTTGAGGAGTTAAAACACAGATTCACGACCGCTCCTATACTATATCACTATTACCGAGAACGGCGCAAACAAATCGAGACAGATGTCTCAGATCTGGCCAAAGCTGGAATCCTGTCTCAATATGAACCAGATAAGTGCTGGCACCCATTAGCATTCTATAATAAATCCTTTCTCCCAGCTGGACTGAACTATGATGTTCATAACAAGGAGATAGTAGTAATTGTGAACTGTTTCCAAGAATGGAGACATTTCTTAATGGGTACACCTGAGCAGATCGTGGTATATATGGATCATATGAACTTGGAGTATTTTAACAACACTAAACTCCTCAACCGAAGACAGGCAAGATGGGCAGAGATCTTAAGCGAATTTAATTTCAAGATCATCTACTGCCCAGGCGGGAGAAATGGCAAGACAGATGCCCTGTCACGTCGGGTTGATCCCGAACTTGAAGGGGAGTGGGAGAAGCAAGGCCTGACAATCCGCATATTTAAACCAAGTCAACTTGACCTTGGAACAGGTGAAGAGACCCTAGTAACTCGCCAAATTATGGCAGTGAAGACTTCACAAATGGAAGAGTTAAAATGGGTGAAGGAAATCCTTGAAGCTGGTCTACAAGACAACACCTGGTTAGGAATTCGGAATTCCTTACAGATGGGCAAAGACTATGCAGGACTGGAGCATTACGGTTTAGAGGACGACATGGTAACCTACGAGCGGCGCTTATATATCCCTTATAATAATTTGTTGAAGTTGAAAGTCACTTACCAATATCATGATGCAAAAGTAGCAGGTTATTTTGGTCAAGACAAGACTTTGAAATTAATAAAGTGTGACTACTACTGGCCCAACATGGAAGACTGGGTACGAAACTACGTTCATACGTGCGATGCTTGCCAAAGAAACAAGACAATTCAACATAAGAAATATGGCAAGCTTGTCCCACTTCCAATACACTACGAACTATGGGAACAGATATCTATGGATTTCATAACTAATTTACCAAATGCAAAAGAGTACAATCAATGTTGGGTAGTAGTATTGTCACGGGGTGACACCCAGCCCTTCCTGAGGAACTTGTATCAATAAAGAATGACCCTGATAAACCTGGATAGGAATCAGGAAGACTTGAGGAAGTCTTGGGCATATTACTCAAGTTAGAAATACTTAAGTACTTCTAACTAGGACAATGCAGTCACTGAACAACCATAGTGTTGTTGGGTTGGAACAAGACTCTAATAACATGTTCAGAGAGGTACCCTCTGTTATGCGTGTGAGCTTCGTCAGGTTCTGACGACTGGTTGTTGAGTTATATCAAGTTGAAAATACTTAGCACCAAAATTATATGGTGGCTATTACCCTGAGCTTACTACCCTTACCCTGAAGTTTAGTCAGCTCTTACCCTGAACTCAACTTCGGAGCTCAATAACTCAACGAGCGTCGCACGGATTAAATTAAGAAAATTATCATTGCATCCGGCTCACTGAATAGCCCTAGATTCAACTCTCGAAGTATGAATCCGAGAACATTTTTGTGGAAGCATAATTCTGTAAAAATAAATAAAATAATCATCCACGTAGGGCGTAATTTAGACCTAAGTGGGTCCGGTGATACTATAAGTGGGCATGAGTTGAGCTGAGCGGAAAATCAGGTGTAGTCAAAAGTTAATTAGAAAAAATTCGGTTCAAGGTGATTCTAGGACACAATCACGCGCTGATTCCAAATCTGAACTCAGAATATCTTTATGATTTAAACGCGTAAAGTTATTGACCTGTTTTGGTGTGGGCGATAGGTCCCCAATGCCGCAAGTCAGGCTTTTATATTTGTCTCATGAAGTATGGTCCTGATTAAGATGAACTAAGATCCTATTGTGAAGTACGCATCAAGGGCTTTCCAATGAGATGATAACTAAGTCATTCTGAGTCATATCTGAAGAGTTATGAGGAGTTGAATTATAGGATCACCTATAATATCAATGGACACTAGATGCCAGTATGCGCAGTTACTGAATACTTACTTTGATATCTCATAATACTTGGCTAGCTGAGTCTAGACTCGTGTTGAGGATTTGCTGATATATCGCAATACAATAATGTGGGATCATGTATGACTTCCAAATTAATTCGTAACTACTTAATGGTTGCAGAATGCTTAATGCAAGAACAGGATATTAGTTCTCAGTTAAGTCAAGTGTGTACCACGACTTCTTAGGCAGGGGTCATGCCGGTGACTGAGAATTAAACAACATGGTGTGAAGTAACTATTATTGGAATTGAACGAACCGCGCGAATAAGAACACTACACTCCAACCACGCATTATAAATAGTTGAAAGTAGCTGAAGGTTGGAATCGCGCCCACTACAAGTGTTAATCAAGTCTCTAGACACACACTGCCTACAAAGTTCTAAGTTAATGTTGGAATACGGATTTCACCTAGTTAGGAAAATACTTGTTGCGTTCGACTTGTATTGAAATCGTACTGAACTTTATATCCTGAAAGACTTAACCTCAGTTGCGGGTTACTTCTGTTGTGGGATTAATATGAAGCCCCTCTATTTATCTGCTGAAGTTCAAGCATAAAGAGATAATAGTGGCCCCGTAACACCCGCTCCCAAATCGCATGCAAAACCGAATTAATTCCCCCCAATAGTCTACGGTGTCTTCCAGGCTATTGCACACATCTCTCAAGTGCTTGATCTTGTTCGTACGCTGTTATTTACGCTCTAAGTTGAGATATCTTCGGTTGTTTGCCAGGTAATACTTAGGCAGAAAATACACGCACACCCAAGTCTTGCCAGAACAATATCTAGCAACCAACCTACCCAGGGGGGCCCCTCTGACCCCGAAAGCTGAGCATCCGCACCAGTCACATGGTCACCGCACACCAGCTCGCCCGGCCCAGATTGGCCAGTAGGGAGCTCACTCAAACGTCCCGCAGGCATCCTGGGGACTGGAAGGTGACTCAGACTCCGAAATGGAGGCTGAGCCCTACACCCCCCCCAAGGCCTGCCCCCTACCCCCCCCGATGCAAGTACAAACCACATCCTGCATGCTCACCAACCCTCTCGATCACAGCCAGGCCAGCAGCCCCACTCCAGCTCCCATTTCACGCACAGTGTCCTGAATTGGGCAAAAGAACCGCCCCTCTCGCCCGTCCTCTACCAATGTCTCCGCTGCAGCAGCCACAGCGGCCCTACAACTTGGGGGGGGGGGGCGGGGGGC
>Ga0307514_10002529_pt1 | contig 18895 bp, 9 predicted proteins | sample 16_EM_MG_FD_203088 | JGI IMG/M metagenome (GOLD analysis project Ga0307514, IMG submission 203088) | Populus trichocarpa ectomycorrhiza microbial communities from riparian zone in the Pacific Northwest, United States - 16_EM | ecosystem: Host-associated > Plants > Roots > Unclassified | place... | reverse complement strand
CCGCCCTGGCCCACCTGTACGTCACCGGCGTCGACGTCGACTGGGCCCAGTGCTTCACCGAAACCGGCGCCCGCCTCGTCGACATCCCCACCTACCCCTTCCAGCACCAGCACTACTGGCCCGACACAGCGCGCCGGACGCCAGGAGACATCCACGCCGCCGGTCTCGTCCCCGCCGAACACCCTGTGCTCGGGGCGGCGATGCTCCTGGCGGACGGAGACGGTGCCGTCTTCACCGGCACCCTCTCGCCGGAGGCGCAGCCATGGCTCGACGACCACAGGGTGCTGGGCCGCGTGCTCCTGCCGGGCGCGGCGTTGGTGGAACTCGCGATCAGGGCGGGTGACGAGCTCGGCGGCGGATGCGTCGAAGAGCTGACGATGCTCGCCCCGCTCGTGCTGCCCGCCTCCGGCGCCACGGTGCGGCTGCAAGTGCGGGTCGGCGGCGCCGGCGAGGACGGGCGACGCACCTTCACGGTGCACGGATGCCCCGACCGACCCACCGCGGCCACGGGCGACGACACCCCGTGGACCGCGTACGCCGCCGGCACCCTCATCACCACCCCTGCGGAGCAGTCGGCGTTCGACGCGACACAGTGGCCGCCCACCCGCGCCGAGGCAGTCGAACTGACCGGTCATTACGAGGCATTGGCCGATGCAGGACTCGAGTACGGGCCCTCCTTCCGCGCCCTGCGCGGCGTCTGGCGACGCGGCGACGAGGTGTTCGCGGAAGTGTCCCTGCAGGCGGACACGGCGACCGAGGGCTACGGCGTTCACCCGGCGCTGCTGGACGCCGTCCTGCACGCGGCCGGCTTCACCGGCACCGCCGACGGCGACGACCGTACGGCACTGCCCTTCTCCTGGTCCGATGTCGCACTCTTCGCCTCCGGAGCCCGGACGGTGCGTGCCCGTCTGACACGGGGCGGCGAGCGGACCGTCGCCATCGCCATCGCCGACACCGAGGGCCGTCCGGTACTCGCTGTCGGCGGACTGACCGTACGCCCGGTGGACGAGGAGCTGTCCGAAGCGCCCTCCAACGACACTCCGGACACGCTGCTGGAGACCATCTGGATCCCGACCGGCGGATCCGCCGAGCCACCCGCCGAGATCGCCGTCCTGGGTGCCCTGCCGGAGGACCTCGCCACCGAGCTGACCGCCGCCGGCGTGAAGCCCACGTCGTACGGCGAACTGGCCGACATCGACGAGCGCCACCGCCTCGTGCTGGCGCCGCTGACGGCCACCGCCGACGATCCGGCCTCTGCCCCGCACGCCTACGCCGCCTCCGCCCTGCTCCTCGTGCAGGACTGGCTTCGCGACGAACGGCTCTCGCGCGCACGGCTGGTCGTGGCTCTGCGCGGGGCCACCACCGGAGCCGATCCGGCCGCCGCCGCGGCCTGGGGACTGCTGCGCTCGGCGCAGAGCGAGCACCCCGGGCGCATCGGTCTTCTGGACCTGCCCGCCGTTGGTGAACAAGCAGGCTTTGCACGGGCGTTGGCCGTCACCGAGCCCGAAATCGCCGTAGCGGACGGTGAGGTACTGGTGTCGCGGCTGCAACGCGTCACCATCGATCCCGAAACCGCCCCCACCCACGCGGATTCCGCGACCGTGCTCATCACCGGCGGCACCGGCGGGCTCGGCGCCGTTCTCGCCCGCCACCTCGTCCTCGCACACGGCGTCCGGGACGTACTGCTCCTGTCGCGTCGGGGCGCGGACGCTCCCGGCGCCGCCGAGCTGCTTGCCGATCTGACCGAGCAGGGGGCCCGTGTCGAGGCCGTGGCATGTGACGTGTCCGACCGGGACGCCCTCGCGGACGTCATCGCCGGGCGGCGGATCTCCCACGTCGTGCACGCGGCGGGCATCCTCGACGACGGGACGGTCGGTGAGCTCACGCCGGACCGCGTCGCCGCCGTGCTGCGGCCGAAGGCCGACGCGGCCTGGCATCTGCACGAACTGCTCCCGGACGTCCGGTCGTTCGTCATGTTCTCGTCGGCCGCCGGTACCTTCGGGAATGCCGGACAGGGTGCCTACGCCGCCGCCAACGCCTTCCTCGACGCTCTCGTACGGCACCGCCATCGCCTCGGACTTCCGGCCCGTTCCCTCGCCTGGGGGCCCTGGCTACAGGCGGACGGCATGGCGGGCACCCTGACCGCGCGGGACGTCGAACGGATGCGCCGCGCCGGATTCCCGCCGCTGGGCACCGACGAGGCCCTGGCTCTCTTCGACCTGGCCGGCACGGGTGACACCGGCGGCCCTGTCCTGCTGCCCGTGCGGCTCGACCTTGCCGCGCTGCGCGCCCGTGACGACGTACCGGCGCTGCTGCACAGCCTGGTGCCGGTACGCCGCTCGGCTGCTACGGCCACCGACCCGGGACTGGTCGCACGGCTGGCGGGGCTGGACGAACCGGAGCGGCGGGCGGTGTTGCTGGAACTGGTGCGCGGGCGTATCGCCGTAGTCCTCGGTCACCGCGGTGACGACGCGGCCGCGGTCGAACCCGGCCGGGCCTTCCGCGACCTCGGCTTCGACTCGCTGATGTCCGTGGAACTGCGCAATGCGCTGAACACCGCGACCGGGCTGCGGCTGCCCGCCACCCTCGCGCTCGACCATCCGAACGCGGAGGCCGTTGCCCGGCACCTCTACACGCTCCTCGTCCCCGACGCGGTACAGACCGGTCCGGAGCAGCTGCTGGCCGCTCTGGAGCGGGTCGAGCGGCTGATCGCCGCGCTGCCGGACACGCAGGAGGCCGGGGGCGTGCATCGGCAGATCGCGGGGCGGATCGACGTCCTCAGGACACGGTGGGCGGACGTCGCCGCCACGGCCGTACGGGAATCCGTACCGGGTCGCGAGGAAGCGGCGCGGTTCGATGCCGACGACGTCTCGGACGACGAGATGTTCGCGTTCCTCGATGAAGAACTCGGCCATGGGTGACCGAGGGGTGGAGAGGTTCCACTGATGTCCCGGCCGTGTCCCCGCCTAGCGTGGGGCGCGGCCGTGGTGAGCCTGCGGCGCGCGGCACCGGAGAGTGCCGTGGCGCGAGTGCGGGCGAGCCGGTACTTGAACGGCGGATCACCGGCGTTGCCGGATCCTCGAGCCGAAGAGGCGATGACACGTGGGCATGGTCAAGACGGACGACGGTCCGGCGATCGAGGTGCGAGATCTCGTACGCGCCTATCGCGGGCGCGGCGGAGAACTCGTCAGAGCCAATGACGGACTGACCTTCAACGTGCCGCGCGGGCAGGTGTTCGGACTGTTCGGCGCCAACGGTGCCGGCAAGACGACGCTCGTGCTGCAGATGCTGGGGCTGGTGCGGCCCACGTCGGGCTCCATCACCGTCAATGGCATGGACGTGATGCGCAATCCGGAGCTGGTGAAGTCGACGGTCGGCTTCCTGCCGCAGCGCGGGCTGTCGATGCGGCTGATCGAGACGCGCCGCGCCCTGCACTACACCGGCCGGCTGCGCGGCCAGAGCGAGGCGGACGCGCGCCGCCAGACCGACGAACTGATCGACGAGCTGGGCCTCGGCCCCTACGCGGACCGCCAGGTGGAGCGGCTCAGCGGCGGTCTCATGCGGCTGGTGAACTTCGGTATGGCCCTGATGGGCCGGCCCGAACTCATCGTCCTCGACGAGCCGACCAACGAACTCGACCCGCACAACCGGCGGTTGGTCTGGGACATCGTGCAACGCCGGGCCGCGGACGACGGCACGACCGTCGTCCTCGTCACCCACAACGTCCTCGAGGCAGAGAAGGCGGTCCACCGGGTCGCCGTCATGCACGACGGCCGTATCACCGCCATGGGCACCCCGGGCGAGCTGAAGGAACAGACGGGCGCCCAGGCGCGTCTCGAACTGTTCGTCCGGGACGGCGGCCGGCTCACCGAGGAGGAGAGCGCACAGCTCGGCCGGATCGGACTCGTCAGCCCCGGCGACCGCAACGGCAGTTACCTCGTGACCGCCCCGCCCGACAAGATCCAGCCCCTGCTGGAAGTCCTGGTCACCGACGTCGGCGTGACCCGCGTGGACGATTTCCGGTTCGCGCGGCCGACACTTGAGGATGTCTACCTGAGCCTCAAGCCGACGGACGAGCACATTTCGGAGCAGCAGGACTCCGCCGAGCCGGAAGCCGACGAACAGGCTCCCGCCGTACGGGAACTGGCCCCCGTCGGGGCCTCGGCAGCCCCCGCCGCGCATGCCTCCGCCGTACCTGAGCGTGCTCCGCTGCCCGCCGCACAGCCGGTGCCCCGCACCCCACCGGCACCCACCCCCGCCGCACCTCCGCGCAGGCGGTCCCGGCGAGGTCTGCGTCAGCGGCTCACCACCTTCGGCACGTCCTTCAAGTACCTGTGGTTCGAGCACATGCTGATCGTCCGCACGTCCTGGCACGTGCACATCGTCTTCGGCATCTTCATGCCGCTGACGATGGTGTTCGGCTTCTCCCGCATCGGCAGCGGCCTCACGGACCAGTCGAGCCTGCTCTACATAGCCAGCGGCTCCGGCGTGTTCTCCATCGCCGCGCTCGGCACGACGGCCATCGCGCAACGCATCGGCGCCATCAAGGCCGAGGGCTCGATGATGTACTACGCGTCCCTGCCCATCAGCAAAGTGGCGTTCGTGACGGCTTTCGTGGCCGCGCGGCTGCTGCTGATCGCGCCGGGACTGGTGACCTCGCTGCTGGCCGTCGAGGTGCTCTACGACATCCGGCTCACGCTCTCGCCGACGCTGCTGGTCGTGTACCCGCTGACCGCGCTGCCGCTGGCCGCTCTGGGGCTGGTGATCGGCAGTCTGATCGACCGGATCGAGCTCATCTCCATCGTCACCTACATGCTCAACTTCCTTCTGCTGCTGGGCGCTCCGCTGCTCATCCCGCTCGAGTCGCTGCCACTGGCGCTGCGCGTCATCAGCTACGCGATGCCCACCAGCTACGGCGCGGATGCGATCCGGCACAGCGTCACCGGGAACATCGACGGCACTTTCGCCCTCGACGTGGCCGTCCTGGCGGCGGCGTCGGTCGCCGCACTGTGGATCGCCGACCGTGCGCTGCGCTGGCGGGCCTCCTGAGCCGCAAGTCCCGTGATTTCCCCAGTGACCCCGCCGGCAGCAGCCGCTAACCTCGGTCGTGGATTCAGATGGGGAACGGTTCCCGAATTCACAGGGGGAACGGCTCCTGTATTCAGTGGGTGAATGGCCATCGGCCGTTCGACGGGCACGGTGCGAGTCCCGTCGAACGGCCGTATGGATCCCGGCGCACGGATTTCTTAAATTCGGTTCCTGCGCATGGGGTTGTGTTCCGTGCCGTTCCCTTCCGCTGTATTCCCGGGGCGGAGCGAACGGGAGCGATACCGTTATGGAATTCCGGGTGCTGGGCCCGCTGGCGGTCCTCGGCGACAACGGTCCCGTGACGCTGGGCGGCGTGAAACAGCGGGCGGCCCTCGGCCATCTGCTGCTGCACACCAACGAGGTGGCCGCCACCAGCGCCCTGCTGCGCGCCCTGTGGACCGACGCACCGCCGCCGACCGCCCGCAAGATGCTACAGAACGCCGTCTCCGCACTGCGCGGCCTGCTCGTCACCGAGGGCGCCGCCTCCGGGACGATGCTGCTGACCCACGCTCCCGGCTATCTGCTGCGCGTCGACGGCGACGACCTCGACCTGATCGCCTACCGCTCACTGGCCGACCAGGGACGGGCCGACCTGGCCGCCGGCGCCTGGGAGTCCGCTGCACGGAGTCTGCGCGCGGCGCTCGACCTGTGGCGCGGCCCCGCCCTCGCGGACCTCGCGGAAGCCGGTGCCCACTGGCCGGAACTCGGCGCCCTCGCCCGGGCCAGGTCCGCCACCACGGAGGACCTGTTCGAGGCCGAACTCGCCCGCGGGCACCACCACGACGTCCTCCAGGAACTGGAGACAATCGTCGCAGGAGAGCCCGCCAGCGAACGCCTGTGCGCCCAGCTGATGCTCGGCCTCTACCGCTGCGGCCGGCAGGTCGACGCGCTCGAGGCCTACCGACGCACCCGAAGCGCCTTCGCGGCCGAACTCGGCCTGGAACCCGGCCGCACCCTTCGAGCCGTGGAACGCGCCATCCTCGACCACGACCCCGTACTCGACCAGCCCGACGCGCTCGCCATCGTGGCCGGAGAGGCGGAGGGCCGCCGCGTACCGGCCATCGGAGGAGCGGTAGGCGCGCGCGTACAATCCAGCGCCGGTGTCCCGGCCCGCGGGGGAGTCGCTACCCTCGCCCCACCGGCGCCCTTGCACACGCCGGCTCCTCCGGTCCTTGCGACACCGCTCGCCACTGCTCCGGCCTCCGCCGACCCCTTCGTACGACCGCAATCGCTTCTTCTGCTCGGCGGGCAGCCGCTCGTCATGCATTCCGAGACGGCCGGCGGAGCCCTCACCGAGCAGCGTAAGCAGTTGTCGATGTTGTTGGTGCGGACTGCGCTGGGCAAGGGGCTCGGTGGGGATCCGGAGGACGCGGCGCGGCTGTCCGGCGAGTTGGCCGTGGCCATCCGGGAGGAGGTCGAGCGGCACGGCGGCACGGTGTCAGGAGTCCTCGGACCCGTCACCTACGCACTGTTCGGGGTGGTGCGCACGGGCGAGGACGACGCACCCCGCGCCGTACGCGCCGGGCTCGCCATCCTGGACCGGCTGCGGCAGTACGGCGCCGGCGGCCCCGTTCCCGTCCGGGGCAGCTCGGCGCCGCGGGTGGCCGTTGCGACCGGCGACGTCGTCGTCACCTGCGCCGCCGACGGCACCGGCGCCATCCCCGTCGTCAACGGTGCCGTACCCAAGAGCTGTGTGGAGTTGCTGGAGACCGTGCCGCCCGGAGGTATCCGGGTGTGCGGCACGACCCGCGCAGGCAGCGAACGCGTCGTCGACTACGGCCCCGCGACCGGACCCGGCGGAGCCTGTGAACCTCTCGGCGTCCGGCCGGAGCACTCCGCGTCCGGGCCGGTCGTGCCGCTCGTGGGCCGGGACCGTGAGATCGAGCAGCTGGAGGGTGTGCTCGGCGACGTCGTCCGCAAGCAGCGCCCGTATCTGCTGACCGTGCTCGGCGAGCCGGGGTCCGGCAAGAGCCGTCTCGCCTGCGAACTCGTCCGGCTGGCCCGGCGGTCCGCGACCGACTTCGGTGTCCTGACAGGCCGCGCCTCTTGGAGCGACCGTGACCGTCCGCTGGCCCTGCTGGAAGGCACCGTGGCCGCTGCCGCCTGCCCCGGCGGGGATCTCGCGGAGGACGGGCTGGCCCGTGCCGTGCACGCCCTGTTCGGTACCGGCGACCACGGGACCTGGCTGCTGGAGCGGCTGCGCCCGCTGCTGCGGTCCGCACCCGTGCCGCCCGCCGACTGGCCCGCCGTAGCCGCCGCCTGGCGGAGCCTGCTGACCGGTCTCGCCACCGAACGCCCGCTCCTCCTCGTCCTGGAGGACCTGCACACCGCCCCCGACGCGGTCCTCGACCTGGTGGCCGACCTCGCCGGCACCGCGGGGCCCGTTCCGCTGCTCGTCGCGGTCACGGCCCGGCCCGAACTCCTGGACCGCAGGCCCACCTGGGGCGGCGGTCGCCGCGACGCACTCACTCTCGGCCTCGACCCGCTCGACGAACCCTCCGCCGCCGCCCTGCTCGACGCGCTGCTCGTCGCACATGGCCGGGGGCTGCCCGCAGGACCGCGCCGCGACCTGCTGGCCCGCGTGGGCGGCAATCCGCTGTACGCCGTCGAGTACGCCCGCGAAATCACCGCGAGCCCCCAGCCCGCCGCCGCACCTGCGGAGTTGCCCCGGCATCTGCGGCAGATCGTCGCCGCCCGCCTGGACACCCTGCCGCCCAGTGCCAAGTCCGTCCTCGTCAGTGCGTCCGCGCTCGGCGGGGTGTGCTGTGCCGACAGCGTCGCGGTAGTCGGCGACGGCGACCGGACCGAGGCCGCCGACTGGCTGTCCTACCTGGAGAAGCGGGACTTCCTGCGCCGTTCGCGCCACGGCTCGCCCACCGGGGCGCCTCGCTATGCGTTCCGGCATCCGGCTACCCGCGAGGTGGTCGACTCGCTGGTGCCGCGCACGGTACGCGAGGACCGCAGGCGTCGCGCGGCCGCCTGGACCGACCGGGCCGCGCACTTTCCCGCCTGACACCGCTGACTTCTTTCCATTCCCTTCTCGGGGAAATTCCAGCTGCCCGAAAAGCGGCCACATACAACCCCGGTTACCCGCCGATGGAAACACCCAACTGGGTCTGCGCGAGGCCATCCTCTAGGTTCAGTGCAGAGCGGCCCGGAAAGCGCGCCGAACACTCGGGAAAACACCGAGAACGACGGCGCATGATGACGAGGCCGACGGCCCCGGGCGGTGCGTGACGACCGACTTCCCCGCCCTGTTCCGCCGAAGCAACGGAACGTCAGCCAACGGAACGTGGCTCCCGTACGGAAAGGAATGGTTGTGCGCATTCTCTGCAGTCTCGCGCTGTCGCCCTCCAACGCCCGCGCCCTGATGCCGCTGGCACGCGCGGCGGCGGAGGCCGGGCACGAGGTCACCGTGGTCTCGCCGCCGGAGATGGCCGGCGTCTTCGAGGGTGAGAACATACGCGTCCTGCCGCTTTTCACCGACATGGCCGAGATCGTGCTCACCCTGCTGCAGCAGAAGCGCATCGACTTCGCCCCCTCGGACCCGTTCGCGCCGCAGACCCTCCTCGCCACCGCCTGCGGCCCCCACGTCACTGATGCCTACCGTCAACTCCTCGATGTGGCACAGGAGTTCAAGCCGGACGTGATCCTGCGCAGCGGCGTCGAGTTCGCCGGCTACCTCGTCGCCGAGACCCTCGGTGTCCCGCACATCACCGCGCCCTCCGGCGGCGGCCAGTACCTGGACGCGAAGCTCGCCCTGGCCGAGCTGAACCTGCGCCGCGCCGAACTGGGCCTGCCCGAGGGTGACTCGGCCGAGGCGATCCACGCGCACGGCCGCTTCGACTGCATGCCGCCCGGATACGCCTTCACCGCACACGAGACGGTCGGCACCTTCGCCTACCAGCAGCCGTCCGCCATCGTGCGCAGCGAGACCGGCCCCGAGTGGCTGCGCGACCTCCCCGGCGACAAGCCGCTCGTGGTGGTTTCCAGCACCAACGTCTTCGCCTCCCTGATGCACCACTCCGTCTTCCCCCGCATCCTCGACCTGTTCCTCGACGGCATGGTCACCGGACACCTCTTCGAGCGCATGGACATCCAGGCCGACCCGGCACTTGTCGTGGGCGCCCTCATGCCCGGAGAGGCCAACCCGCTCACCACCATCGTCAAGGGCCTCTCCCAGGTGGACTGCACCGCCGTCGTCGCCACCCGCGGCATGCCCGTCGACCCCTCCGCCGTCGGCGCCAACGTGCACCTCTTCGACAGCATCCCGCAGCCGCTGCTGCTGGAGACCGCCCAGCTCCTGTTCACACACGGCGGCTACAACAGCGTCCGCGAGGCCGTCCGCGCCGGCGTCCCCATGGCCGTCCTGCCCGAACTGAGCGACCAGGCGCACAACGCGAGCCGCGTCGCGGAGCTCGGGCTCGGGCTGCGCGTACCCAGTGCCGGAGCCGACGACGTCGCCGGGACCGTCAACCGGCTGCTCGGCGACCCGAGTCACACCCAGGCTGCGCGCAGCGCGCAGCGGCACATGCTCGCGCTGCCCCAGGTCACCGCCGCCGTCGACCACCTCGTCGCCCTCGCCGGGCACTGAATCGAAATCTAGACAGGAGCAGGAAGATGGATACGCAGTTCCTCCGGGCCTTCTACGACCTCGCCTCGTGGATCCGGCTCTCCCCGCTGCTGAACGGCCCCTACCTGCCGTTCTCCGTGGTGTCGCTGCGACCCGGCGCCCTGATCAAGCTGCTCGACGACATCGCCCTCGGCGATCGCAAGGTCCTCGTCGAGTGCGGCAGCGGCACCTCCACGATCGTCTTCGCCCGCTACCTCGCGCAGCGAGGGCACGGCAACCTGCTCTCCCTGGAACACGACGAGAAATGGGCCCGGTGGGTGAACGACCAGCTGGCGCAGGAGGGCCTGAGCGAGGTCGCCCGCGTCGTGTACGCCCCGCTCACCGAGCACCCGGCCGCGGTCAAACGCGTCGACTGGTACGAGCCGCGGACCGTCGTGGACGAGGTCGGCGCGTTCACCGACAAGCACGGCCCGATCGACCTGCTGCTCGTCGACGGTCCGCCCGGCTGGGTACAGGGCCGCAAGATGGCTCGCTACCCGGCCGTACCCGTGTTGAAGGACTACCTCGCCCCCGGCGCCACCGTGATGCTCGACGACGTCCAGCGCACCGAGGGCGTGGAGATCACCAAGCGCTGGGAGGACGAGTGCGGTCTCACGATGCAGCTCGACCCGCACGGCACCCGTACCGGGTTCGGCACCTACCCCGGCTGACCCGCCCCCGCCCCCGCGGCGACCACCCCGAGAAGGAGAGGCCATGCTGGCCTTGAGCGGCGGGCCCAAGGTGCGGACACGTCCCTTCCCGCGCTGGCCCGAGTACGACGAGAGAGAGAACCTCGCCCTCGCCCGCGCCCTACAACAGGGCGAATGGGGGCGGCACGGCGGCAAGGAGGTCCAGGCGTTCGAGCGCGAGTTCGCCGAACTCGGCCAGGCGCCCGCCGCGCTCGCCGTCACCAACGGCTCCCACGCCCTCGAACTCGCCCTGGAAATCATCGGGTTGGAACCCGGCGATGAGGTGATCGTCCCCGCATACACGTTCGTCGCCACCGCCACCGCCGTCCAGCGCCGCGGCGGCATCCCGGTGCCCGCCGACATCGCCCCGGACACCCTGTGCCTGGACCCGGCGGCCCTCGACGCCGTCGCCACCGAGCGGACCCGCGCGGTGATCCCCGTGCACATCGGCGGTCACGTCGCCGACATGGACGCCATCGCCGCCTGGGCCGAGGCCCGCGGCGTCAAGGTGATCCAGGATGCCGCCCAGGCCCACGGAGCCGGCTGGCGCGGCAAGGGCATCGGCGCCCTCGGCTCCATCGCCACCTTCTCCTTCCAGAGCTCCAAGGTGCTCACCGCGGGTGAGGGCGGCGCACTGCTGCTGCCCGACCAGGACACCTACGAGGACGCATGGATGCGGCACAACTGCGGCCGCACCCGCGAACTGCGGCTCGCCACCTCGTCCTCCAACTTCCGTATCTCCGAGTTCACCGCGGCCGTGCTCCGCGCCCAGCTGGGCCGGCTCGCCGAACAGAGCGCCCGCCGCGCCGCCCGCTACACCGAACTGGCCGCCGCCCTCGGCGACATCCCCGGCATCCGCCTCCAGGGACGCGACGAGCGCTGCACCGCCGACCCGCACTACATGACCACCTTCGTCCTCGACCAGGACGTCCTCGGCGGCGTCGACCGTGACACCGTCGCCCTCGCCCTGCTGATGGAGGGCATCCCCGCCTTCAGCAGCTATCCCGCCGTGCACCGCACCGACGCCTTCTGGACCGGCAGGACCGGCGAGGTCACCCTCGACGATCTCGCCGCACGCTGCCCGCACGCCGAACGCGTGGGCCGCGACGGCATTCTGATTCCGCATCAGGCACTGCTCGGCGGACGCCAGGAGATCGACGACGTCGCCGAAGCCGTCGCCAAGGTCCTCGCCGAACTGCCCCGCACCGGCACCCCCGCGACCTGACCCGCACGGCCCGCCCGACCGGGCCACCGAAACCACGACCGAACACCGCGCCGCGCCTCGCGTGTGGCGGTTCACAGGATGGGAACGAAAGCGATGACCAGCGACAACCCGGCCGACGGGCCCTTCGAGGTCCTCGTCGTCGGCAACGGTGTCCTCGGCCTGTCCCTGGGCCTCACCCTCGCCCGCCGCGGCACCCGAGTCGCCGTCCTCGGCCGCACCGACCGGCCCTGGGCCGCCTCCACCGCCGCCGGCGCCATGCTCGGCACCTTCGGCGAGGTCACCTCCACCCTCATCGCCAGCAAGCAGGGCCGCGCCAAGCTCGACCTCGGCGTCCAGGCCACCCGCCTCTGGAACGACTGGCTCACCGGCCTCGCCGAGGACACCGGCGACAGCACCGAACTGCGCTGCGCCGAGGGCACCGTGATGCTGCTCAACTCCGTCGGCGTGCCCGGTATCGACTCCGCCAACTACACCGCCATCCGGCAGACCCTCAGGGAGTACCAGGAGCCGTACGAGGACATCGACCCGGCCGACGTCGGCTGGCTCGACCCCGACCCACTCGCCCGGCCGCTGAAGGGCATGTTCATCCCAGGCGAGCACGCCGTCGACGCGGGCCGGCTGCTGGCCCGGCTGCAGGCCGCGTTCGAGAAGGCCGGCGGCACGCTCGTCGACGGCTTCGGCGAGCGCCTCGTCACCGGAGGCGACCGCATCGACGGCGTCCGCCTCAGCAACGGCGACACCATCCCCGCCGGCCAGGTCGTCCTCGCCGCCGGAGCCGCCTCCCAGAGCCTCCTCGACACCGTGCCCGCCGTCGCCGCCGCCGTCCCGCGGCTGTGCGCCGGCGTCGGCGTCTCCGTCGTCGCCCGCGTCGACGCGAACGTGCCCGGCCCGACCAGCGTGCTGCGCACCCCCAACCGTGCCTTCGCCTGCGGCCTGCACCTCGTGCCCCGTGGACAGGGCCACGTCTATCTCGGTGCCACCAACGCCATCGAGCCCGAGCCCGCCGACGTGCCCTCCATCCGCGACGCCACCTTCCTGCTCGGCTGCGCCCTGCGCCAGCTCCGCCGCGACCTCGACACCTCCGGCATCGAGCGGATCCAGGTCGGCAACCGGCCCGTCGCCTTCGACGGCTTCCCGCTGGTCGGCCGTACCGGCCTCGACGGGCTGTGGATGATGACCGGCACCTACCGCGACGGCCTGCACCTGTCTCCGCTGCTCGCCGACGAGATGGCCCGCCGCCTGCTGGGCGAGGACAGCCGCCACGACCTGTCCGTGTTCAACCCGGTCCGCCCGCCCGTCCAGGCACAGACCCGCGCCGAGGTCGTCGAGACCGCCGTCACCCACCTCCTCGCCACCGGCTACGAGGACGAGTGGAGGATCCCCAACGCCTGGCCCGCCGTCATCGAGGCGCAACTGCGCGCCGGCTTCACCAAGTTCGCCAATGAGCTCGACGACGAGTACACGCCGCCCGCCGAGATCCTCGCCAAGGCCCAGATGAACCCGCAGTTCGCCAAGCAAGTCCGCGAATACTACGCCGCGAGCCGCGCCGCGCTCTGACACACCTCCCCCCACACGCGCAGCACTGTAAGGAGAGTCTCACCACCATGAGCCGTTCCGAACTTCCGCCGGCGGTCGACCTGCTCGTCGTCGGAAGCGGCCCTGTGGGGTCGGCCATCGCCCGCCGGGTCTACAACGCCGTGCCTCAGGCCCGGATCCTGATCGCCGACCTCGGGCCGCGCCTGACCGGGCAGGCCGGTGTCCACCTCGGCAATCTGCCCCCACAGGAACGGGCCGAGGCCCAGGCGCGGTCCCAGGGGCGAGACCCGGACACCGCGCCCGGCGAGGACGGCGCCCTGGTGAAGAAGTACGCCGACCGCGGCACCCACCTGCTGCGGCCGCACCGGGACGGCGAGCCCGAGCAGGACGGCATGCCCGCCGCGGTCATGTCCAGCAACGTCGGCGGGATGGGCGTGCACTGGGCCTGCACCGCCCCCCGCCCGCTGGACAGTGAACGTGTGCCGTTCCTGCCGGACGCCGACCTCGACGCCGCCCTGACCGTCGCCGAGAGTCTGCTGACCGTCACCCGTGACGCCTACCCGGCCACCGCCGGCGGCGACCTCGTCCTGAAGACCCTTGCGGGACTCTTCGACGGCGACTACCAAACCGGGCGCTGCGTCGGCACCATGCCACTCGCCTGCACTCCACGCCCGGGGCGGCGTCCGCTGTGGGCGGGTCCTGACACGGTCCTCGGACCGCTCGCCGGAGCCCACGCCACCGCCGCCGACGGCCGGTTCCGCATCGCCGACGAGACCATGTGCCGCCGGCTGCTGTTCAACGGCCGCACCGTCACCGGCGCCCTCCTCGAACACCTGCCGACCGGCACCGAGTACGCCGTCGAGGCGTCCGCCGTGGTGGTCGCCGCCGACGCCCTGCGCACTCCGCAGCTGCTGTGGGCCTCCGGCATCCGCCCCGAGGCCCTCGGCCGCTACCTCAACGACCAGCCGAAGACGGTCAGTTCCGTCCACGTGAAGGACGGTCCCACGGCCGGCGTCGGGGCGCGCGGCACGGTCGAGTTCGGCGGTGACATCCGCGACTTGGAGACCGGCCGCTTCTGGGTGCCGTTCGCCGACCCCGGCCGCCTCAACCACGGCCAGGTCATGACCATCGACACCTCCCCCCTGGAAGGCGTCGACCCGGCCCTGTTCGTCGGCATGGTCTGGTACGGGGCGAAGGAGATCCGCGCCGAGGACCGCATCGAGTTCTCCACCAGCGAGGCCGACGCCTACGGAATGCCCCACATGACCCTCCACTACGGCCTCACCGACCGTGACCTGGAAGGGGCCCGGCAGGCCGTCGACGACCAGCACCGCATCGCCGAGGCCCTCGGCGGCGACTTCCTCGAACCGCCCGAACTGTTCCCCGCCGGCAGCTCCAAGCACTACCAGGGCACCGTCCGCATGGGAGCCGCGGACGACGGCACCTCGGTGTGCGACACGGACTGCCGCGTCTGGGGCTTCGACAACCTCTACGTCGGCGGCAACGGGGTCATCCCGACCTCCACCGCCGTCAATCCCACGCTGTTCAGCGTGGCCCTGGCCGTGCGCGCCGCGGCCTCCGTCAGTGCGTCACTGATCGGCCTGTGACCCAGGCGAGTTACCGAGAATCGAGGTGGCTGCCGTGCACCGGCACAACATCGCCGTCATCGGCACCGGCTATGTCGGACTCACCGCCGGGGCCTGCCTGGCCTCGCTCGGCCACCGGGTGGTCTGCGCCGACCTGGACCCGGAGAAGGTCGCGGAGCTCAACCGCGGCGAGGTACGCATCCTGGAGGAGGGCCTGCCCCAACTCGTCCGCGCCGGACTCGACTCGGGCCGCCTCCGATTCGTCGTGGGCGCCGCCGAAGCGGTACGCGGCGCCCGCACCGTGTTCGTCTGCGTCGGCACCCCGACCGGCGCGGACGGCCGGGCCGACCTCACGGCGGTGGACGCCGTCGTCGAGGAGATCCGCGGCCTGCTGGAACCCGACAGCGTGCTGGTCACCAAGTCGACCGTGCCGGTCGGCACCGCCGCCCGCATCACCGCGGCCCTCGGCCGGCCCGACGTCGGCGTCGCCAGCAACCCGGAGTTCCTCCGCGAAGGCACCTCCGTGCGCGACTTCCTGGAGCCAGACCGGGTCGTCGTCGGCTCCGACAGCCCCTGGGCCGCCGCGCAGGTCGCCGAGCTGTACACGGCCGTCGACGCGCCCGTGATGATCGCGGACGCGGCCAGCGCCGAACTCGTCAAGTACGCCGCGAACTGTTTCCTCGCGGTCAAGCTGTCCTACGTCAACACGATCGCGGAGCTGTGCGAGCAGGCCGGCGCCGACGTCGGCCGGGTCACCGCTGCCCTCGGCGCCGACCACCGCATCGGCTCCGCGTTCCTGAAGCCCGGACCCGGCTGGGGTGGCTCCTGCCTGCCCAAGGACACCCGGGCCATGCTCGGCACGGCCGAGAACTACGGCGTCGACTTCCCGCTCGTGCGGGCCGCCATCGGCACCAACACCCATCAGCGCGCCCGTATCGCCCGGAAGGTCGCCGCACTGTGCGGCACCGGCGGCACCGCCCCGCTGGACGGCGTCCGCATCGGCCTGCTCGGCCTCACCTTCAAGGCGGGCACCGACGACCTGCGCGACTCGCCTGCCCTCGCCCTCGCCGCCGAACTCGCCGCACTGGGCGCCGAAGTGATCACCCACGACCCCGCCGTACCGTCCGGCCGACGCGCCACGCTGCCTGCCGGTGTCACCGTCGTCGACGACCCGTACGACACCGCCAAGGGCGCCGGCGGGCTGGTCCTCGGCACCGAGTGGCCGCACTACCGCGACCTCGACTGGAGCCGCATGGCCGCCGGACTGGACCGACCGATCGTCGTCGACACCCGCAACCACCTGGACCCGGCCGCACTCAGCGGAGCAGGGCTCGCCTGGCACGGGACCGGCGTCAGCCCCGTCGAGCCCGCCCTGACCCTCACCTAGAAAGGTTCACCGCATGCGGGTGCTGTGCAGCATCACCGGATCGCCCTCCCACGCGCGCGCCTCCCTGCCGCTGATCCGCGCGCTCGGCGAGGCGGGCCACGACGTCCTCGTCGTCACCGCGCAGGCCCTCGGCTCCGTCCTCGACGGCGAGAACGCCCGCGTGGTGGGCGTCTACGCCGACATCGCCCGGCAGGGGATGCGGCTGCTGTTCGAGGGCAAGCTGCCCATCCCCAAGGAGTTCAGCCGCTTCGCCCACGACCTGTGGGCCACCCTCGGCTGCGGCCCCCAGCTCGCCGACGCCTACGCCCAACTGCTGCCACTTGCCCGCGACTTCCGGCCCGACGTGATCCTGCGCGACGGCTACGAGTTCGCCGCCCTGCTGGTCGCCGAGACCCTCGGTGTACCGCACGTGCCCGCGCCGTCCGGCTCCGGCCAGTTCCTGGACCCCGAACTCATCCTGCCGATGCTCAACGACCGGCGCCGCGAACTCGGCCTGCCCGAGACCGACGACCCGACCGCCGTGTACCGGCACGGCCGCCTCGACTGCATGCCGGCCGCGTACTCCTTCGCCCGGGCCCTCGCCCCCGAAGCCGTCGCGTACCGGCAGCCCCGCACCGTCACCCGCGGTGAGACCCTTCCGGACTGGTTCGCCGAACTGCCCGACGACCGGCCCCTGGTGCTCGCCTCCCTGGGCACCGGCCTGCCCGCCACCGTCCTCGAATTCCTCGACAAGGCACGCGAGTTCGGCGCCCCCATCCCCGCCTATGACCCCGCCGAACCCCTCAACACCGTGGTCGAGGCGCTGTCCGCGCTGGACTGCACGGCCGTAGTCTCCACGCTGGGCCTGCCCGTCGACACCACCCTCGCGGCACCCCACGTCCGCGTCGTCGACCGCTTCCCCCAGCAACTCCTCCTGGAACACGCCAGGCTGTTCCTCACCCACGGCGGTTACAACAGCATCCGCGAGGCGGTCCGGGCCGGCGTGCCCATGGCCGTACGCCCGATGTTCGGCGACCAGCAGTACAACGCGCTCCGGGTCGCCGACCTCAAACTCGGCGATCACATCGCCACGCGCGGCCCGGAACCCATGATCGAGACCTGCCGCAGGCTCCTGACCGACGCCACCGTCACCGACGTCGCCCGGCAGGCCCAGCAGGAAATGCTTGCCCAGCCGGGCATCGAGGCTGCGGTCAGCCACCTGGAACATCTCGCGAACCAGTAGCAGTACGGACTTTCACCTGTGCCGACGCGGCCACCGGCCCGTCGGCGCAGACGCGCGCGGTCGGCGACGGCGCGCTGATGGCCGACGCACCAATCTCCTTGTGTTTCCCCCAGTCGCTCGCCCGAATAATCGGACTCGCAGCGCGAACAGATCAGGCCACCCCCACTCTCAGGCCCAGGCGCGCTCGACTGCCCCGACCAGCCCGGCCAGTTTCCGACGACGTGGTGAACGAGTCACCCGCGGGAGAGAACGTGACCGATCAAGCTCGCTCCACCTCGCCCGCCCCTCCGTTCGCGGGCCCGGGCGCCCCTCGTCCCTGGCTGCTCACCGGCCGCGGCACCCGGGCCGTACGGGAGCAGGCCCGCATCCTGCGCGAGCTCGTGCGGGACGGTGCACCGGACGGGATCGCCGCGGCCCTGCTGCGCGCCGCCGACCCGGCCCACCCCTACCGCGCCGCGATCACCGCCGACAGCGCGGCCGGACTCACGGCGGGCCTCGACGCCCTGATCGAGGGCACACCCGCGGACCACGTCACCGAAGGCCGGCGCGACGCCGACGCCGGCGGGCCCGTGTTCGTGTTCTCCGGCCACGGCTCCCAGTGGCCGGGCATGGCACGCGAACTCCTCGACACCTCCCCGGTGTTCGCCCGGCGCATGGCGGAGTGCGCCGACGCCCTCGCCCCGCACCTGGACCACAACATCCTCGACGTCCTCCAGAGCGCTCACGCTCTCGTGGACCCTGATGTCACCCAGCCCGCCCTGTTCGCCGTCATGGTGTCCCTGTCCGCCCTGTGGGAGGCGGTCGGAGTGCGGCCCGCGGCCGTCGTCGGACACAGCCTCGGCGAGATCGCCGCAGCCTGCGTCGCGGGCGCCCTGACGCTCGACGACGCCGCGCACGCCGCCGCCTGCTGGGGCGTGGCCCAGCGCCCGCTGCACGGCCGCGGCGACATGGTCTCCGTCCTCATGCCGGTCGACCGGCTGCACGAACGCATCACCCCCTGGGAGGGCCGACTCGTCGTTGCGGCCGTCAACGGGCCGGACAACGGCGTGGTCGCGGGAGACGCCGACGCCGCCGCCGAACTCGCGGCCGCGCTCACCGCCGAAGGCATCCGCGCCCGCACCGTCGACTACGGCGTGGCCGCCCACTCGCCGCAGATCGACGAGATCACCGACCGGATCCGCACGGACCTGACCGGCCTCGCCGCCCGCCCCGCGCAGGTTCCCTTCTATGCGGCCTCCGCCGGCGGCCCCGTCGACGGCGTCACCCTCGACGGCGGCCACTGGGCCAACTGTCTGCGCGACACGGTCGAGTTCGTCGACGCCGTACGCTCCGCGCTCGACGCCGGCCACCGTCGCTTCGTCGAGATCGGCCCGCATCCCCTGCTCACCCCCGGCATCGAGACCATCGCCGCCCAGGCCGGAGTCGCCGTCACCGCCCAGGGCACGCTGCGTCGCGACCAAGGGGGAGCGGACCGCTTCCTGCACGCAGCTGCCGAGTACTGGACCACGGGCGGCGCCCCCGACTGGGCCGCCCTGCATGACCCGGACACC
>Ga0307514_10002528_pt1 | contig 18899 bp, 16 predicted proteins | sample 16_EM_MG_FD_203088 | JGI IMG/M metagenome (GOLD analysis project Ga0307514, IMG submission 203088) | Populus trichocarpa ectomycorrhiza microbial communities from riparian zone in the Pacific Northwest, United States - 16_EM | ecosystem: Host-associated > Plants > Roots > Unclassified | place... | reverse complement strand
TTGACACTTGGATTCACCTCGACCCAGCCACGGTCCTTCGCGATGATCGTCGACCACCGCTTGCTCTGGTCGGTTGCGCCGGTGCCGAGTGTGTACGAGTCGCCGTAGAAGGCGACCACCGGCCCGTCGGGCTCGACCTCACCACGGGGAACGATCATCGCGACGAAGCCTCCAAGCAGCAGGATGCCGACGGCGGGCACGATCCAGCGTCTCATGCCCCTTATTCGACACCGTTGTGGCGAGCGGTGGGTCGCGGGTCGGCGCGCTCCTGTCGCTTGGTTAGTTAGGATTCCTTCGATCATTACCAACGATGGTTCCTAACTAACGGATCGCTGCCCCTCTAGTTCCTAACCAACCACCGGGGTTCCGCGTTCTGCACCATCAGCTCTGACTTTGGGAGCGTTAGTGCACCCAATCCGGATACTCCGTCCATGACAAACACAATCAGTTTCGACATGCAGGAGCAGGGGTATCTCGCTCGACGGACCGACTTGATGGCACGTGGCCGCAGCGCTAAATCCATTGATTCGGCTCTACGCGAGGGAACCTTGCTGCGGCCGGTCAAGGGATGGGTAGCCACTCGGGACGCGCGGCAGGATGCCGTCATCGCCGTGCTCAATCGCGGTGCCCTGACCGGGGCGTCGGCGCTCCGCACCTACGGCATATGGGCAGGCACCGACACACACCTCCACGTGCGCGTGCCGCCCAACGTTCCGAACACCCGTGCGCGGGCGTTGCATCCGATATCCGCATTTGCCCCGACAGGGGCGAGCGGGGAGGTGCGGCATTGGACGCGGACCGAGTTCCACAGCATGCAGTCGTGGCGAGTCTCGGTCGGTGACGCCCTGGTTGCGTTCGCGAGAGAGGAGTCTGCTGAGTTCAGTGTTGCCGCTATCGAAAGTGCGCTCTACTCCAGCACCCTCTCGCCCCGCGATCTCCCGTTCCTGTGGGACCACCTTCCTCGATCGCTCGGGGCCTATCGCCCGGTCGTGGATGGACGAGCCGAAGCGGGCACCGAGACGCTGGCGCGGCTTCGGTTGGGGTTCACGGCCCGTCGCATCGACATCCAGGTCCGTGTTGGACCGCATCGTCTCGACATCCTGATCGATGGATGGCTCAACGTTGAAATCGATAGTGAGGAATGGCACGGAAGAGAACGACTGGCCAACAGCCGGCGAGACACCTGGCTCGTTGCTCGGGGATATGTCGTGTTGCGTTTCGACTACCACGAGGTGATGTACGAATGGGAAGCGTGTGCAGCGGCGGTCGCTGCGACACTGCGCGACCCTCGTCGAGCCTGACTGGCAGCGGACCAGCTATTTAGGAGTTCCGCCATCGGCTGGACGCGAAGCTCCTATCAAATCGCTCTTGGACCCCGGGAGTCCTAACTAACCCCGCAGCTGATCTGGTGAGACGCGAGCCTAGGCCGTCACGCTCAGGTCGGCCGCCACGAGCTCCGCGATCTGCACCGCGTTGAGGGCAGCGCCCTTGCGGAGGTTGTCGTTGCTGATGAAGAGGGCGAGGCCGCGGTTGTTCGGCACGCCTTCGTCTTGACGGATGCGGCCGACGTACGACGGGTCCTGTCCGGCTGCCTCGAGGGGCGTCGGCACGTCGGTGAGGGCGACGCCGGGGGCGTCGGCCAGCAGCTCCTTGGCGCGCTCCACGGTGAGCGACGACTCGAACTCGGCGTTGACCGCGAGGGAGTGGCCGGTGAAGACGGGAACGCGAACGCAGATGCCAGACACGAGCAGCTCTGGCAGCTCGAGGATCTTGCGGCTCTCGTTGCGCAGCTTCTTCTCCTCGTCGGTCTCGCCGAGGCCGTCCTCGACGAACGAGCCCGCCTGGGGGATGACGTCGAAGGCGATCGTCTTGGGGAACGCGGATGCCGCCGGGAACTCGACCGCGCGGCCGTCGTGCACGAGTCCGAGCGCATCACCGTTCACCGCGACGCGAGCCTGTGCGAGCAGTTCCTCGCCGCCCTTGAGGCCTGCGCCGCTGACGGCCTGGTAGGTGCTGATGATGAGGCGCTGCAGGCCGGCCTCGGCATGGAGCACCTTGAGGATCGGCATGGCGGCCATGGTCGTGCAGTTCGGGTTCGCGATGATGCCCTTGACGGCCTGCTTGATGGCGTGCGGGTTGACCTCGGAGACGACGAGCGGCACCTCTGGGTCCATGCGGAAGCCGGAGGAGTTGTCGATGACGAGCACGCCGGCGGCGGCGAAGCGCGGGGCCTGGGCCTTGCTCGTCGTGGCTCCGGCGCTGAAGATCGCGATGTCGAGGCCCGTGGGGTCGGCGGTCTCGGCGTCTTCGACGACGACATCCTCGCCCTTCCATGGAAGGGTGGTGCCAGCGCTGCGCGCTGAGGCGAAGTAGCGGATCTCGGCAACCGGGAAGTCCCGCTCCTCGAGAAGACGGCGCACGACGGCACCGACCTGGCCGGTGGCGCCAACGACGCCGATGCGTACTCCTGCAGTGCTCATGATGATCCGCTCGTGATTCAGCCGTTTCGGGACACCCAAGTCTATTCTGAACGCGTGACCGACGACCCGACGCCCGTGACCACCTCCGATGCAAAGCTGCCAAACCGCTACGCACCGCCGGCCGGGATGCGGTGGGGCCTCTGGGAGGTCGCGATCGGTCTCGTCGTCTTCGTCACCCTCGGCGCTGCCTTCGCCGTGCTCGCGCGCGCCGTGCTGCCCGACGACGACTTCATAGGCAACCTCGAGCCGCTCGGCTTCGCCTCTGCGCTGCTCGCGTACGCCGGGCTGATGGCGGTCATCGTCGTCGCATCGCGCCGCCTCGGCTTACGCAGCCTCGCTGCCGACTTCGGCCTGCGGTTTCGCCCCATCGACCTGCTGATCGGACTCGGGATCGGCGTGGTCGGCCGCATCTTCACCCTGGTGCTGACCGTCGTCGCCATCTCGATCACCGGCTACTCCCCGGAGCAGGGCAACTTCGTGCTCGCGTCTGAGCCGCTCTGGATCGTGCTCAACGGCGTGGTCATCGCCGTTCTCGTCGCGCCGCTGGTCGAGGAGCTGTTCTTCCGTGGGCTGCTGCTCCGCGCCGTGCGCAACCGGGTGCTGCGCTGGCGCGGACGGGAGCAGCCGGCGGATGCCGCCACGCAGAAACGCGCCGTCATCCTCTCGATAGCGATCAGCTCGATCGCCTTCATGGCGCTGCACATGTACCAGGCCGTCGACGACCCGACCCTCGCCATCATCCTTGGAGGTTCGACGCTCTTCGTCGGAGCGGCCAACGCCGTCGTTGCGCTGCTCACCCACCGACTCGGAGGCGCGGTCGTGGGACACATGGTGTTCAACGGCAGCGCGGTGGTGCTGTCCTTGCTGGTGACGTAGGCGGGGGACTATCTCCCGGTTCCGCCGTGCACCTGAGCCACCTCGTCGGCGTCGAGCCCGAAGGCCGCGTGCACGACTCGGACGGCATCGTTAATCGTGTCAGCGCGCGTGACGACCGAGATACGGATCTCGGAGGTCGAGATCATCTCGATGTTGATACCGGCCTCGTAGAGGGCGGTGAAGAGCTTGGCGGTGACGCCAGCGCTCGAGCGCATGCCGGCGCCGACCACGGCCAGCTTGCCGATCTGGTCATCGTGCTGGAGGGAGTCGAAGCCCACCTCCTCCTTGTTGGCGAGCAGCGCAGTCATGGCGACTGCGGCGTCCGACTTCGGCAGGGTGAACGAGATGTCGGTGCGACCCGTCGAGACGTTCGACACGTTCTGCACGATCATGTCGATGTTCGCGTTGGTGTCCGCGACGATGGTGAAGATGCGGGCAGCCTTGCCGGGGATGTCGGGCACACCGACCACGGTGACCTTCGCCTCGCTCAGGTCGGATGCAACACCGGTGATGATCGGCTCTTCCACGTTCTCTCCATCCCTAGAACTGACGACTAGTGTGCCCTCGTTGTTGTTGAACGACGAGCGGACATGCAGCAGCACGCCGTGACGGCGGGCGTACTCGACCGCCCTGATGTACAGCACCTTCGCGCCGGCGGCGGCAAGCTCGAGCATCTCCTCGCTCGTGATGCGGTCGATCTTGCGGGCGAGGGGCACCACGCGGGGGTCAGCGGAGAAGACGCCGTCGACATCCGTGTAGATCTCGCAGACGTCGGCATCGAGAGCTGCGGCCAGCGCCACCGCCGACGTGTCGGAGCCGCCACGACCGAGGGTCGTGATGTCGCCGGTGCCGCGGTTGAACCCCTGGAAGCCGGCGACGATCGCGACGGCCCCCTCATCCAGCGCCTCGCGCACGCGGCGCGGGGTGACGTCGACGATGCGGGCAGAGCCGTGCTGGGCATCCGTGATCATGCCGGCCTGGCTGCCGGTGTAGCTGCGTGCCTCGACACCGAGGCTCTTGATCGCCATGGCGAGCAGCGCCATCGAGATGCGCTCGCCGGCAGAGAGCAGCATGTCGAGCTCGCGCCCGCTCGCGATCGGAACGACCTGCTCTGCGAGGTCGAGCAGGTTGTCGGTCGTGTCGCCCATGGCGCTCACCACGACGACGACCTCGTGGCCGGCCTTGCGCGTCTCGACGATGCGCTTGGCGACGCGCTTGAGCCCCTCGGCGTCGGCGACCGATGATCCGCCGTACTTCTGCACGATCAAGCTCACGGTGGCTCCTGAATGATCTCTTGCTGGATGCTGGGCGCGAGAGGCCCAAGGAGAAATCTTACCTTTTGCGTGAGGCTGATTACGCCCGCTCCTATGCCGTCAACGGCATGGATGCTGGCCTAGTTCTCGACGAGCCGACGCCCCTCGAAGGCGCGGCCGAGGGTGACCTCGTCGGCGTACTCGAGGTCGCCGCCGACCGGGAGACCGGACGCGAGGCGGGTGACCCGGAGGCCCGGCTGCACGAGCAGGCGGGTGAGGTACGTGGCCGTCGCCTCTCCCTCGAGGTTCGGGTCGGTCGCGATGATGACCTCGGTGACGGTGCCATCCGCCAGTCGGGTGAGCAGCTGGCGGATGCGCAGGTCGTCGGGACCGACGCCATCGATCGGCGAGATGGCGCCGCCGAGCACATGGTAGAGGCCCTTGAACTCGCGGGTCCTCTCGACGGCCGCAACATCCTTCGCCTCCTCCACCACGCAGATGGTGGCGGGTGAACGACGCGGGTCGCGGCAGATGGAGCACTGCTCCTGCTCTGTCACGTTGCCGCAGATCGAGCAGAAGTGCACCTTCTCGCGCACCTCGGTGAGCACCTCGGCGAGACGCGTGACGTCGACGCTCTCGGTCTGCAGGATATGGAACGCGATGCGCTGCGCCGACTTAGGGCCGATGCCCGGAAGGCGGCCGAGCTCGTCGATGAGCTCCTGGACGATTCCCTCGTACATCAGTCGTCCTGCGGGCGCGGCACGACGCGCGGCGTCAGCGGCTGCTCTTCGATGAACGTGGCGTTGAGCACCTCACGCACGACCGACTCGCCATAGCGCCTGTCGGTCGGCGCCGCTGGCTGGCTGGCTGGAGCGGCGCGCTGCGTGCGCACGGCGTCGGCGCGCTCGGCCGGAGACGGCTCGGACTCGGGAATGCTCGCTACAGCCCAGCCGCCCGGCTCGATGTCTGGCTCGGTGCGCGGCGGCGGCGTCTCGTCGACGGGAGCCGCGTTCTCGACCCTCGCAATGAACTTCACCCGGAGGCCGAGCACCTGCATGATCGCCGAGCGCAGCTGCTCGCTCACGCTGTCGGCACCCGGCGTCGGCTGCTTGAAGTTGTTGGCGTCGATCTCGCTGACGAAGCTCACCGTGAGCACGTCGCCGTTGAGGGCACGCGCCTGCGCGGTCTGCAGCACGACCCACGCGCTCATCTTGGAGTTCTCGATGACCTCGAGGATCTCTGGCCACGAGTCGCGCATCTGCTGGAGGGTGACCGGCGCGGCAGGTGCGGCGGAGATCGCCGGAGACTCTGGCACGACAGTGACGTCTGGTGAGGTCGGCTGCGGGGCGCTCGACTTGACCTCTTCGACGATCTTCTCTTCGACGACCATCGGCACAACGGCCGCGATGGGGGCCTCGGCCGGCTTCTCGACGGGCTTCTCAAACTGCCGCTCGACGGGGTTCTCGGCTGGCCGCTGCGCACGCGGCGCGTCTGCGGGTGCGGCAACCCCGACCCGGCGCTCGAGGCGCTCGACGCGGGCGAGCGCACCGCGCTCGGTCTCGTCGCTCGCGGGCACCAAGATGCGCGCCACCATGAGCTCGAGGTGGAGGCGCGGGGATGTCGCGCCCGTCATCTCCGTCAGCGCCGCGTTGACGACATCCGCCGCCCGCGACAGCTCGGCCTGGCCGAAGGTCGTCGCCTGGCCGGACATGCGCTCGAGCTGGTCTTGAGGGATACCGCGCAGCACCGCGCTCGCGCGATCGGCCGTCGCCGCGACGATGATGAGGTCGCGCAGGCGCTCGAGCAGGTCTTCGACGAAGCGGCGCGGGTCTTGTCCGGTCTGGATGACGCGGTCGACCGCCCCGAAGACGGCGCCGGCGTCGTGGGCGCCCATGGCATCCACGATCTCGTCGAGCAGGGCGCCGTGGGTGTAGCCGAGGAGGGCGACGGCCCGCTCGTACTCGACATTGGCTGCCTCGGAGCCGGCGATGAGCTGGTCGAGGAGGCTGAGCGTGTCACGCACCGAGCCACCGCCGGCGCGTACGACGAGCGGCAGCACACCGGGGGCAACGGTCACCGACTCCTGCTCGCAGAGCTGCTGCACGTACTCCAGCATCTGGGCGGGCGGCACGAGGCGGAAGGGGTAGTGGTGCGTGCGCGACCGGATGGTGCCGATGACCTTCTCCGGCTCGGTCGTCGCGAAGATGAACTTCACGTGCTCCGGCGGCTCCTCGACGATCTTGAGGAGCGCGTTGAAGCCCTGCGGCGTCACCATGTGCGCCTCGTCGAGGATGAAGATCTTGAAGCGGTCGCGCGCCGGGGCGAACACCGCCCGCTCGCGGAGGTCGCGGGCATCCTCGACGCCGTTGTGGCTCGCCGCGTCGATCTCGACGACATCGAGCGAGCCGGAGCCGTCGCGGCTCAGTTCAACGCACGAATCGCACTTTCCGCACGGGGTGTCGGTCGGGCCCTCTGCGCAGTTGAGGCAGCGAGCGAGAATGCGGGCGCTGGTCGTCTTGCCGCAGCCGCGCGGACCACTGAAGAGATAGGCGTGGTTGACCCGGTCGGTGCGCAGCGCCGTGCGCAGCGGATCGGTCACCTGCGACTGCCCGATGAGCTCGGCGAACGTCTCTGGCCGGTATCGGCGGTATAGGGCGGTGACCACCCACCAAGAGTAGCCGTCGCCGCCGACGCGCGGTCAGCCTCCGAGTTCGTACAGGAGGAAGGCCGTGAGAAACCCGAGGGCGACGATGATTCCCGTGAGGGCGCGATCCCGCTCGAAGGCCTCTGGGATCATCGTATTGGCCACCATCGCGAGGATTCCGCCCGCCGCGATGGTCTGCACGAATGCGGCGACGCCGGTCGGCGCAGCTTCAAGCAGAAGCACCCCGGCGAGCGAGGCGAGGGCGGACGCCCCGGCGATGGCTCCCCACATGGTGAAGACGAAGCGGGCGGAGCGGCCACTCGACTTGAGCCCGACGGAGCTCGAGAGCCCCTCGGGAATGTTGGAGATGGCGATGGCCACGAGAACCGGAATGCTAAGGGATCCACCCGCCGCGACACTGAGCCCGAGGGCGAGGGACTCCGGCACGCCGTCGATGAGGGCACCGACAGCGAGGCTCACCCCGCTCGGCTCGCTCTCACGCTGTGGATCCTGGCTCATTCGCGAATGGCTGCCACCGCGGTGCGATACGAGGTAGTCGGCGCTGACATACAGCAGGGCGCCGGTCAGGAAGCCCGCGCCGGTCGCGATGATTCCGCCCGTCTCGTTCGCCTCCTGCACGAGCGAGTACGCGAGGGTGGAGATCAGCACACCGGCACCGAAGGCCATGACGCTCGTTGTGACCACACGCGGGATACGCAGGAACCAGGCAAGCGCGGCACCGAGCAGCAGGGTGCTGGCGGCCGCCAGACCACCGATTCCGGCGACGACCCAGTCAGGCATTCGAACCCAGCAGCGCCATCGTCTGCCGGGCGATCTCAAGCTCCTCGTTTGTCGGGATCACGAGCACCTCGACCGCGGCGCCGTCGGGCGAGATGCGGCGCTCTGCGCGAGATGCGAGCTCGTTGCGGTCGTCGTCGATCTCTATGCCGAGAAACTCGAGGCCGGCCAGCGAGCGTCGGCGCAGCAGCGCGTTGTTCTCGCCGACACCGGCAGTGAACACGATCGCGTCGACGCCACCGAGGGTCGCAATGTAGGAGCCGATATAGCCACGGATGCGGTGCCGCCACACCGCGAGCGCGGCCAGCGCCGCCTCGGAGCCGTTCGCCGCCGCCTCCTGCACGTCGCGCATATCGCCGGTGCCCGTGAGGCCCAGCAGGCCCGACTTCTTGTTGAGGAGCGTGTCGAGCTCATCGACCGAGAGCCCGGCGACGCGGTGCAGGTGCACGAGCACGGCTGGGTCGATGTCGCCGGAGCGGGTGCCCATGACGAGTCCCTGGAGCGGGGTGAGTCCCATGGAGGTGTCGACGGAGCGCCCGCCGTCCACCGCCGTCACGGAGGCGCCATTGCCGAGGTGGAGCACGATAGTGCGGAGCGACGCGAGCGGGCGATCGAGGAAGACGGCTGCGCGCTCGGAGACGAACTTGTGGGACGTGCCGTGGAATCCATAGCGCCGCACTCCGTGCCGCGCGGCGAGGTCGACGGGCAGTGCGTAGGTGTAGGCGGCCGGCGGAAGGGTCTGATGGAACGCCGTGTCGAAGACCGCGACGTGTGCGACGTCGGGCATGGCGACCTGCGCAGCCCGAATGCCGAGCAGGTTCGCCGGGTTGTGCAGCGGTGCGAGAGCGGACAGCCCCTCGATGGCCTCGAGCACCTCGTCGGTGATGAGCGTGGCGTCGGCGAAGAGCGATCCGCCGTGCACGACACTGTGCCCGACCGCATCGACCGCATGCCCGTCAAGGGAGCCGAGCACGCCGACCATTGCCGCGGTGTGGTCGGCGGGGCCGCCATCGCCGATGCGCTCAACGGTGCCGGAGAGCAGGGAGGACTCCGACTCGACGTCGATCAGCTGGTACTTAATCGACGAGGAGCCGGAGTTGACGACGAAGACCGTGGTCATGCGACCGGTCCCTTCTGCGCCTGGATCGCCGTGATCGCGACGGTGTTGACGATGTCACGCACGAGGGCTCCGCGCGAGAGGTCGTTGACCGGCTTGTTGAGGCCCTGCAGCACCGGCCCGACGGCGACGGCCCCCGCGCTGCGCTGCACCGCCTTGTAGGTGTTGTTGCCGGTGTTGAGGTCGGGAAAGATGAACACCGTCGCGCGGCCGGCGACCTTGCTGCCGGGCATCTTGGAGGCGCCGACCGCGGCATCCGCGGCGGCGTCGTACTGGATCGGCCCGTCGACCGCGAGGTCGGGACGGCGCTGGCGCACGAGCTCCGTCGCCGCCCGCACCTTCTCGACCTCTGCCCCCGAGCCCGACTCCCCCGTCGAGTAGGAGAGCATCGCCACGAGCGGGTCGATGCCGAACTGGTCGGCGGTGCCAGCGGAGGAGATCGCGATGTCGGCGAGCTGCTCTGCCGTCGGGTCTGGCACGACCGCGCAGTCCCCGTAGACGAGCACGCGGTCGGAGAGCGCCATGAAGAAGACGCTGGATACGACCGAGACTCCCGCCACCGTCTTGATGATCTCGAAGCCCGGCTTGATGGTGTGGGCCGTGGTGTGCGCAGCACCGGAGACCATGCCGTCCGCGAGGCCGAGGTGCACCATCATGGTGCCGAAGTACGAGACGTCGGTGACGATGTCACGTGCCGCCTCGACGGTCATGCCCTTGTGGGCTCGCACCCGCGCGTACTCCACGGCGAAGCGCTCGCGAAGCTCCGGATCCTCTGGGCTGAGGATGCTCGCTTCAGAGATGTCGACGCCGAGACCGGCGGCGCGGGCGCGCACCTCGCCCTCCGCGCCGAGGATCGTCAGCTTCGCGACTCCCCTGCTCAACAGCGTTCCCGCAGCCCGCAGTATGCGGTCGTCATTGCCCTCCGGCAGCACGATGTGCCGCACGTCGGCCCTGGCCCGCTCGATGAGCGCGTACTCGAACATGAGCGGCGTCACGACGTCGGAGCCGCCAACGCTCAGAGCGGAGACGAGCACGGATGCGTCGACGTGCTTCTCGAACAGCGCGAGCGCGGTATCGAGCTTGCGCTGCGAGTCCGCCGCGAGCCGGCCGCGGGTCTGCGTGATGCGCTTGGCGGTGTCGTAGGTGCCGTACTCGGTCGAGATGATCGGCAGGGACTCCTCGAGTCCGTCGATGAGCGTCTGGATCGACGGAGCGAGGTCGAAGCCGCCATTGAGCACGATCGCCGCAATGGATGGAAAGGTACCGCTCGCGTGCGCCATGAGAGCCGCGATGAGCACCTCGCTGCGGTCGGCCGGGATGACGACGACACCGCCCTCGATGAGCCGGGGAAGCACGTTCTCCATCGTCATCGCGGCGACGACGACACCGAGCGACTCGCGGGCGAGGAGGGCCTCGTCCCCGCGCAGCAGGGTGCCGTCCACCGCCGTCATGATGCCGCGCACGGTGGGCGCGACGAGGAACGGGTCCTCCGGGATGGCCCAGGCGGGAGTGCCGGCCGCCTTCTCGAGGGTCGTGATGATGTCGGGGGCCAGCTCGGCATCCACTCGATTCGCGACAACGGCGAGGAGGGAGGCGTGTGCTGCTGCCAGTTCTGGAATAGAGAGCTCGGCAATCTGCCGCATCTCGTCGGCGGTGCGCCCACGGGACTCGTCCATGGAACGACCGGTCAGCACGAGAAGCACGGGGGCACCGAGGTTGGCGGCGATGCGCGCGTTGTAGCTCAGCTCTGTCGGGCTGCCGACGTCGGTGTAGTCGCTGCCGACGATGACGACGGCGTCGCACTTGGCCTGCACCTGCTTGTAGCGCTCGACGATTCGCTCGAGGGCGGCATCCGGGTTCTCGTGTACCTCCTCGTACGTGACGCCAACGCATTCGTCGTAGTCGAGGTCGACACCGTCGTGGGCGAGCAGCAGCTCGAGCACGTAGTCGCGCTCCTTCGTCGACCGCGCGATCGGCCGGAACACGCCGACCCTCGGGGTCTCGTGACTCAGGGTGTCGAGGACTCCCAAGGCGATCGAGGACTTGCCGGAGTGCCCTTCGGCGGAGGTGATGTAGATGGATGTCGCCACAGGTTCAACACTATTGGCCGCGCCTGTGCGGCGGCTCTGGCCCGTGGAACGTAAAAGACCCCTCGCGCACCCGCCAGAGCCCGGTTACCCTTGCTGCGTTTCCGCCCTGGGGGAGTTGGCCTGGATGGCGCCACGCGAGGAGCCGGTTCAAGTTTACAGCTATGATCGATCGAGGTATTCGCCGGTGCGCTGGCGAGACCCAAGGAGAATTCGCCTAGTGGCCTATGGCGCACGCTTGGAAAGCGTGTTGGGTGAAAGCCCTCGGGGGTTCGAATCCCCCATTCTCCGCCAGTCTCCTAGAGTTGGGTGTTACACCACGACCTCGGGGGAGGACGATGAGCGAGACCCGGCTCCGACCCCGCTCGTCGCTGTTCCGGCGCGGCGTAGTCGCCATCCTCGCGTTCTTCGTGCCTGCGTTCGGTGTGCTTTTCTGGTTGACGATCCCGGCGGGACTCTGGCCCGTCGTGCTCGTCGCGGCCGTGCTCGTGGCCGCCGCGTTCACGTACTCCGTTGTCTCCTACCTCCGGATCGGGGTCTGGGTGACTCCGGATGGAATCGCAGAACGCGGCTTCTTCGGCAGGATGACGCGGCTGACGATTGGCGAGATCGGATCCATCGTTCGTGCCGATGTCTTTCCCACCGGCACCTCGTCGGAGACGGTTGCCCAGCTCTTCGTCTGTGACGCGGAAGGATGGCAGGTCATCCGACTGCGCGGCCAGTTCTGGACACGGGAGTCGATGGCGGTCATCGTCTCCACCCTCGAGGCGCCACTCATCGAGATCGAGCGCCCGATATCGACCTCGGAGCTCTACGCGACCTACCCCGGCCTGCTCTACTGGTTCGAGCGTCGGCCCATCATGGCCGCCCTCATCTTCGGTGGGGTTCTCGTGCTCGGCGGACTCGTTCTCTATGGGGTGCTGGTCAGCGTGGGAGCGACCAACTAGCGCTTCTTCAGCGTCGAGAAGATGCCCCGCAGCACCTCGCGCACGACGGTCTGGCCGGTGCGGGAACCGAGCACGTCCTCGATGGGGTTCGACTGTTTCCGCGGTCGCGGGGTCGACTTCGGCTTCGCGGCGGGCGCGCGGCTCTTCGACGCGTCGCGCCACTCCTTCTCGTACTGCTTCTGCAGTCGGGCCGCCTCGTCAGACTGCTGCTCCGCCTTGTCGGCGGCGGCAGCGGCATCCGCGGCGGCATTCATCTTGGTGGCGAGCATCTCGCGCGCCGACTCGCGGTCGACGAGCTCGCCGTAGGTGGCGAGAAGCGGTGAGGCATTTACGGTTGCGAGCATCTGGTCGGCGGGCGTCGGTGCCATCGAGCCGCGTGGGGCGCGGAGGCGTGTCCAGGCGACCGGCGTTGGCGCGCCCTTCTCGCTCATGACCGTGACGATCGCCTCGCCGGTGGCGAGCGAGGTGAGCACCTCCCCGAGCTCGTAGCCGGAGGTCGGGTACGTCGACACCGTCTGCTTGAGTGCGCGGGCGTCGTCTGGTGTGTGGGCGCGCAGCTGGTGCTGCACGCGCGACCCGATCTGGGCGAGTACGTCGTTCGGAACGTCCTTCGGCGTCTGGGTCACGAAGACGATACCGACGCCCTTCGACCGGATGAGGCGAACGGTCTGCGTGATGGATGCGATGAAGTCCTTGGATGCGTCCTTGAACAGCAGGTGCGCCTCGTCGAAGAAGAACACGAGCTTTGGCTTGTCGATGTCTCCGACCTCGGGGAGGTCGTTGAACAGGTCGGCGAGCAGCCACATGAGGAAGGTCGAGAAGAGGGCTGGCTTGTCCTGCACTCCGGGAATCTCGAGCAGGCTGACGATGCCGCGGCCCTCGGCATCCTGACGAAGGAACAGCTGGGTGTCGATCTCGGGCTCGCCGAAGAAGATGTCGGCACCCTCGCTCGCGAAGGTCACGAGCTCGCGGAGGATGACACCGGCGGTCGCGCTCGAGAGGCCCCCGAGCTCCTTGAGCTCTGGCTTGCCCTCGTCGCTGGTGAGCCAGGTGAGCACGGCACGGAGGTCGTCGAGGTCGACGAGCGGCAGCTTCGCCCGGTCGGCGTAGTAGAAGACGAGGCCGAGGCTCGACTCCTGCGTGGCATTGAGGCCGAGCACCTTCGAGAGCAGCAGCGGGCCGAAGCTCGAGACGGTTGCACGGATCGGGATGCCCGTGCCCTGCCCGCCGAGCGTGTAGTACTCGGTCGGGCTCGCGGCCGGCGACCAGTCCTGCCCGATGCCGGTCGTGCGGGCGAGGAGCTTCGGGCTCGACTCCCCCGGGCTCGCGATGCCGCTGAGGTCGCCTTTGATGTCCGCGGCGAACACCGGCACGCCGTTGGCCGACAGCTGCTCGGCGAGCACCTGCAGCGTGCGGGTCTTGCCGGTGCCGGTCGCTCCGGCGACGAGTCCGTGACGGTTGAGCATGGCGACGGGGATGCGCACCTGCACCTCGGGAAGAGCGTCGCCGTTGACGAGGGCGCCCATCTCGAGCACGGCGCCCTCGAAGGCGTAGCCGGCGCGGATGGTCTCGATGGCGGCGGCGTTGAGCGGGCCTGCAGCGCGGGTCTCGACGTGCTCGACCACTGCCGGCGCCGCCTTCTCCGCGGCGAGGGCAGCCTCCGCCTCCGCGAGCGCCTTGCGTGCTGCTTCGACCTGGGCTGCTGCATCCGTCATGTGCCCAGCCTATGCACCGTCGGCACCCAGTCGTACGGTGGATGCATGACCGTTCCCGCCAGGCTCAGCATCGTCACGCTCGGGGTCGCAGACCTCGCGCGCAGCATCGCTTTCTACGACGCCCTCGGCTGGGCTCGCATGCCGGGTGGCGACCCGGGCGTCATCGAGTGGTTCGGCACCAATGGCTCGGTCATCGGTCTGTTTCCACACGATGAGCTAGCGAAGGATGCCGGGGTACCCGCAGAGCCGTCCGCCGGATTTCGGGGTGTCACCTTCGCCATGAACTTCGCGAGCGCTGACGAGGTCGATGCGGCCTTCGCGGGCGCTCTCAAAGCTGGGGCGACATCCGTGAAGGTTCCCGCTGCGACGGAATGGGGCGGTCACTCTGGGTACTTCGCCGACCCCGACGGCCACCTCTGGGAGGTCGCCTGGGGCCCGGGCATCACGATCGACGACGAGGGCCGCATCCTGTCGATGGACGGCTAGAGCCGCATGCCAAGCGCCGGCGCATCCGGTGTGCTCGACGGAAGCTCGGTGAAGCCGAGCTGGTCGTAGAAGGCGCGCGCGGTGGTGTTGGCGGCATCCATGGTCAGGTGGAGGCCCGGGACGCCCCGGTCGCGCAGCGCGGCCATGAGCGTCTGTATGAGCTGGCGGCCGAGGCCCTTGCCCTGCTGCCGTGGCAGCAGGTCGATGTGCAGGTGGGCGGGGTACTCGTCGACCTCTGGGATGTTCATGCGCTCAGGCCAGAAGCCGAGGTGCCGGATGAGGTCGTCCTTGGTCACGACGGGCTCCGTGTGCTCGTAGGCGGCCTCGATTCGCGGAAGCCACTCGGCGGTGAACCGCTCGACGAAGCGCCGGGTGTCGGCGACGCCGACGATGTAGCCGGCCACACCCTGCTCGTCTTCGACGACGAAGGCCAGCTCCGGCTCGAGCGAGACGTAGGGCCGCACGAAGATGTCGGGCATGAGCTCGTCGCTGACGTAGAGCCCAGTGGCATCGCCGCCGCGTTCCGCCGTGAGGGTGCAGATGCGGGAGACGGCGTCGTAGTCGGCGGCGGTGTAAGGGCGGATCACGCCAGTCTGTCCTCCATGCCCCACGCCTGTCCGTAGCCGCCCTCGGCGATCGGCAGCTTCATGAGGTCGAGGAACGGCACGGCGTCGAAGGCCTCCGGGCCGAGCACGCCGGTGCCGCCCCAGGTGCCGTTGGCCAGCAGCTCGAGGGCGATCACGGGGTTGAGGGCCGTCTGCCAGACGACGCACTGGCTCTCGTACTCTGCCATCGTCCACTCGTTGTCACTCACGTGGTACAGGTAGACCTCGCGCGGCTGACCGTCGACACCGGTACCGGTAACCCAGAGGCCAGCGCAGGTCTTGCCGGTCATCCGTGGTCCGAGGGTCGCGGGGTCGGGCAGTCCGGCCGCCACGACGTCGCGGGGCGCGACCATGACGGGCCCGTCGGCCGAGCGAACGCGCACCGGCTCTGTCTTGTCGAGGCCGAGCAGATTGAGCGTCTTGAGCACTCCGATGAACTCGTCGCCCAGCCCGTACTTGAAGGTGACGCGCTTCGCGTCGACCCAGCGCGGCATGAGCAGTACTTCCTCGTGCTCGACGTTGACACACTCGACGTCGCCGATGCCCTCGGGGAAGGTGAAGACCTCCGGCTCGCTGAACGGCGTCGTCGTGTACCAGCCGCGGTCCTTCTCCCAGATCACGGGAGGGTTGAGGCACTCCTCGATGGTCGTCCAGATGCTGAAGGATGGCGCGAAGATCTCGTTGCCCGCCTCGTCGCGCACCACGAGGTTGGCGCCGTCGCGGGTGCCGAGCTCGTCGATCTCGCTGAACAGGTGGTCGGCGGCATAGCGCGCGAACACGTCGCTGAGCCCTGGCTCGACACCCATGCCGACGAGGGCGAGGCGGCCGGCGGTCTCCCAGTCGGGCGACTGCGCGAACTGGTCGTCGCCGAGCTTGACACCGGTCTCGGAGTGCGGGTCGGTGGGGTGGGGCTCCGACAGGCTCATCGCCATGTCCAGGTAGTCCGCCCCGGCGGCGAGCGCCCCGGCGAAGATCGTCGGCACGAACTTGGGCTCCACGGCATTCATGACATGCGTTGCCCGGTGCTCTCTCGCGACCGCGGCGACGTTGTCGGGGTCGGATGCATCGATCTTCGCGGCGACGAAACGGTCGCCCTGGTCGCCGTGCTTCGCGGTGATCCAGCCGATGGCCGCCTCTGCCCTGCCGAGGTCGTAGTCGCAGACGATCATCGTCTCGAAGAAGGATCGCTCTGCGGCGATCTTCGCGATGGAGTTGCCGACGCCACCCGCGCCGACGAGGAGGATCCGCATGGATTCAGTCATGCTCTGACGCTACTGCGTCGACCGCTAGTCGACCAGCGGCCAGCCCTCCGCATCCCAGTCGATGCGGGAAATCGCGAGTCGCGGTGCGCCCGCCGCGGTGCCGTCGTAGAAGTGGTAGCCGAGAAACCCGTTCGACGCCGACTCACCGCCAGGGCCGATACGGTCCCCGCCGGTTGCGAGCAGCACCGTGCCGCCGCCATCGAGCATCGGTGTGCCATCCCGGTCCAGGTATGGGCCTGTCACCTCGTCGGAGCGGCCCACCGCGACGTTGTAGGTGCTGTTGAGCCCCTGGCAGCAGGAGTCGAAGGAGACGAAGAGGAAGTACTCGCCGCCATGCTCCAGGATCGCTGGTGCCTCGATCGCGTTGGGCGGCGTGCCGCGATCGGCGAGGCGGAGTGGCTCCTTGTGGTCGGCGCGCAGGCCGCTCGGCCACTCGAGTTGCACCATGCGGATACCGCTCCAGAACGACCCGAACGCCATCCACGGCACTCCCTCGCGATCCACCACGATGCCGGGGTCGATCGCATTGAAGTCATCGCTCGTCAGCGACTCGAGCACCGGGCCGCGGTCCACCCACTCGTAGGCCTCGTCGGCCGGGTCGAGGGTGGTGTTTGTCGCGAGGCCGATGACCGAGTGGTTGGAGCCGAACGTCGACGCGGCGTAGTAGAGGTACCACGTGCCGTCGTGCTCGACCAGCTCCGGCGCCCACAGCGGGCCGACCCCGCGCACCGCCTCGTCGATCCACGCCGGGCGCTGCTTCCACACGACGCCCGCGTACTGCCAGGTCACGCCGTCGTCGGATCGCCGCACCTGGATGGCACCGTCAGCGGCCGCACCGCCCGTCGAGTACACGAACCACGGGTCGCCACCGCTGCCGACGACGAGCGCCGGATCGTGCACCGCCGTATCGCCCGCGAGCCCGGCCTTCCGCGGCCCCGCCGCGCACCCCGCCAGCAGCAGCAGGCAGGCGATGGCGAGGGCCGCGGCTCTACGCAATGGTCAGCGCGGTCCAGGACACGGGCGGAAGGGTGATGGTGATGGTGCCGTCGCCGACCACCGCCGAGCTGTTGTCGACGAGCCCGACCCGGTTCATGTCGCCGAGGGTGTTGGCCGCGTGGATGTCGGAGTCGGCGAGGGTGCGCGCACTGGTCACCCCGACGGCGCCCAGGGCGCGCACGTCGATGGTGACCTCCGAGTCCGACTCGGCGTCGCGATTGACGAGGAAGACCGCCGTGGAGCCGGTGGCAGCGTCGTGGGTGGCGACGGCGTCCACCGTGTTCACGGTTCCGTACTGCGTGGTCTCGTAGGTGTCGGAGCTCAGCTTGAGCGTCAGCGCCTCCCCCTGCGCGAGCCGCGAGGTCTCGGCGAAGGGGAAGAAGGTGGTCTGCCGCCAGGCCGGGCCGTTCGGCTCTGTCATGATCGGCGCGATCACGTTGACGAGCTGCGCCAGCGAGGCGGAGGTCACGCGGTCGGCGTGCCGGATGAGGGAGATCAGCAGGTTGCCGAAGACGACGGCGTCGACCACCGAGTAGGAGTCTTCGAGCAGGCGTGGCGCCACCGGCCAGTTCTCGACGCCCGTGATCTTGTCGACGCCGTGGTAGCGGTCGATGTACCAGACGTTCCACTCATCGAAGGAGATGTTGATCGTCTTGTCGCTGCCACGCACCGCCTTGACATGGTCGGCGGTCGCGACGACCGACTCGATGAAGCCGTCCATGTTCACGGCGGAGGCGAGGAAGCTGCCGAGGTCGCCATCCTTCTCCTCGTAGTAGGCATGGCACGAGATGTAGTCGACATCGTCGTAGGTGTGCTCGAGCACGGTGCGCTCCCACTCGCCGAAGGTCGGCATCTGTGCGCTCGACGAGCCGCAGACGACGAGCTCGAGATCCGGGTCGATCTGGCGCATGGCCTTCGCCGTCTTCGAGGCGAGCGCGCCGTACTCGTCGGCCGTGCCGTGGCCGAGCTGCCACGGGCCGTCCATCTCGTTGCCGAGGCACCACATGCCGATGCCGTACGGCTCGGTACGGCCGTTGGCGATGCGCCAGTCGGAGAGGCGGGTGCCCTCCTTGATGTTGGCGTACTCGAGCACGTCGAGCGCCTCCTGCACGCCACGCGTGCCGAGGTTGACCGCGTACATCAGCTCGCTGCCGACGAGCTCGAGCCAGCCGGCGAACTCGTCGAGCCCGACCTCGTTGGTCTCGGTGGAGTGCCACGCGAGGTCGAGGCGCCGGGGCCGGTCGGCGACGGGCCCGACCCCGTCCTCCCAGCGGTAGCCGGAGACGAAGTTGCCGCCCGGGTAGCGGATCGCGGAGACCCCGAGCTCCTTGACGAGCTCGACCACGTCGCCGCGAAAGCCGTTGGCGTCGGCGGTGGGGTGGCCCGGCTCGTAGATGCCGTCGTAGACGCAGCGGCCGAGGTGCTCGACGAAGGAGCCGAACAGTCGGCGGTTGATCGGCCCGACGGTGAAGTGCGGGTCGATGGTGAGGTGTGCCTTTGGCATGGTTCGCTTTCGAAGGTGGGTGGACGACGGGCTACTTGAGGCTGCCGAGCGAGAGACCGCCCTGCCAGTACCTCTGCAGCGAGAGGAATGCGATGACGAGCGGGATGATCGACACGAGCGAGCCGATGA
>Ga0307514_10002527_pt1 | contig 18900 bp, 10 predicted proteins | sample 16_EM_MG_FD_203088 | JGI IMG/M metagenome (GOLD analysis project Ga0307514, IMG submission 203088) | Populus trichocarpa ectomycorrhiza microbial communities from riparian zone in the Pacific Northwest, United States - 16_EM | ecosystem: Host-associated > Plants > Roots > Unclassified | place... | reverse complement strand
GAGGGAGGGGGCACAGTCACTTAGGCTATAGGGAGGCTGGTTTACTGACGACAGGTATCGCCGAAATCAGGGAGATTTCCCACATGCATGAGGTGGAGTTCCACTGTGCCGTCATTGAGCATGCGGCGGTGTTGCAGCAGTGCTGACAGCCAAACCAACGGCTAATATACTAAAAACTATTAGAGATAGATAGATATATGCTCGCGCGGGGCGAACCCGGCGACTTGTACCTTTTACACTGGTGCAAGTTGTTAATCTCAAAATATGATGGGCACGTATAAATGTTTATATAGATGACTAGGTAACTAACTATGTAACAAGCAGCGAGTTGCAGGTGTGGCCGGTAACTAACCAACACAGACAAAAAAGTAAGTAGCATTAAGCAATAATGTCTATATTGTAAGTACGTCCATAGAAGATTAGTTGCAAAGCAAGAGTTCATTGAAAACAAACCTAAGATAGTACCACTCATACACAACCAGATCAGCTACAGTAGCCACCCTGCCAGGTAGTAAAAAACAAAAACTCTAGACAAGAAAGAGATAGCAAATGATACCTATCATGCATGAGTGATGAGAAGAAATGACCCAGACTGGAAAACCAGAGGAGCCTCCAGACGAAACCAAAGGGAGACCCAGTAGACTCAAGTACATGTACACCATTCCCCCCAGTCTCCTGAAACACTAGGCTATTATCTTCCAAACATCAATCATTAAACGAAAGTAAAGGAGCTAAGCCCGTGACTCTGACGGTAAGAGTATAGAAGCAAAACCCAGCCTGAAGCAACTCTCCCCATTGCTTGTAGCATGGCCCACCAAAGATTGACAGTCCAATAGCCAAAGAACTCGAGACTATGCTGCCGCTGGTGAGTCAAAAGTACGCTCCATGTCGATTATTTCCAGTGCATCGTCTATCATTATCCCCCCACGTCTGCAGACTTTGGTGATTTCGTGTGTCAGTCTCCTTAAGGAGCTCGCTGCTCCCCTCTGTTGTAAGATTCTTACGACACTTTTTCCAGTTGTAGCACTACCCTTATACGAGCGGACGTATACGATGAATGAGACGGGTCGAATGTTGATAGCTAGTAATGTGATTATCTGATGTCAGTTATTGATCTGGATCTTGAACAAAGCAAAAACTCACCATTGCGTCTTGAAACTCGCGCAGTAATTAGACCTTGGTGTTTATTGGCCTTTACGTCCCTCACTCCTAGGTCCTTCCACTGCCACTCCTCAAGTATATCTAGTATCTTTCGATGGGTAACAAGAGCACAAGGCTTGAAGCAAAGGATGAAACTTGCTGGCTTGAGGTTTAAAGCACGCCGGAACCATTCTGGTTTCACGTACTGAACAGGCTCCAGGAGCACATCCTCTTCACCCGAAAGTTGACAATTCAATGATGGGGGGACTGGCCGAGCTACTGCATAAGAGAATTGCATTAACACTCATTATTCTGAGCAATGACAGAACGAATCTCACCGTTGCCCAGCTCCTTTCTATATTGACGATTCCACAGCCGAAAGAACCTCTTCCCACTAACAGGTTGACACTCCTGTGTAGATTTTGAGGCAGTAGCCCCAATCTTACTACTTATAGTGGACCAGAATCCTGATGCCTTCACCTTACTAGAACATAACTCCGGGGCTCGGGCTGTCCCAAATTTGCTGTCAAGAAGCTTGCTGAAAATGGCCCACTTCTTTGGAATATTGGCTTCACCCGCATCATTGCCAACAATGTGATTCTCTTCTGTAGGACTGTAACCATGATCAGATCCACCAAGCCTGGAAACTTCTTGTCTATGACGCTCGACATATAAACTGCTCGAGCAGTTTGATCTGTAGTTTTCCCAGCCTGTTCCTGAATATACTGATTCAGGGTGGTTACCCCTGGCTTTCGCCCCTTTGCCCAACGGCCTTCCTCTAGGTGAGATGTATGGTAGATCGAGAACACCAACCCCAGTTCTAGTAGAAAAGTGTCGTGTATTGAGAGTCCTGGCGTCATTATCAGATTGAGCGTTTTGGGTCGGATGAGTAGGTGCTGAGGCGGTTCGCCTTTCCCCCCGTTCGCTGCCAGTACGCTGTATAGTACCTGAGACAGCTCGCCGCTTATGCTTCACTAGGCGAGGTTTACTGACAGGTTTACTACCATACTTCTTTATCTGCTCATCTAGATCAGCAATAACAGCATCAAGATTACTATCCTTAAGATTCCGTACGGGGACACCGAAATCGAAATCAATGTATGGATGCGTTGGAGGTAACTGCTCGCCCTTATGGTGGTTCCTCTGAGTTGTTGGTGGAGCATTGTTGTCAGGTACGAGAGTTAGCTGAGAAAGCTCCAAATCAATTACAGTCTCATTCAATACTGCAGATGATGGTAGTGTGCGTGGCGGGATGGCCTGTATGGTAGAGCTTGTATTGAAAGCCGCCTCACAAATGTCCGAAAACTCTCTACTCACTTTTCGAACATCTTCATCTTCCACCAGCAACATGGGCCTGCGTCGAACGCCTCCACCTTGTGTTTGCATTATGGCCCGTTTTCGAACTGGGATCACTGTTGCGATACCAGTCACAGCACCAGAATATGAGCTGCCGATAGAGGAGCGCTTCCTTCTCCTTGCTTCCTTACGCCCCATGAGTATTCCCCCTAGGGAGCTATCAGGAGTCGAGCTCCTAGTAGCTTGGTCAAGGCTATCCGCTATTTGCTCAATGCCTACTCTGTCGGTCTTGCTTGAGCTTCTATGGTTGAACACAACACTTCGCCTGTGAGATGCAGCCGAGACCCAGCTGTGAGGCCTACTCTTCTTCCTTTGCGCCCCCATCTGGGCCCTTTGTGGAGGAGGCTCCATTGGAGAAGATGTGGCTTTGCCCTCAGACCCAGAAGCCTTGAAGTAAGAAGCATCTTCCACACGGTGGCCTTTCGTCATTGTACTGCTATTGTATTTGACCCCAGAATTACCCTTGACGGCAAAATCATCATCCTGCCAGTCAACAACTTCGTTTTCCTCAGAAATGTCTCTCTTAGCAGTGTTAACGCATCCTCCTTGACTCTCTTCGCTCTCTTGAATCTGATGCAGCCTTTGTGATGATATATATTTCCCACTTTCTGCATGTTTATTGGATGCCCTGCTCTGCGCGCCAGAGCGGGTGCTGCTTCTGTGCAATTTGCCGCTTTTATTCGAAAGTAGCCTCTTAAGGGTGTTTGGTTGGGAAGCAAGCTTTCCATCGAAATACTCTGCGGTATCATCCTTATATCGTTCTAGGAGGGCATAGAAGACCTTTTCTTGATTGGGTCTAATAAACATTAGCTTTTGTGTATGAAAATTGCAAAATGACAGTGCGCGTGCTGGGCCGCGCCCCAACCCTAAGCATGCACGGATGTATTCACCGGAAAGAGTGGAGCCGATGCGAGTGGTGGCTCGGGCCGCAAGGTCACACAAGAAGGGATTAATCTCTACTCACACAGGACTCAATAAAGCTGCCTTAATCACCTCCAAATCTTTTGCGTAGGGCCAGAGGCTTCCCATGCTTTCTAATATCGTCCTGTCGATTTCTTCTGCACATTCCACTGGTCGTGCCACTGTTCTAAAGCTTGATTGTCGTTTCCTCGCCGCGAAATCCTCCTCATCCAAATACAGAGTTACCAGTGGGTGTTCCCAAATCCCCTTCATTGTTATTCTTTCTTCAGGATTGACATTCAGAATTCGGTGGACAAGATCTTGCGCCTCTGGGCTCATGTGTACCGGCATGGTGTACTTGCCTATCTTGACCTTCTCTAGAATCATCATTGGGTCATCATCATCGAAGGGAACGTGACCATTCAGCAGGGCAAAGAGAATAATGCCGCACGACCAAATATCTGCTGATGGGCCATTATACTCACCACCAGCTATCACCTCTGGAGCAGCATAATGTGGTGTTCCGCAGGAACGTGCGAGCTTCCATCCCGGTGGCTGGAGAGCAGCAAACCCGAAATCTGCAACCTTGACTCTATTGTTTTGATCGAGTAGGATATTCTCCAGCTTCAAGTCACGATGGCAAATATTGAAGTGATGGCAATATTCCACGCCCTTCAGAATTTGAACAAATATCTCCATAGCTACCGATTCAGGAAGGCTTCCATGTTTGATCATGTAGTCAAAGAGGTCACCCCCGTCAACATATTCGAGCACCAGATACCTGGCTCCACGCGTCAGATTCGCAAAAACAATAAAAGCCTGAAATTGCGAGTGTAAAAAAAAATGTAGGTACAAGGCTGATACTCACAGTTCGTGGCTGCCCTCCCAAACATCATACATTCGCACGACGTTTGGATGCCGAACCATCTTCATAATTATCACCTCCCGCTCCATCGAGTTCGTCCACTTTTGTTTAGGCTTCTCCAAATCACCCACCATTCCTGTCTCTTCTACACACTGTTTAGACATGATTTTAACCGCTCCAAGCCTGTTGTCCGATCGGTGCCTGCAAAGCCGGACCTTCCCAGTGGCACCAGACCCGAGAGTCTCGCCCATTTGCCAAGGGCCGACATGGTCCTTCAGTTTATGATGACTTGGCTGGATGGGCACACTTGTGTAATCGTCGCTTAGAAGGGGTGGGGTGATATATTCATCATCGAATAACCTTGAATCTCTTCCTTCTGCATTTGCTAGACGGCGGTACTCAGAGTGTTCTAGAGCACTGGAATTCTCACAAGAACAGTCTTCTCCCTGGGGCTCTTCATCGGACATGAAGCTAATATCCAAGCCCAGAGACAAGGAGGACTCGGGGTAATCTTCGAAGGAGATGAAGTCAAAATTTCGGGGAGGGTCTAGGGAGGAAGAGTGACAGGTATTTGTTGAGAGCTCTTGGAGGGCCCGACGGGGAGTACTGGTAGTAGACGACTGCTGGCATTGCTTTTGCTCAATCCTGGGGTGTTTGGCCATTTTGAAGTGAGAATCCTGTGTAAACAAATTAGCCATCAGAGTCCAAAATCTGACCACAACACCGCAATTTCGAAGCTGAAAAGCGGACATGAGAGGAGTCTATAGCAGTGAGTCCCCCTACCCTTGAAGCCATCTTCACAACTGGATGCACCATATGCCTGGTGAATACCACGAAAATGTAGAACCGCCAATTCCGTATATTAGGGCGTCTGAATGAAGGAATGTGTCAGAGAAGTGCCAACAGTTTGGCTTTTGGTATTCCGGATTTGTCGAAGTGGAGAAAGGTATTGAGGTCAGAGTAGGAACGCTTAGGGATTCAGCTGTTTGTTGGCGGTTCCTTCCCTAGAGCGAAGAAAGGAGGAGACGAGGAGGGAGGAGAAAGGGAGTAAAGGCAAGTGAGAAAACAAACAAGAGGTGGGACTGTCGCTTGGGTTGTGTCAACAAACACCGCTATGGACAACTTCCATTTCTCGTAGCTGAGATATCTGTGTATCAGTTCTCTGCATTCCGACCAGACTAGCGAAATTCCAGCACCCGAGTGAGGGCACGAGAATAGCCCAGCTACCTTCACATATACATGTATCAGCTCAGACGATATCCCATAGGCAATGTATAAGCATGGCCGCTGGTTGCCGACTGCAGGCTCGCAGTAACCGCGCTCCAGCGGTCGAGCAGTCGAGGCTCGGCTGTTCATCCGCCGGGAACTGCAGCCAAAAGCCACGGCCTCAAGGGACACAAAGGCTCTGGAATGCACTGCGATGCCAGCAGGGACTGGAGGAATTTACCACCTCAGCTGTCCCATTCGCGAGAATTGAGGGTAGTCTCAATTGAGGGTAAGGTTGCATGCTAGCTCCACGCATGTATCACGTTGACATCATATTCGAGTGAGTCTGGAGATTTCAATTTTTCATGGCTGATATGTATATGGCTGTCCCGTAGATGGATCATATCCTACCCTCTTTCCTGCCAGACAAGCATGAATCTGGCAAGCCATAAAAGCCGCCATAAAAGCCTGGTTATCATGGACCGAGACTATTTATCATAATAGTTTGAGGCCATGAACCGGCCTCATGGAGACTAAGTATACTGCAATATAAAGCACACAAGTATACTCAAGTACGGTAAATCGCAACTTTGCGTACATGCGCATAACGTGTATAATGAATGGAGAATGTAACCTATATATGTACGTATGTAGCATCTCACGCTAATGCAAACTAGCCCCTGCTCTCGGTATCACGTGATGGAAGCACAGAGCTTACTTGAATTAGACCCATATATGTAATGTAAAGAAACACATATTGCAGCACTAAACAGTAATGCAAGACGGATAGAGCGTATTGAGGTAAACCAAAGATATTCATGAGACGGTAAGTCATTGAACGTATAACACAACTGGGCCAGAGGCAACGCGTGCCAAAACCAAGGTGTACGTAGGTATAAAGGAACGAAGAAAATAAAAGCAATGCGCGACTATGATAAAAAAATGAATGCAGCCTCCCAAATATGGTGTATTTGTATAAATGGAAAAGCGAGTGGGAAAGATGTTTAGAAAAAGACACAGTGACATAAAAAATCTCAACACCATTTTACACCCCAGAACCCATCCCATTCCCCTTTAAAGACCAAAGAAGAGAACCCAAAGACTAACTTAGCCCCGAAAGAACAAAAATGGCATAAGGTTGCCGTAGCAGACCCCAAACCAGAAAAAGTAAGACAACGGGGAAACCGAAAAAATTATTAACAAATATAGTACACGAGATTCTTATATATCAATTAATAGTTATCCTGTCGTTTCAAAGAAAAAGCCTACTCAGTCGCATACTGATCTAGGTAGGCGAACTCCCACTAAGACTTCGGGGCGGTATTTGCCCTATTGGAGTATGACCGGAGCCATTCGGTGATCCTGGGTTCCTAGATAACCTGGGAGACTCTGCAGTGCTGTCTGCTATTCCGGCACCACTTCGGTCAGGCTTTCCACAACCTTTAACGAGTCGATGCCTCTGTCACACTTATTAGTTTACATAATGTCAATCAAGGATGGGCGCTCTACCTTCAGTGCATCTTTACGACTAAAACTCTTCTCACAATTGTCACAAGGGAAAGGTTTCACAGCAAGGTGTATCCGCTTGTGGCGTTTCAGGTCGTGGTTGCGATTGAAGCTTTGTGGGCACTGGTCGCACTTAAATGGCCTCTCTTGTTGGGGCATTCCCGGGTGCAAACCCATCATTCCAGGGTAATGCACAGGCATACTTCCCATATGAGCAAGCGGAAACCGTTGCAGCCCAATGTGAGGAGGGGCAGGGTGGATGGGTGGGTGGTGTGGATATGCTGGAGATGTCAAAGATCGGCCTATAGACGATGGTGCCTGGCTGGAAGACATAGAAAGTGCGTGTTGTGCACTCGGAGAATTTGCGAAATGTGATGGTGGCGTATAATATGAATGGGATGGTGTAGGTGGAGGAAGCGACGAATGCGTCGAGTACAAGTCGTGAGATGTTTGGGAATGATGGTTTATGGATGAAGGATAGGGACTATTGCTGACAGAGTATCCTCCAGAGTATTGATGTTGTACGTTGCCTTGTGCCAATGATGGGAGTCCAGATGGTGCTGTAAACTGCGCTGAAGGTTCATAGCTCTGAGAACCCACCAAATTATTTGTTGTTGGACTGGGTGGTCGACTGTTGACGCGATTCAACGAGCCGCCGCCACCCGGGGAATACGGATTTCTATAACCAAGGCTTGTAGCCTGGGCTAGGCTCGTTGTGGATGTGTAGGGTTGAGGCGCGTTCGAAGTAGATCCATATGCATATGTAGTTGACGTTCCTGATGGAGCTGCCCAATAATTTGGGGGTGATGTAAATCCCCCTGGGGTAGTTGTGAGATTGCTACCTGTGCTGTTACCCATTGAAGTCAACGGGTTCGAATGGTCGCCAGAGTGGACAGCAGGTGGGGTAAGAACAGATCCTACGCTTGCATAACTTCCACGATTGCTCGGCAATTGAAAGGCAGGTAACGAAGAGTGATGCCTCCTAGCAGCTATTCCGGAAGCCATTGGTGCCCCTGATGTTGGGTCTGACGTTGCATTCATTGAGTATGTTGAGGCAAAAGTACCCGTTTCGGTGGAAATATCCTCGCGAATTATATTACTCGGGTATTTCGAGGAGTCACTATCGTTCACCGTGTTGGGTGGAGTAGGTAGGGCTCGAGATGTAGAACCTGCAGATTGTGGGTATAGGGAATTAAGGGCTGGATATAGAGAGGGAGAGATAGCCGATTCTGGCGCTGAGGTAGCTCCTATGTTGGAGCCCCCTCCCCAGTACTGAGACTGGTTTTGGGATGGATCCAACGAAGGTGAGCTGAGCGCTGGAGATGGATAGAAGACCTCTGGATTGGAGAAGAGTAAATTCGGGAGGGCTTCGCGCGAAAACGACTGATAACCTAAGGTAGCCGTGGTGAAAACTGTGAAGAGCTGATATCCCTAACAAGGGACTCAGTCGACTGGACCTGAGCTGAGGCTTGGCCGGTGGTAATGTTGCTGGAGATTTTGTATTCACTTCTCTTTCCAGTACGAGCCTGTATTTGGTAAGTCAGCTGCAGCCCACAATGCAGTTGTACAGCCTTTCCAATAATTTCATGGGCTAGGTTTCACATACCAGGTGAGAGCAGCAAGGCTATGGGACGTAAAAGCTCCAAATTGAAATGAGGCGGCCTAGCGGGAATACTATACAAGCCCTTCGAATTGCAAGTAATGGGTGTATGTAAAGGAATGTGGTATTAGTACCACCGGATCGATGCCCACGCTGATGGTCTGCCGAGTGGCTGGCTGCTCAAGGTACGTCGATGGTGATGTGTCAAAAAAAATCAAGGAGCAAATAAGGTCCCGATAGGCAGGTCTAGAGCAGAAAACCCAGCCCTCAGACTGGGGGGGATATGTGCAGAGGAGGAATTCGTTGGTACACGATCTAGCGAAAGGGTGGAGATGGCTTGACACGGATGCTTATATATGAATGCGTGGGTAGATCCGAGGAGAGAGGGGGATGATGGGATGGACCCAAGAAGGGGTGATCTGGATTGCGATAGCTCTCGGGCTGGCTTGATGCGCTTGCAGGGGCAGAGGGGACCGGGGAGAGGGGGGGGTGGTGTGGGGGGGGGGGGGGAGCTCGACTTACTTAGCTCTAACTATCAAGTGGTGGGACTGGGAGGAGGGCTACACGGGACGGCTTGCAATTGGGCTTTTTTTTTTTGTTTGTATTGAGCCAGACTAGGACGCTTCGTATCTGGTGAGACACAAGAGAGCAAAGGGGTGCAAGAATCGCAAGGTGAAGGAGGTCAGAGAGCTTGTCTACGAATTGGGCCCCGCTAAGGGGATGGCAAGCTGGCCCAGGCAGCCAAGTCTTTCGTTCAGCGGCAGCCGGGCTGTACGTAGCTGCAACTAGGAACCAATGAACGAGATGGAGATCCCAGTACAGATCAATTCGGGACATCGAGGGGAGGGGGGAGTCGAGTATGGGTTGCTGTGGTTGAGTGTGGAGATCCGTCCGAAGAAATGGCCGGGGTAGGGAACATGGGGCCAGAAAAAGAAAGCTGAGGGGAATAGCGGGGAGAGCATGTTAAGTGATTGCCCCCCTCTCCCGGCGGCACCAGGACATCCACCCAAGATTACCAGATAGCTGCTGCTGTGCAATGGCAAAAGGGGGGGGTGCAAGCTGCCGAGCGTACAGGAAGCACTACGGCACCCAGGCGAATGGCAAACACAGAAAGAGAAAACACTAGAGCGAGACAGCTGCCAAGTGCTACATACCTCCTTACCTACCTACTCTATGCTTGTGCCTGTGCCTGTGCCTGCGCCTGTGCCTGCGCCAGTAGATACACACTGGCTGGTAGCTGGAACCGAGCAGGCATAACCCAAAGAGTGCCGCACACCCCCTCCGCGACTGTGGTCCATCCCGAAAACGGCACCTGGTAGAAGCCTGTATATATAGAGTATATGCAGAACAAGCTATGTGTGGTGGCATGTCAGGAACAGCCCAGCACCCACCCCCCGTGCCTAGTAAATGCTCGAAGGAGCTGCCGATGGATGGGCTCCGTGGGGGTGGGCTACAATGGCCAGCGAAAGTCGAGACGCAAGCATCGAGGTGAACCCTGTTTCCAACACCTCCAAAACTAAATTAATACATACATACTTAGGTATATACAGTACATACCATACATATATACATACATACATACATACACACATCCATACATAGGTACATACATATACCTACGTAGGTAGTACCTAACAAACTTGTGCTGTTCCCAAGGTTCCAGGGTGGCGGATCGGAACTCGAAAGGGGCGTCTGCAAGCAACATACAGCCTGTCGACTTTGGGGGTTAGGTCAAAATAGACTCCGAACCACATGCACATGCACCTATGTAGCGCCGTCGTCCCCAGTGCTTGGGCCAACTGCAGGCGAAGGCAGGGGCGCGAGCAAATCTTTTTTTCTTGCAGGGGGGCCACCTGGGTGGATAAGCACGCCGAACCACCTTACGGATTTGGGGAAAGCTAGAGCAGAAATTGATGGAGATGTCGAAATTTGTTTGTATGCAAGATTCGTCTAAGCCTGGCGAAATGGCGTAAAAGTTAGATGTCAGTGTTGATGTTCAGCATAAGGAAGCCCTAGGACCTTCTTCCCAAAATGATTTCAATTTGCAATTGCTTGTTTATTTATTTACCTTATTTACTCCATTTATTTCGATCAGTTTAAGATCCCTCAGATGGCTGGTGCGTGCTGCAGGTGTACTCTATTTGGGTACACCCTCTGGCAGCTGGGCATCGAATTCTGTCGTAGATTTTGGGCTGGTCAACAACCAGGGTATGGATACCTTGTACTTGGGGTTAAGACCGCAGATACTCTTGCATAGATCAGGTAATTCTAGTACCCTATGATTAGATCGATTCTGCTATATGTATAATTAGACCCCTTACATAGAAAATCTATGACAGCTGTTGGGGATGAACAACAGCCGCCCTGCTATTGGATCTGAGATACCATGTACTGCGGTTCACCAAATCTGTGGCGGTTCAAAAGTCAGCTACCTAAAGAAAGCCTAGGCGCTTTAGTTGGTGCGGCAGTTTTCAGAAACAAAGGTAATCTTTCTCCAGGGACATTCTTGAAGTTCGTTTCCCCCTAGGCACTTAGGCCCCGTCCATCGCCAGTAGGATTTCTGGCTCGTCTCGAGTCCAGCTGCTACCACAAAGATAGACAAGGATACAATACCGACATAAAATTAGAGAGTACCTACTAACATCCACTCTCGAAAATTTAGCACAGAGCTCCGATCAGCTGGTGCATTTGAGGCTGAGCTATCAATGTCATTTCTCCGGGTATACGTGCAGATAAGGATGCAGACCCTTGGTCGCAACCATACTTGTGTGGAATAATACTGATTATTGTGGAGACCAACCATGTCTTCAGATCCAGTTGCTACGCGTCGTCTGAACGCATATACAGTATGTTTGCGCTTTGGTGCAAATCGCCCGGAGGGGAAAGGTTTCTTCTCAATCGCATTATAAACCTCCTTTGTTTTTTTTTCTACCCCAGCTGGTTTTTTTTCCTTTCCGCATGCACCTGCAGACAGCCTGCCTAAATGTTTGGTTGAATTAGTCCTGGCCCCAGCCTGTTGCTGAGATGGATCCCTCAACTAAATCCCAAATGCAGCAGGCCTTTGCCCTAGACCGGCCATAAGGAGAAGATCCGCAACTAGTGTGCTAAGGTGCCACTCACTTGGGACGATTATATCAAGAAATTTGATAAGTTAAAGCTACTACGCGAGTAGCTCACGAGAAGTCCGTGCGAGTCATGATGTAATGGTTGAAGGGAATTTTTTTCCTAAACATGTCATGTTAGTTGTGGTTTCCAGAAAGGTGGCACCGAAGTCAGTAACGTCACAGCGTGCAAACCAGACTATTGCCACAGTACAGGACACGTCGACGTTTCGTTTCGAGTCATACATACTAGCCCGGCTGCTGATAGTATCACGGTGTACCTATATAGTAGTATTTATAATTGCTTGGTATTAATGTTGTTCGATTGCCCTTACTAGGCACATCGCAAGATTGCATCGGTGCTGCATATAGGTACCATACATGCTCAAGACCTCCAAATTATCAGCTTCCCATATCGCAGCTATAAGCGAGCACTGACTCAAAAAAAGTAGTTCTCACGTGGGTACTTAGTCGCCTGCATAGTCACACTGTGTAACAACTGAGTTGTTGATATGTACTGTATATACTGTACAACTTGGACGCATGTGCACATACTTAGAATCTAGTAGCTATGGTTGGTCATTACCAGAGCTCACATAACTTATTTTGGCTCAGTGTTGGTTCGAAGGTATTGCCATTGATGGTGTACAGGCTTTTGCTTCTCCCGTGTCGCTCAGGATCATATAACCTAAAAAATTACTGAACGAGTAGATAGAATGGATAATATATATGGCCATCGACATTAGCAAGCAATTTAAAATCCCCTGCTTTGCGTGCTGCGGGGGGGAAATTTTGACTAGGCCTTGTTAGGGACATGTAGAGAATGTCCGTCAGCCAAACCACGGGAGGCGTCCACGCGTTAGAATATAACCCCTGCTCCTCGCTTTACCAAAGCCAATGAAAACCCGCTGCACATCTGTACCACCCTGGCTCGCAAACTCGATATGGGGCTAATTTACTAAAATAGAACAAAGCGTCTGCAAGATACTTCCAAACTACTCTAGTTATGACAAGAAACGACAGATCCCACCACGGGTGAAATTCCGCGACTGGTGGTGATCCAGATGTATCAGAACACTGCTTTGTGCACTCTTCGAGACCCCTACCCCAATCATTGAAGGTTGGCCGCAAGAGGAGCCATGACTTGTATTCGGAGCGAGAATACTTGTGATAGAAATTTGAAATCGAGAAGTTCCCGCCAACATTTTGATTATGATCGGGACAGTAACCAATGGTTGGGCAGGACAAGGTTCCCAAATTCTTAATTTAAGTACAGTGCCGGCCTAGTCCGATCGCGAGCAGTTAGCAGTGTCGTCTATGATATGTCGTTACTCTTTCATTATGTACTACCTACTGCTTGCTACCTGCAGACAATGCTTTGTTCTATCCTCATAGTTTAGCGTAGCCCAGTTGCAGCCCTCCGCGGAAGCGAGGGCAGGGCGCACGCCCCAAAAAGCCTACCGAGCCAGATGGCGGTCAGGAAACAAATTTGTCAATCCCTGAGTATTTTTGGGCAACATGCTACGATGTAGGGGTCAATATCAGCCCATTGTCGCCTTCACATCCACGTCTCTGGGATACTGTAGCTTCTGCAAGATGAGCTTGATTGTAAGGCACATCACCAATCTCTGGTTAGTTTTACTTATTACAGTAGGTTATTGTTATTGTTTGTGATTAAAAAGCAACTACAGGTGTAAGTGGAATTGCTTTTTTTTTTAAATCGAATGCACCTTGCCTTGACCTAAGACAGTCATGATAAATCGTCGGTGGCAAACAACTCAGAACAGAACAGACTGATGCGTTCATGCTTCTGCATTCCTTATCTTGTTCTCTGCTGAATTACCTCTTTTGATCACTTTGTGGGAGCACCCTCCTCAGTTCGAGACTACACCCTCCTAATCTCCTAGTCTGGTTGCACACCTACAGGCTCCTACACACGGACAAAGCTCCGTGATACAATACAACGCAGAACTCGGATCATGTCCCCCCTTAAGTCTCTACAATATAGCTCTCTCTGGCTGAGCTTTGTGGTGGTATTATCCTGGGTTGGTCCAGCCATGCAGAAATCCCGTATGGAGTCCTACAGTATGGGTCGGTAATCTACATTGGGTGGAAGCCACGCGAGGATCCGGGTGAGTGGTACTTGGTACGGCCGACATTCCCCAATTGCAACCAGCATGCCTTCATTTCCCTTACTCCGCAACTAGACTTATTCCTCGGAACTCCACCAGTACCCCTAGCTCTCCGCGTTGGTGTTGCGGTGACTGGTAATATGTAGTACACGTATGTACATACTCTGAACCAGATTAATGGGTCGGGTGCCCCTCACCAGGATGTCTCAATTGGTGAACCGTGGTCGTTAATACTCCTACCTTACCATGGATTCGTCATTGCCCACTCGCTTACGAGGGCCACCCCGCTCCGCCTAAGCCTCAGCCGTGTTCCTGCTGGGGACTTTCAGACTGAGAGGGTAAGAGAGTCATTCCCAGTGCCAGATTATTTAGTGGTATCTAGCTGACAAGCAAGTGCTAGGCCCCGCAAATGGAGAGTGTGAACAAAACTATTAGTAGCGTACATACATACTTATTGTTCTTGTACCTTACACCAACTCAGCTTATTAGAGGAACAAAGTGTATGGCCGTACAGTACATAATTACATTAAATCCACATACAACCAATCGGCTCAACACTGAGCCCCAAATTCGATAGCTTGCGTGTCCTAGACCTCTGAACCCTGCTTAGTCTCGGAACATCTTACTGACCTGCAACCAGACTATGATGACCCATCAACGCCGGATCAAACCAAGCCCTCGGCTGATGTGGGGCAAATACACTCCCTGCTGCAGATCGAGGCTAGCGCTTCAAATTACTTGCTCAAGTACCGTAACTTAGGCAGCAAATACCCTTCGTACAAATGGCCCCCACCAGAACTACCCACCAGAACATAATGTATTAATAATTAGTACGCTTGGAATGCAAATGGTTATATGTTCTTTGGTTCAAAGTCAAATTCGGACTTGATTCATGCCGGCATTGACAGGGAGCATGTCGTTTCAAGATTCCAAAAAGTACCCATCATCTGGCTCACAGCTACTTATGTATGAATGGTATTGTGAGAGCAGCATGTGCTGTGTTACTCACTGGACATTGATTCTGTTTTGTATCACGCACACCCTTGCAGCTAAAATACTTGGTTTATGATCTGATTTACTAGCATGGGTGGTGGTGGCACGCTTTAAGTTCATTAGCTTCCAAGTGAAGCGGGGGTAGTCAAAAGATCGTCTCGTTTAACTGCACAGGTGGAGTGCTTTCAAGCCCGCCGAGGTGGGGAAAACTTAAACTATAAAAAAAAAGTGATGTGTCGGTATTGTTAATGGCCTGACCTCGTACTTTGTCTCTGTGCAGGAGCCAAAAATGCTTAAAAAGGTACAAGCTATGCTAGTATGGCCCCAGAGTCGCTGGAATATCCAATCAGCTGACCGGCCCGCTCGATCGAAGACAGACCATAATGCTCATCAGAGTACTCAAGTAGATGTCTGAGTCTAGCAGGCTGACAGCAGCGCTTATATAGTAGTTGCAGGTGAGAAGGGGCTCATGATACCTGGTATGCCATCACATTTAGCCGACCTAGGTAGCCAATTTCGAAGGTTGAGAGAATCTCAACTCTAGTCTGGTAAGTGAATGTAACAGACGGCTTCAGCAGGGGGCGGCGAACACTTAGGGCGTATAGTACGGCTGATATATGGTAGGTATGTACCTATCTACTCTACTTATCGTATAGTCCTCTTTTGGATATGAAACAATGCAATCGAGGAAAAAGGAATGAAAAAAACCCCAGAAAAGAGACAGGCTAGTTAGTTTTTTGACAAGTTAATAAAAGCGGTGAAGTACGCCGAGACAGAGACCCAGACTAAGAATAGAGAGATTCTGTTTGTCGACCGATCCAGAAGAATAAGCAAAACAAATCTACCACTGGTACTAAAATAGTAAAAAACAAAAAATTCCGAGGGGAGAAAAAAAAAGTAAAGTACTTGGGAGCCAAACCTAGTGTGGTTGGCATAAACACCTAGTCTGGGGTATCTAGTCTGCTTTGAGCACTTCGGGACTCAGAGTGGAGGAAAGTGGTCTCGTGCCACGTGGGATCAGCATTTTCGCACTTTTGAGGGTAACAAAGTCACCACGCTTGTTTCTTAGGTTCATCCATGTGTAAACCCAATCCTTCAAAGGTGCGGGAACGGGGCCGCCTCATAGCCTAAGGCATCCTTCGGGAGAAATGCGTATAGACTCGGAAAAAAAAAAAAAAAAAAAAAGTCACCACGCTCTCACGAAAGGACAACGTGGCGAGCCATATTGGGGGTGTGGAGCCCTAGAGTAGATGTACCGGTACCTACCTTCTTGCGCATTACAGCTAAGGTTCAGATACAGGATTTTGCTCAAACACGGCGCCGCTCCTGTTGGAGAGTATAACCGCTAGGGACAAAACGTCATCACTGGGTGTCAGGTTTGCCTAGACCCCGATGGTATACTGTACACCAACAGCTCCAGTGCACCTTTCAATTTAATTGACTACTTTAACTCACCTTATGGGTACATTCCAGATATTCAATATATGTCCCTTTCCGAGTAGGTAATGTACCTAGCACAACACACACCACAGAGAAGCATGCCGGTATCAACCCTGTGCGACTCCGGGGGTGAAAGTATGACATCTATGTGCTTAATTCGATTACCCAATACCTTCTTTATTTCAGTATAATGGCCAATTTTAATTAATTATATAGTCTTGTTGGATAGCCATATGCGTTGCATGAGACAGCAGATGCTTTGACACCAGACAGGACTGGGTGACACAAAGATGCACAGATAGATTAAGATTAATCTACGTTTACATCATATGTGAGTATTCACCATATCCAGAGCAGGCATGGTCCCGGGATTAGCTCCCAGCTCTTCAGCAACCCAGGCACTGCTTACCGAGCTCGGGAGCATGGCGATGGATAATAGGACAGGGTAGTAATAGGGTGGGTAATATGTCCGTCTTGGGTTTGTTGTTGCTGGTTGGGAAGCAATTTCGATACCCTGGACAATTCAGGGTGCTGATTCCGAACGCGCAAGTCGCGTTAAACCATCTACCTATGCCAAGAAGCATCAATTAGGCAACGCACCTTGCCACTAAATCCAAGCTAAGTATCGATACTTTAAAAGCGGTGTTTACCGGGGAATTGCCACAGACGGGGGGTAGTGGTCATGATATCATCACGGGAAAAAAAAGCAATATAGAAGTGACCAAAAGAATGTGACATATGATATGATGGTTCAATAGGAAGGATATCAGGGTAACACATTTCCAAGACATTTGATCTAAGCGATCTGTCGATTACCTTTCCATTAGTTGCGTTCCCCCTACCCTGGTAAACTGTACGAGGACATAACATGGCCTAATCTGGTAAGTGTGAAGAGAGCATTTACCTCCAAACGGTCGCCGGTCGATGATCTTCACCTCACCTGTCTCTCTCAGCATGTGTTGCAAGCCAATGCCCAGGGGCCGCAAAGACGTAGATCTGCCTAGAAGCTTGATACTTTGGCGCAGCTCTTGGTGCCCGCAGAAGTGTTGATCAAACTGCTCGAGGAAGGAGTAGAAGCACCTCAGATTGGTCCGCAGACAGGCACAGTTTGGTATGTATGTATGTACATATGTACGTAGATAGCATCACATATCCCGCCTCCACCTCCGCCCCCATTTTGTCGGTTAATGTGAGACTGTCGCAAACGTCCGAGTTAGTCATGTCAATCATTGAAACAGGCTTCACACAGGGTTCAAGGTATTAACAATTCGGTGATAATTACTCAGAAACCAAGAAACCGGTCAGCTGAGCGAGGCAAAAGAATTGTGAATCTTGATTGATGCAGCACAGCAGACAGGCATCGCAAGTTCAGTGCTACGGAATGGGCATGGCCAACGGAAGCCATCAAATATCTGGGGAGGCCTGAACCTGCTTCTCGAGTGCTACTATTAAATTATTGATTTCACCAATTCCTGACCCCTGCGCCTGTGGGTTTATGAGTTTTCCAATGTGAATGATTTAATTCTGAACCCCAGAAGTGTCAATGGATCTGGCCACAACCCCAATGCCAGAAAGAGAGCTTTTCCCGAGGGGAATTCGAATCAGTAGAAACCCTGTGCACTAGGGCGATGGAGAGGGTACTGTAGTGTAGTACAATATTTCTGCCTTCCTTCCACACAGACTTAGGAGGGCTCGTAGTTGGCTTGGTTAATGAAATTATTTCAGCTGAGACACTTCCCATTCCCTACCAGTACCTGTATAGTACTAAATACGTCTATATATAAAAGAGGGTTCACTCCAGCAGGGCTTTATGGAATGGATCTTCAGAGATATCAAAAAAGATCCTTCGATAAGTCTCCCTCCGAGTACCCAGCAGGGGTGGTGGGGACTTACACAATAGCCTTGAGACAACTCAATCCATTAACCTTGTGGGTCGTGTGTACAGATCTACCCTACCTCTGTACATGTACAGGCCAGCCACCTATATGAATCAACCAAAAGTGTTAAGTATATTTTTATGCTAACCCTCTCGAGGGAGTATTGTAGGGGTATTGGATGAACTCAACTGGAGACCTCGAATTGCCCTTGCCCAAATGGCCATGTAAGCACCCACACTGTTTGAGTCCTGTCCTTCTAACGATGATACAGTCCAGCCTTTTATATCCAACCTTCCAGCCATTCAGTCGGCGATTTCATACATTGTTCCTCTAAACATATCCAATCCTAACAACAGTTACAAATGAAAAATACATCAACATGCATGGAGCCAACACACACTTCCCTATGCCTATTCTCATTAACGCCAGCTGTGACTATATATTAATATTTATTTAAATAAATATATAATATATATATTGAAGCCTCTAAATTTTGATTTTTATAGATCTAAATATATGTAAGAGTGAGGGATGGCAAAGTATATATTTTATAAGATAATACATACAGGCTCTACGCCCCATCCGCATATGCCTGGGGGGTGATCAGTCCCCTTCATCAGCTTATGACTAACGACACGGTAGAGATATAGGTACGACTCAACGGAAAAGGGGCCATTCATCGGCCCAATCAAGATGAACACTAGCGCCTGGGTGTGGTATCACGACAGCTAACTACCAGCCAAGCTAGTACTAGTTAGGCAATTTTTAGAAGTCAACACCACAC
>Ga0307514_10002526_pt1 | contig 18908 bp, 24 predicted proteins | sample 16_EM_MG_FD_203088 | JGI IMG/M metagenome (GOLD analysis project Ga0307514, IMG submission 203088) | Populus trichocarpa ectomycorrhiza microbial communities from riparian zone in the Pacific Northwest, United States - 16_EM | ecosystem: Host-associated > Plants > Roots > Unclassified | place... | reverse complement strand
AATAAGGTTTGAGGGTGGGGGGTTGAGGGCGGGGATTCGGTGGTAGGTGTGTGTGTGTGTGGGGAGGGGGGGAGAGTTGGTTTTGGGGGAGTTTTTTTACCTATATATCTTTTTGGTTTTGAGGTTTTGTCGGGTTGGCTATTAGGCGTATTTTGGTTTGGTGGATGTTTTTGTTTTTATGAGGTTGGATCTAGCTGATGCCCCATCAACATATTCCGATGGGTGTCTTGTTTTTATGTATCGTCTTGTTCCATTTCATTGTGTTGGTATTAGACGTGATTTTCCTTCTTTCCACTAATACATACTGTATGCATAACAAACGTGGGAAATTGGTACAAGCAACTCTCTTGTTAAATGTATCACATGCTTGAGGATAACCTAGCCAACTACTGTAGTTGGGGCTGTGCAAAATGGGGAATAGCTTTCTGAGGGTAACTGATAGCTCACGCAGATATCCACGTTTACCTGTTGGTGAGAGACTACAAGTATATATAATTTCAATTTTCCACAACACTAAAACAAACACAAACTTGCTTAGCTCCAAAAAAAAAGTTATTGAAGAAAAAAAAACGCAGCACAACATAACGTTGGCTCAAACTTTCCTATCGAGATAAAAGGTTTAGGGAACCTATATTCCTTCCACGATACAGCAACAATGATACATTCATTAGACTCCCCTACAAGCAATTCAACATGCCTTGTGCGTTCTACTAGTATTCAACAAGATGCTTCACTAGCCTAATTCTTAATCCTCGCGCTAAACCCATCCACCATTAGTCCACCCACCCTCCAGCCTGCCTTCTCGACTTCTAATACCCTGGCGGTGGTGGCGGTGGGGGTGAGCCCCCACTTGGCGGCGGCGGCGGCGCCCCAGCCCCTGGTGCTCCAGCTGCCGCTTGTTGCTGCATATAATACTGGTAATACGCCACATAATTCTGATACCCTCCATACGCTGCATACGGATCCCCGCCGGCACCATAGTACTGCGCATACTGGGCCATATAATCCTGGGTACCTGGAGCTGCAGTCCCGGGTGCGCTTGTTCCTGTCCCCGGGGCCCCCGGCGCGCCTGGGGCAGTCAAGGAAGCCATAGGCGGGGGAGGCGGCGGCTGCGCAGGAGGGGACCCAGTTGGCGGCGGGGGCGGAGGAGAATGTGAGTTATTCCTATAACCCCCACCTCCCCCAATACTACCACTAGGTCCTCCTCTCGAGCCCCCATACGGAGAGTGTGGAGTCGACGAGCCACCATATCCAGGGAATCTGACAGGGGTAGGTTGGGATTTATGCACCTCGTATTGCTCGCGAACGGAGGTAAGGAGATCCTCGCAGAGGGATTTTGCGTTTTGGACTTCGACTGGGTCGGGGCCAGTGACATGGAGGTAGAGAGGTTCGTCGCTTTCTTGCCCAGTACCGTGTTCCATGAAGCCGGAGCCACGGCCTTTGATTTGGACTCGGCAGCGGGTTTCTTGTTGGATGTGTTTGACATATTGCCCGCCGTGGCCGACGACGCTGGCGCGGAGGTTGAAGCCGGGTATGGGCTCGAGACCGACGATGATTTTCTCTTCGGGCCATTTACGCTGTGGGTATACATGTTAGTAAAGATACCAGATTCAGGATCCGATGTAATGGGTATATCTACCCTGCCAAACTCGTCTCTCTCAATAGTTGGATCTGGCTCTCTAGGCCTCCTGAACCTCCTTTCGTCAACGAGGTTGGGTAGATCCTGTTTCATGAGTTCTTCGATCTTGGCAACTGCCTTCTCGAGGCCTTCTTTCGTAGTACTCGTTACATGGAGGTATAATGGGGGATTCTGCATTTAACCACTATCAACACCATAATTCCGCAAGCACGAGGAGAGTTTGACATACCTGCGGCGTAGCCATGCTTTTATCTGGGTAGTATGCGCCTCTTGTCGTAACATCTTTACATCAAAACCTATAAGCAGTTGTTCCCACAAAACACATACATATCGAAGAGGGAGAACGGTGAATTTCGTACCCGCGCCAGTTTCTTCTTTAATCTATAGTAGGCACGGATGAAAGTCAGCAGCATACCACAAGATTGGGCGATGTAATGCTCTTTCGCATTGTTTCGTCCCTAATTAGTCTCTCTAAATCATCATCCCGCATTACCCTCCACTCAAACTAATGCATTGAGCAGACAGATTGTGGGTGTCATTGGAGAAGCATGCTCTCTCTGTTTAATTTTTCATCCCCCCCGCTAGTGTAAAGCCGATGACGACGACGTGAGATGAGAAAGAGCTATAACTTGCGAACTGTGAACTGATTGTGGAAGGAGTATCTCAATTACCATTTTCTGGGTTGCGCCCTTTGTCAGCATGTAACGGTTCCTCAAATCATTAACTTCAATGTCCTTGATATAGTCGCCATCTGCGATATACATCTCTTTATTAAATGTCGTGGTATTGACTGCACCGGGGCTTCCAGACTTAGCACTGCCTGGACCAGTGGGGGCATTTAGTGGGATGTTGTTGGCGATGCTGGTTTTAATGGGAGGGACATCGATTTGCTGGATGCTCTTGCGGGCGTTGATGTTGGCGGTGATGCGCGCTGCTGCTGCGGCTATAGGTCGAAGTCAGTATTGAATGTCATTGCGAAGGGAAAGACCACCACATACCCGCTGCTGCCTGTGGGTCCACCACCAGCTTCCTCGGGGTCCCCTCAGACTCAGCCCTCTGTACTCCGGGGGGGCTTCTGCTCCGTCTGGTACTCCTCGAGCCTGCATCCCTATGGCTCGGTGAACGGGACCTGCGATCATCCCATCGCGAGCCACGGGTAGCAGCTGCCCGCTCCCGATCTTCCCTGTACCTGTCCTTTTCCACTCCTGTCTCACCCCTATCCCTCCTGCTTTCCCTATCTCTGTCCCTGTCGCCTCTGTCTCTATCCCTATGGCTGTCCCTCTCACGATCTCGATGGCGATCTCCGTCCCGGTCTTTGTCCCTGTCTCCCCGGTCCCTATCCCGGTGGCTGTCTCGCTCCCGGCGTTCACGCGGCTCGGGTTCGTCCCATTTTGAACGCTTGCGGATGCGTTCGTCGTCCGTCATGACTTCAGTGGAGGTTGGAGATTTCGGCAGGGAATGGGTACTGTAGTCTTGTGGTTTTCGGAAGGGGGGATGAACGGTTTGCGACAGTACAGAAGGCTTGTATGTATGCGTCTTGTAAATTGACGCGTTGATGCTTCTGTTGGTGGGCTGGTGGAGAGCCTTACGGTCCTTGATCCTGCTGTTCTTCACACGAAGCCTCAATAGCCAAATGAATAGGGCGACGGCTACTCAACGTCGTAAACCCGTAAACAACGCTGGCAAGGGGTGGTTGTGGTGGGGTTTGCTGCCCACACAGATGAAGCTCCCCGCTTGTGAATGGGTAAAGGGAAAGAGGAGAAAACCGTCGAAATTTTTTGAAGCGTTTTCTTTTCCTCGCGAGCCAAACCTTGTCAGAAATGCTGCAGCCACCCGACCAGCCATAAGCGGCTCCAGCCACACAGCACCTGTTCTTTCAAGCCGCCAAGATTTCCCTCTTTTTTTTTTTTCCCCCCCACAAATAAGAAATGCTGGGACGATCTGGCCCACATGCAACAACTCATTTTCTTAAACGAATTTTGCCCGGCCCCGGTAGAAGGGACACCCCCCCCAGCTCGGGACAAGCTCTATAGGTATGGATAGCATGGCATGGTATGGCATGGTATGGCGGGCAGGTGGCAAGGCACCTGGGACTTTTGCGCAGCTAGGGGGCAGTAGAGTTATGAGCGAATATCCCAATAGCAAGCTGCCCTGACTCACTAAATCTTCCGCTCCCTTCTCCAACACAAAGCCCAGCCTCTGTCCGCCACTCCCCTCCCCCCACCCCAATACACAGAGAGAAGAGGAAGGGAGCAACAGCCTTGTCCCCCCCCCTCCCTCAACTGCCATTGCCATTGGCAGTCCACCAAAAAAAATGGCCTCCGCCGCTCTCCGCCGCCTTATCCCCCGGATGGGCAGCACCACTATCTCCCAAATTCGGCAATCCTCCTCCTCCTCCTCCTCCACCTCCGCCCTCGCATACAAGGCCATCCACCGCCGGGCCGCTCCCCCGCTCCCAACAGCAGAGGCCCCATCCTGGTCCTCCCCCAGCGCCGCCGTCTCCTCCATCCTCTACGAGACTCCCCTCCCAACCACCACCCCACCAAAATCACACATCCTCAACTGCCTCGTGCAGAATGAGCCCGGTGTGCTCTCCCGCGTATCCGGAATTCTCGCTGCCCGTGGCTTCAATATCGATTCCTTGGTTGTATGCAACACCGAGGTTGAGGACCTCTCCAGAATGACAATTGTGCTTAAGGGTCACGATGGGGTCATTGAGCAAGCAAGAAGGCAATTGGCAGATTTGGTCCCTGTGTGGGCAGTGCTGGATTATACCTCTGCACCTCTCGTACAGCGCGAATTGCTACTAGCTAAAGTCTCAATTCTTGGGCCAGAATACTTTGAGGAGCTGTTGGCACACCATAGGGAATTGACTGAGGCTGCCGCAGAGGAGGATGTTAGGCACATTGAATCCATGAAACACAAGCAGAGCTACCACCCCCGCGGACTTGCCCGTAGCGAGGCACTCCGGCATAAGCACGAGCATTTCAGGGCCATTGAGCGTCTGACACATCAATTCGGTGGAAAGGTCTTGGATATGTCCACAAACAGCTGCATTGTCGAGGTCTCAGCAAAGCCTGCCAGGGTTGATGCCTTCATGAAGCTGCTTGCGCCGTTTGGTGTTTTGGAGAGTGCCAGGACTGGTGAGTAGATACACGTAGTGTCTCTGGGTTTTGCTAAAAATATACACTTGTAGGATTGATGGCCCTGCCCCGTTCACCTCTCGAAGACGCTGCTCCAGAGGACAGCGATGTCAGGGATGCAGCTGACGTTGTCGATGCTTCCACCCTCCCCCCAGGTTAAGCGTGCCATCGCCAGCTTTGGAGGAGGGCTCGGGGGGGGGGGGGGGAGTCGGGGAGAAACATTAGATGGACATCAAATTACTGTCCTTTGTCAAATGTACTACCAGGGAAAAAGGATCTGCATAAATGTCTGAGGATATAGGTGGAGTACAATATGGTTCTTTTTTGCTCTTCTTGTCTTATTTTGAAAACAGTTACCATATAAACTTTAGTCATGTATTGCGCATAAATTTAGTGACACATGTGAACCTTGTGTTACCCTCCTTCGTGTAGAAGGCAACAATTTGTGTGCATCAGATAACACCTTTGTAGTGTATTTTGAGTAAGTACTTGCAATGCAGATCTGCCTTGAAAGGAAATATTTGATATCAAAGAATCAAAAAAATGTAGTAAACTTGGACTTGTTCATAAGATTGATCCGTGAAAACTCAAACCGCCCAGCCCTTCTAAGCCATATCGAGAGCCCCCTCCGCCATTTTCAAAACTCCCTCATAGGTCTTATTCCCCCCAATGAATCCGCTGGCGTGCACAAAGACCCCCCCATCGATCCCACTAATCTCACTCAACTTCTCATCCCTCAGTCCTCGCCACACCTCCGGCAATGGTTTCCTAGATGCAAAGCTATCCTTTGACACAGGCACCGCTTGGATACGCCAGTTCTTCCCTGGCCCCTCTCCATACAATACATATAATGGCTTCTCCTCCCCAGGGATATTTAGCTCATCTTCAAGTGTGAATAGATGGTCTTTCCATGGGATGGGAGTCTCAAAGACCATAATCTTCCCACTTTGGTGTATTGATTTCCGGTTTTGTAAGGCGGAGATGACAAAGTCACGGGCTGGGAGCCAGGCCTTGCCGTAGTAGTCGAGTTTGTTGACAAATACCTCCCCAATCAAGTTTGATGCTTTTACAAACCTGATGTCGTGTTGCTCATCTGAACATTCCTCGTTCCAGGCAGGGTTCAGCCCGCCGACGATGGAGGCGAGAGTGACCCCCTTGTCATTGAAGGATGCTTTGACATCGGCCGGGTATGCAGAGATGCCGTTGTCGTTGGCATCGAGGGCTTCGATGAATTCTCCATAAAGCTTGTTGAGGACAATTTGGACAGCAGCGGACTCCTCAGGCTGCTGGAGGCGTTGAGAGATGATCCGGGGAGCAAAATGCTTGTAGATCAGCCCAGCAGAGGAGAGTTTAGTGTTGAAGTCGGGGGAGAAGGTCTCAGTGAAGGCGCGCTGGTGGTGGTCGAAGTGCTTGGTGCCGTCGTATTGGCCTTGAACCTGGGGACCTGTGAGCGGGGGGCAATTGGGAATGTAGGAGAGCGTAGGTGAAGGGGGGGGGTACGTCAACGATGATGTCGCAGGCTTCTAGAAGCTCTGGGTTGCGAGAACGAACGAGCAAAGAATCTTGGTACTCTGGGAGAAGGCGGAGCATGTAGACCGCAAGGGCTTCATCGGCCTAAGAAGAAAAAGCGAGCACAGTCAGTTGGGCTGTCTATTGCGCAGATTCCTCTACTGACATGGAAATGACCACTATATAGACATTTAAATTAGCAATTGGGCAGTGGCAGAGTAAAATTAATGAAAGAACGCTCTACATACTTGTGAGTACCGATAGTTAACGGAGAAGACTTGAGTTTCTTTGCTGGAGAAGCCATCGTTGCAAATGCCCTGAAAGCGTGGTTGAGACAGTACCTGTGCCACATGAAAACCCCCATTCTGAAATTTTGGCGGGGGCTGCACATGGTGGGGTTCGATAAGATAAGCTTAGATCTGCAGTGAGTCCACATCATCATCTGAAGCAATGGTCCTCTACTTCAAATCCAACGTTGTTGACCCTCCCCAGTTTATTTATATGGGGAAGGATAAGTTTGAAAGTTAGTATTTCAGTGAGTTATCTTTCACCCCTGGCGGGAGCACAACTTGTACTCGTTCCACCCACTTGACATTACTTCCGGCACGATGTATAAACATGCGTAGCTAATGCTGTTGGTTTCTAAGATGAGGAATTGATCAAGTACGGCTGGGAGGAAGATATTTGGTGAGCTGTGCACTCTCCAATCCTGTTATGTTGCTAACCCCCACAACAGGGTAACCCTCGCCTCTCATCATGTGTCACTGAGAAAGCTCCACCCTAACACTTCCCCACAGTTTCATGCCGAAGATCTCTCCTCTGCACACATCTACCTCCGTCTCAAAACCGGCGAGGCCTGGGACGAGATACCCCAAGAAGTCGTGATTGACTGCGCCCAGCTGACCAAAGCAAACTCCATCGAAGGCAACAAGAAAAATAATGTGACAATAATCTACACCCCCTGGTCCAACCTTGAGAAGAATGATTTTATGGAGGTTGGTCAAGTTGGATTTAAAGACCCTCAAAAAGTCAAGCGGGTACTTGTCAAAACAAGGGTCAATGCGATTGTGAATAGGTTGAACAAGACGAAGGAAGAGAAGCGCCCCGACTTGGCAAAGGAGAAGGAGGATATGGAGCGAGAGAAGAGGCAGAAGAAGCGGCAGCTGGAGTTGGAGAGGGTGAGTCGCCCCAACCCCCTTACATTTGATCGTACGCAGTGTAGAAGCGGTTCACTGATCCGATGTTTCCCTTTTATAGAGAAAGGAAGAAGCAAGAGTGGCGAATGAAAGAAAGGAGAAGGCATACCAGAGGGATCATATGTATGATGACTTGTTCCAGGATGATCTGGTGGAGGCGAGCTCGAACCAGGACAAGCCAGCAGATTACTATGATGATTTCATGTAGATCTATAAACGGGTTGCTTCTATCATACCAGTATCTTTTACTTCATTTTGCAATTGAGGATATTCCACGACCATCCAGGTCTCTGGTGCACGGTTACTGCTTCACAGGATGGATATTTTATCACTATTTTTAGCCCGCGAGGCAAGCCACCTCTGATACCACTAGAGCATTTCACATTAGTGACACTCCCGCCGTTGACCATCTGTCGTCGGGGTAGTAAACTATTACTAAGAGTGCTGTTACCCTCAACTTTTTAATTACTAGCGCCAAGGCCTACTAAACGCGACGACGCGTCAACCTGGCTGAAGCACTCCTCTATCTCTTCCATCAGCCCGTCTTGAGCTGGTATCTAGGCACCATCCAATCCTATCTCATCCAACGACGAAGCACACCACATCCTCTGCTATGCCTGAGCCCGGGTTTCAGCATAAGCTCAATGGCATTGCCCAATTTAACCCATTCGATGAGGAACCACTGAAGCTCACACCGTATACCGTCGAAGAGATAACTACACTGCAAAGCCGGCTCGACAAACAGCTCGGACCAGAGTATATATCCTCAAGGCCAGGCGCAGGAGGGGCCAAGGTTCACTACTTGGCTGCGGATAAGGTTATCAGTCTTGCGAACGAAGTGTTTGGGTTTAATGGATGGTCATCGTCAATACGGAATATTCAGATTGATTTTGTGGATGTAGAATCTGGGAGAGTCAGCTTGGGTCTGTCCGTGATTATGAGGGTTACGCTAAAAGATGGAACTTATCATGAAGTATATACCTATTGGTAAGCTAGGTGGGAACAAGGGGCTAACAGACATAGGATGTAGGCTATGGTCAAATTGAAAACTGCAGGGGAAAGGCAGCAGCTTTTGAGAAGGCAAAGAAGGAGGGTGCCACAGATGCCTTGAAGCGTGCCTTGAGGAATTTTGGCAACGTACTCGGAAATTGTTTGTACGATAAGAGTTACATCAAAGAGGTTACAAAGATACGGGCACCTCCAGTACGTTCAATTGAGCCGAGTCATGGCGGGGGTATTGCTAATTACTAGTAGCAACGATTCAACTCTGCGAATTTATATAGGCACGGGGATCATGCACAGCAGCAGCGGGAGGGGGGGCCGTCGATGGGATCAACACCAAAGCCAGGATCTGAGGATATCAAGCTAGTCCCCAAGGTGGGTAGGGAAGAAAGTAATGGAGACGAATATGGTGGTAAGTTTCTAAAAGAGTGTTCTGATAAGGTGTGTAACTAATAAGAGTAGGAGATGAGTTTGATGATGAATTTTCCCACGTTTTTGTAGAAGGGGAAGATTCTACAGTGGACAGGGTTCTACCTGATGAAATTGTCATCGAGCCGTGAGTATAATCTCTTCTAGCACCAGCAAACGAATTCTGACAATAATTAATAGATCAAATTCTACACTAAGTGACCCCCTAGGCCCGAATAATAATCGGAACAACTTTGCCGGAAGGCCACAGATGGGAGGTCCTGGAGGTCCTGCTGATTCACCTCTAATTAACAAGCGGCCGTCAGTGAGTCAGTTCCATCCAAATAATAACCCACAAACTCCCACCCCGAAGACCAATCAACAATATCAAAGACCTCCTGCCCAGGGAAGCGTTCAACAAAAACCGCCCCCTCTGCCGAGCATGGGTCCGCCGCAGCAGCGCCCCCCGGGCCAACAACCTGGCCCGAGGGCTCCAACACCGACAAACAGTATCCCCACACTCCCCGCCCCACAACTCAATCCCAACGCGCAAAAGTTTGTAAGCCAGCAAAGCTCGTCAGTCGGTTTTTATAGTGCCCGAGCAGCCGAAAGCCTACAGGGAGATAATCCACCATTAGAAGCACCTCCTTTTAACCCTCACCAGCAAACTTCCATACCCCGATCATTAGGTATTGATCATAGCAAATCGTCACCCATCCCACGGAAATTGCTGGGAGGGCCTGGAGGCCCTGGCATCGGAATCCCAATATCTAAACCGGACTTCAACCTGACTGGTGGCTTCAACCCGGGAGCGAGGCAAATCGGCATGCCCCCACAGGGGGGAGGGCCGAGACATAATACAACGTCGTATCGGCCACCCAGTGCTGTTGGGACACCCCAGGGATACCAAGGGGCCGGGGTTAAAAGACTTTCTGACGGAGTGCCAATTGGGAATGCACAGTATGTTGATGGGTCCTTTGATACCGATTGATGAGCTAACGTAGCTAGGGGTGTGCAAAGGCAGGCATTGAATGATGCGTCAAATGCACAACTAAATGCGAATAGGCAAGAACAAGGACAGCAAAAATTCAACGGGAGTGACCCAAAGAGAATGCGGAGCTGAGAAATTATGATGCTGCATCACGGGTCATGAGGGGTTCTTTCAAAATTGTTGTTTATATTTGTTTAATGGCCCCAGTATACGGAAATTATCCTTGTAGATGTCATGATATGGGTTTGGTGTTTTGGTGTTTTGGTGTTGGGCTTTCTTGGGTGGGATACCATTATTTTCGTGTGGGAGTCATTCAATATATCATTTTATTCCATTCATGTCCACGATTTAAGGCCCCAGGATTACGAGGCTATATTGGAGATATTTCTATTTATTTCGGAAATGGATTTTTCTAATCTCTCAGTAGCTTAGCGCAAATCACATAGCTCCCTCCACCATTATCAAGGTTTCGTGAATGAGTACAGTGAGCCCTTTCCACGTGGTGTTGTATGCGGCCTCTTTGCAGATTGTTCCTTCGTCCGGGAACATCACCCCGCTTGTTCCCCTCCGTTCCCCAACCCTTAAGATCAGCAGCGACAACTTCAAGGTTCCCCCCGATTACTAGATCAGCTATGGGTCCAGCAAGTACGTTTGCCCATTCAGGGGAGTTGAATTGAATTCAGGTATCCAGAGCACTGACAACTCGCAATTGATGGGATATAGGCAGAAAGCCCATTATCGTCGTCTCTGGTCCCTCGGGAACGGGGAAATCTACCCTCATTAAGCGACTTTTTGCGCAATACCCAGATACTTTTGGGTTCTCCGTCTCACGTATAAGAGGGCTCCTCCGTATCCTTCCTTCCTTCTTATACCACCTTGCTAACATCATCCCCACTATATAGACACAACCCGTACCCCGCGCGAAGCAGAAGTGGATGGAGTCCACTACCACTTCGTCTCAAAAGAAACCTTCCTAGACCTCATCGCCCGAAACTCCTTCATCGAACATGCCCGATTCTCGGGCAACTACTACGGGACGAGTAAGAAGGCTGTGGAGGAGGTAGCAAGTAAGGGCCGAGTGTGCATTCTCGATATCGAGATGGAGGTATCCTTCCCCTTCCCTGCGCATTACTACCTATATACGCGGATACTGACGATATGGTTGGCTAGGGCACGAAACAAGTGAAAATCTCCGCCCTCCCCGCAAAATTCATTTTCATTCAACCCCCCTCCATTGAGGCTCTCCGCGCCCGCCTCGAAGGCCGTGGCACCGAGTCCGCCTCCAGTTTACAAAAGCGTCTTGACCAAGCTGCCAAAGAGCTTGAGTACGCCGCACTTCCCGGCAGTCATGATAAGATTATCGTAAACGATGATCTCGAGAGGTGCTATGACGAGTTCCACAGTTACATCATGGGGATCTTGGAGGGGAATACACAGTGAATGTTTCTATGGTTAAGTGTATATAGACACTCGGGAGAGCATGAGATACCCTTGTACGCATGGAAGTACTTAAGCGGGCTATGTAATGCATCACGAATAGATACCCTGGACTGTTGCAATGCTCAAGAGGTCAAGATATTGCCATGGACAACTGCAGGACAAACCCCATAGAGCTCCACTACCACCACTTACAATTAACTAATATCCATATAATCCACCAACGACCAACAAAAGAAAACTACTATGCCAGAAGGTATGGCGCGTATAAATATCAGACAGAAACATAAGAGTTGCTAAAGCTAAGGTAAGGTTAAAAAATAAACAGTGTTGAAGAGAGTCAAAAGAAAATAAAACGAAAATAAGGGTATGTAGACTAAGAGTTGTGATAAGGCAAGGAAAACGTTGAGCCTATGACATTAATTCGGTGGTATAAAAGAACGATGTTAAAAGAATAACTTCAAAAGGGTAGTTCCTGCATATTCCGCACTGCGTTCTTTGTCCCCATTACAAACTTTTGGTGGAATAATCATAGCTACCACCCTTAAACCTATCCCTCAACTCCCCCCACCCCATCCCTCACATATCTACCCCTAGTAGCCTCCGTTCATTGTCATCCTCTGGGAATTCCTGCTGGTTTCCCGGTCAGCCGTGGGACTGATTGGCCGACTGCTACCGGCGCCAGCAGCACTGCTCTCCTTGAGCGCCAACAATTGTTTGGCACGGAAGGTCTCATAGTGGATTTGAGAGGTGGTTTCAATTAGGTCTTGGAGGTGAGTGCGGGTGAGGAAGTTTCGGAGGTAGACGAATTCGCAGTGGTTCTCGTTCTCAACTGTTGCACAATTAGGTTCAGAAACCCACGGAAGCAAAATAGCCCGACTTACCGTTTATCACACCCCACCTGTTCTGTCGGCCGCGTACCTGCTTTCCATCTACGATGATCGCCTTCTCAGATCCAACTACAGCGAAAGGAATGATGTCCTAATGTCCAGTCAGAAAGTGCATAGAAAAATTCTCGATGGGTATTCCCACCTTGATCTGAGCGTTCCAGGTGCGCTCCTCCTCATCCAACTCATCGTTGTCGTATGGATACATCTTTAGGTTGTGGAAAGCAAATTCTTCCTTGATCCTCTCCTTGAAAGCAGCACGCTCCTCCAAAGTCAAAGAGTCGGACTTGGCAATAACAGGGACGACATTGACGACATCAGAGAGCTTCTTCAAGACAACGATGTCGATGGGCTTGAGGGCGTGGCCAGATGGCTGAATGAAGAACAAGCAGCAGTGAATACGGGTATCTTGAATATACCTCTCCCTCTGTGCAGTCAATTCTTTCCTGAGGTATGCAGAGTGCTGATCCTTGATGTATTTCACTATTGGGTCCCAGCTACGTCTCGTCAGTCAAACTTCTTGTACTTTCTTATCCCCCCCACGTGCAACATACCATCGATCATTGTTGACCTGATCTCCATATCCTGGAGTATCAACGATGTTAAGACGTAGACGGACACCATTCTCCTCGATGACTACGTATGCGATATCAGTATACAAAAAAGCGTGGGCTTGGAGCGTGATGCATACTGTGAGAAACAGACTGGATCTCAGTGGTAGATCTAACTGGTTCATCAGGTGTAAGTCGTCCCTTGCTATCGATGAGGTGAGATGCGAAGATGGTGTTGATTAGTGTGGACTTTCCGAGACCCGTTTGACCTGATATTGTCCGTTAGCCATTTGGCGTCACATCAGCCCGACAACTTAATATCACACATACCAACACAGATCACGTTAAACTGAAAACCCCTCTTAAGCAGCTTTCGCTGAATCTGGGAGGTGATGCTGTCGAAACCAACATGACTGCGAGGGAACACAGAGGTACCAGCTGTTGTAGTGGACATGGTTGCGTATGATTGTGCGGCTGGGTCGAGCTTCACAGATTTGGTGACGATGGAGAGAAGGAGAGGGAGAAAGTAGGGATGAGTAGAAGTAGTCTTTCGGTATTTTCTCTAACAATGTGACCCGAAGCCAACGTTTAGCTACAGCAGAGCAGTAGGCGAAATTAATGGGATAACACTATGATTATCTTTGGAGAAAAGGGGGTGGGAATTGGAGCCTTTCTTCTTTCGCGTTAATCCAGGGACATGAACTGTTTTTTAGAGAGTGTGAACGGGTTTCATTGGACTCTCCTCATCTTGGCGCTACAGACCAACCTGGGCACGCGCCAAGGATTGGACGTCTGCACCGTCATCGTACCGATCGGCACCAGACCCTCGTAGTACATTGTACGACATTTCCACCCCCCGTCGACATCCGCCAGTCGTCTGCATCACGCAGTATCCTTCTGCCCTTTCCCACAAAGCTCGGTGCGCAAAGAAAACTCACAATGGCGGCAGCACTGCTACCATTCACCCGACAAGGGATCTTCTCGACCCTCCGCTCGGCGCTGGCCGTTCCAGCATTCGTCGTCCCTGCTATCACTCTCAATATCCCAAACATCCTCCCTGATGTCTGGGAGTCGATCCTCCGAGCTGTGCCAAAGAAGAAGCCCACCTACTCCAAGCGACGTATGCGGCAATTGGCCGGCAAGGCATTGCCTAGGCTCACAAACTTAAACAACTGCCCGGGATGTGGGAGAGTGAAGAGGGCGCATACACTCTGTGAGCGCTGTGTCGACACAATACGGAGCTTCTGGAAGAGTGAATAGTAGGAAGGAACTGAGGAGGTTGCTGGCCTCGAATTTTTAATGTGTTGGTGTTCGTGCAAGGTGGGAGGAGACTATGATATGCTAGCGGTGGGCACTCGAGCAATTGATTGATTTTCAATAAGGGGCTGGTCTCGGGCCCAGGTTCTCTGGCTGTCGGAAGGATCTGGTGGGTAAACGGGCTATCTGGTGGGGACACCCAGAATATCCTAAGTAGGCTAGATGAACCAGGCCTGTCCCTTGTATATATAGAGAATGTACCCGATCTCTTCTCTGCCATAAAATTGTGCGAGCTTGCAATTGTGGATGTCGGGGGGCTATGACATGGGGTATGTAGTCTGGTTGCACGACCCACTGGCGAAGGAGGGGGGGAAGGTGGGCTGTTGAGCCGCACAAAGTTATTACAATAAGGAACTACATACCTAACCTATTACGAACATGGAGAATCAGAGCGGGGAATCACTCGCTCTATATACCTAAGTATAGTCCAAAGGGAGATAATGCATGGATTTGGCCCGAGTGGGTTGCAATAGGTAGAGTCCACTGTTGCATGCTCCCCCCACCAGGCCGCCAGTCAAGGTTCTACAGTTGAGACAAACGAAGTTACAAACCACCTCATATCAAGTCTGACGCAGCAACTTCCAGTAAAAATCCATGGTAGGACTTCCCAGAATCATCCCCATTATCGTAAGAGAGCTAAGCTAGAAGCCCAGAAAAGTCGAAACAATATCTCACTTCATATATTATCGAGGAAGGCATGGCTCCAATGCTAAACCAACCAGTGGCACAAGCATAATGCTAATTCGCATTTGACTCAGCTCACGCATCTGATGTATTCGGACTTGGTGTAACCTCCAAATATGTCCTCTCAGTATCAGGGGAGTCGGCAGTGAAGGTCTGGGATGCAAAAGCCCCAGAGCATCCCAAAGTTCATCAGTTCGATGGCGCTCATCGACTGGGGATTCATCACGTGGCAGTCAGTAGCAATGGGAATGTCGCTGCAACTGCAGGTTATGAAGGAGGTCTGAAATTGTGGGATTTAGAGGCTATGCAAAAGAAAGGCCAAATTGGTGGGTTTTGAATATCCTCGCCCTGATACCACTACCATTGTTGATCCAATAGAGAAATATAGAGCAGCCAGCAGACGATGACATCTGGGCGTTGTCACTTAACACTACTGGTGATCTTGTATCCTCAACAACCCACGATGGGCGTATAATCATCCGCGATGGAAGGGACTTGAGGAACAAAGTGGGCGAGTACACTACAAAAAGAAGCTTTGGTCTCTGCATTGATACGGTAGGGGTTTCAGGCCCTTCGAATCCAGCCTTATTCTGATTATGAGTAGTCAGTAGATGGCAAGCTCACGGCTTCAGGCCACGAAAATGGTGGGGTTTACGTCTTCAATAATGAGACTGGTAGGATGCTGCATTCTCTGTCAGGTTCGCCCCACACAGAATCTCATTACAATCATCCCAAAATACACTAATGTATAGTTTGAAGGACTCGTGAAACCAATACGTGCCGTAGCTTTTTCCCCAAGAGGACGGCTATTAGCGGCGGCAGGTCAATCCAACGTGATTGCACTATATGATGCTGGATCTGGTGAACAGGTCGCCAATTTGACTGGTCACAGTGGGTGGATTTTCTCTTTAAGCTGGAGTGAGACCGGGCAGTATCTTCTCAGTGGGTGAGTTCTACCCTCTACTCTTTCCAAACAAAGGCACATTATATTTAACGAGCTTAGATCTTTCGATGGCAAGGCCAAGGTTTGGTCTATTGACCAAAAAACATGCGTGGCCACTCATAGCGAGTCGGAACACGGTTTATTCGCTGTTCGATGGCTTCCTCGAATTGGCAAGAACGAGGGATTTGTGACTGCTGGAGTTGGCAAGAATGTCGCATTTTATAGGGAGGCGATGGGTGGTTGAATCTGAAATTTTTGTAAAAGCGTGTTTCACTACCTAGCCACGCGTGGCAGCATCGCTGTAGTGGGTCTCTGTTTCCTTAAACAACAATCAACACTCATTCATTTCTTTCAACCCGCCATACAACCCACTCTCCTTAAGCTCTTCAGCTTCATCTTTTTATCAGTCGCTCTTTGCCAGCACATTATCTTGATCTCCGTACACGGAATTTTACCAAACACATCTTGCGCTTAGTCTAATTCAAGCCCACATAACAAATATCCAAGATGTTCAACAAGTCTGCTTTTTTCACCGTTCTCTTCATGCTGCTCGGATTCACCCTCAAGTTTGCCAGCGCTACTCCCCCAGTATGACCAACATTCCAGCTGTTTGTAAATTGTGCTGACGGAGAGTTACAGGCGTGTGTTTTGGCTTGTGTGAACCAACAGAAGGAGGTTTACAACTATGAAGCCATCTGCAAGACTAATGTCGCCAGTGTTGCTGCCTGCTTGAAGAAGGTATGCGATTCTACGATGTACGATGATGCTATCACCAACTACAAGGCCTCTTGCAAGGAAGCAAGCTTCAACGTCGGTATGTTTGATCCACTTCCCTAGAACATGAAATAGGAACGGGGCACTAAAATACTGTGCTATAGTCATCCCAACTGCTATACCAAGCTCCACATCTGTGGCTAAGGCCACCGACTCCTCCACTGACACCCATACCTCTACTCCTACTCCTACCCCTACCGGCAGCAACAGCAGCTCCACCGATAGTAAGTTCCATCCAATGCGGCTTTTCTTGGAGCAATATTGAATGTCAATTACGTGTACAGAGGCACATGATGAGAACTCCGCACCCACCGTCTACTACAACAGCATGCTTGCCCTCATTGCCGTCTTTGCCACAGCTCTTGCGTTGTAAAAAGAGCCTTCTCCTGACCAAGATGGGCATTTTAGATACCTTGTTATAGTTTGAATACATCTACTTTTTACTTTCTCCCATATCCATTGCATATACCCTGGGATACACCGTGGATGCATTTTTTAGGCGCATGCTTACTTAGATCTATTTTCGGCTGTGCTAGTGGACTGTGGCTGGAAGATGGCGTCGAGTTTCACCCGAGACCTATATACTTTCTGGCCGGATCGTCACATGCATTTGGAAGGATTGTTTCACCTTTGAGGTATCATTAATAGAACACTCTCCAGTTGAGGCCCATAATTACATCCAGGCAAACGGAGGGAAATATCAGACGACTGGGCTGGCTCCAAGCAACAGCAAATTAACAAAAAATCTCAAATTCCAAGAGCTCCATACCAATCCCCCCTAACCCATATTCTAGCTATAACTATCTACCAAGTCTAGAAATAACTCCGTAGGACCCTCTATTTCCCCAATCCAGCTTCAAGCCTTATATTCCCCTCCACCAATTTCATAAAAGTCTACAGCTGTGCCGGGGGTGTCCAATCCAACAGCTCCCTATTCCCATACTCCCACGGATTTCCCCCACAATTCTGTCAGTTGGAGAATCTACAGTAGCCCAGGCGAGGGACCACCTACAAAAGCCCGCATCAATTGGGGTTCAGCCGTTGGATTATCTATGGTTAAAACACAGTGGTGTTCGGATCCCTACATTGATGCAGCCCGTCCAAATCAGGGGGTGTAGAAGCTTAAGTAGATGGGCGTGGGCTTTGTGGTTCTGGGGTTCTTGGAGAAGGGGTTCTGGGGTTCTGGGAGAAGGGGTTTTCGGAAGCAGTGGTGGGAGTGCGGCGGAGGCAAATATTCAACAAAACAAACGCCAACCAGCTATGCCTTCTATGATAGTAAACGGAAACCATATGGCTATTTGGACGCTCTGCGTCCGATAGCATCCCCCACAAATCGATAGCAGAAAATGATGCATTCGAAATCGTCGTCCTCATCCAAAAAGGCAGCACCGTAGCCTGTCACGAAAGCAGACTGCATCACAGGCAGCCCCGCCAGCACCATTAGCAACGATGGGACCAGGCGAAATGAAATCCAATTTGATGAGGAGGTAGAATAACTTCTTAGCTATTGTGTATTATAGAACTGATTGAGGGGGTAGGTCTCTTTCCACTCTGCCTGCCTAGCATTCCAGGATTTCCGAAAATAGCTAGCGTGTTGGCCCCGGTCATATGCGCTCTTTGCTTAGTACAGTACCGTAAAATCTTTCAACTTAAGGTGTTGACAACCAGCTCCGCGTACCTATAGCTAATGCCTCAACATCATCACCATCAATATGCCTCGAGTATCAGAGAGAGCACAAGCTCTCCAGGACATTTACCATGCAATTGAATGTCTAGCATATATATACCTATGCACAAAAGGAACCATCCTCCGAGTCAGACATGGACTCAGAGTCAGATACAAGCAGCGCGGATCATGAGACCTCTGAGGATTATATCAGAATCGCTGGCATTGTAAATATGGACACCCCGATCGAGTTGCAGCCATGACCAGTGTGCTGATGTGTTTCCTTAAAGAAGTACCAAAAGTGGCTTTGACTGAGGCTCAAACAATTAGATGTAGTCTGGTTGGAGGGTGTTGTTGTAATCGGGTGAAGGCCCAATCGGGGAATTATGCATTCCAGATACAGTACCTGGTTGCTTACCTATATCGTCCTGACACCTCCAAATTAGTCCTAGCGTACCTACCATCACGAATAAAATATAAAATAACTTCCGAACTCAATTCACTTTTCTGACCATACACCAACTTAAAACTCCTCCATCATCATAAAACTTCCTTAATTTAACCGTCCTCCCATTACCATTACCATGGCTCATTCCATCAGGCCTATGCATCATCAAGCACAACAAATAACCTTCTTTCAAAATACTATTCCGTATCATCAACTCTATCATAGAAATAACATTTCCACCACCAATCTTCAATTCGTAACTGAGTGTTAGTATGGAAAGTCTAGAGGATTAAAAATATTCTTTAACAAGCAT
>Ga0307514_10002525_pt1 | contig 18909 bp, 17 predicted proteins | sample 16_EM_MG_FD_203088 | JGI IMG/M metagenome (GOLD analysis project Ga0307514, IMG submission 203088) | Populus trichocarpa ectomycorrhiza microbial communities from riparian zone in the Pacific Northwest, United States - 16_EM | ecosystem: Host-associated > Plants > Roots > Unclassified | place... | reverse complement strand
TGCATGGCCAAAGCTCGTGCGTGGTGACATCTGTTGCTTCGGCTTAGGCGTCTCCGGTTTGGTGCCTTGCGGCGCTTGATCCTTTTGGTGTCCTTCCTTCGCGCCAGTGGGGATGCTGCCTGTTGTCCCTGCTTTCTGGGCTCCGGTGGTATCTGGGTCCTCTGTGGAGCCGCCTTGTAGCCTTCTCCGTCGGTGGTGTCGCTTGGATGGCGACTTCCGCGTACGTACGTGTCGGGGTATCTGGTGGTGTCTCTGTACCTGTACTGGTGGACCTGGACTGGGGTAGTAGGCGCATGCCAGACGAGGCGGCAGCTAGGGGTGTGGGCGGTCTGATAGGCCTTAGGTGGACTAGGTGGGCAGAGGACCTCATTGAGGCAGAGGTGGAAATAGGACGGACAGTACTCCTCACCGAGGGGGCAGGGACTGGCTCGGTAGGGGACAGGGGCATATGGGTCACCAGAGCGCTGCAGTCCATCGTCATAGTCTAGATAGGCTCAATACGATTAATGACTCCTTAAAAAAAAAATACTCCTCACTGACGGGTCAGTCCTGGATGATGGAAGGGCGGGAGCTGGATGGGTAAAGGCCACTGGAGGAGGGTATATCACGCACCACATGAGGGTAGCACTTGGCAAAGGCATTTTTTTGGGGGGGATTACTTGTATTCAGTCTATCTAGACTAAGACGAGAGGCCGCACCTACAAGTAGGTTATCCATCCTCGGGGCCGGTCTCTGGCCTCTCTCCCCTCCTTACCCTACGTACATTCGAACTATCTAACGTTTCCGCAGAAATCTCACCACCTCACGACACTACTCTAGGTCCCTCCAAATCTGTTCAAACGCCCTCCCCCTCCCATCGCCTACCTTTGGGCACTCCAAAGGATGGGCGGCGTTCTGAGCCACCACGTTCTCGCACCTACCAAAAGTTATCATTCTCCACCTTGCCTATGACCCACAGCCAGTGTTTCATGGGTCTGTGGTCCGTGCTGATGTACGTGAGGCCTCGAAGCGCCTCACGGTCCCATGTCATGTGTGCGGGCTTGGAGTATATTGGGTAAGCTTGGTGGATGCCTGCCGGTGTTGCTATTTCAGGCTCTTGCATTGCCGCCCCTACCCATTCAGTCTCCCTGGCCATCTTGTCTGCCTCTTCGTTGCCCGCTACTCCACTGTGCCCCTTGACCCACATCAACTTCCGAGGTATCCGGGCAAGTAGCTGCAGCTCCCCCTCGATCCACGGCCTTGCCGGTACGACCCCCAGCTGGCTGATACTCGTTACCGCACCCTGGCTATCTAGGGCCACTGAGTTTGCCCCCTTCCATGCCAGCCAGACTCCTGCTTCCTCCGCGTCCATCACCGTAGCATATCGCCCGAAGAACAGGCCTTCCGATCTTGGCCGCCGCAGTCACCATCGTTTCTCTGGGCCCCCACTGCCCTGCTGCCATCAGAGTAGAAGTACTATATCGTTTTTATTTCGTTTTAGCCAGAGCTATTAGTAGTCCCTCGAGCATTTTACTAGCTACAATAAAGTTTTCACATTCGCCAAAGTCTTCTCTCCCTTGTATTCTTCTTCTACCCACATGTGATGAAATTTATAATAAAAAAAAATAAAAAATAACAAAACGAGTTACCCCGGCTCTAAAGGAGGGAGGCCCAGGCTTCTACCTTGAGAGCGAACCATCAATACTGGAGCTATCACTTTGGAACCGGAGCATGAAGGAATGGATACCCGACAACCCTGCTCTCTAGCCTACCAAGTAATGTTGAGGCAATTCACTTTTTGCCTCTACCTGGAATCGGACTAGAGCCCTCAATTGATAACCAAGGCCGTAAAGTAAAGAACATACCACTGCGCCATGCCTACCGTCAATTCATTTATTATGCCGCAATAAGCAATATACAACTTTGACAGCGACAGCTTCGGTTGGATGTAGTACAAAACAGTGATTTTATCAGGGCAGAAAGCAATCAGTCACGTTATTTTATCAGTGAGTGAGCTACCGTGGTATAGAACAAGGCAGAGTCATACGAGGAACAGCAATATAACATGAGTTCAATTCCCAGCTGGATTGTTTTTCTTTTTGATCGCGCTCCTGGGTCATATGTGCTCCGTTGATTTCAGTCATTTTCGTTGCCAAGTGCACTCGTCAATGCTGAAACCTTATCATTTAGGGCTCCAGAGACGTACACCCCCGGCATGCTTCAGGGTAACTACGGAAGACTAAGCAAATCACGTGCAACGATGGAAATCGCGTGGAGTCACGTGAGCAAGACTTGTTATCCTTGTCTTTGTTACAGACGATGTGGACGCTCGCGCGTTTATCTACACCGTTGTCCTGTCACGATAAGTAACTATAAGGAGCAAATAAGCATAACGAACTCTAGAGTAGCATACTGGTAGGGATCTCCGCTTACATCTCAGGACCAATGGGTTCCATTTCCAGACCACTCTTGCAGTAGTCGGCTACTCTTGCATGAATAGTATTGTTCTATTGTTTTCCATTGCCATCAGCAAGACATTTACCCTTGCCACTGCCATGCGGGGTCGATATCTGGATAAACAACTCAACACACACAACCTAACGACACACAGCACAACGATACACACCCCACAATACAACGCAACGACAACATTGTGATATTTACACATAAAACCATGGCCGAAGTACTAGGTGTAGTCGCAAGCGCGGTGGCTGTGGTTGAAGCTGCTGGCAAGGTCTGGTCGACTGGCTGGAAATACTATCAGGTAAGCATCCCCCCAAGGAAATTTGAGGCATAATTAATAGTAAATAATTTTATATGGGGTTAGGATGCTAAGAATGCCCAATCCGAGATGAATGACCTTATGGATAGCATTATGGCTCTACAAACTGCATTTCAGCAAGTTAAAAACTTGGCGAAAGGCCCTGATGCCACCAAGTTGATTGCATTGAAGCCGCTCCTCGAGAGTAGCTCTTTGGAACTTGAAGAGGAGTTTAACCGAATTCTTCAGATTTTACAGCCAGGACTAGGGCAAAGGGCGACGAGAAAAGTGCTGAGACAGAGGTTGAAGTGGCCATTTCAAAAGGCGGATGTGGAACAAATTCTTCAATTACTTGAGCGGCATAAATCAGCTTTGATTTTTGCCATGAATTGTGACCAGATGTAAGAGCCTATCTACTTCTTCCTCGATCCTCGACTAAAGTCATAGTATATGCTAATACCTATGGATTATCATTACTAGGACGGCTGTTATTCAAATTGGCAATCGGGTTGAGAAAATTGACAATCGAGTTGAGAAAATTGACAATCGAGTTGAGGAAATTGATAATCGAGTTGAGGAAAGTGTCCACTATTGATCCGTACCAGTGACACATAAAATCGCGCAGTACTAGTACTAATTAGTAGTAAGTATACAGTCACTGCACCAAAGCACGAATATTGCAAAGTTACCATACGCTGAAGGTGCTGCCCATAACGACTGGCTCCGCCAACATGAGGATCATTGTTTGCAGGATACCCGAGTAGAGCTCCGGAAGCAGATTATGGACTGGTGTGACAATCCGAACAGCAGATGTATCTTCTGGCTTAACGGAATGGCTGGAACTGGTAAATCCACAATTTCTCGCACAATTGCTCGAGAGCTTGCAGAAAAGAAAAGACTTGCGGCCAGTTTCTTTTTTACACGAGGCAAAAAGGATATCAGTCACTCTCGCATGTTCTTCACTACTGTCGCCGCCCAGCTTGCAATCAGTTTACCAGTACTCCGGACATCCATCTCAGACGCCATCGACAACAATGCCGACATCTTTAAACAAGGATTACGGGAACAATGGAGTCAACTCATTCTGAATCCTTTAAAGAATGCCCCTACTCAATCAATTCAACTGGTTGTAGTAATCGATGCACTTGATGAATGTGACAGCATGCAAGATATCCAATTAATCCTCCAACTACTTGCAGAAGCCAAGGACCTTGCGACAGTTCGAATTAAGATTTTCCTTACCAGCAGACCAGAAATCCCCATCTTTGATGGATTTCGTCAGTTGTCTGGTGAGGCGTATCAGGATTTTATACTCCATAATATCCCGCTTGATACAGTTGATGCAGATATATCTACTTTCTTTGTGCAAAAGTTGTCGCCACTGAAAGCCAAACATGGACTGGTGACACCATGGCCAGATGAGCTAATTCTTGAACAATTGGTGGAAAGAGCAGCTGGGCTGTTTATCTACGCTGCAACAACGCTTCGATTTATCCAAGACGGCATAGATGGACCTGAAGAACCACTCTCTTTAGTTCTTAGTGCAACCAAGTCATCATCCTCGCCGGCAACAGAGCATCTCGATGGCATATATGCAACACTACTCCAGCACTCAGTTCTTGGAAGGCGGGGTTATCAAGAGTGTGCGGAACGGTTTAGACAGGTGGTTGGATCCATTGTGGTCATGTTTAATACCATCCCAGCACGAAATCTAGCACAGCTGCTTCAAATACCACCCAAAATGGTTTCAAGCACTTTGGACTCTTTGCGTTCTGTCATCAATGTCCCAGAAGATGAAAGCCAGCCTGTCCGATTATTTCATCTATCCTTCCGTGACTTCCTACTGGATTCTCAGAGGTGCAGCAATTCTCGATTTCAGATAGATGAGAAAGAGCAACACACCATCCTATTTCGAAAATGTATGTCACATATATCTCAGCTTCAGGAAAATATATGCGATCTTTGGGGACCAGGAGCTTTGATCACTGAGATTCCCGATGCTACGATACAAAAAAGCATTCCGCCACACGTTCAATATGCATGCCGTTACTGGCTTGATCACTGGCGACTTGGGAATCCACTGGCATTGGAGGAAGACATCAAGACTATTCGGCAATTTCTGGAACAACATTTCCTGCATTGGTTGGAGGGCCTTAGCTTAATTGGAGAGGTATCAAATGGAGCTCATATGATAATAGCTCTGGAGGAAATACTATCTGTAAGCTGCAATGGTCATTAGTTTATACAGAGAATAGTATTGACTTGAAAACAGGGACAATCAGCAGACTATGATCCTGGATTGTTAGAACTTGCATATGATGCCAAACGGTTTATATTGCACATAAGGTCAATTATTGAATTGGCACCCCTTCAGGTCTACTATTCGGGACTTTTGTTTACCCCAGGATCAAGCATGATTCGAGTGGGATACTTCAAAAACATCCCTTGGGTTACTATAGAACCCAAAGTGGCAGATATGTGGAGCTCATTGATACAGACGCTAGAAGGCTATACCAATTATGTCAATTCGGCTGTGTTTTCACCTGATGGAAAGCTTATTGCCTCTGCATCCAGGGACAAAACAATCAGATTATGGGATACATCAACTGGAAAGCAATGTGGAGTTTTGGGAGGTCATCCTGGTAATGTCAATTCAGCTGTGTTTTCACCCGATGGAAAGCTTGTTGCCTCTGTATCCTCGGATGAAATGGTCAGATTATGGGATACGTCAACAGGAAAGCAATGTAGAGTTTTGGAAGGTCATACCAATACGGTCAATTCGGCTGTGTTTTCACCTGATGGAAAGCTTGTTGCCTCTCCATCCGATGACAAAACGGTCAGATTATGGGATACATCAACGGGAACGCAATGTGGAATTTTGGAAGGTCATACCGAGAGGGTTAATTCCGCTGTGTTTTCATCCAATGGAAAGCTTGTTGCCTCTGCATCCAGGGACAACACGGTCAGGTTATGGGACACATCAATAGGAAAGCAATGTGCTGTTTTGGAAGGTCATACCAATTATGTCAATTCGGCTGTGTTTTCACCCGATGCAAAGCTTGTTGTCTCTGCATCCGCCGACACCACAGTCAGATTATGGGATACATCAACTGGAAAGCAATGTGGAGTTTTGGAAGGTCATACCGATTATGTCAATTCCGCTGTGTTTTCACCCAATGGGAAGCTTGTTGCCTCTCCATCCAGGGACAACACGGTCAGATTATGGGATACAGTCACAGGAAAGCAATGTGGAGTTTTGAAGGGTCATACCAGCATGGTTACTTCGGCTGTGTTTTCACCTGATGGAAAACTTGTTGCCTCTGCATCCGGGGATGAGGCGGTCAGATTATGGGATACATCAACAGGGAAGGAATGTGGAGCTTTGGAAGGTCATACCAGTTGGGTCTACTCAGCTGTCTTTTCACCCGATGGAAAGCTTGTTGCCTCTGCATCTGCAGACAAAACGGTTAGATTATGGGATACATCACCTGGGAAGCAATGTGGAGTTTTCAAAGATCATACCAATCATGTCAATTCCACTGTGTTTTCACCCGATGGAATGCTTGTTGCCTCTGCATCCTGGGACAAAACGGTCAGATTATGGGATACATCAACTGGAAAACAATGTGGAGTTTTGGGAGGCCATACCAATTTTGTCAATTCTGCTGCGTTTTCACCCAATGGAACGCTTGTTGCCTCTGCATCCTGGGACAAAACGGTCAGATTATGGGATATACCAACAGGAAAACAATGTGGGGTTTTGGAAGATCATACCGATTTAGTCAAGTTCGCTGTATTTTCACCGGATGGAAAGCTTATTGCCTCTGCATCCTGGGACAAAACGGTCAGATTATGGGATACATCAACTGGAAAACAATGTGGAGTTTTGGAAGGCCATACCAAGAGTGTCAATTCTGCTGCGTTTTCACCCGGTGGAACGCTTCTTGCCTCTGCATCCTTGGACACAACGGTCAGATTATGGGATACAACAACTGGAAAGCAATGTGGAATTTTGAAAGGTCATACCCAGGGTGTCAATTCGGCTGCGTTTTCACCGAATGGAAAGCTTGTTGCCTCTGCATCCGACGACGGAACGGTCAGATTATGGGATACATCAACAGGGAAGCGATGTGGAGTTTTGGAAGGTCATATCTTGATGGTCAATTCGGCTGTGTTTTCACTGGATGGAAAACTTGTTGCCTCTGCATCTTGGGACAACACGATCAGATTATGGGATACTAGAAACAAAACAACCATAGAAACCATCAAAACCCATGCCACCACCAACATTCTGAAGTTTTCTATTGACGGAACGCATTTACATACGAGTCACGGCATACTGCAGCTCAAATCATCTCCTCCCAGCGGCGGCAATCGGGAACCACCACACACGTTAACTCATTCCCTGTATGTTATTGATCAATGGCTCACATGCAACATGAAGAAATTGCTCTGGCTTCCTGTTGACTACCGGCCATCCTGCTCTTCAGTAAATGACACTGCCAACCTTATTGTCATTGGATCTCGCACTGGTAGAGTTATTTTCATATCTATTGATTTTACCGCTCTCCCGGCTGCATATCTCCAGCCATCTGTTAACGTTGCTGTCATAGAAGGTAAGGGCTTCCTTGGACATGCTGGCTGTTAGCAACTTTGATGAACTAATTCACTGGTTGGTGTATTTTAGGTGAAAGTTAAATCAATGGAACTGCGGGCATTGGATATTGGTGTGTTTTTGTGTAATGATTTGTATATAAGCAGCGCGTCATCCACCTGCCCATCCAAGGAAGAATAAGTGTTCAGTTGACTGAGGCTGACGTTGGGGGGTTCTCAAGACGCTTTATTGAATCCTCCTGTACATTACCGATACTGAAAGAGCTCGACGTCGCATAGGAGAATTGATGTCGGTTGAAATTTACAACTAGCCATATGGTGAAATTTACCAATATTAAACCTGGTTCCAAAGCCTTGAGGGCGAATCAACCATGCTCTCTAGCCTACCATGCAATATTTAAGACAGTTCACTTTTTGCGAATCCCTCGATTGACAACCAAAGCCGTAAAGGTAAGAACTTACCACTGCGCCATGCCTACCGTCAGTCTCTTTCCCCGCAGCATAATTATTTTAGCGCGTAGGTAGATAAGAGACTGGGACCGAGAACACCGTCAGTCCGTATGCGTGCGGTGTTGCAACAAGCAATACCTACCGCATAAACTGGCGGTTAGTCTGGCTGCTGCCCCTCGTACTGGCAGTTAAGAACCCCCGTCTCGACACCGTCCTTCTTTTTTGGAGTCTATACGTTTTTTCCTTGAAGGGATTCGACACCATTGCTTAATGTAGATCACGTGTTTTCTTTCAAGTTTTTATTTTATTTTAAAGAATCATTAATCGCATTCACCCTCTATGGCAGTCCCAGGTGGCCTCTCTCTTCCACACGGACCAGTCCCTGCCCTCCCCGTATATCTATATTTACATAATGAACTCCACCACTGCTTCACACCACATCTCATCCTCCCATACCTGTTCACTCGTGCGCCCTCTGCCATCACTAACCCAGGGGCATCTTAGTAGATGCGCAGCGTTCTGCGGCGTCCAACCATCACATACACAGCATGGCTCCACTGACTTTCCGATCTCCCAAAGCCACTGCTGCTGGGGGTCTTTATCCGCCACCATGTAGACCAACCCTTTCACTGCTTTCGATGACCACTTCAGATGTGCCGGCGCTTTGGGGTATATTTTATTTCAAGTACCCGAGCTCTAGGCAATCTGCCGCCTCCTATGGGCGCCCCCGCATCCACGTGAGGATAAGAGCCGTAGTCTCCCACATGAGATGTCAACTAGCAGACTTAAAATGCAAATTGCGGCATTGTACAGGGTAACCCCAAATGGCAAATTGTTAAATTGACGAAGGATACGGAGTATAAGCGCAGGTTTTCGCATGGATTTAGAGCTCTGCCCGTTAGAGAATTCGAAGAGCGCAATAGTTTCGCTGTCAAACTAGCAAGGTCAAATATATCTTTATTCCACTCTCGCAAATCAGCGGCAATTCCTCCGGCGAGCATGTGGGCCCAGCCGTGCAAGCGATGGCAGTAGAGTTTATCCCCGGGGTGCCAAGCTACGGAAGAATTTTTTAATCTATCTAGAATATGGCGATGGACTGCAGCTCCCGGGAATACCGGGTGGCATAGCTACGGGAGAATGTCAGTGCGGGTCCCACAACCTGGACTGAGGTAGTAGGCGCATTACCAGACGAGGCGGCAGCTAGAGGTGTGGGCGTGATCTCGTGCCCAGACCCTCTCGGTTTGGAGGTAAGCTCGTTAAGCTTGTTAATATAGTAGAGAGTGAGCGAGCACGAGCATCCACTATATAGAGCGAGCGAGCAAAGCATACATGATTGTGCTGGATATGAAAGAACGAAGAACAGCGACAAGGAACAGTGATGTCATGATAATAATAGCGCCGTGTCTTTTCAACATTGTGTGCCTTACTTCGAGTGTGTCTGGAGTAGCCTGCCGCAATGCGTGCCAAGAGTCACAAGCAACAGTCTGGGTACGAGATCAGTGTGGGCGGTCTGACAGGCCTTGGGTGGACTAGCTACCTCATTGAGGCAGAGGTGGAAATAGGACGGACAGTACTCCTCACCCATCACCATATTCTAGATAGGATGAATGCGATTCATGATTACTTAAATAAAAAAAAGTACTCCACACTGACGGGTCAGTCCTGGATGATGGAATTCGAAGGGCGGGAGCTGGATGGGTAAAGGCCACTGGAGGAGGCTATATCACACACTGCAGAAGGGTAGCTCTTGGCAAAGGCATTTTTTTGGGAGGGGAATACTCGTATTCAGTCTATCTAGTCTATGACGATGGACTGCAGCCTCCTGTTTCCAGGTGCCTCTCTCTCCCTCCGGGCCAGTGCCTGCCCTCCCCTCTCTACGCTATCTACGTACGTGCATGCTCTCCTCCTTCACCTCCTTCACCTTGACACCTCCTCGCACCACTTCTCATCCTTCACCGCTAGCTCCCTCGTCCTACCCTTCCCATCCCCAACCCACGGGCACTCGTACAGATGAGCTGCATTTTGTGGGGTCCATCCATCGCAAACGCAGCTGGCATCCTCCACCTTCCCTATCTTCTTTAACCATTGCGCCTGTGGACCTTTGTCTGTCACCATGCACGTCAGCCCCCGAATCGCCTGTCTGGTCCATCGTAGGTGGGTGGGTGTTCCACCATGCAGGTTAAAGGCTTGTCGGATGCCTGCCGATGTTACTATATCAGGATTGTGCATCCGCTTGCCCCTTGCAACCTCCTCCTTCGCTCTTACGTCCGCCTGCCCTCTCCTTCTCACTCTATGTACATTCGAACTATCTAACGTTTCCGCAGAAATCTCACCACCTCACGATACCACTTTGGGTCCCTCCAAATTTTTTTAAACGCCGTCCCCCTCCCATCACCTACCTTGGGGCACTCCAAAAGATGGGCGGCGTTCTGAGCCACCCCGCACTCGCGCCTACCAAAAGTTTAAAGTTATCATCCTCCGCCTTGCCTATCACCCACAGCCAGTGGTTCATGGGTCCGCGGTCCGTGCTGATGTATGCGAGGCCTCGAGGCGTCTTACGGTCCCATGTAATGTGTGCAGGCTTGGATTATATTGGGTAAGCTTTGCGGATGCCTGCTGGTGTTGCTATTTCAGGCTCTTGCATCGCCGCCCCTACCAATCCAGTCTCCCTGGCCATCTCGTTGCCCGCTACTCCACTTGCCCCTTGACCCACATCAACTTCCGAGGTATCCGGACTAGTAGCTGCAGCCCTCCTCAATCCACGACCTTGCCGGTTCGGAACACGCCCAGATCTGGCCTACTCAATTAACAAGCTCGCGCAGTACTGCACTACACCCACGGAGAGACACTAGAGAGGTGTAACGAGAATATTCAGGTTCCTGAGGGGCACCGCCAATACTCAATTAGTACTCGGAAGAAGAAACCACAACCCAGGGGAAGAAATTGCAACAGGTGTAATTGCAGGATACTTTGACTCTGCTTACATGGGCGACAGGGCAGATTGTCACTCCATAAAGGCCTATGTTTTCTTCTGTGCGGGGTCTCTGGTTTACTGGTGTTCAAAGAAACAACAAACAGTGGCTCTGAGTACTACGGAGGCTGAGTACTTGGCTGGAACTGAGGCTACCAAGGAAGCGATTTGCTGCAAGAATTCACGAAGGCATTGGGTATCAGCAAAGATCTACTCTACCCTGCTAAATTATATGGGGACAACCAGAGTGCGAATGCATTAGCCTACAATCCTGAGTATTACAGTCGAACGAAACACACCCACGGCAGACAAAGATTTATTACCGAGATGGTGGAGCAAAGAGTTATCGAAGTAACATATATTCCGACACGAGATATGGTGGCCGATATGTTGACAAAGGCACTACAAAAGGATGCTTATTGGAGGTTCATGAGAATGCTCGGCTAAAGTCTATGGTGAAGGAGCAAATAGTGGTGAAGCTAGAAATTGTGAGCAAAAGTTTAAATCGAGGAACAAGTTGCATAGGCATCTGAAGGAGAAAAGACATGAGCAATGAGGCAGGGTGGGTCTGCGAAGTGGCAACGTGGGTCTGCAGTTATCGCTTGTTGGGAGGTGACTATCTGTGGTATTGATGTGGGAGATGGCGATAGATGGCGGATATATACACGAAGCTATGGGCTGGGTGTTTGGCGGGGACCCTTGTGCAGCGGGAAGCGAAAGTGGAAAACCCGCGACCCCCATGTAGGAAATACTCTCGCTTACAAGCGAAAGTTACTCTGAGAACATCTGAAGACCTTGCCAGCCTGTGAATCTCCACCTGGTAGCATGTGAAATATGTGAAAATTGGTACATAGTTAGAGCGAAATCCTGTACTTTAGTAAGACAGTTCCGCAAGGTCCATAGATCGATACCGAGCAGTATATAGAGAATATACAAAACCTGTCCAGAAATCCCCAGTCCATGAGCCATCCGCTGCGCTGCATAGCCTTGTAATTCCTACAGCTGATCCTCGTTACCACGCCCTGGCTATCTAGGGCCACTGAGTTTGCCCCCTTCCACGCCAGCCAGACTCCTGCTTCCTCCGCGCCCATCACTGTAGCATATCGTTCGTGGAACAGGCCTTCCGATCTTGCAGTCACCATCGTTTCTCCATGGGCCCCCACTGCTCTGCTGCCATCAGAATATTCCTCCGCGTCGAATTCTACCATTCCCACCTCTGTCGGAGGTCCCCCTATTATTCGCACAAGAGAGCAAGTGACGCACTTTTTTCATGGTAGCAACGCCAATACGATTGGTTCGCTTATCCCTGTTCGACACCATCACCAATACGGTAGTCCCTCTCGAAGAGGAAATATTCTTTAGCTTGTTGGTACCGCTAGTACCGAAGCGCTATTAGCACCATACCTTAGCCTGCTTCCCCCGACGTTAAAACTAGCCAATCATGCCGGGAAGTGGTAGCAGGGGATGAGCAACTAGAACCCACTAGGTCAGCAACAGACAAGGAGGAAAGAACGGAACCTCCAGCGGCATTCTACGCTAACGGGCAATGGTTTTACGCCTACTGTAGGGCAAAGTCCAGGACCAAGAGCATTACTACTGGAGTGAACAGTTGCAAGTGAGCGCCATTCCGGAAAAATAACCGTAGGGTCCAAGGAATGATCCGTTGCTTTGAAGAAGATAAAGACTACTGGTAGTTGTTTAGGTGCCTTTGCAAACTGCAAACTCAAATACCTACTGCGGCAGTTGGACCGTACAATCGTTTTTGAGTCTTGCTAGCAGGACAGAATAGGATCTCTACTATCCACAATGCGTTCTATTATGGTCATATAATCTGTGGTGCTGGAGCAAATGCGACATAGCAGCTGACAATAATCCCTCCATTGATCTAGAACAACGACGTTACTAAAAGACTCTCATCATAACATGTTTGTGCATTATGAGCTCCATCTCCAGATCAAAAACGTGCGACCACAATGCTCTGTCATGAATGGGTGACAACTGATAAAAATCCACAAACTTTTTTAACACTTAAACCACCTTCACTATCATTTTGGTGGACGACACGGTATTGAGTTTCTATCTCGGTCGCAATCTAGTCATGCTAATCTTGAGCATTGATTTGCGTGTCCAAATTCTTTGCAACTTGGGTGAAGATCTACTTTGTCCTCTTGATACTAAGCCAACAGTGGGCAATGAGTCTAGTATACGGTACCTAAGAGACAGGTGATAAGCTCACAGAAGATGTCGATAAGGATAAGGACATGGGCACACCCAAAAAGCCACCCAGCCAGAGAAATTTTCCGGACAAGGACAATAAGCAAAAGGGAAAAGCAATGGGCCTGAGTTATGTGAAGCAAATTCTGGAGAGACCGCTATACATCGATGATGGGAATTCACTAGCTGAAATATAAGGCACTATGGCTCGTGTTGTGAACATTACCTTGTGCAGGTTGGGAGGGGTCAGAAATACAGCTTGCAGATAGAAATTGCATCACCAATGAAGGGTAAGCTATTATTGCTCTTTAGATGTTACCCCAAGGTCACAGAGGGTGATGGCAGGTTCTGGCTGCCTCTACAGGCATCCACTCTCAAACTCTCAAGGAAACAGTATGACGTCCCCTCTACGGAGGAATTGCTATCTGGGGGAAACACATTGGAATTCCCAGATATTCGAGAACACAAGAGGTATAGAGTCTAGGAAAGAACTGCCACTCCTCAAGGCCTCTATTTTGCAGCGCTCCGAAACAGTTCTTGCAACATTTACCATCAGAAGCGGGAAGGTTGGTTAGTACTGGACATTGTTGCACGAAGTAGTAGCAATTGAAAAAGAGATAAGTCCACCATCGCTTCGACAAGATACAGACTCCTCACGGTGGCTGCTACCCCTAGAGGCGAAAGCCTATTGTGCCTTTTCTCATAAAGAAATCGCCAGTAGCAAGAGGATGATTGAAGGGGCAGAGCAGGATCCAGAGTGGTGGCAAGGCTTCTGAGGGGGTTAGCTAGTTTCTTCTTTTTTTTTTTTTTGAGTCTATACGTCTGTGGAAGGGTTATGTCATGACCTGCGCCCTGCCCTCCCGTATCGTCCTGTTTATGCTTTAATTGTCCCTAGTTACACCATGCACTTCATTTGTTCCCACCGTACGCAATACGCTTAATTGCGTTTTGGCTTCTGATTTCCTTTGATTTCTGCGCAGCATTGGGATGTATACTTCACAGTGTACAACTTCGGGAACGTTATGCTGAGAATGGATTTACTAAGGATCTTATCAATCTATATATAGACGTCCATTATTGATATCCTCTTCACGCAACAATTTGTCCTTCACTTGTATCTAGTTCTATCAAATACGTACACTCTTTATGCACCGTCAACGATCGAGGGTAGCTCAGACTTTCCCGCCTTGCGTCCCATTTTACAAGTACCTACCCGGTTTCCCTGGCCCCAGCCCCTCTCGGACCTTGTTCATAACAGGTTAGCTAGTTATTTCTGTATGTAGGAAGAGGTCTCACAATGATTTTCAAAAAAAAAAGAAAAAAGGCTACCATATATAGTGAAATTTACAGCCAGGCAGGCCACCACATGTAGTGAAATTTATAATATAAAATATCAAAACGAGTTACCCCGGTTCCAAAGGAGGGAGGTCCAGGCTTCTACCTTGAGAGAGAATCATCAACACTGGAGCTATCACTTTGGAACCGGAGCATTAATTAAGGAATATCCAGGATACCCGACAACCCTGCTCTCTAGCGTACCAAGTAATGTTGAGGCAATTCACTTTTTGCCTCTACATACCTGGAATCGAACTAAAGCCCTCAATTGATAACCAAGTCCGTCAAGTAAAGAACATACCACTGCGCCATGCCTACCGTCAGTTCATTTATTATACCGCAACGAGCAATATATCAGCGACAAATCAGTGAATCATCGGTTGGAATGTCGTGCCTAGGCGCTAGTACAAAACACCGCCAGTCACGTGATGTTATCACCGGGTGGGAGCTATATACCGTGGTATAGAACAAGGCAGAGTCATATGAGGAACAGCAATATAACATGAGCTCAATCCCCAGCTCGCCTTTTAATTGCACTCCTGGCAATCATCCGGCGCCAGGCTATATCTGGGGCGCCTGTGATACCTGTTGGATCATAAGATACATACAGCTGTATCCTGGCCCCTAATAGGGAAATTGTCACCGCTGACACCATGCAAATCTGGGTAACTATATAGGAAATAACCCCCTCCCCCCCCGCCCCTTTGCCTCTTAGCCTGGGGCTCCACAGACGTATAGACTCAAAATAAACACCCGGCCTGCTTCAGGGTAACTACAGAGGACTTACATGCAACAATAGAAATCGCCTATAGTCACGTGAGCAGAACCTACTTACCAACCTCTATTTGACTAGTGTGGCTTAAGAGAGGCTTCGTTGTTTATGGTCAAGGAGATTGTTCAGTTTGTTCTTGGCATCAATTTCTGCGTTCACCTTGTCCTTGTCTTTGTTTCTTTGTCTACAGACGATGTGGATGCTGTGTATGAGCGCGCGTTTGTCTATTGAGACCCCACCGCTGTCCTGTCACAATAAGTAACTATAATGAGCAAATAAAGATAACGATTGAAGCATTCTCAATCGTACATAACCCCAGGTGCAATTAGCTCTGCAGCCGTTCCATTTCCGGACCACTCTTGCAGTACAGGCAAATCTCTTCACTATATATATATAGTCAGGTTTCACTCTAGGAAGGATCACGTGAGCCAAGAAAAGACTACATACCTTTCCAACGCGTCGCTGAATCTACCTATCAGTTCTACATATCTGGCAGCCTGTCCACCTATACTCCACAACGCAGATTTTGACGTAGGTACTGTATTAGAAAATGGGGAATCTGGCTCAACAACAACCAGGTCAGCTAGCCAGAGAGATGAAATTACGGGAGTTTTGCAAGCTTATCAATTGCTTTAACAGACGCTCCTAACACCTCTTATCAGCGGTTCACAGCTGTTGCTTTTCTCCAAGTTCTTACACATTACTTTCACGCTGTTCCAGTCTCTTCTCTTCCACCAGTATTTGGATCTTCTTGCATCATCATTTCTGATTTTGCAAAACCTTTGTCTAATACGCATCGGTCTACATAGAAGAAGCAATCCAGTCTTGATAGTTGGCTTCATCCACGCTCATCTTAATTCTTATGGTGTTAGATCTAAGTTGTGCCAAGGCCACTGCCAACTCCAGTGTACTTTAGCTATATATAGCTGAATTAATAAATCGCTGCAAGCGCTTCACTACCACTATTATATGGCCCTCATTTCACTATAGCCAGGGTGGAATACGTGCGTGCAGAAACAATCCAGCCAATCTCTCCACTATTATTTATTTCTTAGCGCAGGTAGATAAAGGAGTCTGGGCACGAGATCACACTATAGCCAACCTTTCACTACTGCGCATGCAAGGTTCACTATATATAGCCAGGTTTGCCTGTGGTCGGCTACTCTTGCATGAATAGTATTGTTCTATTGTTTTCCATTGCCATGAACAATACATTTACCCTTGTCACGGCCGTGCGGGGTAAACAACGCAACACACACATCCTAACGACACACAACACAACGATTCACACAACACAATACAACGCAACGACAACACTGTGATATTTACATATAAAACCATGGCCGAAGTACTAGGTGCAGTCGCAAGCGCAGTGGCTGTGGTTGAAGCTGCTGGCAAGGTCTGGTCGACTGGCTGGAAATACTATAAGGTAAGAATCCCCGCAAACAAATTTGAGCCACAATTAATAGTAAATGATTGTTATATGGGGTTAGGATGCTAGGAATGCCCAATCCGAGATGAATGCCCTTATGGATAGCATTATGGCTCTGCAAACTGCATTCCAGCAAGTCCAAAACTTGGCGAAAGGCCCTGGTGCCAACAAGTTGATTGCATTGAAGCCGCTCCTCGAAAAGAGCTCTTTGGAGCTTGAAGAGGAGTTTAAGCGAATCCATCGGATTTTACAGCCAGGACTAAGAGAAAAGACAAAGAGAAAACTGGGACAGAGGTTGAAGTGGCCATTTCAGAAGGCGGATGTGGAACAAATTCTTCAGTTACTTGAGCGGCATAAATCAGCTTTGATTCTTGCCATGAATTCTGACCAGATGTAAGAGTCTATTTACTTCCCCCTCGTACCTGAACTAAAATCATAGAAGATGCTAATATGCATGGATTTACTAGGGCGACTGTTATTCAAATTGACAATCGAGTTGAGGAAATTGACAATCGAGTTGAGGAAATTGACGATCGAGTTGAGGAAAGTGCCCACTATTGATCCATGCCAGTGACACATAAATCGCACAGTACTAGTACTAATTAGTAGTACGTATACAGTCACTGCAACAAAGCACAAATATTGCAAAGTTGCCATGTGCTGAAGGTGCTGCCCATAACGACTGGCTCCGCCGACATGAGGATCATTGTTTGCAAGATACGCGAGTAGAGCTCCGTAAGCAGATTATGGACTGGTGTGATGATCCAGATAGCAAATGCATCTACTGGCTTAACGGAATGGCCGGGACTGGTAAATCCACAATTTCTCGCACAATTGCTCGAGAGCTTGCAGAAAAGAAAAGACTTGCAGCGAGTTTCTTTTTTACCCGAGGCAAAAAGGATGTCAGTCACTCTGGCCTGTTCTTCACTACGATTGCCGCCCAGCTTGCAATCAGTTTACCAGTACTCCGGGCATCCATGTCCGACGCTATTGACAACAATCCTCATATCTTTAAACAAGGGCCTCGGGAGCAGTGGAATCAACTCATTCTTAATCCTTTAAAGAATGCACCTACTCAATCAATTCAACTGGTTGTAGTAATTGATGCACTTGATGAATGTGACAGCATGCAAGATATCCAATTGATCCTCCAACTACTTGCAGAAGCCAAGGACCTTGCGACAGCTCGGATTAAGATTTTCCTTACCAGCAGACCAGAAATCCCCATCTTTGATGGATTTCGTCAGTTGTCCGGTGAGGCGTATCAGGATTTTATACTCCATAATATCCCACTTGATACAGTTAATGCAGATATATCAACTTTCTTTCAGCGAAAGTTGTCGCCACTGAAAGTCAAACATGGGCTGGGGACACCATGGCCAGATGAGCAGATTATTGAACAATTGGTGGAAAGAGCAGCTGGATTGTTTATCTACGCTGCAACAACACTTCGATTTATTCAAGACGGCATAGATGGACCTGAAGAACCACTCTCCTTAGTTCTTGGTGCAACCAAGTCATCATCCTCGCTGGCAACAGAGCATCTCGATGGCATATATACAACACTACTCCAGCACTCAGTTCTTGGAAGGCGGGGTTATCAAGAATGTGCGGAACGGTTTAGACAGGTAGTTGGATCCATTGTGGTCATGTTTAATACCATCCCAGCTAGAAATCTAGCACAGCTGCTTCAAATCCCACCCAAAATGGTTTCAAGCACATTGGACTCTTTCCGTTCTGTCATTAATGTCCCTAAAGATGAAAGCCAGTCTGTCCGATTATTTCATCTATCCTTCCGTGACTTCCTACTGGATTCTCAGAGATGCAGCGATTCTCGATTTCAGATAGATGAGAAAGAGCGACACACCATCCTATTTCGAAAATGTATGTCGCACATATCTCAGCTTCAGGAAAATATATGCGATCTTTGGGGACCAGGAGTTTTGATTACCGAGATTCCCGATGCTACGATACAAAAGGGCATTCCGCCACACGTTCAATATGCATGCCGTTACTGGCTTGGTCACTGGCGACTTGGGAATCCAGTAGACGAAGACATCAAGACCATTCGGCAATTCCTGGCACAACACTTCCTTCATTGGTTGGAGGGACTTAGCTTAATCGGAGAGATATCAAATGGAGCACACATGATAATAGCTCTGGAGGAAATACTACCTGTAAGCTGCAATGCCCATTACTTCATTCAGAGAATAGTATTGACCTGAAAACAGGGACAATTGGGAGACTATGATTCAGGATTGTTAGAACTTGCATATGATGCCAAACGATTTGTATTGCATATGAGGTCAATTATTGAAATGGCACCTCTTCAGGTCTACTATTCGGGACTTTTATTTACTCCAGGATCAAGTCTAATTCGA